>Ga0272448_1000103_pt1 | contig 118952 bp, 97 predicted proteins | sample YNPCB0191_FD_202220 | JGI IMG/M metagenome (GOLD analysis project Ga0272448, IMG submission 202220) | Hot spring sediment microbial communities from Yellowstone National Park, WY, United States - YNP-CB-019-1 | ecosystem: Environmental > Aquatic > Thermal springs > Hot (42-90C) > Sediment... | reverse complement strand
GGCATAAGTTTTTTCCACTATATCCCCTCAGTTGAAACAATCAAGATGTTGATTTCCTTTTGATTACTTTTTAGTCTAAATTGTAAAGCTTGTCAATAAGAGGTAACTAACGCGGCACAGCTTTTTTGACTTGAACCAATTTTTGTGATAAGGAAAAAGTGAGAAACTGTTAAAAGATTAGTGCCTGCTAAGATAAAAAGCGGGGTAGGAAATGTGGAAGCCGTTTCAGCGGATTTTTCGCCGTTTAGCCTATTTTATTCCCGGCGGCTTCCGCCTTCGCCCCGGGCTTCACCGGCTGCGCGGGGTTAAAATCGGCAAGAATGTCTGGATCAGTCAGTACGTTTACATAGACGAGCTTCACCCTGAAGCAATTGAGATTGGCGATAATGTGACCATTGGCATCGGGACGGCCATCATCTCTCACCTCTACTGGACAAAGTCCAGAGAACCGGTAGTCAAGCCGGTAGTCATAGAGTCCGATGTGTTTATCGGTCCCCATTGTGTTATACTTCCAGGTGTCCGGATTGGTAAGGGGTCAGTTATCCAGGCCGGGACAGTAGTTTCCAGAAATGTCCCACCGGGTGTTTTTTGGGGTCACCAGCCATCTTCCATCCTGGGTAAAGTCAGCGTTCCCCTGACCACCGCACATTCTTACCAGGAGTTTGTGCAGGGGTTGAGACCCATCAGACAAAAAGGTGCACCGAATGATAAAGGATGAAATAAGACAGTTTATAATAGAAAAGTTTCTGCTCAATTCAGGAGATCACCTGGATGATGATATGTCCCTTCTGGAAACCAGTACCGTTGATTCAGTTGGCATTCTGGAAATTGTCGGCTTCATAGAAAACCATTTTAACCTTAAAATAGAGGAAGAAGAATTAACCGCCGAAAATCTGGACAGCGTAAATAAAATAGCCAGGTTCATAGAAAAAAACAGGGCAAAATCTGATGCGGTTTGACCCGGTTCTTATCCATGACTGGCTGACCCGGACGGCCCGCCGCCAGCCCGACAAAACAGCGCTCATTTCCCGCGGCCAGCGCCTGGCCTACCGCGAAATTGAAGAAAACTCAACCAACCTGGCTTCCGCCCTCCTCCAGATAGGCTTCAAAAAAGGAGACCGGGCCATCATCTGCCTGGAGAATTCTCCCGAAGCAGTTATTTCCATTTACGGCGTGCTTAAAGCCGGTGGAATTTTTGCCGCTATAGAACCCAGAAGTCCCTGGCCGGTTATTAGCTCCATAATAAAAGATGCCGGAGCCAGAGTTTTAATTACTCACCGGCCTAAATTATTTGACCGCGAAAAGCTAAGAGGAGAAGTGAAACTGCCTGGCAGGTGCTTTCAGCTCATCATCGTAGATGGCTCCAGTCCTGTTCCTGACAACTACCCCAAAGCTCTGGAATTTTCGCACTTAACAAAAAAACCGGATGCTTTAGCCACTCTTCCCCGGATTATGGAAACTGACTTAGCCTGCCTGGCTTATACCTCAGGCTCAACGGGCGAGCCCAAAGGGATTATGTGCACCCACCAGAACGTGTTGGCAGCTGCCAGGAGCATCATTCAATACTTGGAGAACACGCCTGAAGACATCATCCTTGATGTGCTGCCGCTTTCTTTTGACTACGGCCTTTACCAGGTAATAATGGCCTTTATGTTCGGCGGCACGGTGGTCCTGGAGCCCTCCTTCGGTTACATTCAGGACCTCCTGTCTCTTGTAGAGAAAGAAAAGGTCACTGGTTTTCCTTTGGTGCCTTCCATCTCAGCCATGCTGTTGAAGCTTAAAAACTTCCCCACCGGACAGCTTAAATCCCTGCGTTACATCACCAACACGGGTGCTGCCTGGCCAGTTTCCCACATCAGGAAGCTGCGAGAAAACCTTCCCTTGGTTAAGATTTTTTCTATGTACGGTTTGAGCGAATGCAAGCGGGTGAGTTATCTTCCGCCTGATTTAATTGACCGGCATCCAGATTCAGTCGGTATACCCATGCCCAACCTTGAAGTGGCCATAGTGGACAGGAAAGTAAGGCCCGTCCCTCAGGGGCAGACCGGAGAGCTGATTGTCCGGGGACCGACCGTGATGCAGGGCTACTGGCGCGACCGGAAGCTAACCAGGAAGGTTTTCCGCCGGGGGAAATATGCGGCTGACCGCTGGCTTTATACCGGTGACCTGTTCCGTCAGGATGAAAACGGGCTGCTGTATTTTGTTGGACGCCGCGACCGCCAGATAAAATCCTTCGGCCACCGGGTTAACCTTACAGAAATAGAAAGAACCGTTTCCCGCCTGGAGGCAGTGCTGGAAGCGGCTGCTGTGCCAATTCCCGATGATATCGGAGGTGAGGTTGTCGGCCTTTTTTTGGCCGCCAGAAAAGGTGCTAAGGTAGATGAGGCTCAAATCAAGCAGTTCTGTCAGCAACAGCTTGAGCCTTACAAAGTCCCCCGGTATATCTGGTTGATGGATTCTTTGCCTAAAACACCAAACGGCAAGATAGATTACAAGAGGCTGACCAGCTGGGTTGAGAAATCACAAACTGGGGCCACGCTGGAAAAATCAGATAAGACGGATAAAAAATCTTATGAAGACGAGACGGTCAGGGAAGGGAAGGATAGAAGAGTATCGGAGAAAGGCCCCCGATAAATTATAAGCCCCTTCGGGGATGAAACTGGAAGAAGGAAAAGAGCTATGGCCGAAGAAAAATATATGAAAGAATTTTCATATGACAGGCTTAAACTGGACTGCGAAAAAGAAACTAACCGGCTGACGGCTTTCATTTCGGAGACGGTCGGCCGCCGGCTGCGCAAACAGGGAGCAGTGGTTGGCCTTTCGGGCGGGATTGATAGCTCGGTGACCGCTGCCCTCTGCGTCAGGGCTCTTGGTCCAGATAAAGTCATCGGACTCCTTATGCCCGAGAAGGATTCGCACCCTGACACCCTGCGGCTCAGCCAGCTTGTGGGCGAGAGCCTCAAAATTCGGACCATTCACCGGGATATAACCTCGGTACTCACCGGACTCGGCTTTTACCAGGAAATGACATCGTGCCTCCAGGAAATTATTCCTGAATATGCCGAAGGCTGGAAGTGGAAAATTTCTGCTTCCGAACTATCTGAAGACCGGGTTTTTACTTTTTTCTGGCTAGTGGTGCAGTCACCACAGGGGGAAATAATAAAGAAAAGGCTGCCGGCAGATAAGCTCCTGCGCCTGATAGCCCTGAGCAATTTCAAGCAGCGCACCCGCAAGATGCTGGAATACCATTATGCCGACCGCTTCAACTATGCCGTGGCCGGAACTTCAAATCTCCTGGAAACAGACCAGGGCTTCTTTGTTAAGCTCGGTGACGGAGCCGGCGATTTTAAACCCATTGCCCATCTTTACAAAAGCCAGGTTTATCAGCTTGGCGAGTACCTGGGTCTGCCCGAAGCCATCACCAGACGTCAGCCCACCGCCGACATCCACCCGCTATCCCAGGGCCAGGATGAGTTTTTCTTCCTGCTTCCCTACCAGCAGATGGATGCCTGTCTCTATGGGGAGAAAAACGGCCTTCCGCCCGAGTCGGTGGCCAGAGCCATCGGGCTTGAGGTTGAAAGAGTCAGATTAATCTACAGACAGTTAGCCCACCGTCGCCTGACCAACGAATACCTACGCCTTCCCCCGCTTTGTCCTGAGCCTGAAGATTAATAAATTCAATATTCGGAGAAACTGCTCTAGTTTTCTTCCTGAATTTAGTGTCAAGGTGTCTGCGAGCTTTTATGAACTAATTTTTAAGGATATGCTCTAAAAGCAGACAGAAAAATTCTTTTTAATTATCTTTTTTTTGTCTTCTAATCAGGCTTCAGGCAAATCGTTAATCTAAAGCAGCCTGGTGGGGGCCGCCACGCTTAAAATAGAAGGCACATTATGAATGGTTCATTGCCAGGCGCTGTTAATTTCACGCCCGCCTTAAAAACTTATTCAAGCTCTGATTCAAACTAGGCCTCTACCAGCTCACGTTTAATCGAGATTTTCTTTCTTTGATTCTTTGACTAGTTTTAGCCTGACAAGATTAGCATAAAATTAAAAGGTGAAATTAATATTAATTTTTCCCACCGGGTCTAATAGTCTCTGGTTGCCTGCAACAAAGCCGATGTGTTAAACTCAACTTATAGATTTTAATGAATTAGAACCGAGGTAAAAAAATGCAGGAAAGCAGGAAATTATCTGAACCAGTAATTCACGCCGAAGCCTTTGTGGCGGATAAAGCCGTTATCATCGGTCGGATTGTGCTCAAAAAAGGCGCCAGCGTCTGGTACAACGCCGTTCTCCGCGCTGATATTGCCGACATCATCATCGGCGAATATTCCAACATTCAGGATAACTGCGTCATTCATGTGGACTACGATACGCCTACTATCCTGGGCGACTACGTCACTGTTGGCCACGGGGCTATCCTTCACGCCTGCAAGATAGGGGATAATACGCTGATTGGCATGGGGGCTGTGGTGCTGGACCGGGCCATCATCCCGGGAAACTGCCTGGTGGCGGCCGGCTCTCTGGTTCCGCCAGGAAAAACCTTTTCGCCCGGTTCTCTCATCCTCGGTAACCCGGCCAAAGTGGTGCGGACGCTAACCGAAGAAGAAATTAAACATCTGCATGAACATGCCCTGAATTATTACGACCTGTGGAAGAAAAATTATAAAGCTTAAAATCATCAGTCCAGCTCTTTTCCCGCAGACAGGAAATTATTACCAAAACAACTTATCTGACCGGCTGTTTTATAAGCCTGATAATGCAGTCAGGGAGCCTGAAAAATCTGTGCCAATTTATAATTTATGCGGGCGGAAATAAAGCTCGCAACTGAAAAACCAGAGAAATTTCTGAAGCCCTGAGGATTATTCCTACCTTTAGTGCCTATAGATTTTATCAATTCTTCAGGCGCCAGTTAAAAGCTACGCCGGCCAAGGTTTTTTGCCCTGCAAAACTATTTCGTTTTCCCCGTTTTACGGCCCCGTTCCCAGCTCAGCTTCCAGGCAAATTTCCAGCCCAGCTACTTTTCTAACCAAAGGCAAGACTTAAATTTATTCTTGACAATATGTTAACAAATTGTTAAATATAGGGCGGATTTAATCGGAGGGGATGTTTTCAGATGAACGAACTTTTTGCCATACGCCTTAAAAAGCTCCGCGAGGAAGCTGGCCTGACCCAGGAAGAGCTGGGAGAGGCAGTGGGCCTTTCTTCAGAATACATTTCCTTGCTGGAAGCCGGGAAACGAACGCCGTCCATCATTGCTCTCAACCGTATCTCCAGGTATTTTCAGAAAAATGTCTCTTATTTCCTGGAAACCAGGGAAAATCCTTTTCAACTTTTGCTCAGCGAAGAAAAACTGGATACGGCCACCAAAGAAATCATCAGGAAATTTCAGGCTTTCTGTGAGGAGTACTCTGAGCTTGAACGCCTGACTGACCGGCAGTGCCAGCTGGCTCCGCTTTACGCCGGAAGTCTTTCGCCTCAAAACATGGCCGAGGAAGAGAGAAGGCGACTGGGGCTGGGCAATGAACCGATTCGCGACATTTTCAATCTGGTAGAAGTGAACGGCTGCCATTTGCTCCGTCTTAAGTTTCCGGAAAGCGCCCATCTTTCAGGTGTATTCATCTTCCTGGAAGAGAAAAACTCCGCCTTTGCCCTGGTGAACGCTGGCTTGCCGGTGGGCCAGCAAATTATCGCCACGGCGCACCTTTACGGACACTATCTGCGGGACCGCTTTGATTCACCCATCCTGGATAACCCTGATGTTTTAGTGGATGAATACGTCACTCTGTATTCACCCCGTGAACAATTTGCTCAGGCCTTTGCCATGCGCTTTTTGATTCCACCATCTAAAATTCGGGAACTGGTAGAAAGAGAGGTGAGAAGCCGGCACCTGACCTATCCGCAGGTCATCTTTTTGAAAAGGTATTTTGGGGTCAGTACCCCGGCCATGCTGCGCACTCTGCGCCTGATGAACTACCTCAGCCGTTCGCAGTTTGAGAATTATTTCAAGCTGAATCATGAACAGGAAGAAAAGGCGATTTTTGGCCATGTTTCTGTAGAGGAGAGGGAAACTTCGCCGCCAGGACCGGAAATGATTTTGCCCGAACGGTATTTCCTGTTAAAGAAAGAAGCAGAGATAATAAAGCAAACTGCTGAAGAGGAGCAAAAATCCGGGAAAACTGAGAGTGACTCACCTTCAGGTTCGCGGGAAAGTGGTGGACAGGAGACAGAAGAAAACTGAGATATCTTCTTGCTGTAAGAAGTGGGGGAAAAATTTATCTGGTTTTGGCACAAAACAGGCTAAAATTGTATTTATGGGCATGAGGAAAAAAGAAGCAGGACCATCAACTACCGGCCGGCCAGATTTCTGGCCAGGGCCCGGCTGAAATCTTAAAAGAAAGGGGAACCAGCTCCATGGCTTATTATTCTAATTCCAAGCTTTCCACCTACGAAACCTGTCCCTGGAAGTTCAAGCTGGCCTACATTGACAGGTTAGAAGTAGAGGAAGAAGGCATTGAAGCCTTCCTGGGCAGCCGGTTTCACGAAGCGATGGAAAAACTTTACCGGGAACTTCCTTTCCGGACCATGAGCCTGGAAGAGCTCAAGGCCTATTACGAAGAGCAATGGAAGAAAAATTTTCATGACCAGATAGTCATCGTGGCTCCAGACCGGACGGCAGATGATTATTTTCGCCTCGGTCTTAAGTTCATTGAGGATTACTACCGCCACTACTATCCCTTCAACCAGAACCGGGTGCTGGGCCTGGAACAGAAGATTGAGATAGACCTGGATGGCGACGGCCGGTACATCATCCTCGGCTATGTGGACCGCATTGACCTGACTCCAGAGGGTGTGATCGAAATTCATGACTACAAGACCAGCTCCAGCCTGCCCGAGCAGGCCCAGGCTGATGCCGACCGGCAGCTGGCTCTTTACCAACTGGGAGTGAAGAGAAAATGGCCCTGGGTGGAGAAATTCAAGCTAGTCTGGCATTACGTGGCTTTTGACCTGGAAATTACTTCCACCAGAACGCCGGAGCAGCTTGAACAGCTCAAGCAGGAGATCAGAAGGCTCATAAACCAGATAGAGGCAGACCGCGAATTTCTGCCCCGGGAAAGTGTCCTCTGCCAGTGGTGCGCCTTCTGGGATTACTGCCCGCTCAAGAAGCACGAAGCCACGCTGGAGAAATTGCCGGCCAACGAGTACCTCAGTGAAGAAGGTGTGGTCCTGGTCAATAAGTACATTGATTACCTGAACCAGAAAAAGGAAGCTGAAGCCGAGCTGGAAAAACTCCGGGAAGCAATCATTGAGTACGCCAGGAAAAATGGTTTGACCAAGGTCCTGGGCAGCGAATTCCACGTAACTTTAAGCCGGCAGGAAAAGCTTAAAATTCCGGCTGCTGGCGAGGAAAAAAGATCGTTGCTGGAGGAATTGATTAAAAAAGCGGGGCTGTGGGAAAAATTGTCCACCCTGGACCGGTCTGCTCTGGAGAGAGCCATCAGGACCAGGCAGCTTGAGCCCCAGTTGCTGGAAAAGCTCTCAGAGCTGGTTTCTAAAGAAGAGCAGATTACGCTTCATACCGGGAAAAATGAAGGGCCCTCTGATTAGGCCAGGTTAAATTTTTTGCTCGCCCAGAACCAGCGGGATTAAATCTTCGGGGGCCTGGAGCAGGACCCGGGCGCCAGACTCCAGCAGCTCTTTTTCGTCTCTGAACCCCCACAGGGCACCGGCCGGGAAACAACCGGCCCGCACGGCTGTCTCCATATCCACACAGGTATCACCGACGTAAACGACTTCCTGAGGCTTGAGGTTTAACTCTTCCAGCACCAGGCGAGCTGAAGTCGGGTCCGGCTTGACCGGAACACCGGGCCTGGCTCCAAAAATCACATCAAAGTTAAAAGGTAAAAGCTCCCGGGTCATCAGCACCGTAAATTCGTGAGACTTGTTGGAAAGCACCGCCATCTTCAGGCCCGCCTGCTGCAACCGGTTCAGCGTTTCTTTTATACCGGGGTAGGGCCGGGAGTGGTCACGCCAGATTTTGGCATATTCCTGGCGGTAATCCTGGATGAGGTTTCTGATGGTCTGCTCATCATGGGCAATTTCTGGCACGGCTCTCTTAACCAGAACTTCCATCCCGTCGCCCACCATTTTCTTACATTCTTCCACGCTGAACTGCCTGAAACCGTATTTTGACATCACGGCATTCAGAGCAATGGTGATGTCTTCGATGGTATCAAGCAGAGTGCCGTCCAGGTCGAAAATAACGCCTTTGAATTTCATGAGCAGAAATTTTACCGGCAACCGCGGCAACCGTCAACCGCAGGCGGCCATTTTTTTTATTGTTTTTTGTTTTCCGGCTGGAGCAGTTTTATCTCCAGGATGCGCTCAAGCCGGAAACATCGTTCTTCCTGGCGCAGATGGCAGTAGCCCACCAAAGCTTCAAATTCTTTACCGCCATACTGCTGGTAACCGAGCTTTAAAGGCTGGACTACCCGACGGCTCTTGGTGTCATCAGGCTTCAGGTAGGTTATCTCCAGCCATAACCCATCCTTTAAAGCTTCTTTAATCCTCTGTCTTTTGACTTCCAGCGGTATTTTTTCTTCAGCCTTTTTGTACTGAAACTGAGTGAGAAACCTGACCACCCGGTAATCCATCAGGATGTGCTTTTTCTTGATGGGTTTTTTAAGGATTAATCCTTCAAAACTGGTGCAGCGGCTGAGAGCCACATAAACCTGGCCCGGAGCAAAAGTGCCGGAGCCAATGTCCACGATGACCCGGTCAAAAGTTTTACCCTGGCTTTTGTGGATGGTCACCGCCCAGGCCAGGCGCAGGGGATATTGAGTGAAGGTGCCGACCACCCGGCTGATAATTTTTTTCTTCTTCCGTTCAAACTCAAAATGAAAAATTTCCCACTGGTGAGGCACTACATCCACCAGGTTATCATCCTGGAGCCGGACCATGATGACATCCGGTTTTTCCGGCACTCTGATGATTTCCTCCACCCGGCCAATTGTCCCGTTAACCCAGCGGTCATAGACATCGTTGTTGAGGAGCATAACCTGAGCTCCTTCTTTTAAGACCAGGCTTTCTGAGGTCGGCAGGCTGGCCCGGTCAAATTCACCGTCAATCTCTCCACGATAATGATGCGGCTGGCCCGGCAGGCGGTCTAAACGTTGCTGGTTAAGGCGGTCCGCTGCTTCATTGGTGCTGGTCAAAGTTATGTAGAAATCATCTTCCTCAGGTTCAAAGTCTGGCTGGCAGCGGGAATTCAGCCTGGCCAGCTGTTCTTCGGTTACCGACCGGTTGCGGATGGCGTTGAGCAGCTCCAGAAAATCAGCTTCTTTCTGCCGGAAAACCTTTTCCAGCTCAATAAATTCTGGCTGAAAATTTTCATCCTGAAAAGCGCGGGCAGAGAAAAAGTAGGGTGAATTATAATGGTGGGTAAAGACCGGTCTTTCATTTCCCGTCACCACCGGTGGAAGCTGGTAGAGGTCGCCGATCATGACCATCTGCAAACCGCCAAAAGGCAGCTCCGGAAAATCACGGTTAAGGCGCAAGGCCATATCCACGCAGTCCAGCAGGTCAGCTCGTACCATGGAGATTTCATCTATGATGATGGTGTCCAGGTTCTGGAGCAATTGTCTTTTATTCCCGGCCAGTTTTTTAACTTTATCCACGGTAATATCCGGCAGGAACTGAAAGAAAGAGTGAATGGTCTGGCCCTGAACGTTCAGGGCGGCCACGCCGGTCGGAGCTAAGACGACGACATTTTTTTTGGTGTTATTTCGGAAATAGTCCAGCAGCGTGCTTTTACCGGTGCCCGCCCGTCCGGTGATGAAAACCGAACGGTCAGTGTTTTCCAGCAGGTCCAGGGTTTTCTGAAATTCAGGCGTCAGCTCCAGTTTCTTTTCCGGGACTGATTTGCTTTTCTTCATGTAATTATTTTTATACTCTTGAGCTCCAGTGGGCAAGAGTTTATTAGTGGAAAATTTTTATTATTCAGCTAATTAGATAACGATCGCGGGTAGCCCTTTTTCTCAAAGTCAGTTTGTATTAAGTGCCGCTTTAAGGTATACTGAGATTAGTTTGCCAAGGAGAATAAAAGCATGCAAATCAATTTGACCAAAGAACAGTACGAAAAACTGCTGGACCTGGTGTACCTGGGTAACTGGATGATAAATGCTTACCGCACGGACGATTACCTGGAAGAATATTTTGAGGTTGTTTCTCATATACTCTCCCATGCACCGGAGGCTGGCCTTGAAGGTCGGGTGGTTAAGGATGAAATGGAAGGTAAGTACCTGCCATCTTATGAGTACGAAGAGAGTCTGCAGGACTTTATCGGAGAGTATGATGGTTTCTGTTTCTGGGAAGAACTGATTAACCGCCTGGCGGAAAGGGATGCTCTTAAAGAATACGGCGAGACCCCCCTGGATAAGATTGACTTTGACGAATTTATGGAAAAGAAAAGTAAGTACCTGGAAAAGTACGAGAAAGAACTGGAAGAAAACGGCCTCAAAAACCTGGAGCTGGTGAAGGGCTCCTGATTAATTAAGCCTGAGCCGAAAAATTATTCCCTGCTTTTACAGCCATAGTTCGGTTGAAACATCAAATTTTTCTACCCGGGTAATTAGCGGTCTTTTCTGCCAGAAGGCCTCTTTTCTGCTAAAAAAGCAGGGAATTTAAAGGATTTGTCTTCGGCCATTTTTGCCTCAGAATAATAACGAGTTGTCCTTCCATTTTAAAAGGCTCTTGCAGGTTGTTTTAATTTTTATCCTCTTTTAGTTAGAAAGATAAAGCTGATAAAATCCTGATAAACGGCCGTGCTTTTGGCGAGTCAGCCAGCCAGCGTTTACCTCAGGTTTACTCCGCGTGGATTTTTGAACAGCTTTGTCCGCTGTTTGATGGTCTTTATTAAACCTGAACCAGACACCTCCGCACCTTTCATCTGGCATCTTTCACGCAGCGGAAGCCAACCGTGGCGCAGCGGTCAAGAGCAGGGGACATCAGCAGGTGAATCTGCTGCCGGTTTACGGGCAGAGGTCCACTTCTGGGGTACCAGATGCTTGATTCCGGCGAGTAATAACTTCCGCCTTTGATTATGACGTAGCGGTAAACGCCGTTGTCGTAGACATCAGCGGTCATCTGCCACACGTTGCCCACCAGGTCCATAACTCCAAAGGGACTGGCGCCACCTGGAAAAGCTTCCACTGGTGTCGTCTGTCCGCTCTTGTTGTTGCAGTTTTCTGGCTTGAACTCGTTGCCCCAGGGATAAAGACGTCCGTCCGGGCCCTGAGCCGCATACTGCCATTCAGCCTCGGTCGGCAGTCTTTTACCAGCCCAGCGGGCATAGGCCAGGGCATCTTCCAGGCTGACCCAGACCACGGGGTGGTTTTCCTGTCCGGCCGGCGGTTTACCCTTGACCCAGTGCTTGAGGAAATTGGTCGGGTCTTTGGGTTGGTAACCGGATTTTTTCAGGAATTCCGCAAACTGAGCGTTGGTCACCGGATATTTATCAATGAAGAATTTCTTCATGGTCAGTTTCACTCCCGTGGCTTTTTCCGGGTAGGGAATGACCGGGTTGGCATCATCTGGATTGCCCACGGTGGTAAAAATGAACTCACCGGCTGGTATTTCTACCATACCTTCTGGCACTTTTTCCGCGGGCTCGGTCTTCTTCACCGTTTCCACCAGCCTGGGCAGAGCAGCGGGCAGCTTGATTACTCTTTCGTCGGCGATTTCTCCGCCAGTGCGGTAAAGCTGGATGACGATTTTTTCGCCCCGGCCTCTGAATTTTTCCCAGAGGGAAAATTCTGTGTCTGCGGCCGGGAGTTTAATGGAGTAAGAATCATATGAAGGGTTACCGGCAGTTACGACCAGGTAACTATCAGGAAGCTTCCTGTTTAATTTCACAGAAATCCGGTCGCCGGTGCGCTCGGCCCGTATTATTTCCGGGAAAACAGCCAAGCATTCTACGTTTCCTTCCAGCCTGGTATCAAGGTAGTGCTGGCTGAAACCCTCCACTTCAACCGGCAAGTAGCTTTGACCTTCTATTCTAACCGGGTTTATTTCCTCATGCCGCCAGAGGCTCAGGTAGTGCCAGCCCTGTTTTTCCTGGACTGGTACAAGAGGCCCGGCGTAGCCTTCAGGTTTCAGGCTGAAGACCGTAAAAATGATCTTATCGGAAGACGGCCAGCAGTTGGCCCAGAGCCCGTCCTGATAAACAGGGTAAAGAGGAATCCAGCCCCGGCTGGTGAACACAGAGTTGTTTTCCCGGAGAATCTTGAGCGTCCGGCCCAAGTGGCGGAGGTCTTCCTCCATGGTCTCTGGCCTGGCCGGCCGCATGGTGTTAATTTCACTCCCGTAGCCGTTGAAAAAAGCCACCGAAGCTTCTCTTCGGAAGCGGCCTTCGCCTAACTGAATGACGCGGAAAATGGCTGACTCAGGGTTGATGAACTTGTTCAGGTTAAGCGGCGGTGGAAGATAAAGGGCGTCGTGTACCCGGCCGGTGACAATACCCGGCATATCTTTGGGCACGGCCATGCCCTCGCTGTACATGATGATGCCGGGTTTTACCCGGTCAGCCATGTCCTGAAATTCCCGGCTTGATTCTCCCCAGGTGTCAAGGATGAGGCCATCGGCCTCAAGTTCCCGGAGTATGCTTTCCATGGCTTTGAGGTGTTCTTCATGCCTGGTGCCTTCGTCCCAGGGGTTGTAGGAAAGGAAAAACTTCTTGCCCAGGCGGTGAAGATAATCAGATTGGTTTCTTAGTTCCTTTAAACCGCCGGGCAGGTCGCGGTAGAGGTCAAACTGATTTCTCTGGTCCAGGCCAAGCCGCGGCCAGGTGGGCCAGATGGCGTAGATGTCAACGCCGCCAACCAGTTTATCCCAGGCCGTCAGGTTCCGGTAGAAGCTGTATTCCTGTTTTTCAAAATCATAGTAAGTGCGGTCCCAGGCAAACTGCAGAAGCATCAGGTAGGCTTTTCTGACCCATTTGAGGTCTTCTCTTTCGTAGAGACGGCGGTCAAATTTTTCCAGGTCGTAAAGGTAACGCTCCTGAAACATCATTTTCAGGCCAGTTAACCAGGCCGGTAATTTAACCAGGTGCTCGGCAGCTACGGATGTTTGGGGAGAAAGAGCGCCAGAGTGCACATCAAAATAAAGGTGGTATTCAACCCAGCCACCGGGTTCCAGGGTAACGGCCCAGCGGCGGACCTCAGCTTTTTCACTGAGGCCCCTTCTGGCCAGACCGGTGAGGTAGATTCCGGGCTTTATCTCCAGATCCACGAAGCCGAGATGCCAGGCATTATCCGGGAGCAGCACGCCCAGCGGTTTTTGGCCAGGACGGTAGAGTAACGTCCGGCTGAGGTTATGGGGCCAGGTATTGGGCAGACCAGCAGTGATGTAAACCCGGTCAGGACCTTCTCCTAACGGAACCAGATTTTCCAGCTTGGTTTTGGCTGTTGAGCTATTTTCCAGCCTGAGAATCAGGGCCAGGCCCGGATAGGCCGAGGCTTTCTGACCTAAAGTTCCGATTATTCCCTCGGCTATTTTGAATTTAATGGTCTGGGGGGTAGGTTGGAGAGCAGCCCAACTAAGCTGTTCTTCCTGATTTTGAAAAGGCCTGGCCAGGGAGGAGGTTATTAACTGGTCAGATAAGAGCAGGCTAAAAAATGGAGTTAAAAAGGGAAGCCTGATTTCTTCTGACTGAGTAGAAAGACCGATTTTTTCTAAAACGAGCCCCTGGCCTGGCGAAAGATGCAGAGTCAGGGAAGTTAATTTCATTCCCTGGTCTGCCAGAAAAGGATTTGGGCCAGAAAACCCGGCTGGTGGCCTCAAGAAAAAAAGAGATAAAGTCAAAACAGAAAAGATTCTGCTGATAAATTTTGCAGACATGGCTTTTACCTTTAGAAGCAATTTAAAAAATCAAGCTCCATAGAATCAGCCATTAAGGGCTGAAAGCAGCTCAAGGCCATAATTTTCGTTCCTTTTATAGCACAAAGCAAGATTTAATTTAAATTTCGCGAATAGACAAATATGGTAAAATGTAAAAGAAACAAAAAGTTAGCTGGCCATAGTTTAGAAGAGAAGGAAAGAGTGCGGGTGGAATTTTTTCGAGTGGTGGTTGGCAAAAAGAAAATTATTGGAGGAGTTTTTCTCTGAAGAAGGAAAGCCCTTGGACCTCAAAATTAAATAAACTATATCACTAATTTAAACAGACAAAAGGAGGAGAGCATGCTGGAAATTGGTATTAAAAAAGAGCCCAGACCTGAAATTCTCTACGATGTCATCATCCTGGGAGCTGGCCCGGCTGGTTTAACGGCGGCCATTTATGCTTCTCGCTCTTTGCTCCGGACGCTGGTCCTGGACCCGGCACCCGCGGGAGGGCTGGCTTCGACCACGGAAGTTCTGGAAAATTATCCTGGCTTTCCTGACGGAGTTAAAGGGCCGGAGCTAACAGCTTATTTTAAAAAGCAGGCCGAAAGGTTTGGAGCCGAGATACTGGATACTACTCCCGTAAATTCCGTGTCGCTGGCTGGCCCGGAAAAATCTGTGGTCACGGATAGAGGAACCTTTCATTCTAGGGCTCTGATAATTGCCAGCGGGACCCGCTATAAAGAAATCGGAGTTAAGGGAGAAAAAGAATATAAAGGAAGAGGAATTTCTTATTGTGCCACCTGTGATGCCCCCTTGTTTAAGGGAAAAGATATTGTGGTGGTTGGCTGTGGCAGTTCTGGCATTCAGGAAAGCCTGCATCTTTTAAAATTTGTTAATTCCATAAACCTGGTTGAATTTTTACCACACATGACGGCTGAGCCGATTCTGCAGGAGAGGATTAAAAAGTATCAAAATGTGAATTTCTTATTCCGGCATCGGGTGACAGAAATTTACGGGGATAGAACGGTCAAAGGGGTTAAAGTGGAGGACCTGAGAACCGGAACCGTTAAAGATATTAAAGCCGAGGGAGTCTTCATTTTTGTGGGTTTAATTCCTAATGCTGAGCTTTTTCAGGAGCTGGAAAAAGATAGGTATGGCTTCATCGTGGCTGATGAAAAGACCTTAAAAACCAATGTGGCCGGCGTCTATGCGGCAGGAGATGTCCGGAGCAAAATTTTGCGGCAGGTGGCCACGGCGGTAGGTGATGGAGCTCTGGCTGCTTATTCGGTAAAACAATATCTGGAAGAGCAGGAAGGAAATAAAGAAGGAGCCTGAAGGCCAGTTTAGAACCTGCTCCCTGAAAAAAAGAAAACTCAGGTCCGTAAAGAAAGCCTTAAACCTTAAACTTTAAGTTCTGAATTCAGAAATTGGTTCAAGAGGGCGTTTTTTTTCTTAGACGATGCAGTCGGAAAGTTATTTCTTTTTTCCGGTCAATACTGACAAAACCGCCGATGGGTATGGCCATCAGGTTGCGGGGGATGTTGTGGCCAAAATTGGAAACGGCCAGGATAGGCAGGGGATTACCCTTTTTTTCTCTTTTCTCAATGATGTCATCCAGGTAGTTTTTGATAAACTGCAGATGTTCTTTCTGAACAGCGCGGTAATTGTCGTTACGACTGTAGTAGGCCAGGGAGCCAACGACCAGAGCTTTGATTTCATTAAAAACTTTATGCCTTCTTAAAGCGGCCAGCAGGCGGTGGAGGTCTTCCACGTCAATCTGGACATCTTCTACGAACAGGAGGTGCCGTTTCCAGTTAAAAGCCGGTGGGTCCTTGCGGTTGAGGTAGTTGACAAAGGTGGAAAGATTGCCGCCCAGCGGAATACCGTCTATTCTTTTCCGGGGTGGGCTGGTCAGCCAGGCCGTGCCATGGTATCTGATGGGCTCATCAAAAAGAAGCCCGGCTATTTTTTTCAGGTTACCCTGTCCCAGCCTCAGGGTGGGGAAGTAGATGACCGGGATCTTGGAGTTGTAGTAGATATCGTTCAATAAAAAAGTAAAATCAGAGAAACCGATAAAAATAGGCTTTCTTTCTTTGATGACCTGGTAATCCTTACTGTCAATTTTAAACAGAATGTCTTCAGCTCCGGTTCCACCAGCCACGGAAATTATCAGGTCGGCGTTTCTGATGGCCTGTTTAAAATTTTCCGCCCGGTCTTCCAGGGGAGCAGTTACGTGGTCAATCAGCTCGTCGCTGGAAAAAAGATAAGGGCTAACGTCAATTTCAATATCGCCCAGAATTTTACGCAGGCGCCGGATAGTTTTGTTTACCAGGCTCTTTTCACAGCGGGGCAAACAGGTAGAAGGAGCGATAAAGCTGACCTTTTTTATCTGAACCCCGTTCATGGCAGGGATAATCCTTACAGTCGTTTTAGCCTGTTTAGGCTATAAAGACTAACAGAATTCAGGGGGTTTTGCAAGATTTGGCCGGAGGAAGCCAGAAATTATTGTAAATTATTTAATATCAATTAATTAAGAAGCCTGAAAGGTGGCCAGAACCCGGCCGGCCTCAGATTGACGGATTTTTTTAAGAGCCCGCAGCTCAATCTGCCTGATTCTTTCCCGGGTGAGACCAAAGCGCTGGCCGATTTCTTCCAGCGTGCTTTCGCGGCCATCTTCTAGCCCATATCTCATCATCAGGATAGCCTTTTCCCGCTCGTCCAGGACTTCCAGCGCTCGGCTGAGGTTTTCCCGGAGGCTGGCGTTGATAAAGTAATCAAGGGGGTCAGCCGCAGTGCTATCAGGCAGAAAGTCACCCAGAATGGTATCTCCGGATTCGTTAACCGGGGTTTCTAAGGAAACTTCTTCCTGGGAGAGTAGAACCAGGTCGGTGATTTTCTCTTCGGGTAAGTTCATCTTTCTGGCCAGGTCTCGCTCGCTGGCTTCTCGGCCAGCTTTCTGGTAATGCTGCTGGGCCAGTTTTTTCATCCTCTGGATGGTTTCAACCAGATGAACAGGCATGCGCACGGTTCTAGCCTGGTCAGCAATGGCTCTGGTAACGGACTGTTTTATCCACCAGGTAGCGTAGGTAGAAAATTTGTGGCCGCGGCGGTAGTCATACTTTTCTGCCGCTCTTATAAGGCCGAGGTTTCCTTCCTGAATCAGGTCCAGAAAACTCAGTCCCTGATTCTGGAATTTCTTGGCTACTGAGACCACCAGACGCAGGTTGGCGGCAACGAGCTCGTTCTTGGCTTCCTGGCGCAGCCTCTGGCCTCTGATAACCCTCTGGTAGATTTGTTGCAGCCGGGATTTTTTCGTCTCTGAAGAAGAGGCTATGTTCAGACGCAATCTTTCTTTCATGGCCTCAATCAGCTCGTACTTCTGGTCCCAGCGCAGGTTGAGATTCATCAGCTCTTTCATCATAGTTACTGTCAGCCGAGCCCGCTTGACCCGGTATTTTCTTTGAGCCGGGAGTCTTTTTAGCCGGCTGGCCAGTTTTCTCAGGTAGGCAAGCTGGTAGAGAGCAGTGTTCAGGGTTTTTCGGAAATTACGCTCGCTGAAGTCGTTATCAGGCAGATTAAACCAGCGGGTCAGGAGTTCAGGTTGCTTTTTGAGCGCTTGGTATATCTGGTCCAGGTATTCCAGGCCGAGGTCAGTCTGGAGCAGAGCTTTGATTGTTTCTTTCTCTCCGTGTTCCATCTTTCTGGCCAGCTCAATTTCCCTTTCCCGGGAAAGAAGCCGGACCTGGCCCATGTCCTTGAGGTAGACGTTTATCAGGTCCGGGTTTGCCCCACTGGTTTCGCTCGCTACTTCCTGGTCAGCGGGAAAAATCAGGGACTGTTGCTGGCTAAGAGCCGGTTGGCTGGGGGTCAGGTCTTCTTCCAGCCAGAAATGGTTTATTTCCAGTTCTGGCACCTGTTTATCTTTTATTTCCAGTCTATTCATGACCAAACTCCTTTAATTCCTATAATTCCTATAGGAATACTATAAATATAGGCATTTTGGGCCGGGTGTCAAGAAAAAAATAGGTGGCGGCAAATTTTTTTTGCCCTACCGACCATTAACCGGTTCTTTAAACTACCAGAGTTGTTTTTTTAACAAAACAGGACCAGGTCCGGGTTTTGCCCCCTTGAAAAAGAGAGGGTATCTGGCCTATTTCCCCGGAATGATACAGGCAGAAAATGAGGTCTGCCGTTTATTCAAGGTAAACAGAATCAAGCCCCGAGGTCAGGGTGGCAAAAAATTACCCGGTTTCTGTTGGACCTGCTTAAATTCTGGCCTGAGTCCAGCGGGACTATTTCTGACCGACTTTTCAGCTTTGTTTAATTCGGTTATAATTAATCCGTAGTTAGATAAAAACAATTTCAAGCCAGGGAGAATGGAGGCTGATGGCGAGAAAAATTCTGGTCGTTGATGATGATTCTGTTAACCGCACCATGCTGGCCGGAATTCTTAAGACCTGGCGGTTTGAAGTACTGACAGCTCGAGATGGAGAAGAAGCCTTAAGCCTGGTGGAGAAGGAAAAACCGGATGTGGTTCTGGCGGATGTCCTTTTGCCCAAGCTTGATGGACTGGCTCTTTGCCAGACGATAAAGAGCCGCCCTGATTTAAACCAGATTAAAGTGATACTGATGACGGCCGTTTATAAAACAGCCGGCATGCGAGCTGAAGCTCTGGCCCAGAAGGCTGATGCTTACGTGGAAAAACCCGTTTCAGAAGACACCTTGATAAAAACTATTTCTGCTGTGCTTTCCACCTGACCGACTGCTGGTGAGCCAGTCTCAGAGGCTCAGGGATTCTATAACCTTTCAGGCAGGAGATGATTATTTGCAAAGCCGAAGGAGCATCTATCAGATGACCGGGAGAAATGATTATGGGCTTCACCCGCGTCCGGCTTCTGAGCACGTAGCCCACCACCTCTCCACGGTAGCGCAGTTCAGAGGCGGAACCAGCTTGCGGACCGGGCGGCGAATAATCTCCTACCAGAATTGATTTAGCACAGCCTATGGAAGGTGTTTCAAGGAGCAGTCCCAGAAAACTGGCTAATCCGAGTTTTCGTGGATGAGCAATCCCCTGGCCATCAAGCAGCAAAAGCTCCGGCTTTTTTTTAAGAGAATTTATGGCCCGGAAGACAGCCGGTCCTTCACAGAAAGAAAGAAAGCCTGGACGGTAAGGAAACAGCAGTGGCTCATCAACCATGGCCGTTTCTACCAGTTCCAGCTCTGGATAGCGGAAAAGGCAGGCCACGGCCAGCACCCGGTCGGGCCGGAAAGAGGCATCAGCGGCCGCGAGGAACTGCGGAGTTTGCGCCAGGGGCTCAATTTTTATCATACCGGCCAGGATTTCCTGCCAGGTCCGGGCTTCTCTGAGACTTGAAGGGTAAAGAAAGCTTTGAGGATTAAGCTTGCTGTTCATCATTTCTTATTATAAATTAAATCATCTGGTTATTTTCAGATGTTTTAAAGTCTGGAGAGTCAGGTGAGGAAGTTCATAGTTGGTTTTGACGTTGACGGGGTGTTGATTGATGTCAGCCAGAGCTATCATCTGAGCCTGGCAGAAACCAGCTCTTATTTCCTGAACCAGCCCGTGGACTTAAAGGAAGCCATTCTGATTAAGACAGAGCTGGGTATCAACAACGACTGGGATGCCACTCTGGCCTGTGTACTTTTTCACCGCAGCGGGCGGTCCTGGGAAAAATACCGTTCTTTTTTTACTTCAGGTCTGGCGGATTTTCATCAGGTATACCGCCTGGCTGAGCAGTGGAATGTTATCCTGCCAGATTATAGAACAGTAATAGAAGAATTTGAAAAAAGGTACAGAAAGCACCGGGAGCGGGAGAAACTGAGAATCCCCCGATCCTTGCTGGCAAAAATAAGAAAAGAAGCAGACTTTCTGGCGGTGATAACCGGGCGCACGCGGGAAGACCTGGATTATTCTTTTGCCAGGTTTGCTCTCTACCAGTATTTTAAGGTCATCCTCACGGAAGATGATTTACCTTCTCCTGAATTGCGCAAGCCATCGCCTTACCTTCTTAAAAAACTGTTGGATGGCTACGGCTCGTCTGGCCGGGCCTGTTACGTGGGTGATTCGCTGGCCGATAAGCTTATGGTGGAAAATTATAATCAGCAAACAGACCGGGCCGTTTCTTTCATCCTTTTCCGGCATGCCTTAAACCAGCGAATCTCCGCCAGCCATCTGGCTTTTACCGCTGAGGAAGTCCTGAAAAAAATTCAGGAAATCAAAAATTCTTAGTTAAGGAAGATACCGGGGAAAATATTTTTATTATTTCATTTGACTTTAGCCTGATTTAGTGTCTATAATCAAATTGCTGGCTGGAGAGGGATCTTCCTTAGCCCCGCTTCCTTTTCCTTAAAAACCTTGGCTTCCCACCAGCCAGCCGAATAAGAAAAAGACGCCTTCTGTATATAGCTAAAGGAAAAAAAAAAACAGAAAAAGATTGAGTTTTATTTTTGGGCGGCCGGTGCGTTTCTAAATTTCCTGCCTACCATTTCAATTCAGAACCAAATAAAGAATGGGGGACCAGGAAGACGGCCAGAGTGATGATGGAGGCGCCGATAACCCAGCCTCTTTTAGGCTGAGTTTTTCGACCGGAAGCCAGAGCCGCAATCCAGGCCAACATGGCCACCAGAGTTTTGGTGTCGGTGAGGTCTTTACCGAGGGGAAAGCCACTCCAGAAAACACCAAAGGCAAATTTCTGAATGAGCGGGCCGAGGATAAAGCCACCGATAAACATCAGCACGGCTGTCCACTTGACCAGGTTAGTGTATCCCTCCTGGTTAATGAGGGCTGTTAGGCCCGCCTGGGTGGAGAAGAGCATGGCCAAAAAAATGACCAGGACATGGGCCAGGAGCAATAATTTGGGCACCGGGCCCTTAAAACGAATAATGACCGGTTTATCGCCAGTCAGGGATGTTTCCTGTGAATCTTTAACGAGATGCACATAATACTCCAGTTTACCGGCGGCCGGCTGTTTGGGTAAATAACCTATGAGTTTTTGGCCCTCTCTTTTCATGGCCAGGATGTTCCAGGGATGGTTGGTTTTGTGCCTGCGGAATTCCAGAAAACCCTGAAGGTCAGCGGGGGCCGAGTCTCCGAGGTTAATGACTACCCGGGCATGGTCAACGTTTTCGGCGCTGCGCGGCAGCTTGAACTTGATGGTCAGGCCGGCGAAATTAACCAGGCCCTTAGTCGGGTAGGTAGGACCGGTTAAGCGCTGATAAACAGCAGAAGAAGCGGTGATGACAAAAGCCAGAACCCAGATTAGAGCTTTTTTCATCTTTTCTCTCCGTGGCTCAGGACTTCAAATAAGGCTTGAGAAGGATCCAGAGGCCCAGGACGATTAACAGTGCGGGCCATAAATAATTCCAGAGGTAGCGTTCAATAACGTGCAGTTTGATGAGCAGAAGAAATATTCCCAGAAAAATGAACAGTAGAGCTGGACTTGATTTCTTAAAGCCCTGGCTGATAAGCAGGGAAAGCCCAATCAAGATGAAAATTGCCGGCCAGTAGGTGGAGACCACCCGGCCGACGTTTAATTTCCCGGCCTGCTCCAGCAAGAAGAGAAAACCGATGAGGATCAGAAACAACCCCCAGAAAAAACGCGAGGACTGACTCTGGCTCATGCTTGCCTCCGAATTTTATATACCACAACTCTGCTTCTGTTAGCCAGGAAAATTTTGGTCATTCTTATAAGACGGTCAGTCGGCAGAGAGAATCAGGAACGGTTTCTTGTAGAAATTTCTGTAAAGCGGCCTCAGTCTTTCGCGGTCGTAATATTTCTCCACGTCAATGTGCTTTTTGTAGCTGGTGACGATTTCCAGCGGCACGTGGTCGTATTCTCCGTTTCTCAGGCAGACCATGCGGCCGGTTTTGTTTTCCAGAACCAGGTCTAGGGCCAGGTTGCCGTAAGCCATGGGCACGATGGAGTCAATAGCATCCGGGTCTCCGCAGCGCACCAGGTAGCCGAGTTTTTGGTTGATGACGTTGATCCGGCGGCCGTTGTTGTATTTCGGTGAAAGCTCTTTGAGCATGGCTGAAACCCGGTCCCCAATACCTCCCAGCTTCTTGTGGCCGTACATATCAGTTTCTTCGCTTTCAAAAATCATGTCCTGGCCTTCAAAAGTGGCCCCTTCAGAGACCAGCACGACAGAATAATGGCTCGGGTTATTGGCCCGGTCTTCACTCAGCAGTTCGCAAAGTCTCTCAATGTTGAATTTGTGCTCGGGGATAACACAGCGGTCAGCGGCTCCAGCCATGGTGGGCAGAAGAGCAGTGTAGCCAGCATAACGGCCAAAAACTTCTATGACCAGGAATCTTTCGTGGGAGCCAGCTGTGGTTCTCAGGGAATGGGTTAGGCTGATGGTCCTAGTGACACAGGTGGAAAAACCTATGCAATAATCGGTTCCCGGCACGTCGTTATCCATGGTTTTGGGTATGGCAATGACTTTTACGCCGAGTTTATGAAGATGCACCGCATAGCTCAGGGTATCATCACCACCTATGGGAATCAGGTAATCAATGCCCAGGAATTCTAAGTTTTTGAGCACTTCTTCAGTCAGGTCGTTAATTTTTTCCTTGTATTTATCCCGCAGATGAGCCGGCACATTAACCTGGGGAATGCTGCTCGGCCGGGTACGGGAAGTATGGAGAAAAGTCCCACCGGTGCGACCGACTTTGTTAACCACTTCTTCCGTTAGTTCGGTGTAGAACTCCTGGTTGGGAGCATCTTTGTCTCTAATCATTTCCACCAGTCCGGCCCAGCCCCGCCTGATGCCGATGACGCGGTAGCCTTCTTTTATGGCCCTGATGGTTACGGCCCTGATGGCCGGGTTCAGGCCGGGCACGTCGCCCCCGCCGGTCAGAATACCGATTACACCACGGGTTGGTTTCGTCGTTTCCTTCGCCATCGCCGTTCTCCTTGTCTAAAAGTCTCAAAATTTTTAATAAAATATATCACGACTTCGGCCTTTATGAAAGCACTCAACCGGATAAGGTTTGAATGCTCTGTTGAATTATAGATAATTAAGCTGGTTCTGGCAATTGTTCTGGGTTTAACTATCTGAACTTATAAACTGGCCAATTTTGGCAGGTCTGGCCGAGGTTAAATCTGCGCTTTAAAAAATACTACGGAATTTAGTCATTAAAAATTTTTTTCCCCTAATAAGTGCGAATCAGTAGGTGGCCAGGAAAGCTCCCAGGAAAGCAGCCACCACAGCCAGGACTCGCCAGAGGGTGACTTTTTCTTTTAGGAAAATGGTCGCCAGGATGAAAATGAAAATGGTGCTCAGCTGATTAAGGGCAGCGGCCACTGAAGCAAAAGCGTATTTCATACCACCAATCCAGAACATAAGAGAAAGGTAGGTACCCAGGAATGAAGCTGGCGCCAGGGTTTTCCAGGTGGATAGGTTAAGCAGAGGAGTAATGATTGAGCCTTTCCTCTTTAAAAATGGTACGAAGAGTAAAGGAATAGTTCCGCCCGCCAGCCTGATACCAGTGGCCCAGACTACGGGAGTGTCCTTTAGAACTGGTTTAATAATAACAATGGCCACAGCCACAAAAGCCATGGCTGAGGTTCCCAGGATGATGCCCAGAACCAGGTTTTTCCTGGAAACAGGTCCGGAAGAGTTTTCTGAATTACCCCTGGTAATGGTAATAACGGCCGAGACAATGAGCGCCACGCCCAGGAGTTGCAGACCGGATAGTCTTTCTCCCAGGAAAAAATAGGAAAGCAGGATGACAAACAGAGAATAAGTGCAGTCCACAATGGCGGTCAGGCTGGCGCCGATGAGTTTAAGCGTCCATAAAAACAGGGTGTCCGAGACGGCGATACCCAGAAAACCGCTCAGCAAAAGAAGATAAGTTGTTCGGGCCGGGACGGCCGGAAAAAAGCTGGCGCCGGTAATCAGGAGGGTCAGCACAATAAGAAACAGGGCAAAAAGGTTTTTGCCCAGGTTCAGGGCTAAGGGGTGAACACGGAAACTGCTCAGCCGGAAGAGTATGACAGCTACGGCCCACACGGCGGCTGAAGCCAGAGCCAGCCACTCGCCAGAATGAACGATTGAAGACATGAAAATTTCACTCACCCAGATTCAGGTTAAGTCTGCTTTATAGCAGATTAAAACCGGTTCGTCAATTGAGGCCTCATCCTGCCGAACCAGCCGTTTTGCTGGCTCTGATTAAAATTTTAATTCAGGAAGAAAATTTCTTTATTAAGAAATCTCCTGAGTTAGCAAAAATCTTAAAAACTCAGGTTGCAATTGAAATCATAAATGACGTATTTTATATCCTTAATATTTTTTTTCTGGAGGTTATGATGAGTTTTAAAAATTCCAGAGGGCTATTTCTCCTGGCTGTTTGTTTATCCGGGCTTTTAATCCTGTCTTCTGCAGGCTGTAAAGCCGAAAAACAGGGGCCGGCACCGGTCCAGAAAACAGTCATCCAGGTCGGTGATAAGGAAATTCAGGCTAAAGATGAAGCCATTTACAAAACCCGCGAATATAATGGCCACAAGCACGAATATCTTTCACTGGATTTTTCTAAGATTGACCATCCTGCTTCGGTCTCTGAATTCCAGCAGGTTTTCCACCAGCCACCCCTCAGGCAGTACAACACTGGAACCTGCTGGTGCTTTTCCACTACTTCTTTCCTGGAATCCGAGCTCAAGAGGCTGGGCCGGGGAGAGTTCAAGCTTTCTGAGATGTACACGGTTTACTGGGAATACGTGGAGAAGGCCCGACGGTTTATCAGGGAAAAAGGTAACAGCTTTCTCGGCGAAGGCTCAGAGCACAACGCTGTTTTCCTGCGGATGAAACAATACGGCGCTGTTCCGGCCAGTGCCTACACCGGACTTCTGCCAGGTCGGACAGAGCATGACCACTCGGCTCTGTTTAAGGAAATTAGTGATTATCTGGAGTTCTGCAAAAAGAACAACTACTGGGATGAAGAAAAAGCCGTGGCCTACGTGAAACTCATCCTCAACAAGTATCTGGGTGAACCACCAGCAGAGATCGAGTACAACGGTCAGAAAATGACTCCCAAAGACTTCCTGGACAAAGTGCTCCGGCTTCCCCTTGATGATTACGTGAGTTTTATGTCCTTTAAATATCTGCCCTTTTACACCAAAGGCGAGTATAAAGCACCTGATAACTGGTGGCATTCCCAGGATTACTACAACGTGCCCCTGGATGAGTTTTATCAGGCCATTGTTCAGGCTCTTAAAAATGGCTATTCCGTAGCTTTGGGAGGCGATGTCTCTGAGCCTGGTATCAGCGGAGATGAAGGCCTGGCCATAGTTCCTTCTTTTGATATTCTGCCGGAGCTGATTGACCAGGAGGCCCGTGAGTTTAGGTTTTATAACAATACTTCTACCGATGACCATGCCATTCACTGTGTAGGCCTGACCCAGAAAGGGGACCATACCTGGTTTTTGATTAAGGATTCAGGAGCGGGAGCTCATCGTGGACCTTTTAAGGGCTACATTCTTTACCGGGATGATTTTGTCAAGCTGAAGATGCTGGTCTTTACTGTGCATAAGGACGCCGTGGCTGACCTGCTGAAAAAATTTGAGCAGAAGTAAAGCTGTTTTCTTATTCTGAAAACGAATTTAAAAGACTTTGAACCACCTGGCCAGGGCCGGGTGGCTCTTTTTTTTAGCTTCACCCGGGCGGCCAGCTTTTTAAGCGGGGCAAGGTTTTTTGTCTGATGTTCAGGATAACATTTAGTAAAAACTTCAGAGCATTAAAACTTCAGAGCATTTGCCTGGCAGCCGCGCCCTGAATTTCTTAAAGTCTTATCATCCGGACTTGACTGAGGTATAATTTCAAAAAAAGGTTGAATTTAATCATGTCCAAACCTGTATGTCTGACTTCTTTGTCATTGCCAGAGCTGGAAGACCACCTGAAAAAGATGGGAGAGCCAGCCTTTCGGGCCAGGCAGTTATTCCACTGGATATACCGGGCCGGAAAGACTGATTTCCAGGAATTTTCAGACCTGCCCAAAGCCCTGAGACAGCGACTGCAGGAAAACTTTATCATTAACCCGCTGAAACTGGCTCAGAGTATCTCTGCTAAAGATGGCACCACCAAGTATCTTTTTGAACTGCCTGATGGTTATTTTGTGGAAACGGTGCTTATTCCGTCTGCTGAACGCCGGACTGTTTGCCTTTCCACCCAGGTTGGCTGCAAGTACCGCTGCGCTTTCTGTGCCAGCGGGCTTAACGGTTTCAAGAGAAATTTAACCGCTGGTGAGATAGTCAGCCAGGTTCTGTCCATCAAACTGGCCACCGGCCAGGAAATTACCAACCTGGTTTTTATGGGCATGGGTGAACCGCTTGATAACCTGGATAATGTCCTTAAGGCCATTCGTATCCTTAACGACGAGAACGGCCTGAACCTCGGAGCCAGGCGGATGACAGTTTCTACTGCTGGCGTCATTCCTGGTATAAAGAAGCTTAAGGAGTTTGAACTCCAGATCAACCTGTCAATTTCCGTTCATAACCCCATAGAAGAAAAAAGAAGCCAGCTTATGCCCATAAATAAGAAATATCCTCTCTCGGAAGTGGTGGCTGCGGCCGAAGATTACCTTAAAGCTGGCGGCCGGCAGCTCACTCTGGAATACATCCTGATTAAAGGTCTTAATGATGGACTTTATGAAGCTGAAAGCCTGGCGGCCCTCGCCCGAAAACTAAAAGCCAAGGTCAACCTTATTGCCTACAGTCCAGTTCCGCAGTTTCCTTACCAGAGGCCATCCCGGGCGGAGCTCCTGCGCTTTGAGCGCTGGCTGACGGAAAGGAACGTTAAAACCACTATCCGTCAATCCAAGGGTGTAGAAATCGCTGCGGCCTGCGGTCAGCTGGCGGGAAAGTTTCAGTAAAACTGATTCAGGCTTTATCCGTTTTTCTTTTCCCTTTAAGGACAGCCAGAGTTTCCAGGTGTGGCGTTCTGGGGAAGAAATCAAAAGCAGTCAGCTCCACAATTTCATATTCGGGCATAAAATTCTTTAGGTCGCGGGCCAGAGTGGTGGGGTTACAGGAAAGATAGAAAATCAAGGGCAAAGGATATGATTTGAGAGCCTCCACTATTTCTTCGGCCACGCCCCGGCGAGGTGGGTCAATGACCATGGCTTCAGGCTGAAAATCAAGTACCTCGTCCACCCACTCTTCGCTTTTGCCTTCAGCGATAGTCAGGTGCTGACAGCGGTTTAATTTCAGGTTCTTTTTCAGGTAGAAAATGTTACTGGGTTCAGCTTCCACGGCCAGGACTTCTGAGCTGAGGCCAGACAGAAGAAGGCCAAAGGTCCCCAGACCAGCATAAAGGTCCACCAGTTTAACCGGAGCAACTGGCGACAGGTGTTCTTTCATTTTTTCCACCACTTTTTCCAGCATGGGTGGGTTGACCTGGAAGAAACTTCCGGCGCCGTAGCGGAAAATGGTCTGGCCAATTTTTTCTTCCAGGTAATCCCGGCCGTAGAGTTTGTGGTATTGCTTTCTCCGGACAAGGTTGACGAAGCCGGTGACCCCGGCCAGATGTTCGTTAAGGCTCAGGGCCGGAACCCAGAGCTCAGCGGCCTTTTCCAGGCTTTCTTCTTCTTCCGCTTCCAGGACCACCAGGATTTCTCCAGTCCAGAAGCTCTGTCTGATTTCCAGATGCTTGAGCCCGGGAATGGGTTGACCTTTCAAGAGGGTGTTAACTGCGGCAATAACACTGTTTATAGACTCGCCGACCAGAGAGCATCTATCTACGGGCAAAAAGCTCTCCAGGGAGCCGGGCTCGTGATAAGCCAGGTAGGGTGGGCTGGCCTGCCAGTTCAGGCTCAGACGGATTTTGTTGCGGTAAGCGGTGATGGCTGGTGAAGGGATAAGATTTATGGTGGAGGAAATATTTTCCTTCAGATGGAAAAATATTTCCTGAAGCTGCTCTCTTTTTACCCGGAGTTCAAGGTCGTAGGTCATGACCTGGTAGGGCGAACAGGCCCGGTAATGGGCACACAGGGCCTGTTGCCTTTCCGGTGAAGGTTCAAGGAGGGAGATGGTTCTGGCTTCCAGGTAGTTCTTTTTTTCTTTTAAAACCTCTACTTCTACCAGTTCGCCAGGCAACCCTTCATCAGTGAAAATAATTTTCCCTTCCTGTCTGGCCAGAGACCGGCCCGGGTAGACTATTTTTTCAATCCTGATAAGCATGAGACTTTAATAAACTCACGGCCGCTGTTTGTCAAGCGCCCGTTTCTTCAACGGCCGAAGCTGTGGAGAAGTCGAGCAGGCAGGGTCATGATGGCTCTTAGAAGCTCAAAAACCGCTTCTACGGTGAGGCCAATCAGGCGAAAAGGCAGGGAAATAAGCCAGACCAGGGGATAAAGGAGCAGAGCCAGCAGGGCCAGTGGCCAGCACAGAACAAAGAGAATTAACCAAAGTAGAAACTTAATCATGTTTACCTTTCCGTAATTATTTCATCATTTATTTATACGTAAAAAAAATAGAAAAAGATTACCTGAATATCAGGTTGAATATCAGGTCTGGCCACAAAAATCGGTAAAGGCGCAGTGCTGGCACTGACCGGTCTGAAGACCATCAGGGGTAAAAGGTATCTCCGGGTTGATAATTTCCAGCAGCAAACGGTCAATGATGTCAGCCAGCAGCCGGAAGTTTTCCTGGTAAGTGGCGAGCTCCTGTTCTCCGAAGTTGAGGGGGAAAAATCTGGTCGTTTGCTCTTCCACAGAAGTTCCTTTTTTCTTAGCCGGTAAGAGGGGTGAGTATTCTGCCTCCAGGCTGAGATGGTTTTTGCCCAGTAAAATCAGGGCCGAATAGATGGAGGCCGGGTCGGTTTTATGATAACTGGCTGCCAGAAGCTGATAAAAAGGTAGCTGCAGGCTGCCGATAGCTTCAGCCCAGCTCTGGCGGTGGTCCGGGTCTAATTTATCAAACTTGACGCGGTAGGATTTTTCGTTAGCCGATGTCTTGTAATCAAGTAAGCAGAGAAATTTCCCGCGCTTTTCCATTCGGTCAACCTTGCCAGTTAGCTGAAAGCTGGCCTCTCCCACCCGGTGTTCAGCCTTTAATTTTGTTTCCAGAGCCAGAAGCTTCAGGTTCATCTTAGCCTGATGCAGTAGGGAAACAGCCATTTCTTGATAATTTCTCAGGAAATCCTTCAGATGCCGGTCAATTTGTTTTTTCATCAGGTAAAAACTGCCGGTGGCGGCTTCAGAAAAGTTTTTCAGGAAATTATTTTCAATTATTTTTTCCAGCCTCCTGGCTTCCAGGTTAGCCGGCAGATTCTGACCCAGGTAGTCCACAAAATAATCGTAGAGGATTTGATGGACTAGAGAGCCGATTTCCGCTCGTTCAGGTGCTTCAGCGAGTTCTTCTTTTTCGCTCAGCTTTAACACGTAAGCGTAATAAAATTGCAGAGGGCACTTGAGGTAGGCATCAAGCTGGGTAGCCGTGAATTCTTTAGTCAGGAGAATTTTTATCAGGCGCTCCGATTTACTCACCGGTTGAGGAGTTGCGGATTGCAGCTCTATCCGGTAAGTGGTGGACTTAATTAAGGACAGCGTTTCCGGCTTCTGCCCGGTGCTGTTAAAGAACTTTTTCTGCTTTTCCCAGATTAATTCTTCTACATAACGGCTTTTTTCTTTTTCACTGTTTTCCACGAAGAAAAGATGAGCTTTTTCGGCCCCGGCCAAAAGCACCTGCAGGTAGTAGCGGTATCTTTTTTCTATCTCTTCATGAGTGGTCAGCCCGAGTTCTTTCCTCAGGGCATAAGGCAGCAGAGAGTCAACTTTATGGCGGCCGGGAATGAGGTCATCGTTCATGTCCAGCAGGAATATTTCTTTAAACTTAAGGCCCCGTGTTTCCCAGAAACCAAGAACCTGCAGACCGTGAAGCGGGGTACCGGCGAAGCTAACCCGGGCCTCAGCTATTATTTTGCGGAAAAGGGCAAAATAACTGTAGAGATGATTGAAGCTCTGCTGGCTTAAGCGGGACTTTTTTAGATGTTCAAACTGCTCGTAGAATTCTTGCGCATAAGGCTGAAAGAAAAGATGCAGCCGGGCGGTACTGTGCACGGACAGGTAATCCAGCAGCCTGATGAGTTTTTCTGCAAAATCTCGGACATTTTTCAGGTGGAAGAATGGTTCAATCGTCTTCTGGTGGATATCTTCCAGATGTTTGAGAAACTCGGGGGCTCTGGGCAGGCTGGCGGCCTGGGCCTGCTGGTCCAGCTTTTGCCGCAGGTCAGGGTCAGAAACAATCTCGGACAGGGACCAGAAAAGACGCCCTTTTTTTCTGTTCATGGTCTCCTGTAGGGTGTGGAACAGGATTCTGGTGAGCTCAGCGCTACGGTAGGGTTCTGGGAAGTAAATGTTTTTAGTGTAGGGGTGAAGAACAAAATCAAGGTAATATGGGGCATAAAGTCGCTGCTGTTCGTCGGCCGATTGAATAAGGTTAAACAAAGAGTCGAAAAAGTTGTACAGCGGAGTCCGGGTCAGAGGATAGCCGAGAGAAATGTTGAAGCTGTCTTCGGGCAAAGCCTGAAGCGTCTGCTGGTAAAGGGGTATCAGGCTTTCCATGGCCGGCAGAACGATAGCTGTTTTTTCATCCAGTAGCTGCGGTCTTTGCACCCTCTCCGCCAGTATCTGGTTGAGCATCAATATCTGACCGTGGGTGTCAGGGCTGAGGTAGAAAGAAATTTCTGGCTCTTCCGCTTTTTCTCCACGTTCTTCTATTTTTTCAACCCGCCCGGTCTCTATTGCCAGCTGATTCAGCACTTCTTCTACGCCTGGCCCATCCAGCAGGTACAGAGAGGTCTTTTCCAGCTGAAGTAGTCTCTGGAGAAGCCGGGCTTCGGCTCTGGTGGTTTTAAAAAAGCCGCAGAGGATTATTCGCTCCGCCGCCGTCAGGTCGGGCAGGCTCTGGAACCGGTCTAAGATTTTTTCCAGCCGCATGGCTCTGGTAGACAGGTTATCTTTTTCCAGACGCTCATAAAATTCCCGGTAAAGGTCAGACAGACGGCGGAGTCTGGTTTTGGTCTTTTCTGGCAGTTTCTCTCCTGAGAGCACATCAAGAACTGTGAAGTAATTTTCCGGTACCTGCCCGGATTTAAGCTCTTCCAGGTCCCGGAACAGTTTCTGGCCAAAAGCAAAAAACTCATCCAGGGTCAGAAAAGAAGAACGGCGGGAGGCACTGTCTGCCCTGGAGTTTAACTCAAAGAGCAGGGCCACGGCATCTATGGGTTCAACCGGCGGGTTAGAAAAATGCAGTATTTCTGTGTAAAGAAAATCTATGAATTCATCAAAAGAAAAGAGGCGAGGTGGCAGGTAACTTCTGCCCAGCTTTTTGGCCAGTGCTTGCCGCAAATAGTAACCCGGTCTTTTCTCTGGAAAAATTATCCAGAGACGGTCAAAATTTTTTTCTGCCGGAAGAAGCTGGTCTGCCAGCCAGTCAATTAAGTTCATTCTGGGAGAGACGAGCGCCACCTTCATGGGATAATCTCCAGGTGTCGGGTATCAGGGTAAAGGAGAAGGCCAGAAACAGCATGCTCAGGGAAAATATCCTTCATTATGCTTATGTAATTTCTGAGCTGGTCCAGGTGAGCCGTCTTAACGTCTTCTTTTTCCACCTGGCCGGTCTTAAAATCTATAACTGTTATCTTGTTCTCATCCATGACTACCCGGTCAGCCCGGAAAAGATGTCCCTGACGGTTAACCAGCTCCATTTCTCTGGCCACCTGGCGGCCGGGCCGCGGCTGGAAGAATTCCGCCACTTCAGGTTGGAGGAGAAAGGGCTTGATGATTTTTATGGCTGCCTTTATTTCTGTTTTTTCTGCTCTCCCGTTTTTAACTAATTTATCGGCTATTTGCTCCAGCTGAGCTTCCAGGTCTTCCTGCAGGTATTCTATTTCGGCCAGGAGGGCATGGAACAGCTCCCCGCGGCGTCTTTCTTCATAATTAAGGGTTGAGGGCGGTGAAGGTTCTTCAGCTTGAAGCAAAGGCAGGATTCTGATGGGGAAACTGGGGGCCTCTTTTTTGGCCCGGACTTTCACTTCAGGTTTAAGGCTTGAGGAAGACAGGTTAAAGGGAGCTTCCTGTCCGAAAATAGTTTCCAGAAGATTAAAAGGATATACTTTCTTTTTTCTGAGCCCGATGACGTAGAGTTCTTTTTCTGCTCTGGTCAGAGCCACGTAGAGGGTGTTAAGTTTGTTAACTCTATCTCGCTGCTGGTAGTCCCGGTAAAGCTCCTCCAGTTCGGGGGTGGCAGAAGCGGTTTTGGAAGAAAGTTTCAAAACCTCAACAGGCTGGATTCTGGTCTTGTGGCGGCCTTTTTCTAAAGGCAATTTTTTTAGGTAGAACTCTTCCACTTTGCTCTGTTCAGGGTAGAGAAGAAGAATCACCACCGGAAAGCCCAGACCCTTGGCTTTGTGAATGGTCATTATTTTTACGGCTTCAATGTTTTCTGGTACATCTATGGTCCAGATGTTTTTATCGTCGGTCGGTTCAAAAGAAAACTTGATGAAGTCCCGGAGATTACTCTTGCCCTGTCCCTCAAAATTCAAGATGACTTCCAGCAGCTTGATGAGAGAGCCTTCTTCCCTGGGAAAGAGCTCAAAAGGGGAGAACACCCGGTACATCTGACAGACAAGGTCATAAAGCGGGAGGTAACCGGTGGTCTTAAAAAAGTTTTCAAAATAACGGTCCCACAGTCGGGGAAAAGTTTCCCGGAAGCTGGCGTAAAGCGGTACCTTATGGTTCTGAGTTGTTTCCAGAATAAATTCCTGAAAGGTTTTTAAATCAACCTCCAGCCCTTCCTGCCGGAGCTTACTCTGGAAAAGCTGACCCAGGATAAAAACTGAAAAGTTCAGGTTATCCAGTGGATAGTCAAGGAATTGTAAGAAGGCCAGAATTTCCCGGATAATTTGCCTGTTTCTAATATCCAGGGCGGAATAAGGAACAAAGGGTATGCCTTTCTCGTTGAGCCAGGAAGCCACCTCTTTAACCTTTTCGTTTTCGTAGGCCAGGATGGCCAGGTCACAGAAGCGGTAACCCCTGTTCTTTAAATCTTCTATCAGAGCCTGGACTTCTTTTTTTCCCGGCTGTTCTGCGGCCGTCTCGTTTTCCTCAGGAAAATTGTGGTCTGCATCCTGGGCTTCTTCGTTCTGTTTTTTCTGGTCCAGCTTCAAAAAATTAAATTCCACATAACCTTTTGGCGAGTCGTCGGCCGGAGGAACAGCCTGGCAGGCAAAATCGTCCAGCCCGCTTTGCCTGGCTGCTTCTTTCCACTGGCCCGCTTCCCGCCACTTCTGGCACTCCTCTGGCAGCTGTTTTATACCCAGGGGGAAAATCTTTTTTACCCATTCCAGAATTTCTGGCCGGCTGCGCCGGTTTTGAGAAAGTTCTTTAACTTCGGGCTTAACAGAAGGAAAACCTTCCGTTCCGTTTATCAGGTTTACCATAATCTGATAATCAGCTTCCCGGAAACCGTAGATAGCTTGCTTGGTGTCTCCCACCAGAAAAAGGCTTCCTTCCTGGGAAAGGGCGTTTTCAATAAGAGGGTAAAGGTTCTGCCATTGCAGGGGAGAGGTGTCCTGAAATTCATCTATCAGGTAGTGGTAAATGCGTCCACCAAGAGAGAGGTAAATATCAGGCACAATACCACTCTCCAGGTAGTTGGCTAAATAGCAGTGTATGTCTTCCAGGAAAACCAGGCCCTGTTCCTTTTTGGTCTGGTTGAGCAGCTGCAAAAATTTCTGGTAGATTTGCAGGTGAGGTTGATAAAAATACCTGGCGTGAAGTTCTTTGTACTTATTGATGGTCTCTTTCAGCTCTTCCAGTTTTTCCTGAATTTCCACGGGTGTGTTTTTAAAGGGCAGAGTTTTAAAATCATGGTCCAGCCAGTCTCTAAGTCTGTCTCTGGCCAGTTTATTCCACAGGGCAGAACGCTGCCGCGGGGCCGGGCAAGCGTTAATCATTTCCTTTAGTTTCTGGAGCTGCTTTTTAAATTTTTCTTCCAGTTCTTGAACTTCCTGGCGGGCCCGGGAAAGAGAATAAAGTGACGGCTGACGGTTAGAGCCAGCCAGTTTTTTGTTCAGCTTGAAGAAAAAATCCTGGAGCTTTTCGGCTGGGTCCCAGATAAAAGCCTCGGTAGAACCGCGCATTTCTTCCAGGTTCCGTAAAATTTCGCTGAAGCATTCATCCTCGGGTGTGTTGGGTTTAAGATTTCTCAGCAAGCGGGAATGAGCATAAGAGATGACGGGCCAGGCATTGAGGGTTATTTCCACCTCCGGGCTCAGGCCAAGTTCCACGGCGGAGGCTTTAAAAATATCGGTCATAAAGCTGTCAATGGTCATAACCTGAAAATCACTGAAATGATGGAAAAGGGAGGTTAAAATCTTCTCGGCTCGCTGTCTGAGCTGTTCTTCTGAGACTGGTAGCTCCTCCAGTATCTGTTGAATCTCTTCTGTCCCGGTGGCAAAATAGCAGGCTTTTAACCAGTTCAAGATTCTTTCTTTCATTTCCTTGGCCGCGTTGCGCGTAAAAGTAATGGCCAGGATCTGCCGGGGATGGTTGTGTTTAATGTTTTCTGAAAGCAGAAACTGAGTGTAACGGAGGGTAAGAGCTCTGGTTTTACCTGTACCGGCCGAGGCTTTAAGTATTATAAACTCAGGAAATCTTGGTTCTTTTTTATTTGTTCCCTTTGATTTCATGCCCTCTCATTTTATAGCAAAAACTGCGGAGAAAAAAGTGGGCTGGAGGGTTAAACAGGAATCAGACAAAAGCTGAAATAAAAGTATAAACGGCAAACCCGGAAAGCAGCAAACCGAGGATGACCAGCATTTTTTTAAAGGTTTCTTCCTGAATTTTTGCTTGATAATGGGAAACGATGCGCACCAGGAAAAAATACCAGAGTATAGCTCCAAAACCGCAGGAAGCAGCGAAGAGCACTGCTGGTCCCATTCCGCTTTTAAGTAGTCCATGGGCGGTTACGGTACCGGCCACGCCTATCCAAAAAGCGTAGAGCGAAGGATTGGAAATATAGAGGAAAAGAACGCCAAAAAGGGGACGGGGAGTTCTGGAAATGGAACTTTTTTCTTCTTTCAGGCTAAATTTTTTGGAGTCATACATCAATTTTAGTCCAAGAAGCAGGATGACCAGGCTGGCCACAATTTTGAGGACATGAGAATAGCGGGAAAGATTTAGGGAAATATGAAAAAGTCCTACCAAAGCAATCAGACAATAGCTGAAATCAAGGAGGGCGGTGGTCAGGCCAGCCAGCATGCCATGGAAAAAATCTCTCTTCAGGGTCTGAGAAATGATGTAGAGGTTTACCGGTCCTACCGGCACCGCGGCAAAAAAGCCTATCAGAAAACCAATCACCATAAACATGATGCCAGTCAACAACCAAATAGATTAATAATTAATCGCCACTTTTCAGATATTACAAGCTTTAAAAATAACCTAAATTATGAAGATAATCAAGAGAGCAGGTAGAAAACCGAAGCAATGGGATGAATATTAACGGATAAATTTAGACGATCAGATTGAGGTGGCGGCCAGGTTGTTTATTTTTACATCTTCGGGATGGAAGTGTCCGAAGATTCTTCTTCCAGGTCGCTTTCCATGCCCAGAAGCTTGGCAATTCCTTCATAAACCATTTTCAGGGATTTCTTCTGTTCTTGAAGCTGAGCCAGAGTTTGACGAACGCGTTGCAGTTCTTTTTCCACCTCAGCGTCAATAGAAGCCAGCTGGGCTTTGACATCTTCCATGGTCTTCTTATAGAGTTCTTCTTGTTCTTTGGAGATGGCCATCTTTTTGACTCCTTTTACCCTCCAATTTATTTATTTAATCCAAAACCAATGGTTATCGGTTTCCATACTCTTACTTTAACACCATCTTTCTCGGCTGGCAAGAATTTCCATTTCTTAACCGCGTTGATTGCTTCTTTTTCCAGCCCAACCGAGCCCTTGATGCCTCTTATCACTGCCGCCTCCAGCACTTCACCTGTTTCCGAAATGAGAACATTAAGAATGACATTTCCTTTGATGCCCATCCTTCTATCCACCTCAGGATAAACAGGCTCTACTGTTTTCACTATTTTGGGCTCCACATCAACCATGTTAAGGGGAACCAGGTCGCCGGTCTTGACCTTGACCTTGGGAATGACCGCCTGGGCGTTTTCGTTTGACGTCTGAGGGGGTTGTTCCGAAGTTTCTGCTTTTTGCTCTTCCTTCTGGGGCTCGTTGCCGGTCAGGGGCACTTTATGTTCTTCGGTTGGAGAAGTTGCTGGAGTGGTGGCTGATGGCTGATTAAGGGCTAAAGCAGGCGTTTGCTGTGGGGTAATAGGAGCTGCAGCCGGCGCTTCAACTTTTTTTGTTGTTTTGTTTCCCGCCGGCTGATTGCTGCTGGCCGGTTTCTGGTTTTTGAATTCAGCTATCTGTTTTTCTATCTGCTGGTCCAGGTTTGGCTCGGGCGTCTCTTTTTTGGGCTGTTCAGTAGAGACGGTCTGAATGGCTGCGGTCTGGTCGCTCTTCTGTCCGGAAAAAGTCGGGGTTTCTTTTTTCTTGAAGACCAGAAAACCTACCAGAGCTATGACCACCATCAGACCAAGAGCAAGACCGATAAATTTTCCGGCTCCTTTTTTCGTTTCTTTTTCCTCTTCTTCTTTCTTTAAGTAGCTTTCAAAGGGAGAAGAAACAGAAGCCGTTTTCGGTTTTAAAGGCTCGGCGGTGGTGGGAACAGTCGCCTGTGGTTTTTCTTTCAAGCTCTGGGTTGGGGCAGGTTCCGGGACAGCTTCTTTTTTCACTTCTGGTCTGACAGGTTGTGGTTCTTTGGGCGTGGGTTTTTGGGGTTCAGCTTGCTTCGGCTGGGTTCTGGCTGGTTCCTGGGTTTTAACTCCAGTTTTTATTGGTTCTGAGGTAGCTTCTGCAGGTGCCTGTTTTTTTATGGCCGGTCCAGATGGGGCAGCTGGTCTGCCGGTAGCCGGCGTGGGGCTTTTTGTTTCGGGCTTGGTTTTCTCGGTTATCAAGTCTTTTAATTTAGCTTCCAGCAATTTATCCAGGTCGTTTTCCTGGCTCTCCTGTTTTTTCCTGAGCGGCTCTTTGCTCGGTGTTTTAGTCGCGCCTTTTTCCTTCTCCAACGACAGGGCACTCTTGAGTAAATCGTCTACGTTGTCAGACAAGGAAGCTGGTCTGGCGGAAGCTGGATGACCGGCCAGCTCATAAACTTTTTTCATCAGCTCTTCCAGGTTAATCGGTTTTTCGAAATAGGCTGAAGCACCCAGATTTTTCAGAGCTTCAGTCTTGTAGGCCACATCTTTATAAATGCCGGTGACTATGATAACCGGAGATTTTTTGGTCGGATGAGAGGTAATGCGGGAGCAGAGTTCAAACCCATGGAATTTAGGCAGCATGGCTTCCATGATGACCAGGTCAGGTGCCTGCTCGGAAAATTTTTCAAAACCAGAGACCCCGTCATTAGCCGTGATGGTCTCGTATCCTTCTTTCTGCAGATGCTGGGACAAAAATTTTAGGAATTCCGAATCAAAGTCAATCAAAAGAATTTTTTTCTTGGCCATGGTCTATCCCTCATTTTAAATTCAGCCCTTTCAGGGGGCTGCCCAAGTCAATATATCTATCTCACGCCAGGAACTCATCTTCAATCACCTTTAGAGGTGATTTTCCAGATGAAATTTCCCCCCGCACAGCAATTATGCCTCCTTATCCTAAAAGTTAAGTGAAAATTATACAAAAAAATCCTTTTTTTAACCACTGCTTTAACCTTATTTTTTCAGGAGCGGGAGCCCGTTTCCCCTTCCTCTATGGAGCTTTTAGGCCGGTCCTCTATGAGGGCCTGAAGGATTTCCAGTTCATCGGCTTCAAACCAGATAACCTGGCATTTCAGACATTTGTACACCGGCATAATCAGATGGTAGTTAAAGGGTTTGACCATCATCTGCAGGCCACAAAGCGGACAGAGGGCGGACTTTTTCTGGATAAGAAGCTTCTTTCTCCGGCCTGGCTCCAGGATAATTTGCTTCCACTGCTGGGCCTGCTCTTTTATTTTCTCGGAAAATTTGTATTCTTTTCGGGCAAAAATCTTTTCCAGGTCAGACATGTGCACCAGTTTACCCTGGCAAACAGGACAGTATTTAATCTTTACTCCTTCGTAAAAGGAATCAGACAGGCTGGCTTGACAGGATGGGCATCTGGCCGTTAACCCGGCTTCCAGCGGCTGGTTTCTAATTTGCCGGTACAGAGCAAAGCGCACCTGGGGGAACTCACGGGCCGGAGCTTCTAGGTTTTCTTTTAGGTTTTTTATCCTGATAGCCGGGGTAAAATACGGCAGCGAAACCACTTCCGCCAGGTGAAAAGGTCCAAGCCATTTATTCTCGGTAGTTTTTACCAGCCAGAACCTTTCTTTATCCAGATGTTGTTCCGCTATTTCTTTCTGCTGTCTGATGGCTTCTTTTTGTTCTGCAGATAGTTCTGCTTCTGAGGAGATTTCCTGGCGTGCCTCCTGTCTGGTTGTTTCCTGCTGCTTGATTTCTTCCAGAATATCTTTCAAATTTTTATGAGCCATACTGGCCAGGAGCTGAACCCTTTTAAGAACCGGCGGATGAGTGTTAAAAAGTCTGTCCCAGAGAGAATCGTTTATTTCCCGGGAATCAGGCGGGACCAGAAACAGAGGGGTGTAAAGAGAAGCTTCTCCCAGGTAAGAGTTGGCCAGATGAGCTTTGTAAATTATCCTGGCCAGCGCCTCTGGATGGCGACCAAGCTCCACGGCAGTGGCATCCGCCAGCAGTTCTCTATTTCTGGAAATGATAGTAATAAGAAAACTTATCAAAAAATAAGAAAAAAGGCTTCCCAGGTAAAGGAAAGGAGACCAGGTTGGCTGTCTTCTTGTTGGCCGCAGGCTATCCTGCCTGAAATCTTCATCTTCGGTCTGGGAAGCGCTGAATAATTTTTCGTAGAAAGCAGCCAGCGAGCAGATTAAAGTCAGGGTAAAAGTATCGCCTTTAAGGATATGAGCTGTTTCATGGGCTACGACCGCTTCCAGCTCATCGCGGGAAGCTTCAGCCAGAAGACCTTCAGTTACGGCTACGGCCGGCCGGCCATCAACATCCAGCAGAGAAAGTGAATTCAGGTTCACACTCGGAATAACATAACCTTTTAATCCAGGAAGCCCGGACGACAGCTTCATTTCTTCAAGAATGTTTATGAACATCAGATGGTAGCGGTCAGCTGGGTCCGGGTGGTAAGCGCGCAGGTTATTCAGGATGTATTTTACACCTTCTTTTTTGGCCTGGAAAAAATTGAAAATGGTTAGGGCCAGGGAAAGGATGAGGGTCAGAAGAACAAATTTTAGAAAGGCACCAGGTGTCAGAAAGTTGAAGGCTGGAAGGAAGAAGCCCAGACCGAGAAAGATAATTCCCGTCAGGATGCCGGTGGTCAGCAGGTAAAAAAGAAAAAGCAGGGAAAAAAGAGTCAGAGAAACCCAGCCCTGCCGGCGCTGTATTTCCCAGTAAGCTGATGGTATTTCAGAATGGCCCTTCTTTTCTTTCATGCCAGAAAAATTTTACAATGTACTGAACTTAAAAGAAAGAAATATTTTAATTTTCCCCCGAAGGTACTATTCGAAATCAGGTGCTGTAAAAAGGTCGCGGGTTAGCTTTTAATGTTTTGAATTTAAAATCTTAAAATAGGGCACAAGACAGAAAAAAAGTTTCAGATTTTTTAAATGCTGGCTTAAATTCCTGTTTAAAGCTGAGGTAGGACAGAAGAGCAATAAAGGACAAAAAATAAAAAAGGGGGAAGCGCTGACGCGCTTCCCCCTTCTCTTCCACAAATTAGAAAGTATACCTGGCGCCCAGTTGAAACACCCTCGGGTCGGTCAGTGAAGTCATTTCACCGAACTGGACTCTTTTGCCGTTGATGGTGGTATAGATGCTGGAAACGGTATAAACAGCAGTGGGGATGGCTACGTTGGTAGCGTTGAAAATGTTGCAGAAGACGCCAAATTGGCCAAAGCGATGCGGAAGGTTGAAAGTCTTTTCCACCCTCAGGTCCAGGATAGTCAGCCAGGGCAGGCTTCTTTTGCCGCGTGGTTCAGCATAGATGGTAGTATTACCCTGAACCAGAGAGAGGCCAAGGTCCTGGCTTCTGACCTGTCTGGCATACCGCTGGCCATCAAGAGCCCGGTAATAGCAGCTGATCATAATACCCCAGGGCCCCTGCCACATAGCCTGGGCTTTAAACTGGTTTCTTCTTTCATAGCCGAAGTTGCCCATGGCGTTGATGTGGGCGTTGGGGTTATCAAAGTAAGCTTGGCCAGACCAGCTATCATCAAAGTCTGTACCAATCAAGCCTCGGGATTTCTGCCAGACGTAAGATAAGTTGGCAGACCAGCGGTGGGAGAATCTCTTGGTCAGAGTAACTTCTACGCCGTCGTAATCTCTTTTGGCACCAGGCGGGTTGGAAACCATTTCCAGCGAAGGAGTGGTCATGCCGTCTGTCCTGTTCCAGAAAGTGACTGGAGTATTAGTGTAAGGGTCAATGACTGAGACAGGGGCGTAAATTTTCCAGACCGAAGGATTCAGAATAGCATCGTAGCCAAATTCACCGTACAGAATTTTGTAAAGTTGATAGTTAAGGGCGTTAAGGTTCACGTCTTCCAGGAGGTTTCTATCCCACTTGTGAATGTAACGGACACCAAACCTGGTGTCAGCCAGGATTTCTCTTTCAATACCTACGGTAAATTCATCAAGATAAGGAGATTTCAGGTTGGGGTCCATCTGAGAACCAGCCGTGGCGCTGAAGCTGTACATCAGCTTGTTGGGATCTGGCATGGGAAGACCTGTGTTGGGGTCTGGAATATAATGCACTCTCCAGGAAATAAAGCTGTTAGGGTTAACCGTAACGAACCACTGCATGATGTTGGCGATGTAGTAGCGGCAGAAGCTCAGTTTTAAAGCGGTCTTGCCGTCTCTGGTCAGGTCAAAGGAGGCGCCAAGTCTGGGAGCCAGCGTGTTCCAGATAAGAGGTTTGAAAGCTTCGTTTACCCTCGGGTCATAGGTTTTGCCCTGGTAGGTTACGGGTTCTCTTTCTTGACCCTGAACCGGGATAATGCCTTCCTGGTGGTCAAAGCGGAAACCAATGTTAAAGGTCATCCAGGAAGTTGGCGACCAGGAATCCTGGATAAAGGCGCCGATAACCAGCTTTCGGTCTTTCCTGGTAAAATCCTGATAATTTACCATGTAGGGATAGGTTGAGTCGTACCTGATGGAACCGTCGCTCAGAGTAGGCATGTAGAAAAATGGTCCATACCCGTACTGGTCGCGGTTGTGACGGCGGTAGCGGCTGTCCCAGGAATATTCAAATTCAGCTCCGGCTTTAAACTCATGGCGGCCAAACCAGTCATCAAGAAAATAAGTGGCATCGGTCAGTGCCTGGAAGCGGTCGCGGCTGTAGATGTCGTCATATCCGTAGCTTCCACTGTACCGGTAGGTTCTGCTATCATAAATGTTTACCTGGTTGTTCTTGGCCGTTAAATTCAGGTGGTAATTCATGTAACCGGTTTTGAAGTTCATGTACAGGTTGGGGTTGAAGAAATGAGTCAACTGGAAGTTGTAGGTGTAGATGGGAGTGGTCTGGTTCCAGGTAGTGTCAACGGTCTGGTAGGCAGAAGCCCCGCGGTGGTGGCGTACATAATCAGAAAAATTAAAGGACAAAACAATACGGTCTTTTTTGGTGGCCTGAATGGTTAGCTTGGCGAAAGGCATCGGTCTTTTGTAATCCAGCGGGACCTGGTTGGGCTGATCATAAGGATAACCAAGAACAAATTCCTGGGTTTTTTGCAAGGTAAAATTAGTAAAAAACCAAATTCTGTCTTTTATGATCGGGCCACCCAAACTAACTGTGGGTTCATAATCATAATCAAATCCGCCGGTCTGGCCCTCAAAGATGGTTCCTTTGGTGTTAGTGCTCTGCAGGTGTTTGTTGCGGAAGTAAAAGCTCGCTCCGCCGCTGAACCTGTTACCACCAGACCTGGTGACTACGTTTACCACACCACCACGCACCGAACCGTATTCAGCCGGTAGACCACCGGTCTGGATGGACAACTCTTCCATAATGTCCATACCGAAGTTTCCAGCCTGAGTACCGGTCACCGGGTCGGTGACGTTGACGCCGTCAATGTTGTAGGTGTTATCTCTTTCCGAGCTGCCGTGGACCGTGTTGGAAGTAACGCCAGGAGCCATGTTGAAGAAAGCGCCCAGGTTTCTGGCCGCCGGCAGGCTCTGCAGAATTTCTTTGGTTAAGCTGGCGGTCATGGATGTTCTCTGAATATCAACAGTGGGAGCCTGACCGGTAACCGTGATACTTTCTTCAATGGCCGATTGTTCCAGGGTAACGTCCAGAGTAGTGGTAACGCCCACGTTAACCTTAATACCTTCCCGAACCAGGGTTTTGAATCCCTGCAGTTTAAAGGTCACCGTGTAATCACCTGGGGGTAAAGCCGGAAAACGGTAGTGTCCTCTTTCTGTGGTGATCATTTCCAGAGTACCCATCAAGGCCGGTGATTTTATGGACACGGTTACTCCAGGCAAGGGTTGTTTTTCCTGGTCATAAACCGTTCCATTCAGGGTACCGGTCTGGGTAATCTGGGAGAAGGAAACTAAAGAAAGACAGAAGAGCAAGATGAAGAACGCACCAAATTTTTTCATTCCACCCTCCTTATGATTTTAAAAAATAAAAAATTGAAAAGGAAAGATGAAGATAATGAAGACGAATTTGACCCTCTTTTCCTCTCACCTCCTCCTTTTAAAATTTAAAGCCTATAATAGCGCCCCTCTCTATAGGCCTTGATTATGCCTCCATTCTCATATGGTTAACTGGCATTTTATTTTATAAAAATTTTGTTTTTTTCTGTCAAGTATTTTTTTTTCAGGGTAAGAGGTGAAACAAGACTGATTTTTTTTAATTTTTCAGCCCTTGTTTCATGACCTGGTCTTGGCTATCATAAGGCTTAAGCGCCCGTAGCTCAGCTGGATAGAGCGAAGGACTTCGAATCCTGAGGTCGGGAGTTCGAATCTCCCCGGGCGCGCTTTTTATTCAGGATGGTTGCCTGATTGCTAATTAGCTGATAATCAATAAATTAGCCTGATTTTCTAATTAGTTTGACAAATCAATCTCAGGGGCCTAAATTTAAAGGGGAGGGGGCAAATGGAAAATAATCTACAAAATCAACTTTTTCTTTCTCCCGTTTCCCGTAAGCTGGTGGAAATTATAGAAAAAAATGCCCAGGAACTGGCTACTGCTTATCTCCGGGAAGTAAAACGCCATCCTAAGTTAAAATCATACCAGGGTCTTCCGGAGGAAGAAGTAGTCAGAAGGGCTTACGTAGTTTACAGCCAGCTCGGGAAATGGATTTCTTATGAGATGGAATCAGAGGAACTCAAGAATTTCTGGGAAGAACTCGGACGTCAGCGCCGGGCCGAAGGCTTCAGCCTGCCGGAAATTTTTCTTTCCCTGTGCCTGGAAAGAATGCAGCTGTGGCTCAAGATTCAATCAGAAGGCTTGCTTGATAATGTTCTTGATCTGTACCAGGCCCTGGACCTTTATAACCGCATCGTTAATTTTTTTGACCGGGCGCTTTATTACGCCATTCTTGGTTACTGTCATTATAGCGACAAATAATTTTATCGCCTGAGTTTTGTCTTCCCTGTTTGCTGAGCTAAAATAATCCTATGAAAATTTCCTGGGCTGAGCTACGAAGCCACTTCTCCGAGCCAGCAGGCCCCTTCAATTTAAGCCAGGCTGAAAAAAGGTTTGGCTTGTATGTTCATTTTCCTTTTTGTGCCAGGAAATGCCCCTACTGCCATTTCTACAGCCTGCCTTTTGATAAGGAGGGCAAAAAAGCCTGGCTGGAGGGGTTCAGAAAAGAAGTAGAAGCAGCGGCCGGACTTCTGGGGTGCGGGTCCTCGCTGCTTTTGGAGACCATCTATTTTGGCGGGGGAACGCCATCGCTTCTTTCTCCAGATGAGATAGCAAACCTCATCGCTGAGATTAAGTCTTCTTTTAATCAGGAAATCAGGGAAATTACTCTGGAGTGTAATCCAGAGGCTCCGGCAGACTGGCTAAAAGGCTGGAAGGAAGCCGGCGTGACCAGACTCAGTTTGGGTGTTCAGTCTTTTGATGATAAAGTGCTAAAAACCCTTGGCCGAACACATTCCCTGGAGATGACCTGGAAATTACTGGAAAAAGCCCGGGAAGTTAATTTTCCCTCTTTAAACTTTGATTTCATGACCGGCTTACCGGGAGAAACAGAAGCTACGGTGGAAACCAACCTGGAAGCAGTTAAAAAGTTTAGCCCCCAGCATGTTTCGGTTTATCTTCTGGAAGAGCTGGAAACTGTTCCCTTCAGAGCCATCTGGGAGGAAAACCCAGTGCCTGAAGAACTGGTGGCTGAGCGCTTTGAAGCTTATGCCGGTAGCCTGAAAAAAATCGGTTATGAACATTATGAAATTTCCAACTATGCCCGGCCCGGGTTTGAGTGCCTTCATAATCTTAAGTACTGGCAGTATCAGCCTTTCCTGGGAGTGGGTCCGGCGGCCGCCAGTCATTTAGGTTTGCTCAGGTGGCAGAACATTGCTGATTTTAAAAAATGGCAGGCCGGCCTGACGGAGGGATTTTTGTGGCTTGAAGAATTTTTAGTCCTCAGCCGGGAAGAGTGGCTGAGGGAAAAAATAGCCTTTGGGCTGCGCTTAAAGGTTGGCCTCGACTGGGAGCAGCTTAAAGTGGACCATCCTGGTTGTGATTTTTCTGCCTATGAGAAAAGGATGGACCGGCTGGTTAGTTCAGGCGACTTGAGATGGAGCGGTAGCCGGGTTTATATTCCGGAAGATAAATTTTTATTATCCAATTCCATAATTTCCAGCCTGCTCTTTTAATCTTCAAAGGCTGTTTTCCAGGTTGTTTCTTTTTGCTCTTGCCCGGCAGTATTTTTCAGTTTAAAATAGCAAAAAATGGTGAGAGGTGGAGATGGAAAGCAAGAAGGTAAAAGTTTCCTGTTTCAACTGTGGTCAGACCAATTATTATCCGCTTGAAGCCCAGCCTGCCCTGGAGAAAAAAGTTGTTTGTGGCCGGTGTCACAGTCCCTTGCCACGGCCAGGTGATGTGCTGGAAGTTCAACCGGCTCAGGCGATGAACCTCATCTCTAAATCCAGCTTACCGGTACTGGTAGATTTTTATTCTCCTTCCTGCGGTCCCTGTCACCTGATGGCTCCGGTACTGGAAAGGCTGGCCCGCAGAAGAGCCGGTGAGCTTATGGTCATTAAGATTAACATAGAGGAATTTCCCGAGATGGCTGTTCAAACGGGCGTTCAGGCGGTGCCCACTTTTATTGTCTTTCATAAAAACGTAGAGAGAGGGCGCCTAACCGGTGCTCTGCCGGAGACAGATTTTGCTCTCTGGGTGGCCAGGCTAACCTGAAAATTTTTCGGGGGGGTGGTTAAAAAAAAGAATGCCGAAGAGGGGACTCGAACCCCTACTCCCATTTTTGCGGGAACTAGCCCCTCAAGCTAGCGTGTCTGCCAATTCCACCACTTCGGCATTCATTTTTAAAAGTTTATTTCTTGGTCTGAGTGTCAGTTTTTTGCTCGGCTTTTTGTGCTGAGGTTTGAGCCGCCGGCGCCGGGTTAGTTTCTTTTTTTGTTTCAGTTTGAGTGGCGGCCGGAACTTCCCTGGTCTTGACGTCTTTAACCACAGAAGAAGTCTTTCCAGTAAGGAGCCACAGCCCGAGTGAAGTAATCATGAACAGAATAGCACAAACGGTGGTGATTTTTCCCAGCATGGTCTGAGCACCGCGGGGACCGAAAGCTGTTTGGCTGCCAACTCCACCAAAAGCACCGGCCAGGTCAGCGGCTTTGCCGGATTGCAACAGAACAGCCAGAATGAGCACCAGGCAAATAATCACGTGTAAAATCACAAGTAATGTAATCACTTTTTACCCTCATAAGCGCGAATTGCTTCTCTGGCTATAGCCACAAACGACTCAGCTTCCAGAGAAGCACCGCCGATTAAAAATCCATCTACATCCTTTTCTTTCATCAAAGAAAAGGAATTGGCCGGTTTCACCGAACCGCCGTAGAGGATTATAGCATAATCGGCCACAATTTTTCCATACCTTTCGGCGATTAAATTTCTGATGAAGGCCTGAACCTCTTCCGCCTGTTCTGGCGTGGCATTGCGACCGGTGCCGATGGCCCAGATGGGTTCATAAGCGAGGATAATTTTCTCAAATTTTTCGGCTTCCAGGGTAAAAACACTCTGCTCCAGTTGGTTTTTAATCACTGACAGGGTCTGACCTTTTTCTCTTTGTTCCAGGGTTTCGCCTATACAAACTACAGGAATGAGGTCGTGTTTTAAAGCGGCCAGTACTTTTTTTCTGACTGTTTCATCGGTCTCGCCGAAGAGCTGGCGCCGCTCAGAATGGCCGATGACCACCAGCTGACAGCCGGCCTCCTTAAGCTGCACCGGGGATATTTCACCGGTGAAAGCACCCTGGTCTTCCCAGAAAAGGTTTTGGGCCCCGACCAGCACCTGGCTTCCGGCCACTACTTTTTTCACTTCCGCGATGGCGGTAAAAGGAGGAATCAGGATAAGGGTAGCCGCTGAAACTTCAGGAGATTTCCTGACAATCTCTTCTGCCAGAGCCCTGGCTTCTGAGATGGTCTTGTACATTTTCCAGTTTCCGGCTATCACCGGTTTTTTAAGCGAGCTCATAAAAATAGCACTCCGTTTTTAAATTTTTGATCTTTTTTAATTTAAATTTTTTTAACTGAGCCTTGTCTTTTTATTCCAGGGCTTCAATGCCAGGAAGCGTACCATAGCCCACGTACTCCAGGGAAGCTCCGCCGCCAGTGGAGATATGGCTGATTTTATCAGCCACGCCGGCCTTATGTATGGCCGCAATGGAATCTCCGCCGCCCACCACCGATAAAGCGCCTGATTCAGCCACGGCTTTAGCAATTTCTACTGTCCCTCTGGAGAAAGCTTCTACTTCAAAAACACCGAGCGGTCCGTTCCAAAAGATGGTTTTGGCTTTTTTAATCTGATTCTGGTATTCTTCAATGGTTTTAGGACCGATGTCTACGCCCATCAGGTCTTCAGGCAGGGGATAAGTATCGCTTATAGCTACGACCTTCTGGCTGTCCACGGAAGTGGTCAGAACATGGTCAACGGGCAAGAGCAGTTTGACTCCGCTGGTTTCAGCTTTTTTCAGGATGGAGCTGGCTACTTCCAGCTTGTCTTCTTCCACCAGAGATTTTCCCACCTGCTTTCCCTGGGCTTTAAGAAAGGTGTAGGCCATAGCTCCGCCGATTAGCAAGACATCAGCCTTGTTTAACAGGCCCTCTAACACCGGAATTTTATCTTCAATTTTGGCTCCACCCAGAATGGCCACGTATGGCTTATCCGGGTTATGGGTGATTTTGCTCAGATAATCAACTTCCTTTTTCAGCAGATAACCGGCGGCTTTTTCTTTCAGGTAGGAGGCTATGCCAACCACTGAAGCGTGCGCCCGGTGACAGGAGCCAAAGGCATCGTTGATGAAAACTTGACAGCCTTCAGCCAGCTGGCGGGCAAATTCCGGGTCGTTGTCAGTTTCCTGCTTGTAAAAACGAACATTTTCCAGCAGGAGAATTTCACCTTCTTTAAGTTCTGATTTGAGCCGCTTGACTTCTTCACCGATAACATCCGGAGCCATGATGACTTTGACTCCGGGAAGAAGCTCAGCCAGCCTGACGGAGACCGGCTTCAGGCTCATTTTGGGGTTGAACTGTCCTTTGGGCCGGCCGAGATGGGAAGCCACTACCAGCTTGGCTCCCTTTTCTACCAGATACTTGATGGTCGGCAGAGAAGCCCGAATTCTGGTATCGTCTCTTATTTTCAGGTTTTCATCCAGGGGGACGTTGAAATCCACCCGGAGAAAAACGGTCTTACCCTTAACCTCAATTTCTTCCACAAATTTCATTTTTGCCTCCAGCCGGAGTTATTTTTTCATTATGTACTTGACCAGGTCGACCAGACGACAGGAATAACCCCACTCGTTATCATACCAGGCCATGACTTTGACCAGGTTCTTTTCCATGACTTTGGTGGACAGAGCATCCACGATGGCCGAGTGCGGGTTGGACATGAAATCAACTGACACCAGAGGTTCTTCAGTGTATTCAATGATTCCCTTGAGGCTGCCTTCCGCTGCTTCTTTAAGAGCTGCGTTGACTTCTTCGGCTGTGGTTTCTTTTTTAACCAGAGCTACCAGGTCCACCAGGGAGACGTTGGGGGTGGGCACACGAATGGCTATGCCGTCAATTTTCCCTTTAAGCTCAGGCAGCACCAATCCCACAGCTTTAGCCGCACCGGTGGTGGTAGGTATCTGAGAAACAGCCGCCGCTCTAGCTCTTCTTAAATCCTTGTGCGGGGCGTCCAGTATTCTCTGGTCGTTGGTGTAAGCATGAATCGTAGTCATGAAAGCTTTTTCAATACCGAATTTTTCATGGATGACTTTGGCCACAGGAGCCAGGCAGTTGGTGGTGCAGGAAGCGTTAGAAATGATGTGGTGCTTTTCAGGGTCATAAACTTGTTCGTTTACGCCCATGACAATAGTAATATCCGGGTCCGTGGCCGGAGCGGAAATGATAACTTTTTTGGCCCCGCCAATTTCCAGGTGTTTAATGGCGTCCGGTCTCTTGGTGTATTTTCCTGTAGCTTCAATGACTACGTCCACTCCCAGGTCTTTCCATTTCAAGCCAGAAATGTCTTTTTCGGCCAGAACCTTGATGGTTTTTCCGTTCAGGATGATTGAATCTTCTGTGGCTTTCACTTCTTCCTTGAGCGTGCCCAGAACAGAGTCATACTTTAACAGGTGAGCCAGGGTTTTGGCATCAGTTATATCGTTAACTGCCACATATTCCAGCTCCGGGTCGTGAAAAGAAGCTCTCAACATATTACGACCGATGCGTCCAAACCCGTTGATTCCTATTCTTATGGCCATAGATAACCTCCTTAGAAAATTTAATTATTTTTCAGACTAAACTGTTTAGTATTTGAAATTTATCACAAGTGCTGGGTTTTATCAAGCTGCTGTTTCCTTTTGATATAAAAAATATCAGCCAGTGATTTGGTTAATAATCTTTCTTTTATTTCTCTATAATTCAACGACTTATTGTGGCGGTGAAGGCTATGACCACTTGCTTGAGGCAGACGGATAAAGTTGTTTGTCTGCCCTGGGGATAAATTTGCTTAGTGGCAATTTGAACGGTTAAAAAATATTTTTTAGCGCTGACCATTTGTGATAATATTTTAATCCTGGGAAAAGAGGTGGCTTATGAAAGTTTTAACCGCGGCCCAGATGAGGGAAATAGACCGGAAAACTATTGAGGAATTCGGACTGCCAGGACCTATATTGATGGAAAATGCCGGCCTGCAGGTGGTCGGAGTGTTGAGGAATGAACTCGGGCTTCAACCTGGCGATAGAGTGGTGGTCGTGGCCGGCAAAGGAAATAACGGTGGTGATGGTCTGGTGGTGGCCCGTCATCTCTTTAACCAGGGCCTGGACGTCAGGGTTATGCTGATGGGGAAGACGGAAGAAGTCCGGGGAGATGCGGCCCTGAACTTACAGATAGCCTTAAAGATTGGCGTTCCGCTGCTTGAAGTGCGGGATGAGCTGGCCTGGAAAAAACACAAAAAAATTCTTAAAGAAACCCCAGTTATTGTGGATGCTCTTTTTGGTACTGGACTTTCCAGCCCGTTACAGGGACTTTATGCCGAAGTGGTGGAAGAGATTAACCGAAGCGGGGCTTTTGTGCTCTCGGTGGACCTGCCCTCAGGACTTTCTTCTGATACCTTTGAAATCATCGGGCCCTGTGTGCGGGCTGACCTGACCGTGACCCTGGCTGCTCCCAAGATTGCCCATGTTTTCCCTCCGGCGGAAGAATTTGTCGGTGAGCTTTTGGTCGCTGATATAAGCATCCCACCATTTCTTCTGGCGGATAAAGACTTGAAACTGGAACTGGTGGAGATGGAATCACTGCTTCCTTATTTTCAACCGCGTAAAAGGGATACGCATAAAGGTACGTACGGACACTTGCTTATCCTGGCCGGTTCTTTTGGCAAGGCCGGGGCGGCGGCCATGGCTGGAAAAGCAGCCCTGAAAATGGGAGCCGGTCTGGTAACTGTGGCTACCGCTGAAAGCTGCCTGCCGCAGGTGGCCCGGTTCATGCCGGAACTCATGACCGAACCACTACCCGAAACCCCGGCCCGAACTATTTCGGAAAAAGCTTTACCGCGGGTTTTAGAACTTCTTAAGGGGAAAGATGCCTTGCTTCTCGGCCCCGGACTTTCCACTGACCCTTCCACTGCCAGCCTGGTCTTGAACCTTCTGGAAAAATTAAAAAGCGCCAGAATTCCGGTCATTATTGACGCTGATGGCTTGAACATCCTGGCTTCCAGACCGGAAAGCCTGAAGGCTCTGCCCGGGAAAACGGTTCTTACCCCGCATCCCGGTGAGTTTTCCAGGTTGACGGGGGTGAGCACCCAGGAAGTTTTGAAGAACAGGCTGCAGCTGACACCAGAATTTGCCCTTAACCATAAAATATTCCTGGTTCTGAAGGGCTACCGGACGCTGGTCGTTTCACCTGAGGGCCGGGTGATGATTAACCCCACCGGCAACCCGGGTATGGCCACGGGTGGGTCCGGTGATGTGCTTTCGGGCCTGATTGCTTCTGAAGCCATGCAGGTAGAAGATTTGCTGCAGGCGGTGGTCAATGCCGTTTTTGTTCATGGGTTGAGCGGCGACCTGGCGGCAGAAAAAATTGGGGAGAAAAGTCTGACGGCCACTGATTTGATAAAATTCCTGCCAGCAGCCATAAAATTTATCGCTACAGGTGGAGATGATGGACAGTCTGGTTGAAACTCTGGTCTTCAAAACTGATTCTGAAGAAGCAACCTATGCTCTGGCCAAAAATATCGGTCAGGCTCTGGCCGGGTCTGAAGTAATTTGCCTGACAGGTGAACTTGGTGCCGGCAAAACTGTTTTTGTCCGGGGACTGGCTGCCGGGCTGGGAGTGGCGGACGAAAGTTCTGTTTGCAGCCCCTCTTTTACCCTGGTTAATGTTTACCAGGGGCGCGTGCCCCTCTACCATGTTGACCTCTACCGTCTGGAAGATGAAGTGGAAATTGCTGACCTGGGACTGGAAGATTACCTGGGCGAGGGAGTGATGGCCATTGAATGGTCTGAAAAACTGGGGCAGACCTTCCGCGGGGTCAAAAAGCTGGAAGTGGACATAAAAGTGCTCAGCCACGAAAAAAGGGAAATTATCATCAGAGGTCTGGAAAATTTTCCTGAGCTGCACAAACTCATAAAGGCAGAAAACAAGTCAGGCGCAGACAAAGCTGGATAAGCAAAAAAAGAAATCAACAAATTATTATAAAGAAAGGATGACGGCCATGATGGACCTCAAATCAATGATTGTGGATGTGCCAGATTTTCCCAAACCGGGCGTGGTGTTTAAAGACCTGACACCTATTATCCAGGAGGCAGCTGCCTTCAACCAGGTGATAGACCAGCTGTCTGAGATAGCCAGACGTTATCAGCCAGACCGCATTGCGGCCATTGAATCAAGGGGTTTTATTTTTGGCGCGGCTCTGGCCCGTGACTTAAGGCTGGGCTTTACCCTGATCAGAAAAAAGGGAAAACTTCCCCGGAAGACGCTCACCATCCTGGCGCCCAATGAATATGCAGTGGAATATTTTGAAGCCCACGTGGACAGTGTGAAAAAAGGCGAAAGGGTAATCATTGTAGATGATTTAATCGCTACTGGTTCTTCTGGAGTCAGTGCCATTGAACTGGTGGAAGAACTTGGCGGCAAGGTGGTGGCTTTTGAAGCGGTGGTCGAGTTAACTTTTCTTTCCGGTGGAGAAAAAATCAAAGAAGCTTATCCCGGCCTTCCGGTTTTCAGCCTGATAAAATTTTGAAGCAGAGACCTTGATTAGAAAACCGGGTTCATTTTAAAGTAGTTCAGTAGTTTAAAGCACCTGAGGTTCAGTTTGAAAGCCGGGAAATTGATAAACCGGTAGGCGGAAATTTCACTTAGCTCAGGCGAAGAGGAGAAGAAAAGCAGGTTGTTCACTGACAGGCTCATCCGGGCAGGAATTTAAACTAGGACCATAAGGAGGGGCGATGAAGAACTGGCTGGGAAAAACCTTCCATCTTCAGGAACTGAACACCAGCCTGCGCCAGGAAATGATAGGCGGGCTGACCACCTTTATGACTATGTCTTACATCATCTTTGTTCAGCCGGCTATTCTGGGCGGAGCAGGCATGGACCGGGGAGCAGTGATGGTGGCCACCTGTCTGGCCAGTGCCATAGCTACTTTGTTGACCGGTCTCCTGGCCAATTATCCTATTGCCCAGGCTCCAGCCATGGGCCACAACGTTTTCTTTGCTGTCACGGTATGCGGGCTCATGGGTTATTCCTGGCAGGTGGCGCTGGGTGCTAATTTTATTTCCGGCATGTTGTTTACTCTGCTGGCTTTGTTTGGTTTGGCCGGCCGGCTGGTGGAAATAATCCCTGATTCCTTAAAGCAGGCTATTGCCGCGGGCATTGGTCTACTCATTGCCTTAATCGGTTTGGAATACGCCGGTATCGTGGTGGCCACTCCCGGGGTGCTGGTTGGTCTGGGAGACATGGGGAGCAAACCAGTCCTGCTGGCTTTTATTGGTCTTTTGATTATTTCAGTACTCATGGTCTGGAGAGTTCCGGGAGCTATCCTTTTTGGCATCCTGGTTACGGCTCTGGTCGGCTGGCCGCTGGGAGTGGTGAAATTTCACGGACTTTTTTCGTCCCCGCCTTCCATTTCTCCTACCTTTTTGAAACTTGATGTAGCCGGGGCTTTGAAAAGCGGACTCATTCCCATTATTTTTGTCTTCTTTTTTCTGGATGTGTTTGATACGGTGGGAACACTGGTCGGTGTTTGTTCACCAGCTGGCTACATTAAAAACGGTAAAATCCCGCGGGCCAACCAGGCCATGCTGGCTGACGCCCTGGGCACAGTGGTGGGCACCCTTCTGGGGACTTCCACGGTTTCCAGCTACATAGAAAGTTCTACCGGCATAGCTCAGGGAGCCAGAACCGGTCTGGCCAACGTCTTCACTTCGCTTCTTTTTCTGGCGGCGCTATTTTTAAGCCCGCTGGCCGAGATGATCGGAGGAAGTTATGTTTACAAAGGCCAGGTCCTGCATCCGGTGATTGCTCCACCGCTCATCATCGTGGGCTTCCTGATGATGCAATCGGTCTCCAGAATAAACTGGGAAGAAATAACTGAAGCCATCCCGGCTTTTCTGACCATCGTGGTCATGCCCCTGGCGGTCAGCATTACTGATGGCATGGCTTTTGGTTTTATTAGCTATTCCATTATGAAGCTGGTTAAAGGCGAGGCGAAGAAAGTGCACTGGCTGGTCTACGTCATTTCCGCTCTACTTCTTATCCGTTATGTCATCAGATGAACTCTTAAGAGGAATGATGGGTTGGAGATAAAAGTTTTTTCAGGTCAGGATGTCAGACCAAAGAAGAGTGGTTTTTGTTAAAGAAAAGTTATTAGTGAAAGAAACATTAGCCTGGCTGGCCCAGGGTCAGGCTGAAATTTTTGGGCGGAAAGCGAGCTAGGGCCCAAATTCAGACTTGCTGCCAGGGTGGAAAATAAGTTTAATAAAAGAGGTGAAAAAAAAAGAAAAATTGCGGCAGGAAAAGAAGCCCGGGAAAAAGAAAAAAAATCAGCTGAGGCTAATCATGGAGATTAAACTGAGGGAAAAAGTGATGGCCAGGTGGCTAATCCCTACTATTTTAGTAGGATTTATGATGGGCTGCGCGGCGGCTCCCAAAATGGTGGAAAAACCAGGCTGGCCGGAAGGCGACCGGCACTGGGTAGAAAAAACTATGCGGAAGATGAGCCTGCCGGAAAAAATCGGACAGCTGGTGGTAACCAGGTACAGCGGGGAATTTTTTAACTGGCAGGAGGAAAATTTCCAGCAGCTGGAAAGGCTCATCAGAGATTATCATCTGGGTGGGTTGATCCTTTTTGGTGGGGAAGCGCTGGAAACTGTTTATTTTACTAACCATTTCCAGAAAATTTCCAGACTGCCGCTTTTGATTGCCTCCGACCTGGAAAGAGGTGCTGGCAACCAGGTTACCGGGGCCACTCTTTTCCCACCCCTGATGGCTCTGGGAGCGGCTGACTCAGAAGACCTGGCTTATGAGATGGGCCGGGTTACGGCGGTGGAAGCGCGTGCTTTGGGCCTACATATGACTTACGCCCCGGTGGTGGATGTCAACATCAACCCTGATAACCCCATCATCAACACCCGTGCGGTGGGCGAGGACCCGGAACAGGTCGCCAGAATAACGGTGGCCTTCATCAGAGGATGTCAGGAAAACGGCCTGATAGCTACGGCCAAACATTTTCCCGGTCATGGTGATACTGACCAGGATTCACACAGTCTGCTGCCCACCATAAAGGCAGACCTTGAGCGGCTGGAGAAAGTTGAGCTTTATCCCTTTAAAAAAGCCGTTGAAGCTGGTGTCCAGGCCATCATGACTGCTCATCTTTACGTGCCGGCTCTGGAGCCCGAGCCCGGGCTTCCAGCCACCCTCTCGCCCAGAATCATAACCGGGCTGCTGCGGAACAGGCTTGGTTTTAAAGGATTGATTGTTACTGATGCTCTGGAAATGCGGGGCATCACTGGCTATTTCCGCCAGGAAGAGGCAGCTTTAAGAGCTCTGCAGGCCGGGGTGGACCTGCTTCTCCTGCCGCCTGACCCGGGCCAGGTCATTGACTATCTGGTCAAAGCCGTCAGGGATGGCCAGCTGCCGCTCAGCCGGGTAGAAGATTCTGTGCGTCGGGTTCTGCTGTTTAAGACCAGGCTGGGACTTCATCGCCAGAGGTTTGTTTCCCTTGATAGACTGCCGCGGGTTCTCGGTCGTCCAGAGCACAAAGAGATAGCCAGGAAAGCGTTTGCTTCAGCCATTACTCTGGTGAAAAATGAAAACAACCTGCTGCCCTTAACTCAGGGGAAAAGAACGGTAGTTCTGTCTTTGAGCAGTGACCCGGGTGATTATTTTGCCGGTCGCCGGTTTGCTTCAGAAATTATGGCCCGAGTTCCCGCAGCCCGGGTTTTTTATGCTGATGGAGATACCGGAAAGGAGAAGCTGGAAGAAGCCCGGGCGGAAGCCAGCTCGGCGGAAGTGGTGGTGGTGGCGCTGTTTTCCAGTTTGAGAGCTGACAAAGGAAGCGTGGACCTGGAACCGGCGCAGGTGGAACTTATCAAGAAAATTAAAGCCGCCGGGCGTCCGCTGGTGGTGCTCTCTTTTGGCAGTCCTTATTTACTGCGCCATTTTCCGGAAGTGGATGCTTATCTCTGCCTTTATCGCAACACGCCAGAAACGCAGGAACTGGGAGCTAGAGCTCTTTTTGGTGAGGTCAGGATAGCCGGTCGGCTGCCCGTTTCTCTGCCCGGGTTGTTTCCCCGGGGGCACGGACTTATTCTGGAGAAAACAAAGGAGGAAAAATGAAATACAAAGATTTTGGTCACACCGGGGTTAAAATCTCCGAATTGTGCTTTGGCACCATGTCTTTCGGGGCCGAAGCCGATGAAAAAACCTCGGCTGAGATGTTTGCCTACTGCCGGGAAAAAGGTATAAACATCTTTGATTGTGCTGACCTTTATGCCAGAGGACGTTCAGAAGAGATTTTAGGCCGTTTGATTAAAGATTGCCGGGAAGAAGTTCTGATTACCAGCAAAGTTTATTTCCCCACTGGCCCGGACATAAACGCCATGGGAGCTAACCGTCGCCACATCATGTACGCGGTGGAAGGCAGCCTCCGGCGCCTGGGGACCGACCGGATTGATGTTTATTTTATCCATCGTTTTGACGATATCACACCGCTGGAAGAAACTCTCCGGGCTCTGGATGACCTGGTCCATCAGGGAAAAATCCTTTACCTCGGTCTCAGTAATTTTGCGGCCTGGCAGGTAGAAAAAGCCATGGGCCTCGCTGCCCTCCATGGCTGGGCGCCGGTGGCCTGCATCCAGCCGATGTACAACCTGGTCAAACGGCAGGCCGAGGTAGAGATACTGCCCATGGCTCAAGCGGAAAAGCTCGGTGTTCTGGCTTACAGTCCCCTGGCGGCGGGCCTTCTTTCCGGAAAATACGGCAAGAACAGAAAACCAGCTTCTGGCCGTCTGGTGGAGAATAAGATTTACCAGACGCGCTACGGTGAAGAATGGGTCTATGAGGTGGCGGAAAAGTTTACTGAGTTTGCTCGCCAGCATGGCTATAACCCGGTTAGCCTGGCTATTGCCTGGGCCGGCAGTCATCCGGCGGTCACTGCTCCGATTATCGGTGCCAGAAATGTAGAACAGCTCAAAGATGCTATAGCCGCGGTAGAGATAGAAATGACTGAAGAGCTCAGAAAAGAGATTTCCCGGCTGTCGCCTGAACCGCCTCCCGCCACTGACCGTAGCGAAGAAAAAACTGAAGTGCATTTTCCTATCAGGCGGTAGAAAGACCTGAGGTCGTTTAAAAATTCATTCAGCGGATAAGCTGGCCTAAGCGTCCCGTCCTCAGTGATCTAATTTCAGGTCAAGAAAAGAACAATAAGCCAGAGCTGGGTCAGCTTTTTCCCGGGTAGAGAGCAGAAGCTGGGCAGTGGAGGGATGAACGTACCCTTCAAAGACTGTCTGGCCATTAAGCTTTATTATTACTGGCTGGCTTAAATCCACCAGAGCCTCGTCCAGGTAAAGCCTGAGGCTTTTAACCTGAGTGGTGGTCACGGTAATTTCATTACCTGCTACTGAAGATTGGACTTCAGCCGGCAGGTTTTCGTACTCAAGAATTCTTACCCAGTAACACTGGAGATAGTCCGGCTCGGTGACCACGAAGTTTATTTTCTGCGGGTAAGGATTACGGCTACTGCCGTCAAATATTTCTCTGATGAGGCTGATGATTTCCACCGGCTCTACGTTATGTCTTTTGCCCTTCAGCCCTTTAAACCATACCTCAGCCTTGTTTTTTTTCAGAAACTCGTAAGCCTTTAAATCTCCCTCCGGCGTTATATGTTCATCATCCAGACCGTGAGCAATCATTATTTTGCTGTTGAGAAGGTTGCCCAGCTTTTCCAGGTCCTCTGAAAGGTCAAAATTCTGGCGGTTGAGCATCGGAAATCCCATGCTTTCCGCCATGGCGGCCAGCCGGTCAGGGAAGGTGGTGGCATAATAATAGGTGGCTATCCCACCGTTGGAGCTGCCAGCCAGGAAAATGCGGTTGCTGTCCAGGCTGTATTTTTGGAAAACCGTCCGCCAGATTCTTTTGAGGCTGGATTCCACCTGACTGTCCCACCACAGACCGTAAGCCTGCGGCACTACCATGATGTATTTGGCCAGAGCATTTTCTTTTTGCCAGGCGTTGTAGAAAGAAAGAAGAGCAATGTCTCCCCGGCCTTCTCCCATGCCCAGGTAGATGATTAAGGGAAATTTTTCAGCCGGGTCGTAGTCATCAGGCAGGTAGAGGTAGTAAGGCCTTTTCTGGTCTTCTTTTTCTTCGGAAAGAAAGAATTTAAAAAACCCGGCCTGATAGGAAGGTTCAGGTTTAAGAGCAGGTAACAGGCGGTGCAGTTCCTGGACAGGATAGCGGGAGAGCTCAGAAGTGAGGCTTTCATCGTTCTGGTAGAACCAGCGTCTGAGCTTGGCCAGAAGGGCTTTTTGATTCTGAGAAAGCACATAATCGCTGTTTTCCAGGAAATTCTTCGCCCGAAAACGGAGATAACTGTCGGAGCTCTGGGACAGGTCTTTCATCAGGGTGGGGTCGTTTTGATAAAGATAAAGAGCTTTAGCCAGGTTGAAGCGGACGACCGGGTTTTTATGCTTTAAAAACGGCTTCAGGTCTAAACCTTCTGGCAGGCCGCGTAAAGAGCAGACAGCAGAAGCCAGGATTTGCAGCTCAGAATAAGGGGAAGAAAGAAGTTCGCGGATCAGGTCAGCCGGGACGTGAAGCCCCCGCTGATGCAGGGCGGCTTTGACTAGAGCCAGCCTGATTTCTTGGTCAGCGAATAATTCTGCGGCTGTGGCCCGCTTTTTCTCCAGAAAAAGCAGAGAGAATTTCTCTTCCCGTGCTTCACCGGCGGCCCGGTAGTGAGCGGTGTATTCCAGTTTGTCCGGCACTCCATAATGCTTGTTAAACAGGTAGATTACCAGACCAGAGGGATGACCGCCGATAAACGAATAAAGTTCAAAAGGTGGCCTGGTCAGGAGGCCGTTAAAAGTCACCTTTAACTCGTCGCCTTCTTCCTCCAGGGTATAAGACTGACCGGTGTCCAGTGGAGTAGCTGGTATGGCCATGATCTTGGTCATCAGAGTGTTTATCAAGGACAGCGATTGGATGAAATTATAGCTGTTATCCAGCACCAGGCCATGTCGGTCAACGGTATATACTCTGGTAAAATAAGGGCTCAGGTTCTCATAGGGTAGCAAAAGGTTGTCCACTTCTTTCTGGTCAAGGATTTTTTCCAGTTCATCTCGGTCGTAGATTTTTTTCTCCTGAAGATTGTATTGAGAAGCGAGCGTGATTTTGTCTTCACTGGCGGAGATGACCGCGGTTTTGACTACCCAGGTCAGGCTGGCCCGGAACCTGGCTTCAGGTTTGTTTTCCAGGCTGATGAGCAGGTCCAGGTTTTGCAGGTAACTGAGCACGTCTCCGGTTTTAAGGTCGTACTGAATTGAAATATTCTGGTTCTCTGGAACAGCTTCCCCTGTCTCCGCCTTGGCGACAGGAGCGAGCAGAACGGCCAGCATAAGGACCGAAAAAAGAATCCAGTCCCCGATGGACCTGGCGGAGAGTAGAGTTTTTGATTTTTTATGTTTCATTTTTGGTTCCTTTAGTCTTGAGCTAACTTAGCTAATCTTTATTCAAGAGAATTGGCTATTAATACATTTTATCACTAGGTGATTATGACGAAAGCTGGAATGGTTTCTTCCGTTTTTCAGGTGTGATTGGAAAAAAGTGGGATTAGAAAAAAAGAATTTAGAGGCCGAAAAGAATTTAATCTATATTTTAACTTTAACTCTCGTAAACGTAGTCTTACAAATTTAAGGTGCTTTTTCGGATAAAATTTTTAGATAAAAAAATAGGTAAAGGAATAGGGGAAAAGATCAAAAAATAGAGCTAAATTCTAAACCGGAGCTTCTTTTCCAGCAAAGATTGGCTTTCTGTTATCTTATAAACGTGTTGAAGAGAAGCTTAAAAGTTCCGTGAGTCTGGGCTCTGTGCTGACAGCGCAGACCCAGCAAAACTATCTTTCCCTGTCCGTATTCTACTTCCACCACAGCGGCTGCCCGGTTAAGGTGTTTTTCCCCGATGAGCCAGCCGCTTTGCAGGAGGTCTCGTTCAGCATAGCGGGCCACGACCCGGTATTTTTCGCTGTTTTCCGCTGGAAGAAGCTCAAAGGCCGGGCTTTCAAAGAACAGGCCAAGCCCTTTTTCTGGCAAACCGTAAGCCAGTGGGTGTTGCTGGTCATATTCCACCCAAACCGTTGAGCCCGGGCAGAAAAACTCTTTTGGTTTAAGGCCGGAAACTACATCCCGGAGTTCTAAATCGAATTTTTCTACAGCCAGCTGACTGGCCTGCCCCAGGCAGACCAGGGTGCCGCCCTGGGAGACAAACTCTTTAAGCTTTTTCACACCATCCTCCCCCAGGCCGCTTCTGTATTCAGGTGGAGTGTTGAGGTAGCGCCTTGAATCCCTGGGTAAGTTCCCCATAATCATATCAGCTGAATCAGAAGGCAGGATGAGCAGGTCTACTTTTTTCAGAAGTTGACCGCTTTTGATGTCGGAATCGCGGATGGTCAGGTAGGGAAAAGAAAATTTTTCCAGAAGAAGGCGAGTCCAACCTTCGTCCATGTTGCCGCCGTAGTATCTCTGGTAAAGGCCTGTGGTCAGACGACGCACCCGGTGCACATCAGACTCGGGCCAGGAACTTAGAGGCAGAAAATCAACGCCGGTTTTTTGAGCGATTTTCTGAAGGACAGGTGCCGGAGCCGAAGCCAGGAGAAAGTCGCCAGCTTGAAGGTGGCCTTTTTTCTTCTCTAAGCGGAAGACTTCAATTTTTTCATCCAGAAGCAGGCTCACGGCTGTAAACGAATCATTAAGGCGGCCGTCAAGGTAAAAGCCTGCTGGTCCGGGCTCTACTTTTCCGCTGAGCTTTACTGGCTCGTCAAGGACCCGGAGCTGGCCTTCAGGCATTTCTTCCAGCGGGTCAACTCTAACGCCCATGAATTCAGCCATGGTATGAGTGGCCAGGTCATACGGCCGGATGGGATTTCCTTCCTTGTCCCTGGTCCAGTAATTATCAGGATAAAAGGTCCTCTGCAGAAGGTTGAGAATCAGCCCTCTTTTGGGCTGGGCCAGAGAGATGACGAACGAACCTGAAGGATAGGTAAAACCGGAGACCTTCAACGGAGAGTCTGAAACTTGAATTTCCAGGCCGCTCAGAAGAAGGGTGTTAATCATTTTTACGGCTGTTAGCTTGTCGTGTTGTTCGGCCGGGATGACCAGAGCCCGGGGTTTTTCCGTTAGCCCCCGTTCAACCTGTCTTTTAGCTTTAAGGTAGGCGTTGTAGAGCAGAGTTTCCCGGTGTCGAGCGGCCAGGTCCAGCACGGCCCAGGCCGCAATCTTTTGCTGCTCCACAATGTCGCGCAACCTCCACCAGCCGCCGGGCCAGGGGTGAGGGAAGTTGCTCTGGGCTTCATAAGCCGGAAATTGCAGGGAATTAGCCTGCAATTGGTCTGGATGAATAAACAGCGGGCTGGCCAGCCTGGCGCTGGCTGACTCGGTCAGCATGCCGGCGATGTTATGAAAAGGTGTGATCCAGTGCCAGCCAAAATGGCCCCAGCCCGGGAACATGGCATCGTTGATTACGCCAGTTTTCTCGGCTTCTTCCAGCCGGTAAGCTATGTGGCTACCAAACCAGGAAAGTTCCCGCCAGATTAAGGGGTCGGCGTAGGGCCTGATGGGGTCGCAGTAAGGCGGTACATAAAGCCGCGGCCCGTAACTTCCCATGTGATGGTGGTCCACGTAGGCCTGCGGTTTCCATTCCCGGTAAAGAATGCGGGCCGCATAAACTGATTCCTGCAAGTTGATAAAGTCGCCATCGCGGTTGTTGTCATGGCCGGCGTACTTATGGTAAAGCCAGGGCAGGTTAGAACCTTCATATTCTGTACCCAGGGTCCTGTAATACCAGTCGGTTACCATTACCTGTCCGTCAGGATTAAAGCAGGGAATGAGCAAGAAGATGACGTTGTCCAGGATTCTCCGGGTTTCTTCATCGTTTCTGGCCAGCAGGTCGTAGGCGAGCTCGGGGGCCATCTGGGTGCCGCCGATTTCAGTCGCATGCAAGCTCATAGACTGGCAGACCACGGCTTTCCCTTCCTGGATGAGCTTTTTTACTTCTTCTTCAGACAGACCCCGGGGGTCAGATATTTTTAAGTTAATGGTTCGGTATTTTTCCAGGCTGGAGAGGTTTTCTTCTGAGGAAATAAGACAGAGGAGGAAAGGATAACCCATGGTGCTTGGCCCGAGGTTCAGGACCTTAATTTTCGGGCTTTCTTTTTCTAACAACTGAAAGTAGTCAACTATTCGGTCCCAGCGGGCGATTTTTCGGTCTGAGCCGAGCTGAAAGCCAAAAAATTTCTCAGGCGGGGTAATTTTTTCTTCGGCAGAAACTTTTTCTGAATAGGCGGATGAAGTTATGCTTAGCAACAAGATAACCAGCAGGAGAAGGCTAACTGGTTTTTTCATTGGGCCAGAAATTTTGGAGGCTGAGGAAAATTTAATTGAGCCAGGCATTGGGTTCCCTCCTTTTCAATTTTCGATTTATTCATTGTCACTATTATCAACGTTTCTGCTTACCTGTTCCAGAAAAAAATCATAATCTAAAGATTAGCCTGAGGGAGAGTACAGCAGACAAATTTTAGCAGTCTGGAGCGGTCTGGTCGGTTAGGCATAGGGATAGAGTTAGCAATTTCATGGAACTTCTGGCAAAAAAAATTCTGAGGCAGAAATCAGGCTTCATTGATGAGTTTTATGCCCGTCAGGCTGCAAACCGCTTCCAATTTTTTCTTCAAATCTCCGAAGACTGTCACCCGGTGCCAGCCGAACCTGTCCCACTCGTTGAGCAGGCGGTTGAGGTCACCTTCTGGTCTGGCGGCCAGTTTGGTCCGGCAGGCTTTATCTTCTTCCACGTTCCCCGTGGTTCTGGCCTGGTGGATGACCATCTCGGTGACATCGCCATTAATCTCAAAGGTAGTAACCAGCTCTCCCACAGGCAGCAGGGATTGAATGGCCGCACCTTTCCGGTCTTCGGAATGATTTCTGATGCGGTAGGGGTTGGCTGGACCTTTGGGCCCAAAAACTCTGGTTGGCGCCACGCAATGAGCGTAGATGATTTCGTTCTTAGCCATGTCAATTACCGGGTCGGAAATGTAGCCCGGACGCCCGGCCAGGTAAGTGGCCAAGAGCATCATGGTGGTGGACTGCAGGTCCCCTTCACAGGCACCGACCAGTCCGTCGTTGTTCAGCTGGCAGAACCCGAGGCACGGGTAAGCCGGCAGTTTCCCGCTGTAGAAGAGGGTCAGGCAATCTATGGTGATAGCCCGGGCTCGGTGTTTTTGCATCAGGTCCAGGAGGGCTGCGTACATCAGGCCTGATTTTCTGATTTCTGCTTCATCCGGTTCTATGATTTTTTCTGCCTCTTTTATCCATTTTTGGGCATAGGTTTCAGCTATTTTGCGGTCAGCCTTCTGGTAAGCTTCGTTAATTTCCGTTGAGCCTATTTTTATCACTTCCGGGCCGAAAACCTGCTTTATTTTATCCGGTTTTCCCCAGAAACCGGGGCTGTCGGTGACGTCCAGGATACGGGTGGCTTTCATTTTCTTGAGGGCTGAAAAACAGCTGATGGCTTCCACGGCGTCTTCAAACCTGGAGGAAGCCACACCATAAACTTTGAGGCCTGCCCGACGGGCATTAGCATACTCAATCAAAAACTCGCCGGAGCCAGCAAAAAGGTCATCAACCAGAACGACCGGGCGCCCTGAGGCAGCAATGGTTCTGGTGGCGCCAGTCCAGATGCCCAGAAGATAGATAACATACCCATCTATGTCCTTATCCTGCTGGAGAAGCGTTTCTGCTTCTTTTTGTGATTGAACCGTCACGGGCAGGAAATCAATTTCCGGCAGAGCCCGGGTAAGCTTGGTCAGAAGCTCTTTTTTCCGGCCTTCGTAGTTATAGCCGATGTTCGGCCAGGTCGGCCGGTCAGGTGGGATGTGAGAAAAAACCAGCCGGATTTTTGGTCTGCTGAACTCTGCCTCAGGTTGAGTTGTCGGTGAAATGGCAAATCCAGAGGAAATACCCAGCGGGTTTTTCAGGTGGAAAAAAAGTGGTGTGCTGCTGACCAGACAGCCGGTTAAAAATTCTCTCCGCGTGCAGCCTCTGGTTGATTTAAAATTAAAGGTATATTGGCTTTTCATCTTGATCTCCTTACTTCTCATTTGCTTTCTTCTTATCACCAGAGTCATAAGCGGGTCAAGAAAAAAATTTTCTGGCAAGCGAAGAATTGAGAGCAGGTTTCCTGAGCAGCGCCAGGCCTGAGTTAAAAGTTAAATAAGGTCTGCCGGCAAGAAATTTTTAATTTTCTTTTTTGGTTTCCTGTTTTATTCTGAATAATGGAAAAGAAAAAAATAATGCCCAAAAAGCGCAAGGAGAAAAGAAGATGCTGAGATTTTCAGACCGGAGAAAAGAAAAAATTTTAAAGATGGTTTTTTCTCTTTTGGTTTTAGCGCTGGTTAATTCTTTTGTTCTGGCCCGGCCACAGAATCTGTCTGGAGGGAATTTGGCTGGCCTTAAAGTTTTTAACGTCAAAGAATTCGGGGCCACGGGGGAAAAATCTCAGAATGCCCGGCTGGCCATCCAGCAGGCCGTAGACGCCTGTGCCGCGGCAGGTGGGGGACTGGTCTATTTCCCGCCCGGTGAGTACAGCAGTGGGACCATCCACCTTCGCAGCCATGTCCGCCTCTACCTGGAAGCCGGAACCACGGTTTATTCCATAAAAGACAAATCAGCTTTTGATAAAGAGGCTCTTTTTTACGGAGAGGACCTGGTCAACGTCACGCTGGAAGGTCGGGGAACAATCAACGGTCAGGCCGAGTATGAATGGCGGGACAAAGGAGATTTCCACGATGATTTTATCTATCCCAACCAGTTAGAGATGGAGAAGGTTGGTCGTCCGCTGATCAGGTCTTTTCCCAAAGCCAATCAGTATGGCAAGCTGGTACTGCTCATCAGGTGCCGCGACGTGCAAATCAGAGGTCTTAATTTTATTGACTCGCCGAGCTGGACCATTCATCCTTATGGCTGCGAGAGGTTGACCATAGACGGTGTTTACATCCGCTCCAGCCTCAAGGAAGGAGTCTGGGCTGATGGTATTGACCCGGACGGTTGCCGGGAGGTGAGAATTGCCAATTCCACCATTGAAACTGGGGATGATGCCATTGTTTTTTATTCCATGAACTGGTTTGGCCCGGCTCTACCCTGCGAGAACATTACCATCACCAACTGTCGTCTATCTTCTGCTTCCAGCGCCATCAAGTTCTGCGACGGAAATATGAACGCAGTGCGGAAAGTAACCATAGATAACTGCGTGATCACAGATTCCAACCGGGGGCTGTCGTTCATGGTTTTTGACGGCGGGGTGGTGGAGGACGTGGTTATTTCTAACCTGGTGATTGAGACCAGGCGCCATGACTGGTTCTGGTGGGGAGATGGAGAGCCCATTCACTTTAACATCAAAAAGCGGAGCGAAGTGCACCGCAACTGGAAAAAGGAAGATGACCGGCCGGCGGGGAAAATAAGACGGGTTTTGCTCCAGAACATTTTAGCCCGGAGCCAGGGCTCAAGCCAGTTGATGGGGCATCCGGAAAGCTGGCTGGAAGAAGTAACCATAGAAAACCTCAGGCTGGCTATCTCCCACGACCCGGCTGCAGCCTACGATAAAGCTGTCAACGCCCTGGAAGTTAGTTATGCCCGAAACCTGAAACTGCGGAATGTAGAAGTGATCTGGGAGAAACCTGAATATGACAGATGGAAAAGTGCTGTTTCTCTGACAAACGTCCGGGAATTGGAGGTGGACGGACTCAGAGCCAGGCCGGCCAAACAGGATGACCCCCAGGGAGCGGCTCTCTTCCTAAATGAGGTGCAGAGAGCGGTAATCAGAAACTGCCAGGCTCAGCCGGGCACCGGAACTTTCCTTAAAATCAGTGGCCAAAGCAGCCGGGATATTTTCCTGGCCGCTAATGAGTTGAGTCTGGCCAGGAAAAAATTTGAATTTTCTCCGGAAGTAGCGGTCAAAAAACTTACCAGGCTGGATTAATCGTTCTTGATGTTTAAACTCAGGTATGGCCGATGACCGGAGGCTATCCGGTTAAAAATTTTATCTAAAGAGTGCTGAACCAGGTAAGTTATTTTGCTTCGGATGGCCAGAAATTCACGCCAGGCTGCCGGGTACCAGGCTTCTTTCCAAGTCCTAGATAAAATAATTTTGCCCGGCTAATTCAACCTGAGTTATAATAAAATAACCGCGGGCAAGGAGGGCGCCGGTGAGAAAACTCCTGGCTTTGCTTCTCTTTTTGTTGTTTTTGATTTTAAACGGCCTGGAGGCCAGAACCAGCCATTTTTCTTTGGGCCTTAAGGCTGGAGTCAATCTGGCTAACATCAGTGTGGCCAGCGCAGCCCCGGGAATGCCTGACTTCAAGAATCTGGCGGGGATGATGGTCGGAGTATTCTTCAGTTTTGAACTCGGACCAGTGGCCATCCAGCCTGAATTCTTTCTGGCCCGGCGGGGGACAAAATATAAGACGTTCATAGATAATGATTTATACCCCGTGGCCTGGCCTCATGATTACCTGGAAGCCCTTCTTCTGCTGAAATGGTCAGTGATAAAGTCAGGCCGGGTGCGTCCGTTTATTCTGGCTGGTCCGTCTTATGGTTATCTAAGTAAAGCCACTTCGGTGATTTATGATAACGAAGGACATCAGCTGGCATCCGTTGATTCCAGTGATTATTTCCGAAAAAATGAGCTGGCTCTGGTTTTTGGTGCTGGTCTGGAGATTACGGTCAGACGCTTTGTAGTTTTTCTGGAGACCCGTTATCATCTGGGGCTTTCCAACCTGGCTCTCTCAGGCCTGGAAGTTGACAGTTTGAAAAACAGGAGCTTATCCCTCCTGGCGGGCCTTTCGTTTTGAGAAGAGGGTGGGGTGAGTGAGGGGATTCGAACCCCCAACCACCGGATCCACAGTCCGGTGCTCTAACCCTTGAGCTACACTCACCGCAGGGGATTAAAATTTTCTCATCAAAAGCAGAAGTTGTCAATAAGGTGGGAGGAGAGGTCGGTATTTTTTAAGCTTATTCTTTCTGTTCTTCAATCAGGTCCAGGACTTCTTCTGAATCACGCCATTTTTCCCGCACCCGGACGCTGAGGTCCAGGAAAACTTTGCTTTCCAGGATTTCTTCCATTTCTTTTCTGGCTTCACTGCCGATGGTTTTAATCATAGAACCCTTGCGGCCGATGATGATTCCTTTGTGGTTTTCTTTTTCCACCAGGATTTCAGCCGAAATTCTTACCAGCTGTTTTTCTGCTGGAGTTTCCGTGGCCGCTTTTTTCTTCCGGCTGCCGGTTTTGGTTTTAGCCGGCAGGGTTTCTTTTTCTATGGAATTAATGACCACGGCTGTGGTGTAAGGCAATTCCTCTTCCACATGGTTGAGAATTTTTTCTCTAATAATTTCTGAGAGGAGAAATTTTTCGGACTGGTCAGATATCTCTTCATCGGAGTAAATCTTTTCGGCTTCGGGCAGGTACTGGTAAATCAGGTCTTCCAGACGGTCCAGGTTATCTCCCTTTAAAGCGGAAATGGGGATAATTTCCTTAAAAGGAAAGAGGTCTTTATACTGGTCAATAATCAGCAGGACGTTTTCTTTTTTTATGGCATCCACCTTGTTAATCAGCAGGAAAACGGGCCGGCTGACCTTTTTTAGGGTATCAAGCACATACTGGTCGCCATGGCCAAATTTCTTGGTGGCGTCAATCAGAAGAAGGATGAGGTCGGCTGTTTCCAGCGAGGAATAGACGTAGTTCATCATCCGTCTGTTCATCAGGTGCAGCGGTTTGTGGATGCCGGGGTTGTCAATGAAAATAATCTGTCCCCGTTCCGTGGTTTTGATGCCCAGGATGCTTACCCTGGTAGTCTGAGGTTTATCCGAGACAATGGCGATTTTCTGGCCGATGAGGGCATTGAGCAGAGTAGATTTCCCCACGTTCGGCCGGCCAATCAGGGAAACATAGCCAGTGTGATAGGTTTGTTTGGCAGGTGATTTTTTCTTTTTATTCATTATTTTTCCTTTTTCTTATTTTCCGCAGCCGGAGCAGCTTTTTCTCTGGTGAGGCGCACCTTTTTGACGCTCTTCTCGTCCACTTCTAATATCTCAATGGTCAGGTTGGCCAGATGCAGGCGCTCACCTTTTTTGGGCAGGCGGCCAAGGTGCTGGTTTATCAGCCCGCTGATGGTCTGAAAGTTATCGTCAGAAAGTTCTGTCTGCAGCAATTCTTCCAGCTCTTCTATTTCTGTGTCTCCGTTCACCAGGTAGGTTTCTGGTTTTTCCTGGACTATCTCCGGTTCTTCCACGTCGTACTCATCCTGAATTTCTCCGACGATTTCTTCCAGCACATCTTCCATGGTCACCAGGCCGGAGATACCACCGTGCTCATCTACGACCATGGCCAGTTTCTGCTTCAGTTTCTTGAATTCTTTGAGCAGGTCTTTGATGGCCATGGTTTCAGGTACAAAATGAACTGGCCGAATCAGAAAATCAATCTGTCGGTCAGCATGTTCTGGCGCGCTGAATTCTAGCAAATCCTTGGCCATGACCATACCTTCTATGTTGTCCAGACGTTCCCGGTAGACAGGAAGGCGAGAGAATTTTTCTTTGATGAAAAGTTCCTTGAGTTCCGCCACCGTGGCCTGACGTTCAATGGCCACAATCCGGGTGCGCGGGGTCATAATTTCCCTGACCAGCTGGTCGCCAAACTCCACCACTCCCCGCAGGAGCTCATCTTCGTCTTTTTCTATGATGCCTTCTTCGGTGGCCTCATCAATAAAAGTTTCAATTTCCTCCTCTGAGGTTTCGTGTTCCCGCCAGCTGGCCTGTCTTTTTTCTTCTTGGTGTAAAAAATGAAGGGGTAGCTGCAGGAAAGGGCTCAGGAGCAGTTTAAAAATCCGGTAAGTCGGTAGAAATATTTTTAAAGCCCGGTCTTTTAACAGGGCCAGAAGAAGCCGAGGCAGGTAATCAAACAGAAGGAGAAAGGCGGCCAGCAAGCTCAGAAAAAACCAGAGAGGCCACAGGCGGACAGGCGGGAACCAGACCACCGTATAGACGATGAAAGCCAGCAGAAAAATGTTCCGCCCCAGGTCCACCACCAGACGAACTTCGTCGTATTTTTCTATGACCTCATCGCGGTAAGCCTTCTCTTCATCGCTTAAAAGCCGGGCCAGGCCAATCGGGGAAAAATAAGAAAAAATGAGGTGCAGGAGCGAAAGCCAGAGGGTTAGCAGGAAGCAAATCAGCCAGCCCAGGAGAGTCAGATAAGAATTAACCATGGTCTTAACGCCCTTTTTTCTCCGGCAGTTGGTAATTTTTGATAAACACCGGTCTTACTTTAGCTTCTTCTTCTTCCATACCCTCAAAGTGTTCAAAGCCCAGCAGGTGCAGAAAACCATGAATGGTCAGTATCTCCACTTCCTGTTGCAAGGAATGCCCCTGTTTTCTGGCCTGACGACCGGCTACTTCCGGGCAGATGATGATGTCGCCCAGGTAAAAGCGGCCATCCGGTCCTTTTTCGTTTAAGGGAAAGCTCAAAACATCAGTCGGTTTATCCCGGTGACGGTATTTTTTATTCAGGCGGTGAATAGTTCTGGGCCCGACCAGCGTAAGAACTACTTCTGCTCCAGATTTTCCGTAATAGCGGCAGAGCTGCTGGAGCAGGTTTTTAATCCTTCCGCTCTGCACCGGGTTTTTCTTCAGTTTGTTTATGATTACTACCATTGTTTTTCTTTACTCCTTCTTTCCGTTCTGGAGTCTTTTCAAAATCAAATCCGGGGTAAGTTGGCCGCGGGTGGTAAATGGCATCCAGGGTGGCCAGGAAAGAGTTAGCTACCACCCGGAGTTCTTTAAGAGAAAAACCACAGTCGTCCAGCTGACCATCCTGCAGCAGGTTGTTGAAAATCTCGGTAATCAACCTTTTCAGTTTTTCCCGGGAAACGTTTTTTAAACTTCTGGCCGCTGCTTCTACTGAATCAGCCAGCATGATTAAGCCCGCTTCTTTGCTTTTGGGAATTGGTCCTGGATAACGAAAATCTTCTGGCTCAATCTTGTGCAGCTCAGGATTGTACTTTTCTTTGGCTTTCTGGAAAAAATACCTTACGACCGTGGTTCCGTGGTGCTGGGCGATGATATCAATGATTCTTTTTGGCAGTTTAAGGCTTCTGGCCATCTCAATTCCATCTTTGACATGGTTGATAATCACCAGGGTGCTCAGGGAGGGGGTTAATTCCTGATGCACGTTAAAACCGGAACTCTGATTTTCGCTGAAATATTCTGGCCTTTTTAATTTGCCAATATCGTGGTAAAGCCCGCCGGCCTTAACCAGCATGGGGTCAGCTTTAATTTCTTCGGCTGCTTTTTCGGCCAGAGTGGACACAATCAGGGAATGGTGATAGGTGCCCGGAGCTTCAATGGCCAGCTGTTTAAAAATGGGCAGGTCGGAGTTGGTAATTTCATGAAGTTTGGAAGGAGTCAGGATACCAAAGATGGACTCATAAACCGGCATCAGCACGAAGGCTATGGCCGCGCTCAGCAGAGCCCCCGCCAGGCTGCTGATGATGGCGGTGCCGAGAAAGGAGAAGTTGCTGAACTCATCCCGGATCAGTTGAAAGATGATGACCAAGATGACCTGGAAGGGTGCCAGATAAGTCAGGCCAGCTTTTAGAACGGCGCTCCTACTATGGGTAAAGTAGTATTTCATTCCGTAGATTACAGCAATGCCTCCGACCAGAGTAAAAAGTAAAATATAATAATCATTTCCCAGGAGGTGGGCCGCTAGGAGGCTGTTGAGCAGGCAGAAAGGAACAGAAAATTCTGGAGAAGTTCCGACGGCGAACAGAAAAGTTCCTATCTGAAACGGGATCCCCAGAACCAGAGCCTCTTTTTCTAAAGAAATCAGGCTGAAGGAAGTACTCAGCGCCTCGGCCATAAACAGACTGGCCTTGTAAACAACAAAGCTCAACAACAGGCTGAAGCCGGTCATGTTAAAAAGGGCAAACCTGTTTTCCCACCGGCTTGATTTGTGGAAGAATTCCCAGATAAGGAAGAAAATGATCAGGTAAAGAATGAATAGACCGATAAAATTAATGATCCAGGATTTTTGTTGACCGATTTTCTGGTTAATCAGAATAATTTGTTTGATGGTTTCGGCCGTGGCTTCGTCGCCCTTGCGGATGATGACCCGGCCCTTTTTTATGGTATAAAAGACCGGCTCCACGGCATTTCTGGCCCTTAACCTTCTTATATCTGTTTCAGCCTGGTCATAAGCAATAGTTGGCGTTATGAACATAGGGGCCAGAACTTTAAGGACATTTTTCGTTCGGCTGGGAAGTTCCAGATTATTAATTTCCGAGGCCAGTAAATTCCTGGCTTCTTTGAGTTCCAGGACATCTGCGGCCTTGATCAGCTTTTCTTCTTTGCCCCTGATGACCAGCAGTCCTTTTTCCGTTTCACCGTGGTTAAGAAAGTTGCGGGAGAGGATAATTTCCCGCGAGAGAAGGGGTGAAATGACATCCTGTAAAAGTTGCTCCAGCTCGTTAGCAAATCTTAATTTGACCAGAGCGGAGAGGGTGTTCTCATCCAGGTCCAGGCCGAAAGTTTCAGAAAAATTTTTCTGCAGTTCCTTAAGGTCGCTGGTAGAAGAAGCTAGCCAGTTTCTGCCAAAGGCAAAAAGCTGGCGGATTTTTTCCTGCGTGTTGGCAATCACTCTTTGGTTGTAGAAATAAACCGGTGGAATATTTTCTTCCGCCTGAGTTTTCCTTTTTTCGGTAGCTTCAGTGTCCTCCACCGTTATTTCCAGAGGCGATACTATATCTTTGGTGGCAATTTCTCCGACCTTAATCATGGGCAGCGGTCGGGCCGGAAAGAAAGAAATGGAAAAAGAAATAATGAGGGCAAACAAAATAATGTAAAAAATAGGGTTATTGAGAACGGAGCCTAAAAAAGAAAGAGCTTCTTTTTTGGGTCTGCCTTTGGGCGGGAAAATTTCGCTGTTCTTAAAGAGACTCAGCTTTTCAAAACGGATAATTTTCATCTGGGATTAAATGGTTTTGGCTTCGGCCTTAGCGTAAGCCTTGATAATTTTGCCCACCAGCGGGTGTCGCACGACATCCTTTTCGTTAAAGTAGACAAAGGCAATTTCCGGGATGGAAGATAAGACTTTGATGGCCTGCAGCACGCCGGATTTGCGGGGCTGCGGCAGGTCAATCTGGGTAACGTCGGCTGTGACTACTAACTTAGAATCAAAACCCAGCCGGGTGAGAATCATCTTCATCTGCTCCCGGGTGGTGTTCTGGGCTTCATCCAGGATGATGAAGGCAGAATTGAGGGTTCGGCCTCTCATGTAAGCCAGCGGGGCAATTTCAATGATGCCTCGTTCAATAAGTCTGTTAGCCTGCTCGTAAGGAGTCAGGTCAAAAAGAGCATCGTAGAGTGGCCTGAGGTAGGGGTTAATCTTCTGAAACATATCGCCTGGCAGAAAGCCTAACCTTTCCCCGGCTTCTACCGCTGGCCGGGTGAGAATAATCCGGTTCACCTGTTTGCTCTGAAGGTAAGACAGGGCCATGGCCATGGCCAGGTAAGTTTTTCCTGTACCGGCCGGGCCGATGCCGAAAACCAGGTCATACTCTTTGATGGCCCTCATGTATTCCTGCTGGTTAAGGCTTTTAGGCGCCACAGATTTGCGCTGGAGATAAAGCGGTTCTGAGGGGGCATAATCTTCCAGCCGCCCCGGGTTTTCTTCCATCAAGTCCAGAGCAATATGAAAATCTTCTTCGCGCAAACTGTAGCCTTTCTCTTCCAGTTCCTGAATTTTGTCAAAGTACATCTTGGCAAACTGCAGCTTCTCCGGCTCACCGGTCATAATCAGCCGGTCACCGCGCACCGCCAGGCTGACGCCCAGGCGACTTTCCAGGCGTTTGAGGTTTTTATCCAGGACGCCAAAAAAGGAGGATTTGCGGATATAAGGGTGGGAGATTTTTTCCATGTTAAGAAGAGAAAATTCTACTCAGCTCCATTCTTAAATTAGATTTATCAGGCATAAAAATTAAATCACGTAACCCAGGCTTTGTCAAGAAGAAGTCGGCCGAGCGGAAGTCTGTTTTCAGGGGACTTTTACGGGCAGTATGGGGGTGAAAGGTGGAGAAAGGGTGGGAGAGTATGTTGTAGTAGCCCTGTTTTAGTCAATTTTCAGGTCTGGAAAAGGCCTTAAATTAAAGACAGGTTGAAAAAAAAGACCAGCTGGTATATATAAATCCCTTAGGAGGAATGATGGAAAAAGAATTTACCAGCATCAGCATTCCTACTTCTCTTTACAAAAAGATAGAAGAAAAAATTAAGGGAACAGAGTTTACTTCGGTGTCCAGCTATGTCACCAAAGTATTGAGGGAGAGTCTATCAAAAGAGGAAGAAAAAAAGGAAGTATTTTCGGCTGAGGAAGAAGAAAAAATCAAAGAAAGATTAAAAGCCTTGGGTTATATAGACTAAAAAGCCCCTTAATCAATCCCTTACCTTTAAAAAGGAGATTCCCATGATCTCACCACACGGCGGAAGGCTGGTCAATCGGGTGCTTGGGGCACAGGAAAAAGAGGCGGTTTTGGAGCAGTCCCGTTCCTGGCCCTCTCTGACCATTGACCCCGACCTTGTTTCAGATGTTGAAAACATAGCCACCGGTGTCTATTCCCCGCTGGAAGGCTTTCTCAACCGGCCGGATTTTGAGAGCGTCCTGAAAACCATGAGGCTCAAGAATGATTTGCCCTGGACCATCCCCATTGTTCTGGATGTCTCCAAAGAAATAGCGGAGAAAATAGAGCCGGGCCAGCAAATTTTGCTACGGGCCGAAGAGGGGCAGCCGGTGGCGGCCCTGACGGTGGAAGATATCTATGAGTATAACAAGGAAGAATTCTGCCAGCGGGTTTATGGTACTACCGACCCGAAACATCCCGGAGTGGCCAGGGTTCTCCAGATGAAAGACCTGCTTCTGGGCGGGAAAATTGACTTAATCAACCTCCTGCCCACTCCTTATGACCGCTACCGTCTTTCGCCGAAAGAAACCAGGATTCTGTTCAAGGAGAAGGGCTGGAAAACGGTGGTTGGTTTTCAAACGCGGAATACGCCGCACCTGGGTCATGAGTACGTGCAGAAAACAGCCCTGACCTTTACGGATGGTCTTTTTATCAACCCGGTCATAGGCCGGAAGAAAAAGGGTGATTTCAAGGATGAAGTTATCCTGGCTTCGTATGAAGAATTGATAAAGAATTATTACTTAAAAGAACGGGCTGTGATGGCCATTCTGAAAATGGAAATGAGGTATGCCGGACCGCGCGAGGCTATCCACCACGCCATCATCCGGAAAAATTTTGGCTGTACGCACATTATCATCGGCCGGGACCACGCCGGTGTGGGCAATTATTATCACCCTTATGCCGCCCAGGAAATCTTTGAAGAATTTCCTGACCTGGGCATCGTGCCATTGTTTTTTAAGTCTTTCTTTTTCTGCCGGAAATGTAATTCCATAGAAAACGAAAAAACCTGCCCCCATCCTTCATCAGAACACATCCAGTTTTCGGGCACCAGAATTCGTGACCTGTTACTCAAGGGTGAGGTGCCGCCTCCAGAGTTAATGAGACCTGAAGTGGCCAGGATTATTCTTTCGTTTGAAAATCCGTTTAACGAATGATTAAGATTTGAGGTCTGGCTATAAGACCCAATGAAAGGTGAGCAACTTTGAAACAGAAAAGATTGCTGGTCATCGGACTTGATTGTGCGCCACCGGCCCTGGTTTTCCCAAGGGCGGAGGAGCTGCCGAATCTCAAGAAGTTAATGGAAAACGGGGTTTACGGTAACCTGAGAAGTTCCGACCCGCCTATCACCATACCAGCCTGGATGGTCATGGCCACCGGCCGTGACCCGGGCCAGCTTGGACTCTACGGTTTCCGGCACCGGCAGGGTTATTCCTACAACAAGATGTGGATTGCCAACTCTACCGCCATCAAGGAAAAAACAGTCTGGGATTATCTTGCGGAACAGGGGAAAGAGTCCATCCTGGTGAGTGTGCCGCCCAGCTACCCGCCTAAGCCGGTCAGAGGAAAGCTTATTTCCTGCTTTATCACTCCCACCAAAGAGCAGTCCTATACCTATCCTGAAAGCCTAAAGCAGGAGCTGGAAGACAGGTTTGGCGGTTTCATTTTTGACGTCGTTTTTCGCACTCAGGACCGGGCGCAGGTGCTGCAGGAAATTTACCAGATGACCACCAACCATTTTCAGGTCATTGATTATCTGCTGGAAGATAAGAACTGGACGCTGTTCTGGTTTGTGGAAATTGGTGTGGACCGCATGCATCATGCTTTCTGGAAGTTCATGGACCGCAAACATCACCTCTACGAACCAGGTAATCCCTTTGAGACCGCTATCTTTGATTACTACAAATTCCTTGATGAGAACATCGGTCGCCTGCTGAAAAAGCTTGATGACCGAACCGCGGTCCTGGTCGTTTCTGACCACGGAGCCAAACGGATGAAAGGCGCTTTTTGCGTCAACGATTGGCTGATTGAGCAGGGAGACCTGGTGGTGACCGAGCCGCCGGAAAAAGGTCAGAATGTGGAAAAACTCAAGATTGACTGGAACAGAACCAGAGCCTGGGGCTGGGGTGGTTATTATGCCCGGATTTTCCTCAACGTGGAGGGCCGTGAGCCACAGGGCATCATCAAGCCTGAGGATTACGAAGCAGTTCGCGACGAGCTGGCAGAAAGAATAAAAGCCATCCGCGGCCCGCAGGGTGAAGAATGGAAAACCGTGGTCATTAAGCCTCAGGAACACTACCCGGAACTGAACGGTGATTATCCGGACCTGATGGTCTATTTTGACGACCTCTACTGGCGCTCGGCCGGTACCCTGGGTTATGGTTCTTTGTACCTCCAGGAAAACGACACCGGGCCCGATGATGCTGTCCACGATTATGAAGGAATTTACATCCTGTACGACCCTGAAAGACCAGGGGGCCGGGTGCAGAATGCTAACATTCTGGACATTGCTCCTACCATTCTGGCGCTTCTGGACGGTCCAGAAGTGATGGGGCTGCGGGGAAAAGTTTTGTTATGACGTTAACTTAAATTTAGGCTGAAGCTTTTTAAATTTTAGCCAAATAATTTAAAAAAAATATAAAATCAAAAAAGACAAGGAGTCATAGATGTGCCAGGAACAAAAAGGGTTTACCCTCTGGTTTACCGGACTGCCCTGTTCAGGTAAATCAGCGGTCGCAGACCTGGTAGCGGAAATACTAAGAGCCCGGAACCTGAAAGTAGAAAGGCTTGATGGAGATGTCGTCCGGCAGAGTCTCTGTCGCGACCTGGGTTTTTCCAAAAAAGACCGTGACGAGAACATCAGAAGAGTGACTTTCGTGGCCAAGCTGCTGACCAGAAATGGAGTGGCTGTGCTCACTTCCTTTATTTCTCCCTACCGGGAAATCAGGGCCGAGGCCCGCCGGGAAATCGGTGATTTCGTGGAAGTCTACGTCAAATGTCCGCTGGAAGTGTGCATGGCTCGCGATGTCAAGGGCATGTACCAGAGAGCCCTCCGGGGTGAAATAAAAGAATTTACCGGGATTTCGGACCCTTACGAAGAACCTGAAAACCCCGAAATCATCCTGGAAACCGATAAAGAAACGCTGGAAGAAAGTGCCCAGAAAGTTATTGCCGGGCTAAAAAAACTCGGCTATTTAGATGAAGATTTTTGAGGTTAAGACCATGGCCAGGTACCGAAAATATCTGGTAACCGGCGGAGCCGGTTTCATAGGTTCTCATCTGGTGGAAGCGCTGGTAAAAAATGGCTGTCAGGTGAGGGTGCTGGATGATTTTTCCACCGGCCGGGAAGAAAACATAAAAGACTGGTTAGATAAAATTGAACTCTTCCGCGGTGATATCCGGGATAGAGAGCTCTGCCTTAAGGCCTGTGAGGGAATTGAGGTCGTGCTGCATCAGGCGGCCTTAGCTTCAGTGCCCAGGTCCGTGGCCGAACCGGTCCTGGCCCATGAGGTAAACCTGACCGGCACTTTAAACCTGCTTCTGGCGGCCGGGCAAAACGGGGTAAAAAGTTTTGTCTTCGCCTCTTCTTCTGCTGTTTACGGCGATGACCAGATTTTCCCCAAGAAAGAAGGTCACGAGGGAAAGCCTCTTTCTCCCTATGCCGCCCAGAAGTTAGCCTCAGAAAAATACCTCCAGGTTTTCAGCCAGCTTTATAATTTTAACGCCGTTTGCCTGCGCTATTTTAACGTCTTTGGTCCGCGCCAGGACCCCCATTCCCAGTACGCCGCTGTCATTCCCATTTTTATTACCAGGGTACTTAACGGCCAGCCGCCGGTGATTTATGGAGATGGTCAGCAATCGCGGGATTTTATTTACGTGAGTAACGTGGTCAAAGCCAATTTGTTAGCAGCCGAAGCAGAAAAATTCCGGGGAGAAGCGTTTAACATCGGCTCTTCTGAAAGGGTCACCATCAACCAGCTGGCTCAGCTGATTACAGGTCGCTTGAACCCCCATCTTAAACCTGTTTACGAAGCCCCGCGACCTGGAGATATCAAGGAATCTTACGCCGATACCAGCCGGGCCCGGGACCTGCTTGGTTTTGAACCAGAAGTTGATTTTTTAAAGGGACTGGAACTGACCATAGAGTGGTACAGAAAACAGAATAAACAGCTGTAGGGCCTGGCGACTAACAAATTCTGGGAAGCAATTCAGAAGTAAGTGGCTCCAGAAGCCTGTACCCGCCAGAGCTGGTGCGCAGCAAGGCTTCTCCTTTTTTGCCTATCCGGTTCTGAACTTCACCGATGATGGCCGCCTTTTTCCCCAGGGGATGTCTTTTTATCATCTTGAGGATGATTTCAGCCTTTTGCTCAGGAACAAGGAGCAGGGCCCGACCTTCGCAGGCCAGGTAAAGCGGGTCAATGCCCAGGATTTCCACAGCTCCCTGGAGAGGTCTGGAATAGGGAATTTTTTCTTCCTCTACCAGGACAGGGTAGTTTACGTTTTCGGCCAGCTCCGCCAGAACAGTGGCCAGGCCTCCCCGGGTAATGTCCCGCATCCACAGCGCCCCTTTTTCCCAGGCTGGCAGAAGAAAAAGCAGCGGAGCGCAATCGCTTTTAACTTCTGAAATCAGGCGAAAGTCGTTACGGGCCAGCATGATGGCCAGGCCGTGTTCGCCGATGTTGCCGGTAACTATCAATTTATCGCCAGGCCTGGCTTTTTCCGGTTGGGGAAAACCTAGGAGCTGACCAAGGCCAGCAGTGTTGATGTAAATTTTGTCTCCCTGGCCCTTTGGTACCACTTTAGTATCCCCGGTGACAATTTTAACCCGGTTCTGCCGGGCGGTCTTTTTTATGGAAAGAAGAATTTTTTCCAGCCAGTCAAACTCCAGGCCTTCCTCAATTATCAGCGCCAGGGAGAGATAAAGCGGTCTGGCTCCGGAAACTACCAGGTCGTTAACTGTGCCGTTAACGCTTAACTCACCGATATCTCCGCCAGGGAAAAAAATGGGGTCCACGGTGTAAGAATCAGTGGTAAAAGCCAGCCCTTCGGGCAAGAGAGCTGAATCGTGCAGCCGATTGAGGATGGGATTATTGAAGGTCGGGAGCAGCCTTTCGGCGATAAATTCTCTCATCAGCCGTCCGCCGCTTCCCATTTCCAGGCTTACTTTTTTCATGGTTAAAAACCCCGTGCAGAGTATTTAAATTCTATCAGGCAGGCTCCTTCGTAAGAAACCATACAGGGACCTTGCGGGCTGTCAGGGGTGCAGACTTTCTTGAACAGCGGGCACTGTTCTGGCCGGATTAGCCCCTTGAGCACATCCCCGCAACGGCAGGCCGTCCGGTGGGCAATTTTGATTTTTTTCAGGGGTTCAAGCTTCAGGTTAAACCGGTGAAGGGCGTCAAATTCAGCATATTCATCCTTTAACTTCAACCCGCTGCGCTGGATAACACCCAGGCCCCGCCAGTCAGCGTCGTACTCTTTCAACAATTCTTTCATGACTATCTGGGCTTGAGGGTTGCCTTCTTCGCTGACCACTCTTTTGTATTCGTTGGCCACTTCAGGCTGACCGCTTTTCACCTGCCTGACCACGGAGAGAAGAGCTAGGAGGATGTCAACCGGTTCAAACCCGGCTACGGCCCCGGGAAGCCCGTACTTTTCCGCTACAAAACGGTAAGGTCTGGTACCGATTATCACGCTGACGTGTCCCGGGTAGATAAAGCCATCAAGATGAATTTCACCGGAGCTGATGATGGCTTCCAGGGCGGGCGGGATTAACCAGAGAGCGGAAAAAATAGAGTAGTTTTTTATCCCTTCCTGCCGGGCTTTTTTAACCGTATAGGCTATTGAAGGAATGGTAGTTTCAAAACCAGCACCAAAAAAAATTACTTGCTTGTCTTGATTACTCCGGGCGTAAGCCAGGGCTTCTTCCGGAGAGTAGACGATTTTCAAGCTGGAGGCCCGATGGGGGACCACAGTTTGCAGCGAGCCTTTCCTGGTTGGCACCCTGGTCATGTCGCCAAAAGTGCAGAGAATCAGGTCTTCCTGTTCGGTAATCAGGTCAATCATGGTTTCGTGGTAGTAGTCCGGAGTAATACAGACCGGGCAGCCTGGCCCGGAAATCATTTCTACGCCAGCATCCCGGAGAAGCGGTTTAAGCCCGAAACGGTGAAGAGTCATAGTGTGCGTTCCACAGACTTCCATGATTCTCAAAGGTGATTTGCTCGTCCGGGTTTCTTTTCTTAGAGTTGTAAGCAGCTGGCGGATGATTTTTCCCGACCGCCATAACTCAAAAGAGGGGGAGGATATTTGGCCAGGCATGATTATTCGGTGGAAGAAATTTTTTCCAGTTCTTTAAAGAGTTTAAGAGTTTTTTTGGCTTCTTTCTGGTCAAGGCGGGAGATGGCAAAGCCGGCATGGACTATTACCCAGTCGCCAACTTTTACCTCAGGCAGCAGGGAAAGGTTAGCCAGTACCGTGCTTCCCAGACAATCAACTTTGCCCGTGCCATCACCTTCAATGCTTATGAGTTTACCAGGTATTGCCAGACACATAAGACACCTCTTTTCTAAGATACCAGAAGCGTCAAGTTCTGTCCATCATCCGGAGCTTTTGACAATTTACCCGGGGCTACTTATAATGATTTTCATGTTTGATACCCTGGAAGGCTACATAAAACCGGGCAGCCCGGAAGAAAAGCTCGTGCAACAGATTGATTTTTCCAGGCTTCCAGTTCATGTGGCTATTATCATGGACGGTAATGGCCGTTGGGCTCGCCAGAGGAACCTCTCCCGCACCGAAGGTCATAAAGCTGGGACAGAATCAGTCAAAGAGGTAGTAGAAGCCAGTGCTCGTCTGGGTATCAAATACCTGACGCTTTATGCCTTTTCCCGAGAAAATTGGAAAAGACCGGAAGAAGAGGTTAATACCCTGTGGAAACTTCTGCATGATTATCTAACGGGGCAAAAACAGGTCTTGCTGGAAAACGACCTCAAGCTTAAAGTTATCGGCGACAAGAAAGGCATACCGTACCTCGTCCGGCGAGAGTTGAACGCCGTGGAAAGGCAAACCAGAAATAACCAGCGGATGACCCTTATTCTGGCTCTGAATTATGGTGGACGGCAGGAAATACTGGAAGCCATAAAAAAAGTTCTCAAGCGAAAAATTAAGCCTGATGAAATAAACGAGCAGATGTTTGCCCGTTATCTTGATACGGCGGGAATACCTGACCCGGACCTGATGATCCGGACGAGCGGAGAAATGCGCCTTTCTAATTTTTTGCTCTGGCAGTGTGCCTATACGGAGCTTTACATTACTCCAGTGCTCTGGCCTGATTTTCGGCGGACAGACCTTTTTGAAGCCATCATAGAATACCAGAGAAGGGAAAGACGTTTTGGTGGCTTGAAGTAAAAAAATGACAGGTGAGCAATAAGATGGAATTATGGGAAAGAACCAGAACAGCTTTTATCCTCATTGGTGTATTTTTCTGTATCATTCAATTTGCTCCAGTCTGGGTCTTCTTCTTGGTCCTGCAGCTAGTCATCCTGGGGGGCCTGATAGAGTTTTACCAGTTGAGCCAGCGCCGGCGGTTTTATCCGCAAAAGCTCCTCGGTTGTTTGTTTGCTTTGCTGGTGGGTGCTTCCTTTTATTTTGCCGGTTTTCCCCTGCTTTTGGCTTTTACCCTGATTACAATTATCACTTTCGTTTATTACGTCGTTGATACCAACAGTCTGGAAAAGCTGGCTCTTTTTCCTGGAAACTTCAGCCTGACGGTGGCTGGAGTGGTGTATGTCAGCCTGACCATGAACTTTCTCTACTGGATAAGGCGAGATTTTGGCGTCCTCTGGCTTTACCTTCTGTTTACGGTGATTTTTCTTGGAGACACAGGCGCTTTTCTCATTGGTAAAGCTATTGGAAAGCACAAGATGACCCCCATTGCCAGTCCGAACAAAACCTGGGAAGGGGCAATTGGGGGCCTGGTCTGGGCCGCTCTGGGCGGGCTGCTGGCCAGAAGCGTTCTTTTGCCCAAATTTCCCGTGCTGGAGGTCATGGCTTTAAGTGCGGTGGTTCACGCGGCGGCCCAGGTAGCGGACCCCTTGGAATCGCTCTTTAAGCGGGCAGCCGGGGTGAAAGATTCTTCCAACTTAATTCCCGGGCACGGTGGCATACTGGACCGGATTGACAGCTTTACCCTGGCGGCTCCGGTCTTCTATTATTTAATGAGGATTTTACTGATAAAATAAGGTTCTTTTGAAAACCGTAGAAAAAAATGAAAAAAAAAATGAAAAAGATAGCGGTCCTGGGAAGCACTGGTTCCATAGGCCAGAATACTCTGGAAGTGGTCCGTCGTTTCCCGGATAAGCTCAGAGTGGAGGTCCTGGCGGCCGGCCAGAATTTAAGTTTACTGAAGCAGCAGGTTGAAGAATTCCAGCCGAAAGCTGTAGCGGTAAAAGCTGAAGAGGATGCCCGGAAGCTCAGACAGGCGGTTAAAAAAACCGGCCTGAAGGTTTATGCCGGAGAAAAGGGCCTGGAGGAAGTGGTCTGTTTTCCAGAAATTGACCTGGTGGTTTCGGCCATAACCGGCGTGGCTGGCTTAAAACCCACACTAAAAGCCCTGGAACAGGGAATTGATGTGGCTCTGGCTAACAAAGAATCCATGGTGGTAGCTGGCCCATTTTTAAAAAAGGTAGCGGCCAAGAAGAGGGCCAGAATCATCCCCGTGGACAGCGAGCATTCTGGAATTTTTCAGTGCCTTAACGGACGTCCTTTAAAATCTGTCAGAAAAGTTTATCTTACTGCTTCCGGCGGTCCTTTCCTGCGGGTACCGATGGAAGAGCTGGCCCAAAAAAGTCAGGCTGAAGCTTTGGCTCATCCGCGCTGGAAAATGGGTAAAAAAGTCTCCATTGATTCAGCTACACTGATGAATAAAGGGCTGGAACTGATCGAAGCCAGGTTTCTGTTTGACCTCCGGCCAGAACAGCTTGATGTGCTGATCCATCCCCAGAGCATAGTCCATGCCGTGGTGGAATTCAGGGATGGTTCTTGCCTGGCCCAGCTAAGCCAGACGGACATGAAGATTCCCATTCAATATGCCCTGAGCTACCCGGAAAGATGGGAAGCTCCTGGGAATTTTCTCGACCTGAGTGAAGTTAAGAACCTGGAGTTTTTAAGGGTGGAAGAAGCAAGGTTTCCGCTGCTGGCTTTGGCCCGGCGAGCTCTGGAAATCGGTCTCAGCTTACCGGTAGTGCTTAACGCCGCCAATGAAGTGGCCGTGGAGGCTTTTCTGGAGGATAATATCTATTTCGGGCAGATTTATGAAGTGGTAGAATATTGCCTCCTGCGGCATAGTCCGCGAGAAATAAATACTCTGGATGAAGTCTTAGACATTGACCGGGAAACCAGAAAGATAGCCCGAGAATTTTTAAAAGGGAAGGTAAAAAGTAGATGACTATTATCGGAACCATCGTTGCCTTTTTGATTGTTTTTGGAGTTCTGGTGTTTGTGCACGAGTTTGGCCATTTTTTCATGGCCAAGCTGGTTGGTGTCAGGGTGGAAGTTTTTTCCTTTGGATACGGGAAAAGGCTTTTTGGGATTAAAAAAGGTGAGACGGATTATCGGGTCAGCTTGCTCCCCTTGGGCGGATACGTGAAGCTTCTGGGTGAAGGTATGTTTGACCAGGACCGGCCCCTGACGCCTGACGATTTCATGGCCAAAACCCGCGGGGAAAGGTTTTTAATCCTGGTCATGGGGTCACTGATGAACATCGTTCTGGCCGTTGTTCTGGTGGCCATCATCAACATGTCCGGGGTAACGGTCCCTGAATACCTGGAGCAGCCGCCGGTCATTGGCTGGGTTGACCCGGGCTCGCCGGCTGAGAGAGCAGGCCTTCAGGTTGAGGACCTGATTTTGAAAATTAACAACCGGGCCGTAAAAACCTGGAATGATGTAGAAATCGCCGTGGGTTCAAAGCCAGAAAAATTGCTGACCATAGAAATAAAGAGGGGAGAAGAAATTCTTCAGGTTCCGCTCAAGACTGAAAAAGTTACCAAGTATGAAATGGGTTATGCTGGCTTCCGGGCGAAAATTTTGACTCAAGTGATGATGGTCAATCCCGGCTCGCCGGCCGAAAAAGCCGGTCTTAAGCCAGGAGATGTTATCCTGGCTGTCAACGGCCAGCCAGTCTTTTTCTACCACTTTGTCAAGACCATTGAAAGTCATCCGGAAGAACCACTGGTTTTAACCGTAGAAAGACAGGGACAGAAGCTGGAATTAACGGTGGTGCCCAGGAAAGAAGGGAATGTGGGTAAAATTGGCATCCTGCAGGGACCAAGGTCTATTACCAGAAAATATTCGGTTCTGGGGGCCATCAGGCAAAGTCTGAAAGAAAATGCCCGCAACACCTTTTTGGTGATAAATTTTCTCAAAGACCTGTTTACCGGTCAGGCTTCTACCCGGCAGTTAGGCGGGCCGCTGGAAATTGCCAGCTTTTCTTACGCGGCCATGAAAATGGGTTTTATGGCCATGCTCAGCTGGATTGCCATCATCAGCCTGCAGCTTGGGATACTGAACCTTCTACCCATTCCTGTTTTTGACGGTGGCCAGATTTTTGTTTTGCTGATTGAAGGCATTATCAGAAGAGACCTCAGCCCGAAGATGAGAGAAATCTGGATGCAGATTGGTTTTGTCATCTTTATTTTCATCATCGTCTTTGTCATCTTAAACGATATTGTGAAAAGACTGCCGAGTGGCTGGAAAAGCCTCTTTCCGTTTTAGTGAATGAAGATGAAACAGGAATACAGTCCTTTTCCCCGCCGCCGGACGAGGCCAGTGAAGGTGGGGACACTGACCATCGGTGGCGGAGCCCCCATTGTGGTCCAGTCCATGACCAAGACCAGGACGGCTGATGTAAAAGCCACGGTCAGGCAGATAAAAAAGCTGGAAAAAGCTGGCTGTCAGATTATCCGGGTAGCTGTCCCCGGCCGGGAAGATGCCCTGGCCATCAGCGAAATCAAGAAGAAAATAAGCATACCCTTGATAGCCGACATTCATTTTGACCCGAACCTGGCTCTGTTAGCTTTAAAAGCCGGGGCTGATGGTCTGCGCCTTAACCCCGGGACGTTCGGCTCAAAGGTGCGCCTTAAAGAAGTGGTGGAAGCAGCCCGGGAAAGAAATGTGCCTATCAGGGTGGGGGTAAACTCCGGCTCTCTGGAAAAGGACTTACTGAAAAAGTACGGTCAAGTCACGGCCGAAGCTCTGGTGGAAAGCGCTCTGCGGCAGGTTAAGCTTCTGGAAGAGCTCGATTTTTATGAAATAAAAATTTCTATCAAAGCCTCTGATATCCAGAGGACTCTGGCTGCTTATCGACTGCTGGCGGAAAAGGTTGATTATCCTTTTCATGCCGGTATAACCGAAGCTGGCCCGCTGCTTAAAGGCAGTGTCAAATCAGCGGCTGGCTTAGCTCTGTTAATCCAGGAAGGACTGGCTGACACCATCAGGGTTTCTCTGACGGCTCCACCAGAGAAAGAAGTGGAAGTGGCTTATGAAATTTTAAGAAGCTTGGGATTTCCGGTGCCCGGGATAAATTTTATTTCCTGCCCGGGATGTGGAAGAACAGAAGTTGACCTGAGGAAAATAGCCACGGCGGTGGAAAGAAGGCTGGCTTCAGTCAGAGCTAACCTGAGCGTGGCCGTCATGGGCTGTCCGGTAAACGGCCCGGGTGAAGCCAGGGAAGCTGATGTGGGTGTTGCCTGCGGGCGGGGTGCCGGGGTATTGTTTAAAAAGGGCAAGATATGGAAAAAGGTTTCGGAAAACGAAATCATTGAGACCCTGGTCAAAGAAGTCCTGAAAATGGCAGAAGAGAAATAGTCTGGGCAGGGGAAGTTTTTAATGAAAAATTCAGGAAAAAATAAAGGTTTCAAAACCCGTGCCCTGACACCAGCTCTGGGAAGAAAATACCAGAGACTTAAGAAAATTCTGGAAGACATGGGCAGCGGACTGGTGGCCGTTTCCGGGGGAGTGGACAGCAGTTTGTTGCTGGCTGTGGCCAAAGAGGTCCTGGGAGAGAAGGTGAGAGCAGTTATTTTCACCGGTCCCCTCTTCCCAGAGGAAGAGATCAAAAGGGCAGAAAGTCTTGGCCGACGTTTAAAAGTAAAGTATGAAAAACTTTCTTCTGATTACTGGCAGGCCGAGGAGTTCAGGAAGAATGAGCCCGAGCGCTGCTACTACTGCAAGCTGGCTATGTTTTCCAGGCTTAAAGCTCTGGCCAGAGAATACGGACTGGCCTGGGTGATGGAAGGTTCCAACCTGGATGATGACCTTGATTACCGGCCGGGTAAAAAAGCTCTTAGTCAGCTGGGCATTCGTTCTCCTCTTCATGAAGCCGGTTTCCGGAAAAAGGACATCAGAGAGCTGGCCAGGTTTCTGGGATTGCCCAACTGGCAGGCACCATCGCGAGCCTGCCTGGCTTCCAGAATTCCCTACTACCAGACGATTGAACTGGACAGGTTAGTTAGAATAGCAGAGGCCGAAAAATTCCTCTATCAGGCTGGTTTCACCCAGGTCCGGGTCAGAGACCATGGGGAGATGGCCAGGGTTGAAATCTTACCAGAAGAATTTAATAAATTTATCTCTGGAACCTTGAAAAACCAGATTTCCAGGCGGTTACATCGGTTGGGCTGGAAATTCGTGGCCCTGGACCTGGACGGATACCGCACCGGAAGCCTGAACCCGCTCCTTAGCCAGAAGAAAAAGACCTGATTACTCCACTAAGCTCAGCGGTTTTTCACCCATCAGACCGCGCAGCAGGTTTTCTACGGCCAGAAAACACATCTTCTTTCTTGTTTCGTAGGTAGCGCTTCCGATATGAGGCAGCAGGACCACGTTTTTTAACTTAAGAAGACGCGAGTCAATCTCCGGTTCATGCTCGTAGACATCTAGCCCGGCTCCCCAGAGCTGGCCGTTTTCCAGGGCCTCAACCAGAGCTTTTTCCTCCACGATAGGTCCCCGGGCGACGTTTATCAACACGGCCGTTTTTTTCATTAGTCGGAATTTTTCAGCCGAGATGAGGTGATAAGTATGCGGGTTGAGCGAAGCATGAATGGAAATGATGTCCGCTTCAGCCAGGAGCTCGTCCAGCTCCCGGTAGCTGGCCTGAATTTGTTTTTCTTCTTCCAGGGATAGGCGGTTTGGGTCGTGGTAGATGAGGTTAAGGCCAAAGGCTCTGGCCCTTCTGGCTACCGCCCGGCCGATTCGGCCAAAGCCGATTAAGCCCAGAGTCTTTCCCCCCAGCTCCTGGCCCAGAAAAAGGTCAATTTTCCAGCCGCGGAAAAGCTTCTGACGGCAGAATTCATCTGCTTCCACAATTCGTCTGGTGACGGCCAGGATTAAAGCCATGGTCAGGTCCGCCGTGGCTTCGGTCAGCACCTCGGGTGTGTTGGTGACCAGGATGCCCTTGCTCCTGGCATACGCTAAGTCAATGTTATTCACCCCCACAGCACAGTTAGAGATAATCTTCAACCTGGGGGCCGCGTCAATTACTTCCCGGTCCACTGGATCGGTCAAGAAGCAGAGAAGGCCATCTTTATCAGGTATTCTGGCCACGAGTTCTTCTTTTGGTAGAAGCATGTCTTCGGTGGCCAGTTCCAAGTCAACCTGAGTGGCCAGATATTCCATGGCTTCTTTTAGCAGCGGGTGAGTGAGAAGAACTTTTGGTTTCATAACTCCCTCCTGCAGGAAAATCAGAGAAGTGGTTTATCCAGTAAGGGCTTGAAATATTTCAGCGTGGCCTGCTCCAGCTCCTGGCTTCGGAGGCCGTTTTGCCAGCGGCCGCTGAAAAGTTCATCGCTAACCAGAAAAAGAGCCGCCACGGCAATTTTATAAAAGTAACCAAAAGCAAAAACAGCTGAGGCTTCCATGTCCACGGCCACCAGGCCCTTTTTCTGCATTTTTCGCAGCCAGGTTGGTGTCTCGCGGTAAGGTGCGTCGGTGGAAACAATAGCTCCGGTGTGGAAAGGCAGTGAATTTCGTCTTAAAAAACTGAGGAGTTTGGTGGTTAAGCGGCCGGGAGGGGTTATCGTGGCCATTTTTGTGCCCGAATAATGAACGGAAGTCCCTTCATCGCTTGAGGCCCGGAGGGGAACAAAAGCCTGACCAATTCTTAGGGAATCAGAAAGAGACCCGCAGTAGCTGAGAAGCACTATTTTCTTCAGTCCGGCCAGTCTGATTTTTTCCAGTGAACTGATGGCGGCTGGAGCCCCCAGACTGCCAACCAGTACCGCCTGGTCTTCAAGATAATGAAGTTTGGCTGAAGATAGGCCCATGGTCTGCCGTGATTTACTTTTCAGCCAAGAAGAAATGTCCTGATAAGGCAGGTAGGGTAAGAAGAGAAGGTAACCACCAGGAAGTTCTGGGCCTCTGAATTCTGGTTTGACGATGGATTCTTCAGGTTTCATAGTGTTTCAAAATTACCAGAAATTGCGTAGAACAGCAATAGGCAGCGAGGGGAGGTTTACACCCGCGGCCGCTTGACTTATTATTTTAAGCATGAAGTTTAAAAAAGTTGACCTTTCAGAAATTAACCTGCAGGAGCAAACTTTCAGGTACACTTTAAAGCCAGTTGATGAGCGGCTGCTATTTTCCGTTCAGCAGGCCGGGATAGTTGAACCCGTGGTGGTAAAGAAAGAGGGAAAAGATTATATTCCCGTAACCGGCTTCAGGCGCCTGGAAGCAGCCGGAAAGTTAGGCCTCTCTCAGGTACCAGTAATTGAGCTGGAAGAGAAAACTTCCCGGTTAGAAGCTTTTCTGACTGCTTTTTTTGATAACTTCGGCTGGAGGGTTTTTTCTTTAGCTGAAAAATCTTTAGCGGTAAAAAAGTTTTTAGAATTTGGTATGGAGAAGGCGGAAATTATCAGGAAAGTACTGGTCTGGCTGGAGTTACCGCCCAATGGCCGCACCCTGGAAATTCTCAGTCAGCTGGCTGAAGAAGAAAGTCTGTTACCAATCATCCATGAAAAGAACTGGAAGTTATCAACAGCCGAACGATTGCTTGAGTTTAACCAGGAGGAAAGAAGTCAGTTAGTCAATCTTGTCTCGGGGCTTTCTCTTAACCGGCAGGCCGAAATAATTGAGGGTTTTTGTATCCTGAAGAAGAGATGGGGAAAGGCCCTGGCAGAGATTCTAAAGGAAACAGAATTTCAGGAGATTCTAGCCCAAAAAAATCTGGATAAAGTTCAGGCCGGGGAGAAACTGGCGGAAAAATTGAGAGAAAAAACGTCATCCCTAGTGACTCGTCTTCTGAAACAGATTGATAGGGAAATTATGGAACTTAACCTTTCACCCCCGCTGACCGTAGATTATGACCGAACTCTTGAAGACCGCCACTTGACCTTGAAGCTGAAGCTGAGCTCTGTTGAAGAGTTAAAAAATATTATAAGAGAACTCTCTTCCCAGGAGAGGGAAAGCCACTGGCAAAGAATATTTGCTTTGCTTCGGACCTTGGAAGAATAAATAAACCAGGACACCAGATTGATGGAAAAAATAACCATAGAAAAAATATTCATAGATAAAAAATTAGAAGAAGATAGGCTGGTCAGGAAAATTGTTGACCGTTTGCCAGGCAGGCCGGTGGTGTTAGTGGATAGTGGTGCCCAAGTAGAAGATGAAATAAGGTTGAGTCCTGACCCCATAGGCCAGGGTAAAAGGGTTATTTACCTGACAGAAAACAGGTCATTTTTGCGCCCCTGCCCCTGTACCCCCGGGTGTCTAAGCTGTGGATACTGGAATATAGACTTGGACCAGAACTGTCCTTTAGACTGCAGTTATTGTATTCTCCAGGCTTACCTCAAGGGCCAACCTTTGACGCTTTCGGTTAACCGGCTGGACCTGGAAAAGGAAGTAAAAAGATTTCTGAGCCAGAAAAGGAAAAATACCATAAGAATTGGCACCGGAGAGCTGACAGATTCCCTGGCCTTAGACTGGCTGACTGAGAATTCTTTATTTTTAGTTGACCTTTTTAAGGGAGCGGAAAGGTGTTTGCTGGAGTTTAAAACCAAGACTGCGGCCGTGGAAAACCTGCTAAAAATCAAACCAGAAGCGAACGTTGTTCTGGCCTGGTCGTTAAACCCGGAGAAAGTCATAGCCAGGGAAGAGAAGGGGACAGCCAGCCTGCTGGCCAGACTGGAGGCGGCCAAAAAAGCAGTTAACCATGGGTACAGAGTGGGGTTTCACTTTGACCCCATCATCCACTATGAGGGCTGGAAAGAAGATTACGCTGAAGTAGTAGAGCTGATTTTTAAGATGGTACCGGCAGAGGCCATTTTCTGGGTCAGTCTGGGCACTTTGCGCTTTCCGCCTAACCTGCCGGAAGCCGCTCGCTTCCGGTTTAAAGAAAGCAAACTGTATGAACAGGAATTTATCAGAAGCTGGGACGGGAAATACCGGTATCCGAGGCCGAGGCGTCAGAAAATTTACCAGGAAATGATAGATATTTTCTGTGATTATTCACTTGGTGAGAAAATTTATCTATGTATGGAATCACCCTCTGTTTATGAGGAAACTCTTATAAAAAAAATAAGGGGAAGGTATTTAACTACCTTCCCCTTTTTCTGGCTGCGCTAAATCAAAACCGGTGAATCATTCACCCTCAGTCGCTTTCCTCTCTGTGATAATGCCAACCAGCTCAATACCAGCTTCACGGATTTTATCAATGACCTCTACCAGTTTTCCGAACTCAAGGTTCTGGTCAGCTCTGAGGTAAAGTTTCTTCTCTGTTGCTGTCAAGAAAGCTTCTTCCAGCGCTGGTGTCAGACCTTCAAGGGTCACTCTCTGCTCTTTGAGAAATAAAGTTCCGTCAGCCTTGATGGAAAGAACAACTTCTGGGTTATCAGGCATCTGCGTGGTGTTCAGAGCTGAGGGCAGCTGCACATCAACGCCTTTCTGGACCAGCGGGGTAACGACCATGAAGATGATCAACAGAACGAGAAGTACGTCACAAAGAGGAACGACATTGGGTTCTGATTTTACGGTTTCTTTACCGTTCATTGATACTGAGAAACCCATTGTCTTCCTCTCTTAAAAAAATTTCTCTGACATCAAATTACTTACCTGAAATCCGGACGAAATAATCCACAATCTGAGAAGTGGTGTTTTCCATCTCAGTGTTGTAGACTTCAATTCGGGTGTTCAGGGAGTTGAAGGTCCAGAGGGCGATAACAGCCACGGCAATACCGAAAGCTGTAGTAACCAGAGCTTCAGCGATACCAGCCGCCACGGCACCGATTCCACCGGAACCAGTCAGAGCCATACCGCGGAAAGCATTGATGATTCCAAAGATGGTTCCGAACAAACCGATGAACGGAGCCGAGGTAGCGATGGTCGCCATGATGCTCAAGCCTCTCTTGAGTTCCTGAGTGAACAGAGACTGAGCTCTGGCGCAACCTCTCTGGGCAGATTCAATCTGTTCTTCCAGAGTAAGGTTGGATTCCTTGGCGCCCAGGAATTCTTCAATTCCGGCAGCCGTCACTCTGGCCAGGTGGCTGCTCTTGTAATCCTTCTTGGAAGCCAGAGCCAGCGCTTCTTTCAGCTGACCGTTTTTCATCAATTCCGCCAGCTTCGGAGCGATTTCCATAGATTTTTTTCTGGCGCGAGCAAAAGCCATCTGACGCTCAATGAACAGGTAAATGGTGATAACCGATAGGGAAATCAGGATAATGGCCACTGTTTTTGCCACGACGCCCATGGCCTGCCACATTTCAATCAAACCGAATTGCATGTCTTAAACCTCCTTTTAAATATCGAAAGCCATTGTAAGCTTTTCTTACCTAAGTTTAAAAGTCACCGTAACGGTGAAGATAACACCGCGGGGACGGCCGTTGATGATCATCGGCTCATACACCCACTGTTTGACCGCATCAATAGCGGCCTGGTCGAGTAAGGGAACAGATCTTAGAACCTTAACTGATTGGACACGTCCATAAATATCTGTGGTTGCTTCCAGAATGACTATACCTTCAACCCGAGCCTGACGAGCGATTTCAGGATAAACAGGGTCAACTTTGTGGATGAGCTTAGGGGGCTTAATTTCACCGATGGCTCTGACAGGTTCTTCTGCTTCACCGCCGATTACTCCACCAAGAACTCCGCCGACCACTCCGCCGAGAACGCCGCCGACTACGCCGCCCTCGACACCACCTTCAACTCCTCCTTCAACTCCGATGTCAGAAACAGCTTCCTGGGCAATCTGTTCTGGAATTTCTACTGGAGCCACTAGACGACCTGGTTCAACGCTCGTAGAAGCCTGCACGGCTTTAATTGTTCTGGTGGAAGTTGATTTCTTCTTGGCTGGTGGCGGTGGTGGTGGCGGTGGTGGTGGGGGGGGAGCTAAGAAAGCGCTATAAACTTCAACCTTGGGGAGCTGGTCCGTGGACAGAAGGGGGATAACGATGATGGCAGCTACGAAAACTAAGTGGAGAATGATAGCAACGGGGAGCGCCAGTGCTTTTCTCTTAATCCCTGACTCGGCCTGGAAGAAGGAATCTTTGAAGAGTTCTGGTAACTCTTCTCCTTGTTTAGGCCTTTTTGCTTCTGGCATGTTTAACCTCACGCTGTGGATTAAGTTAGATTAAAGTATAAATTAAATTTCTAAATTTTACAAGTTAAATTTTTATTTATTTTTTCTTTTTGAACAAGCTGTTCCAGAACAGCACCACCGGGCAGGACATAAAGAAAGTGGAGTAAACACCCTCCACAGAACCAATCAACATAATGAAAGCAAAATCATTAATGACTTTTCCGCCAAAGAGGTAGAGAGCCAGAACGGCCAGGAAAGTGGTGCCTGAAGTAAAGATGGTTCTGGTCAGGTTGAGGTTGATGGACAGGTTCATGATTTTTTCCAGGGGTTCTTTGCGCAGCGTCCGCTTTAGCTCTCTTATTCTATCAAAAACGATGATGGTATCGTTGATGGAGTAACCTACAATGGTCAAGAGGGCAGCAATGATGGGCAGGTTGATTTCTCTGTTGGTAAAAGAATAAATGCTAAGGGCAATAAGAACGTCCTGGAAAAGAGTGAAAATAGCAGCGGCTCCGTATTCCACGCCTTTAAACCTGAAGGCGATGTAAACCAGCATAGCCATCAGTGACCAGATGATGGCCTGAGTAGCCCTTTTCCGCAGGTCTTTTCCCACCTGAGGGCCAACAGTTTCGCGGCTCAAAACAGTCATGCTTCCAAGGAAAGTTTTCTGCTGGAGGAAGCTGATAACCTGGTCGTCCAGGGAATACGGTTCTTTTTTCAGTTCATTCCAGTCAGTGATCAAACCGTTCTGTCTGCGGAATTCTATAATCTTCTGAGCCAGCTCTTCACTTTTTTCGGGGAAGGCCTGGCTTAAAAGGGAGGCAATGGTCTTATGGTCAATGTTATTCAGGTCCAGAAGTCCCCGGGCGATTTTTTCCTGGTCCTCTTTTTTCTGCAAAGCCTCAATGACTTTATTAGCCAGGACCTGATGGCTTTCCAGCTCCTGGGTCTGGTCCTGACGGGTGGTTTTGACTTCTACGGTTCTGATCTGAAATTCTCTTCCGTCTTTACCAGTTTCCTGGATGATGCTTCTACCCAGGCCCACTTCATTCAGTCTTTTTCTGATGTCAGAAACGCTGCTCGGCTCTTTGAACTTAATCCTGATGAGGGTTCCTTCGCCAAAATCCACACCCATTTTCAGGCCTTTTCCCAGGGTAATGTTCAGGATGCCGGCCAGAATGATGAGGGTGGTCAGTCCCAGAGCTATCCATTTAAATTTAAGCCAATCAATGTTGGGTGTTTTTTTGAAGATGTCCATGTTAGATACTCAACCTCTTAGCGTTATTTGGTACGATAAGTTCAAAAATAAAGCGAGAAACAAAGACCGCCGTGAACAGGTTAGCCACCAAGCTGCAGGTGATGGTTACGGCGTAACCTTTAATCGGACCTGTTCCGAACTGAAACAGAAAGATAGCAGAAATAATGGTTGTCAGGTTGGAGTCGAAGATGGCCGTAAAAGCCCGGCTAAAGCCGTTGTTTATGGCGCTGAAGACATTCTTACCCAGGGCCAATTCTTCTTTAATACGCTCAAAAATCAGGATGTTAGCGTCCACGGCCATACCGATACCGAGGATGATACCGGCAATGCCTGGAAGAGTCAGAGTAGCTTTAAAATAGCTGAGCGCAGCGAAAATAATCAGTTCGTTCAAAAACAGAGCTACAATGGCGTTCACGCCTGAAAGTTTGTAGTAGAAAAGCATAAAAGCCATCACGGCAAAAATTGCCACCAGACCGGCGGCTAAACCCTGGCGGATGGAATCTGCGCCAAGAGTCGGGCCCACGGTCCTTTCTTCCAGATACTTTATCCCGGCGGGCAGGGCTCCGGCTTTCAGGATGACTACCAGGTCATCAGCTTCTTCTGGAGTAAAAGGCCCCTGGATGATGCCAGAATCAGAGATGCGGCTGTTTATAACCGGGGCTGACTGCAGTTTGCCGTCCAGAATAATGGCCAGCTGTTTGCCCACGTTTTCGCCGGTAACTTTCTCAAACCTTCTGGCGCCGTCTGGAGTAAGAGTAAAATGAACAGCCGGGTTGTTCCATTCATCTGTCCCCCTTCGGACTGTCCTGAGGTCTTTACCGGTGATGGAGGCTACTTTACTTACCAGATAGAATCCCTGGTGCCCCCTCTTGGGGTCGCCCTTGACCACTTCCGCATCTTCTGGCACTTTTCCACCGTAGGGTTGGAGCAGAGTTTCTTCGTCAGGAGCCGGACCGGCTTTGACCAGCTTAAATTCCAGAACCGCAGTTACTTTAATCAGGTTTTTGACTCTTTCCGGGTCTTCAATGCCAGGAAGTTCCACCACAATCCGGTCCGAGCCCTGTCTCTGGATTATGGGTTCGGCCACACCAAACTGGTCCACCCTGTTTCTTATCGTTTCCAGGGTCTGGATGACAGCCTGGTCTCTCAAAAATTGCTCGGCCGTCGGTTTCAGGTTAAAGGTTACAGTATCACCAGAGAAGGAGTAATCCCAGTCTCTGGTATATTGGTCAATAAGGTCGCGTACCTTACCTTCCTGGTCAGCGTTTATCCCTTTAAAATGGAAGCGCCCGGGCTTTTCCTTGGCGGCCTCGGTATAGGTGACGTTATTTTTCTTGAAAACTTCTTCAAAACGAGCAATCTGCTGGTCAGTTTCAGCGTTAATGGCGTCGTCCGTCATAACCTGCAGAACAAGGTGGGTTCCCCCTTTGAGGTCAAGACCGAGCTTAATCTTGTCTTTCGGGGGATAAATCAAAAAAATACTAAGGGCAATGACGAAAAGGATGAGAATCAATTTCCATCTTAGGTTCTTTTTCATCTTGGTAAACTCTCTCTTGATTTAATTTCTTAAAAAAGAATCAGATAGAATCAGTTAGATTCTTTATTTTCCACTTTTTCCTTGTCCGAAAGAATAATCGCCACGGCACTTTTCAGGATATCAACCTTGACGTTGGAGGCAATTTTCAACTCAATCCGGTCCGGATGAACATCCATCACTGTACCGAAGATTCCTCCGCTGGTGATAACCCGGTCACCTGGTTTCAGGTTTTCTACCATCTGCTGGTGCTGTTTCTGTTTTTTCCTCTGAGGGAGAATGATCAAAAGGTAGAAGATGACAAAGACCAGAATAAAGGGAAGAAGCCCGAGCAGGGCGTTGCCCTGAGCCGGGGAAGCAGCCTGCTGCCCGGAAAGGCTCATCATGGTTAATAAGCTCATTTTTTTATCCTATTCACTTAAATTTTTTTCTAAAACTGATTTTTTAAAGGCCTGAAATGAATTAGACTGAATAGCTTGCCTCATTTTTCGGAAGATGTCAAGATAATAATACAAATTGTGGATAGTGTTAAGGATAGTGGAGCTGATTTCCCCCCGTTCGTAAAGGTGACGGAGGTAAGCCCGGGAAAAATTACGGCAGGTATAGCAGTTACAATTTTCGTCCACTGGACGGTGGTCTTCCGCATATTTCTGATTTTTTATGGAAATTCTTCCCTGGTTGGTAAAAAGAGTCCCGTTCCGGGCATTCCTGGTGGGCAACACGCAATCAAAGAAGTCAACGCCCCTTTCTACTGCTTCCAGGATATCTTCAATGTAGCCCATACCCATTAGGTATCTGGGCTTATCCCGGGGCAGAAGTTCGTCGGATTTCTCCAGAATTTCAAAAAGCTGACTCTTGGGCTCCCCGATGCCCAGACCGCCCAGGGCGTACCCATGGAAGTTTAGTTCAGCTAACTCTTCAATGCTTCTTTTCCGGTGTTCCCAGAAAACTCCGCCCTGGGTGATGCCCCAGAGCTGGGTAGGGGGCTGAAGATGGTTGAATTCTTCTCGGCAGCGCCTGGCCCAGCGGGTAGTCAGTTCCACGGATTTTTTCACTTCATCTTCCGTGTAGGGATAGGGTGGAAAATAATCCAGGCACATCATGATATCTGTGCCCAGCCGGTGTTGAATTCTGACGGCTTCTTCTGGGGTTAAGAAAATCTTTTTCCCGTCCAGATGAGAGGCAAAACGCACTCCTTCGTCGCTTATCTTAACCAGCGGGGACAGGCTGTAAACCTGAAAACCGCCGCTGTCGGAAAGAATTGGCTTGGGCCAGGAAATAAAGCGGTGCAGGCCGCCCATTCTCTGGATAAGTTCGTCACCGGGTCTTAAGTAAAGATGGTAAGAGTTGACCAGGATAATTTGGGCTCCGAGTTCATTCAGGATGGAGTGAGTAAGAGCCTTAACCGTCCCCTGGCTAGCCACGGGCATAAAAACCGGAGTTTCCACCAGCCCGTGGGCTGTTTCCAGGATTCCGGTTCTGGCCCGGCAAGAGGTGTCCTGGGCGGTAACGGTAAATGAGCTGGTCATGGGTTAAACCTGAAGTAAATAATATCTCCATCCTGGACTGGATAATCTTTCCCTTCCAGGCGAATGGCACCGGCTTCTTTAGCCTGATTCCAGGAACCGTGTTTTTCCAGTTCGCTAAAGTGGAGGACTTCGGCCCGGATGAAACCTTTTTCTATGTCAGAATGGATTTCACCCGCGGCCTTAAGCGCCGGAGTGTTCTTTCTGATGACCCAGGCCCTGACTTCTTCTTTTCCTATGGTGTAAAAATGAATTAAACCCATCACTTCATAGAGCTTTTTAAAAAACCTACTGGAGGCCGATTCCGTCAGTCCGTACATACTCTGGAAAAGAGCCCTTTCTTCTTCTTCCAGTTCTAAAATTTCTTTTTCAATTTTTCCGCAGAAAGCAGAAACGGGAAGGCCCGGCAGAAGTCCGGTTAACAATTCTTCTGGGTGGTCCAGGAAAGCTAACTGCTTTTCATCCAGGTTAACCAGATGAAGAATTGGCTTGAGCGACAGAAGACAAAAACCGCGAATCATTTTTTCTTCGGAAGGGGTAAGCTGGAGATGCTGAACAGTCTGGCCCTCTTCCAGCCAGGGCTTTATTTTTTCCAGCAGGGCTTTTTCTCTTTCTGCTTCCGGGTCTTTCAGTTTTCTTAAATCTTTTTCCAATTTTTCCAGCCGGCTGGTGACCATGACCAGGTCAGATAAGATTAATTCTTCCATCATGGCTTTGAGGTCATCAACCGGGCTGATACGACCCCGGGGATGGGGAACAGCCGGGTTCTGGAAGGACCGGACCACATGCACCAGGCCATCCACCTGTCTGAGCTGGGCCAGGTATTGATTGGTGGACATTTCTCCGGCGGCAATGCCCGGGAAATCAACCAGTTCCAGATGAACCAGAACCTTTTTCTTATCTGGATAAACGGTAGCCAGCCGGTCCAGCCTTTCATCCGGCACCTGGCAAACAGCTTTCGGCAGTTCAGGCCGGCCGTCCTGGTGGTGCCTTATTTCGGTTTTTTTCTGGCTCAGTATTTCAAAAAGACTGGTCTTACCGGTTCCGGCATAACCAAAGAGGGCCACAATCATGTTTTAAGTAAAAACCTAAAGCTGTTTGCTGTCAAGTGCTTTCCGGGAGAGCCTGACCTGGGCTATTCCTTTATTTATATATTGAAGGCGCCGGGGAATTAGAGTATATTAACAGAAAAAATGTAAGGTGAACTCACATGGCGATGCTTGGCAAGGTGATAAACGAAGAAGTGGAAAAAATAAAGGAAAAAGAAGAACACAAAAAAAGAGAAAAGAGTCTGTTCCGGGAGTATTTTGAGCTGATTGCCGAAACGGCTGTTTTTGTCTTTTTTGTTATGACTTATGTGGTGCAGGCTTTCCAAATTCCCACCGGCTCCATGGAACCGACGCTTCTGGTGGGGGATTTCCTTCTGGTGAATAAATTCATCTATGCCAGGCCAGTCCTGCCCCTGGAAGCCGCTATTCTGCCGTGTAAAAAAATTGAGAGAAAAGACATCGTGGTTTTTAAATACCCCAGAGACCTGAAAAAGGACTATGTTAAGAGAGTCATTGCCCTGGAAGGGGAGAAAGTAGAAATAAAAGATAAGGAAGTTTTTGTTAACGACCGTCCGCTAGAGGAAAGATACAAGGTTCACATAGATGCACAGGTGTTTCAGAAAAACGGCTATTATCAATACGATGACGTCATCAGAGATAATTTTGGGCCGGTGGTGGTTCCGCCCGGACATTTGTTCGTCATGGGGGATAACCGGGACAACAGCCTGGACAGCCGTTACTGGGGCTTTTTACCCATGAGTTATATAAAAGGCCGACCCTGGTTGATTTATTTTTCTTATGAAGCCGAAAGAGATGCCTACCTGAAGAATGGGGTTCAGGACAAGTTTAAAAAGTTCTTCCGCTTTTTCTCCAAAACCCGCTGGTCCAGAATTTTTAAGGTAGTCTTCTGAAATTTTTAGCCCTTTTAACCCGACCAAAATTTTGAGCAAAAAAATTGTTGACCGCTCTTTTTTACTTGACTAATATTAAATCAAGCCGAAAGCCGAGGAGGCAGAATGGGTCGTTCTCTGATCGGGTTGCTAACTGATTTTGGCACCAGGGATTATTTTGTGGCTTCTTTAAAAGGGGTTATCCTGTCCATCAACCCGGAAGCCAACATTATTGACCTGACTCACGATATTCCTGATTATAATTTGCTGGCGGCGGCAGTTGTTCTCTGGGCCTGTTATAAATTTTTCCCGGCGGGGACCATATTTTTAAATGTGGTAGACCCGCAGGTAGGAACAGAACGCCGGGTCATTTTAGCCCGGAGTGAAAAATACAGCTTCATCGCCCCGGATAACGGGCTTTTAACCCTGGTTCTTAACGAAGAAGAAGTTGAACTTTATGAAATTAAGAACAAAAAATATTTTTTAATTGACAGCCACAGCACCTTTGAAGCCAGGGATAAAATGGCTCCAGTCTGTGCCTGGCTCAGTCTGGGATTACCGGTGAGTGAGCTCGGCCTGCCGGTTGATTCAGTTAAAATGCTTGATATCCAGACCCCGCGGATTAAAGGTAAAGAAGTTGAAGGGCAAATTATCTATCAGGATAAGTTTGGCAACCTGTTTACCAACCTCAGTCAGCCTTTGATTGCTGAGTTTCTGAAGCGAAATGCTGGCGGCAATTTGGTGCTCATGGCCGGAAAGAAAAAAATTACGGACATGGTTTCCAGCTACGCTCAAGCCAGTGGTGATAAACCTTTTTTTCTGCTGAACAGCCTGGGGCTTCTTGAAATTGCTTTCCACCAGGGCTCAGCTGCTTCCCGGCTTGGTCTGGCGCCTGGTGATAAAGTGGTTTTAAAGAAAGAATAGGAGCCGGTCCTAAACTTCTCACGGACTGGGTGAAAATCAATGGAATGCCTGGAAGGAACGATAGAACAAATAATTTATTACAACCCGGAGAACGGTTATTCAGTTTTTAAAATCAGAACTGAAACGGGGACGGCTACCGTGGTGGGAAATTTCCCGCCTCTTTCTCCCGGGGAATGCCTGAAAATTACCGGACACTGGGAGAACAACCTGAAATTTGGCCAGCAGTTTCAGATGGAATCTTTCTCCCTGTCGCTTCCTGATTCCACCCGGGGTCTGGAAAGATTCCTGGCCTCTGGTCTGATAAAAGGGATAGGTCCGGTTCTGGCCAGTCGCATTGTCAAAAAGTTTGGAGAGAAAACCGCGGAAATACTTAATAAGGAGCCAGAGAAACTTAAAGAAGTTGAGGGGATAGGCGAGAAGAAACTGGCGGAAATTTTAAAATCCTGGGAAGAACACCGGGACATCAGGGACCTGATTATTTTCCTGCAGCAGCATAATATTTCCACTACCCTGGCCTACAAAATTTACCGCACCTACGGCCAGGCCTCTTTTGAAATACTCCGGCGCCAGCCCTACCAGCTTTGCCTTGACATCTGGGGCATCGGTTTTAAAACGGCCGACCAGATTGCCCTTAAACTCGGGCTTCCACCCGACTCCCTGGAAAGGGTTAAAGCCTTTGTGCTTTATCTGCTGGAGAAAGACACAGAAGATGGGCATGTTTTTTCTGAAGAAGAAGAGGTCATCAGTCGTTGCCAGGCGGAGCTTCAGGTGGATGAGGAAAAGGTTCGAGAAGCCATAAGAATTTTAAACGCCGCCGGACAGCTCATAAAAGAACAGGAGGCAGACAGGAGCTTCCTTTACCTTCCCTTCTTGTATCGGGTGCAGGAAGATGTGGCCAGGATGATCATATCTTTAAGCCGCGGGACCTGCCCCACTCCGGATTTTGACCTGAGACAAAAAATAGCCGAAGTAGAAAAAGAATTGGGGTTGAGTTTTTCTGACCAGCAAAGAAAGGCGGTAGAGAGTTGTTTTCAGAGAAAAATCCTGATTATCACCGGCGGACCGGGCACCGGGAAAACGACCATTGTCCGGGCCATCGTGGAAATCTTTGAAAAATGGCAGAAGAGAATTTTACTGGCCGCTCCCACGGGTCGGGCGGCTAAAAGATTGTCTGAAACCACCGGTCGGGAGGCTAAAACCATCCATCGTCTTTTAGAATATCAGCCGCAGGAAAACCGCTTCAAGCGGGGTCCCAGTCATCCGCTGAAAGCCCAGGCCCTGGTGGTGGATGAATTTTCCATGGTGGACCTGCCGTTGATGTACCATCTGCTCAGAGGCCTTACTCCGGAGACACGGTTGATACTGGTGGGCGACAAAGACCAGCTTCCTTCGGTGGGTCCAGGCAATTTGTTGCGAGACCTGATTGCTTCCGGGGTGGTGGAGGTTATCAGGCTGACGGAGATTTTCCGCCAGGCCCGAGAAAGTCTGATTGTGGTCAATGCGCACCGGATAAATGAAGGGCAGGGGTTGATTTACCCGACCCGGAAAGACTCCACGGCTGATTTTTATTTCATCCACCAGGAAGATGAAGAAAAAGTTTTGCAGCTGATAATCAAACTGTCCAGGCTAAACGTACCTCGCCGTCTGGCACTTTCTCCTCTGTCCACTCAGATTCAGGTTATTTCTCCCATGTACCGGGGACTGGCCGGAGTGGACCGCCTGAACCAGGAACTCCAGAAAGCTTTAAACCCTCAGCCCGTAGTGCTCAGAGCCGGGCAGAAGGAATTTCGCCTGGGCGATAAGGTGATGCAGATGCGCAATGATTATGAAAAAGAAGTTTTTAACGGCGACCTGGGCAACGTGGTGCAGCTGGACACAGAAAACTTCAGGCTTTTAGTTGATTTTGATGGCCGGCTGGTAGTTTATGAAAAAGATGAACTGGTGGACCTGGTTCTGGCTTATGCCATCTCCGTGCATAAGGCTCAGGGAAATGAATACCAGGCTGTCATCATGCCACTTCTGCCCCAGCATTACATCATGCTGCAGAGAAATCTTTTTTACACGGCTCTGACCAGAGCCAGGAAATTGTGTGTGATCATCGGCTCTTATCGGGCTTTGCACATGGCCATAAAAAATGACCGTCCGGTTAAAAGGAACTGCCGCTTGCAAGAAAAAATACAGGAATTGCTCAGGGAAACTCCGCCTGATTTGCGTTTGTATTAATTTTAAGCTTTGGTATAATAGCCAGAGAAAGGAGGCAACATGAATAAGTGGGAATGTACGGCCTGTGGCTATATCTATGACCCGGAGCAAGGGGACCCGGACCACAACATCCCGCCGGGCACACCTTTTGAGTCATTGCCGGATGACTGGGTCTGCCCGCAATGCGGAGTGGGTAAAGAATTCTTCCAGAAAGTTGAAGAAAGCTGATTGGTGTCTTAAAAGAAACCAGAGTAAAAAATGAGAATCGTCATTGCCGGTAATGGTCTGGCCGGAACCATGGTGGCCAAAACGGTCAGAGAGCTGGACAGCTCGGCGGAAATAAAAATTTTTTCAGAAGAAAGACATCATTATTATCCAAGACCGAACATGATTGATTTTCTGGCGGGCCGGCTGCCGCTGGAAAAAGTATTTGCCTTCCCGCCTGATTGGGTGGTCAGGCAAAAAATTGAGCTTCATCTGAACCGCCGGCTGCTTAAACTGGACCTGGAAAAACAGCAGGTGACCCTGGAAGGCGGGGAGAGCCTTCCTTTTGATTACCTGGTACTGACCACCGGTTCTGTGCCCTGGGCGCCACCGCTTAAAGGTCTGGGGAAATCCGGAGTTTTTTATTTTCGCACGCTTGATGAGGCCCTGAGCCTGATTGATTATCTTCAGTCCAGACCGGAAGTGGTCATACTGGGAGGTGGCCTGCTGGGCCTGGAAATAGCCAGAGCTCTGCGCACCCGGGGGCTGGAAAAAGTTACGGTGGTGGAAGTTTATGACCGTCTTTTGCCCAGACAGCTTGACCCGGAAGCCGCTTCGCTTCTGAGGCGAAAGCTTGAAGAAACAAAAATTAATTTCCTGCTGGGCCGGGTGGCAGAAGAAATAATCGGTGAGGGCTCGGTCAGTGGAGTCAGGTTTAAAGATGGTGAAATAAAACCAGCCGGCGCGGTCATCATCGCTTCTGGAGTCAGACCCCGGGTAGAGCTGGCGGCAGAAAGCGGGTTAAAAGTCAACCGGGGAATAGTGGTAGATGATTACCTGAAGACCAGTCATCCCCGGGTGCTGGCCGCGGGAGATGTGGCTGAGCACCGGGAAAAAGTTTATGGTTTGATTCCGGCGGCTTTTGACCAGGCCAGAGCCCTGGCTTACAACCTTTGCGGTCAGGTGAAAAGGTACGAGGGCACAATTCCTTCCAGTACGCTTAAAGTTGCGGGTGTTTATGTCACTTCCATCGGTCTGGTAAATCCGGAGGGAAATGAGTTTACCTCCCTGGTGAAGAAAGATGAAGAGGCCGGAATTTATAAAAAGCTGGTTTTAAAAAACAACGCCTGTGTGGGTGCTATCTGGATGGGGACAAAAAAAAATGTGCAGGAAGTGGCCCGACTGATTCAAACCGGTCTGGATATCTCGCGCTTTAAAGAGGTTATACTGGAAGACGAGTTTGACTTTTCTTTGATTTTTGAAAGGTAAAACTTAGAGTTTTGTTTTCTGGAGAAAAAAATGAACAGAGTTAAGTTTCTGACGGGCACCCTGCTGGTTTTTTTTCTGCTAACAGCTTTTCTACCGGCTGAAGTTAAAACCAACGGCTATTTTTCTTTTGAGTATCTTAAAAGCCAGAGCGAGGGGGCCTGGCCCAAAGGCACCTTCAGCAATTTGTCTGGTGGGTTTATCCTGAGTGGAACCATAAGCGGCCCGCTGGCCTTTCTGGCAGAAGTGCAGGGCCGGATGAAGGACTCTTTTTCTCTGCAACAGGCTTATCTTCTTGTCCAGGCCAGTGCCCTTTTTAATTTTAAGTTTGGGCTGTTGGAAATTCCTTTTGGTCGGTTTAACACCTCAGCCCGGCCGGCGGAGAACCTGACCATTCTTCCACCGTTGCCTTTTCATTTTTTCCCCTGGCGCTGGCATGACCTGGGGCTGAGCTGGGAAGGGCATGTTCAATTTTTTTATTATTCAGCCTATCTTGTTAATGGTTTGAGTGCCAACAGCGATGGTTACCTGGTTTCTGGTGTAAGAGACCAGAACAAGAATAAAGGGGCCGGCAGCCGTCTGGCCATAAGATTAGGTGAGGGGTTTGAGCTGGGTGGGTCTTTTTATTCAGGTAAGTACGACAGCTCCGGGGTCAAGGACGTGCAATTTCAGGGGCTGGACCTTATCTGGGTGACCACCGACTGGGAGGTAAGAGGAGAATACATAAAATCAATTTATGACCATCCCTTTTTGGGTGAAAAAAAAGGATTTGATGGTTATTATGTGACCGTGGGCATGAATTTTCAGAAGATGAAACTTTATTTCAGCTTTCAGAATTCTGCCGTGCCAGCCTCCACCTATGTGTTTGATGACTTCACTTTACCGGCCATAAACGTTTTTATGGAAACTATGGTCAGGAAAGACCGCAAGGCTATTGGCTTAAAATGGGATGTGCTTAACAATCTCTTTGCCAAGCTGGAATTTGACTGGAACAAAGAAAAAGAAATAAAAATCAAGGATAATAACCTGACCGTGCAGCTTGGTTTTGTTTTCTGAAAACTTCAAGTAGCTGCCTAAATCTGATAAAATGAGCTGGCTTTGGAGCTAAAATTTTCTTGCTTTAAGGATGCCTGAAATGAGTAATCTGCTGGTCCTTGGTACGCAGTGGGGAGACGAGGGCAAGGGCAAAGTGGTTGATTTTTTAGCCCCAGCTTTTGACCTCATCGCCCGTTACCAGGGTGGACACAATGCCGGTCATACGGTTTATCTATCTGGTAAGAAAGTGGTTTTGCACCTGATTCCCTCCGGGATACTTCACCCAGGAAAAATCTGTGTTATCGGAAATGGTCTGGTGGTCAGCCCCCAGGCTTTTTTTAAAGAACTGTCTGATTTAAGGCAGCTGGGAGTTGAAGTTAACGAAAAAAGGCTGGTCCTCAGCCGGGCCGCTCAGGTCATCATGCCCTACCATCCGCTCATGGAGAAAATCTCTGAGTCCGCCCGAGGCCAGAAGATGATTGGCACCACCTGCCGCGGCATAGGGCCATGCTACGAGGATAAAATAGCCCGCTGGGGAATCAGAGTGGGCGATTTGTTAGAGCCTGCAGTACTCAGAGAAAAGATTGAAGACAATTTAAGAATAAAAAATAAAATTTTTGAGGCTTTTGGCTACGCTCCTTTTTCCGCTGAAGAGATTTACAGAGAATATGCCGATTATGGAGAAAAGCTGGCTCCGTTTGTTCAGGATGTTTCGGTTTTTCTCCATCAGCAGATAAAGGCCGGGAAGAAAATTCTTTTTGAAGGAGCCCAGGGAGCTCTGCTGGACGTAGATTTTGGCACTTATCCTTACGTGACCTCCTCCAGCTGTACGGCCGGAGGCGTTTCTACCGGGCTTGGGCTCAGCCCCAAACAGGTGCAGGCGGTCCTGGGCATCACCAAAGCTTATACCACCAGAGTGGGTAGCGGTCCTTTTCCTACGGAATTAAAGGACGAAACCGGAGCGGCCATCGCCAGAAAAGGAGATGAGTTCGGCGCTACTACCGGTCGTCCGAGAAGGTGTGGCTGGTTTGATGCTGTAGCCGTCCGTTATGCCTGCCGTATTAACGGTGTGGATGTTCTGGCTCTGACCAAACCGGATGTTCTGGAAGAATTGAGAGAAATTAAAGCCTGTTTCCGTTACCGTTATAAAGGTTCGCCCCTCACCGATTTCCCTTCCGACCCCTGGATCCTGGAAAAAGTGGAACCTGAGTACCGTACTTTTCCAGTCTGGTCGCCTTCCATGCACCGCCTGAAAAATTTTGAGCAACTGCCGGCCGGGTTTCTTGATTACCTGCACTGGATTGAGGATACCCTGGAGGTGAAGGTGGCTTTAATCTCCACGGGTGTGGACCGCGAAGACATGATTTATTTGAAAGATGAAATGAAAAAGATTCTGGGGGAGAAAGCTGAATCTCTGGGGAAGACCTGAACCAGGGAGAAAGAATTAAAAGCCATGAACGTGGATAAATCATTCACCCAGTGGGTAGAAATAGATGCTGCTTCCTTCCGCCAGAATGTAGAGGCGTTCAGGAGCAGACTGGGCAAGACCGAGCTGATGCCAGTCATCAAGTCCAATGCCTACGGGCATGGCTTGCTGCCCATCGCTCGGCTGGCTGAGAGCCTGGGAATTAACTGGTTTGGTGTTAACAGCGTGGAAGAAGGCATATCCCTGCGGCAAGCTGGCTTTCAGCAAAAAATCCTGGTCCTGGGTTATGTTCCTCTGACCCAGGCTAAGCTGGCGGTGGAATATGACCTGCGGGTAGTGGTTTACAACCCGGAAAACATCCGGGCTCTGGCTGAGGCCGCCAGACGGCAGAAGAAAAAAGTTTACCTCCATCTTAAAGTAGAAACCGGCACCAACCGTCAGGGAATTCCTATTAAAAAGATAGGAAATATCTGGCGAGAAATAAAAAAACATCCCCAGCTGGTGCTGGAAGGTCTCTCTTCCCATTTTGCTAACATTGAAGATACCACCGATGATTATTACCCTAAATTTCAGCTGGAAAATTTCCGTCAGGCTGTTGACTGGTTCAAGCAGAGGGACATAAACGTCCCGCTCCGCCACATGTCCTGTTCGGCGGCCAGCATTCTGTTTCCAGAGACGCATTTTGAGCTGGCCAGGGTGGGTATTGGTCTCTATGGTCTGTGGCCGTCCAAAGAAACTATGGTTTCCTGCCGCTTGCGGGGCCAGGAAGCTCTACGGCTTAAGCCGGTGCTGAGCTGGCGGGCGAGAGTGGCCCAGGTAAAAAACGTGGCCCGGGGTGCTTACGTGGGCTACGGCTGCACCTACCGCACCACCAGGCCGACCAGACTGGCGGTTATTCCCGTGGGCTACTATGATGGCTACGACCGCAGTCTGTCCAACGCTGCTTATGTTCTGATAAGAGGGAAGAGGGCACCGGTGCGCGGCCGGGTGTGCATGAACTTTTTTATGGTTGATGTCACGGACATTCCCGGAGTCAAGCTGGAAGACCAGGTAACTCTGATAGGAAAGGATGGACGGGATAAAATCACGGCTGACCAGTTAGCCACTCTGGCCGGAACCATTAATTATGAGATTGTTTCCAGAATAAACCCTTCTATTCCGCGGGTGGTAGTCGGCTGACTGTTCAGCGAGAGATGGCTTCCTCCGGAGTACTTCCGGAAAAATGTTTACCCTGGTCAGCCTGCTCGGGTCATTTTGCTTTTATTTTCTTTCCTGATAAAATTGCCGCACTAAATTTTGAGCCAAAAGCTGAATTTTAATCTTAATACGGCTGGTTTTCGTTGAATTTCCAGGGGAGAAAAAATATAATTTGGCCGTAAACGGAGAAAAAGAAGGGGAATATGGCCCTTAGAAAGTTACCACGCGCCCTAAAAATATTTTTTGTTTCTCTTCTAGCGGTTTTTCTTTTAGTTTTTCTTCTGCTGCTTTTTTTCTCCAGTCCGCCCGGAGAGAAATTGGTTCTGCAGAAGGCCAGTTCGCTGCTTTATGCCAGGACTGGACTCCAGCTTCAGGCAGATAAGTTCAAGTTAAACCTTTTTAACCTCAGGGTGGAATTTAGGGGGCTTAACCTGCAGTCAAGCCCTGAGACCGGTCTTCCTGTAGAAAGTTTTTCCTGCGACAGCTTGAAATTCCAGGCTGGCTGGTCTCTGCTGACCGGGAAAAAAATTCAGGTTAAAAACCTGGAAATAAACAGTCCCCGGTTGAAGCTTAAACCAGCAGGTTCTGCCCCGGCGGAGCCCCGGGTTGCCTCCCCTCTGGAGAAAGCGGGGAAAGCGAACCCTTTTAACCTTCAGGTGGACAGGCTGCGGTTGACCGGCGGACAGTTAAGCTATGAGGATAACGCCGTTCCGCTGGAAGCTGAACTCAGTAACCTGGGGCTTTATGTAACTTTTAGACCGGAAAAAAATTATCATGACCTCAGGTTAAATTCCGGGCCCTGGCGCCTGGTTTTCAAAAATAAAAACTTTGAGTTTAAACAGTTTCAACTGGAAGGCGGCTTTGACCAGGAAAAACTGGAAATCCTCAGCTGTCAGCTGGCTTCCGAAAAATCAGTTCTTAACCTGAAAATAAACGTTAAGGATTACACCCAAAAACCGCTCGGTGAGGTGCTGGCCTCAGGCAGGTTAAGTCTTCCGGAAATAGCCGGCTGGTTTTCTCCGGAAACCCCCGCCGCCGGTTTCCTGGAGTTTGACCTGAAAGCTTCAGGAACCATAGATCATCCCAGTCTTCGCGGAACGATAACGGGTAGCCAGGTTCTGCTGGCGGACTGGCCAGCGGTTGATTTGACCATTTCTCTGGACACCTCTTCTACTGGAAATTATCTGGTGGGTGGAGAAATCAAAGCTGATCCAGGTAAGATTAATCTTAAGGCCACCTTTTCGCCTGGATTTTCTGGACCTTTTGAGGCAGACATCCTACTGGATAAGCTGAGCCTCAAAACCTTGTCCCGGCTTTTCCCTGGGCTGTCCCTGACCATTCCTTCTACGGTTTTGGGCCAGATAAAAATCAAAGGACCAGGCTTTAACCTGGAAACTCTGGAAGGTGAGGCCGAAATAGAAGTCAGGCCTTTAGAAAATCAGGTGCTTTCTTCCGGCATCCTTCTTCCGTTAACTTCTGACCTTAGAGCCAGCTACCGGTCCGGCCAGGTTGAGGTAAGCAGGTTTAATCTCCAGGCGCTTGGTGTGGAGGCCTCTCTTTCTGGCCATCTGGAAAAGAAAGGAGAAATTTCTGGAAGAGCCTCGGTTAAGATTAAAAACCTGACCGATTTTCAAAGGCAATTGGAAAAAAGCGGGCTGGGGAAAATTATCCCCGGTCTGGCAGAAAAAACGGCCTTAATTAAAGAGCTTAAAGGTCAGGTTGAGCTGGAAGCCCGGGTTAGCGGCTATACCGCTTCCCCGCAACTGAACCTGGAGATAAAAGGCCAGCAGCTTGGGCTGGCTGGTCTGGAATTTCCGGTGTTAGAAGGGAAATTTTCTGGAAACGCAGAAACTCTTAAGCTTCAGGAATTTCTACTGCAGCTGCGAGAAGGCCAGGTTGAAGCTTCCGGCCAGCTTTCCAGAGAAAACCCGGCCGCGGACATTTTTAAAGTTGAGGGAAAAATCAATTTTTCTGGAGTGGAGCTGAATCAACTGGCTAGCTTGGTTCCAGAGAATAGCCGTGACTACCTGAACGGAAAATTTAACGGAGCCATCTCAATCAGTGGCACCAACCTGAAACCACAACTTAAATGCCAGGCCACTTTATCCGGGCTGAAAGCAGGCAGCCTGGTTCTTGATTCTTTGAACCTTACGGGCCAGTACCGCGAGCAAAAAATTTCTGTGGATGACCTGTCTCTCAGGCTTCCAGAAAGCCAGATAACCGGCCAGCTGGCTTATGACCTCAAGACCGGGTATCTGAACCTGGGTTTAAAAGCCGGTTCCCTTAAACTGGCCCAATTTCAGAGCTGGCTTCCGGGGCTAAAAGCCGGTCAGGTTGATCTGGCGTTAGAAGCTTCTGGTCCGCTAAAAAACCCGACGGGTAAGTTATCTTTGTCGGGCCAGGGGTTGATGTATGACCGTTTCTGGTTCCCTTATTTTGAATTCCAGGCTCAATCTGATGGTCAGAAAGCTGATTTCCGCTTTGAGGTGCCGAGGTTTAATTTAAACCTGGAAGCCGGGCTGAAACTGGAAAGCCCGTATTTATTGAACGCTCGGCTTAAAATCACAGAGCTTCCGTTAAGTACTCTGGCAGGAATACTGCCCCTGGTTGAAGAGGTCCCTTCCAGTACGGCCCTTACCGCTCAGGCGGATTTGGCCGTTCCTCTGCTCCACAAAGATTTGCTGCAAGCTGAGCTTCGGGTAAGCAATTTTGATTTTGCCGGTCTGGCCAGACTGCTGCCATCTCTTCAGTCCCTGGAACCGTCGGGGAGTGCCGAATTTTATTTAAAGATGCAGGGCTGGCCTGGCAAGCCGGAAAGCTTTCAGCTGGTAGCTGAAATTCCCACCTTGCGATTAATCATCAACCAGTTGCCAGTGAGAAACGAATCGCCACTGCGCCTCTCTTTGGAGAACAATCTTCTAAAGGCGGAAAATCTTAGCCTTCTACTTGGAGAATCACGGCTCCAGTTTTCCGGAGAAGCTAATTTAGCCGAGAAAAACAACCCGGCGCTGAATTTTCAGGGCCGGGCGGAATTGAACCTGGCAGACTTTAACTCCTGGCTTTCCGGGATGAAGGCTGGCGGGCTCGGCCGGGCTGACCTGAGGATTACCGGCACTATGAACAAACCGGAGCTTCAGGGCAGGTTAAGCCTGGAGAGGGTTTTTCTCCGCTTTCAGGACCTGCCGGTGGTCTTAAGCGACACCAGAGCCCAGGTCAAATTGGAAGGGCAGGAACTTAAACTGGAAAACCTTGAAGGTCTGGCTAACTCTGGAAAATTTACCGGTGCTGGTCAGGTCCTTCTGGGTGCTGGTTTCAATTTAGACCAGGCGCTTTTAAATTTTCAGCTGAAAGATTTTGACTTTAATTATCAGGGCTTAAACACGGTCTCTCAAGCAACTTTGCGTCTCAGCCGGGGAAAAACTGGCTGGTTGCTCCAGGGCGATTTAAACCTTGTCCGGGCGAGTTATCGCGAAGACTTTTATCCCAGCCTGGATGGTCTGAAGATGGCTTTTACCCGCGTTTCTCCGGCCGGGTCGGAAATACCGGCTTTCCTGCATGAGGTGGCCCTGGATGTAAACGTGAAAACTCTGGAGAACATAATTATCAAGAATAACCTGGCTGACCTGGAAATGAGGCTGGACCTGAACGTTAAGGGAACCGTGCCGGCGCCCATCATCATCGGCCGGGTAGAAAATGCTTACCCGGGGCAGGTGGTCGTTTCCGAGCGCAAATACACGGTGGAAAGGCTCAGGGCTGACTTTCTGGGCAAAGAAAACCTTGAACCCTATTTGGACATTTATCTTACCAGCACGGTTTATGACGAGGATGAAGAAATTGACGTGAGCCTGGTGCTTAACGGCCCGGTGTCTGACCTCCAGTTTTCACTAAACTCCAACCCCGCCCGCTCGCCTGAGGACCTGGCCTCCCTTTTACTCACCGGCAAAAGTTTTAAGCAGGTCCAGGGGTCGGCCGTCAACACCATTACCGGTCAGCTGATGCAGCAGTTTTCCAGTCCGTTAACTTCACCGGTGACCAGAACGCTGAAAAAACTTTTAAAAGCCGAGGATGTGGTCCTGGAGCCTTTAAACATTGCTACTCTTCAGGACCCCGGGGCGCGTCTGACCATCAGAAAAAGCATGGCCCGGGGTGTGGCCGTAACTTATTCGGTGGACTTGGCTAACAGCCAGCGCCAGGCCTGGATAGTTGATTACAATTGGAAGCATAACCTGGCCATCCGGGGGTTCCGGAGAGATGATGGAGAGTACGGCGCCAGCTTCCGGCACCGCTTCTCCATCGGTCGCCAGCGGCTGGAAGGGGAAGAGCTGGCGGCTGAATCTGCCAAAAAACTGGATGAAATTGTTATTGAGGGTCAGACGGCTTATCCGGCCGAGCGGATAACCAGAGTTCTCGGGTTGAAAACCGGAAAAGAGTTTAAAAGCGCAGAAGTCTCCAGAGCCATGAACAGGTTAAGCAGCTGGTATTTCAAGAACGGTTTTTTAAACGCCCGGGTGAGCTGGCAGGCAGAGGAAGCCGGGGCGCAGGCGGTCCGGCTCAGGGTTAACATCCAGCCTGGCTCCAGAGCAGAAATCAAATTTTCCGGCGATAAAGTCTCCAGCAAAATCAGGAAAAAAGCATTGACCAGCTGGGTGAGCCGCCTGCCGGAAGAAGCGAACCTGGAGCAGTTAAAATATGTGGTAGAGTCAGAACTCAACAAACTTGGCTACTACAAGAATACAGTCCAGGTTTTAAGGAAGGAGCAGGCTAATCAGGTTATCTACCAGGTGGAAGTTAAAAAAGGCCACCGGTGGAAAATAGTTGATTTTAAGCTGGAAGGACAGCCAGTTTTCAAAGCCAGCTTGATTAAGCGGGTAGTTTCGGATTATTTTGGAGCGAAAGCTAAGGGGCTCTGGAATCTGGTTTATGACCAGAAGGTAGCGCTGGAGCTCATAGATTATTTTTACCGGGAAAATGGTTACCTTCAGGTTAAGGTTGACAGACCGCAAATAAAGGAGGATGAGGCCAGAAAGCAGCTCTCACTCAGCCTGAAGATTGAGGCCGGGCCCCAGAGCCATGTGCGAGAGGTTAAGATTGAAGGGCAGCAAAAACTGTCTCCAAGCGAGTTGAGCTCTCTTCTGAGCTTAAAGCCTGGAGAAGTTTTTAGCTGGCCAGCCCTGGCCATGGACAGGACGGTCATCCTTAATCGTTATCGCAGCCTGGGGTTTAAAGAGGCCAAAGTGGCGGCTACAGCCCAGCCGGTAGAGGGCACGGCCGATTACGAGGTGGTTTTTAAAATTGAAGAGGGACAGGACTTTAAAATTTCAGAAGTAGAGATAGCCGGAGCCAGGCGTTCTAAAAAATCCTTTCTGCTGAAAACATCCGGTTTGACCACCGGCCAGCCAGCCAGTTTAGAATTCCTGGCCCGGGCTCAGAAGAACCTTTACGATTCAGGAGCCTTCCAGAGTGTAAACATCTCCTCCGCTCCAGTTTCCGGCAACAGCGAAAAAGCGCTGGTAAAGGTCCAGGAAAAACCCTGGCTGACGGTAAACTATGGCTTGCAGTACAACACGGAAACGCGGTTAGAAGGTTTTGTGGAAACTGATTTTAACAATATTTTAGGCTACGGTTGGAATGGCCTGGTTTATTTACGGGCCAACCAGAGGCAGCAGGATGCTCGCTTCTCCCTAAAAATCCCTTACCTGTTTGCCAGGAAGACAGACCTGATTGCTTCTGTTTTTTACTTTAAGGACAGCAAAGAACTTTACATCACGGAGCAGCTGGGAGCCAGCTTGCAGCAAAAAATCTCGGTGGTCAAAGGCTTTAACCTGAGCTGGGTTTACAAGCTTTCCCGCATCCATGATTACGAAAAGGTACCCTCTTGGCCGTTTCCCTATGATGTGAGAATTTTTACCTCGGAGTTATCTTTATTGCTGAATCGGGATACCAGGGATGATAAGTTTGACCCGAAAAAAGGTATGCTGCTGACGGGGAGTTTCAGTTATTCTCCGAAGTTTCTGGGTTCTAACCTCAATTACCTCAGCACTTTTACCCAGGCTTCATTCTATAAATCTCTTGGCTCAGGCCTTACCTGGGCTTCCTGTTATCGGCTCGGCCTGGCCAGTGCTTTTGGCGAGTATCTTATACCCAGTAAAAGATTTTATGCCGGCGGCGGGACTTCCATCCGTGGTTTTAAGCTTGATGCGGTGGGGCCGATTGACCTCTGGACTGGCCTGCCAGAGGGCGGAGAAGCCGTTCTGGTCGTCAATCAGGAACTGAGGTTTCCGGTTTATAAAATTGTCAGAGGAGTGGCCTTTTTTGATGCCGGCAACGTTTATTATCAGCTCCACGATTTTAACCCGGTAAAGTTAAGGACCGGCGCCGGCCTGGGCTTGAGGATAGAAAGCCCCCTCGGGCTGCTTAGAATTGATTATGGGTTTAACCTCAAACCCAGACCCGGAGAGTCCAAAACAGCTATCTTCTTCAGTATCGGTCAGGCTTTTTAACTTCTTATCCCACCCGGCTGAGAAGGCTTTTAACCTGAGGTGCTTCGGGAGCTTCAGGCGCCAGGTAGAGGAATTTCTGGAAGTGCAGGATCATCAAGTCTTTGCGGCCTTTCTGGTTGTAAGCCAGACCGAGCTGATAATGAGCATAAGCGTGATTACCTTTAATCTGCAGACATTTTTCCAGGTCGGCGATGGCCAGGTCCAGCTTTTTCTGGAAACCGCGTAAAAGGCCACGATGAAAATAGGCTTCAGCGCAATTTGGGTCTTTTTGCAGAGCCTGGTTCAGCTGGGTTTCAGCGCTGGTGTAGTTCTGTTTCTTTATGTAGTATTGTCCCTTGCCCACGTAACCCAGAGGCGAGTTGGGGGATATCTTGTTGAAATAGCTGAGAGCCAGGTCAGAGGATTGATTAAGCTTCAGGATAGCTGAACCCAGGTAATAAAACAGGTTATCATCCACCAGGCCTTCAGCCACTAGCTGGTCAAAAATGGCTTTGGCTTCGGCCGTTTTCCCAGTTTCAAAGAAGGCAATGCCGGTCTGCAGTCTTTCTGCCTGGGTTTGGGCAGAAGCCGGAAATGAAAGTAATAACAGAGAAATTAAAACAGTTGCCAGGATAAAATAAACAGAGAATTTTACTCTTTTCATTAGCTCCTCCTTTTCTTCTCTTTATTTATACCATAAAAGGGCTTGCTTTAGAAAATAATTTGGTTGAAGGGTTAGCTTGTTAATTTCCGGGCTAGGTTGGAACATTGCCGGAGAACGAGCCAGAAAGAAGCCTGGCTTCCAGCTGTGGTGTTTTATGCCCGGGTTTAAAAAATTTGTTTTGACTTGTTTGGGAGGTTAAATTTAAAATAATAACAGGTGTATTTGTTGGCCGATAAAATTAAGGCCCATATAATTTAAGAAAAATAAAAAAGGAGGGAGGCATGCCCGTAAAAAAGAAAAAAGCTGGAGCCAAAAAAGCGGTGGCTGCTAAAAAGGCGGCCAAGAAACCAGCAAAAAAGGCAGTCGGAAGATCGGTTAGAATAGTAGCCGCGAAAGAAGCCCAACCAGCGCTTAAAGGCTTTGAGTGTGAAATCTGCGGCTATCGTTTGGTGGTGGACAAAGATTGTGGCTGCGCCGAAGAGCATGTCATACTTTGCTGCGGACAGCCGATGAAGAAATTCGGAGAAAACGTCTGAGCTTTTTCTGGCTGTAAATCAAAGACCAACCAGGTCATTACCTCAAGTTTAAAAGAACTCTTTAAAGAGGGGAATCTTTTGTATAAAATTTCTCTGAAAAGGATGTAAAGTAGATGCCGCTTTCTTTTTCGGAAAAAAAGAAATTGGGATATATAGAAGGTTATGTCTCGGTTTTTCTAAACCTGGCGCTTTTTGCTCTTAAGTTTCTGGTCGGGAAAAAGGTCGGCTCAGTAGCCATGATGGCTGATGCCTGGCATACCTTATCCGATACGCTGACTTCTCTGGTGGTCATCATCGGCTTCTGGCTGGCGGCCAAACCAGCCGATAAAGAACATACTTTCGGGCATGGCAAAGCCGAATCAGTTGCCTCGGTCATCATCGGCACACTGCTGGCTGTGGTAGGTAGCACCTTTTTGTATGAATCAGTACAGAGATTGATCCATCGTCAGGGCGTGTCTTTCAGTCAGATGGCCATCCTGGTTTTTGCTGTCTCGGCCGTGTTGAAGGAAGCTCTGGCGGAGTTTTCTTTCTGGGCCGGGAAGAAGGCTGGGTCAGCTTCCCTGCGGGCTGATGGCTGGCATCACCGCAGCGATGCCATAGCTTCGTTGTTGATTGTCCTGGGTGCAGTTTTCGGTCAGAAAATCTGGTGGCTGGACGGCGTCATGGGCCTGGCCGTTTCCCTGCTAATTCTAAAAGCCAGTTATGACATTATCAGGAGTTCAGCCAGCTATTTAATCGGTGAATCACCAGAACAGCAGAAAGTGGACCGGATTGCGGCCTCCATTCAGCATGAATTTCCCGACCTGGAAGGAATCCATCATCTGCATGTTCACCAGTACGGAGAACACCACGAAGTGACCGCGCATCTGAAGGTTCCCGGTGATATGTCAGTGGAAAAAGCCCATCAAATTGCCAGCCGGGTAGAAGAACTGGTAAAAAAAGAATTCAACGGAGATGTCACCATCCATGTTGAGCCCGAAAGACACGGCGAAAAAGGACACGACTGAAACCGGGAAGGATTATTTTAAGTTTCTCGGTACAGCCGGAGCCCGTTTTGTCATGGCCCGACAGCTCCGGGCTTCTGGCGGAATCTACCTGGAACTTCAGGGACAGAAGATAGCTCTGGACCCGGGTCCAGGGGCTCTGTTGCGGATGGCCCACAGTCGGCCACCGATTGATGCCACAGCCATAGAGGCGGTTATTCTGACCCATAAGCACATAGACCATTCCAATGACGTTAACGTGTTACTGGACGCCATGACGGCCGGCGGGTTTAAAAACCGGGGAGTACTCATGGCTCCGGCTGAGTGTCTGGAAGGTCCGGACCGGATTTTATTGCCCTACCTGAAGAAAGCGGTTAAAGAAATCATCACTCTTGAGCCTGAAACAGCTTATGAGCTTGGCCACCTTAAAATCAAGACTTCTGTGCGCCACTGGCACGAAGCTGAAACCTACGGGATTAAATTTTACCTGCCCGGCACTGTCCTGGGGTTTATGGTTGATACCAAAGCTTTTCCCGAGCTGGTGAATAGTTACCGCGATTGCCGTTATCTGGTGATGAACGTGCTCAGGGTGAAAGAGGCGGAAAACGATTATCTGCTTCATCTGACTGTACCGGAAGCGGTGGAGTTGATCAAAGCCATTAAACCCCAAAAAGTTTTTCTGACTCACTTTGGTCAGACCATGCTCAGAGCTAACCCGTGGCTGGTGGCAGAGAAAATGTCGGAAGAAACCGGGGTGGAAGTGCTGGCCGCCTCCGACGGGATGAAAGTTGAGCTGGCATGAGGCGGCCGAGCTTTCACTGGTTTGGAGTAACGGGCTTAGGCTAAAAAAGCCAGCCTGACAAATCCTATAAAAATAGTAGGAATTAATCTTGCCAAGCCGAGCTAAAAAGGCTAAACTATTGGTGGAAGGTTAATTCTTCCCAATAAAATAACAGGAGAATGTTTGATGAAAGAAAAAGTGGAAGAAGTCCTTAATAAGATACGCCCGGCTTTACAGGCAGATGGTGGTGATGTGGAACTGGTAGATGTGGTGGACGGGGTGGTTTCTGTCAGGTTGAAGGGAGCCTGTGGTGGCTGTCCCATGTCCCAGATGACCCTGAAAATGGGCATTGAGCGGCTGCTTAAAAAAGAGATACCTGAAGTAAAGAGTGTGGTGGCCGTTTGATAAGGATGTTTTCTGGCGCTCCGGTATCCGGAGTCTTCAGAGGAAGGAAGCCCAGACCTGAAAGTCAGAGCTGGTTTTAAAGCCGTGATGAGGAAAAGAATATAGGCTGAAGAGCTGCCCCAGCAGGATGGCTATCTTCAAAAAAAGAACACATTTGGGAAGGGAAGAATGAAAAAAGAAAACCTGGTAGAAGAGATAAAGAGGCTAAAAGAGCAGAAGGAGGCTGTCATCCTGGCCCATAATTACCAGCCGGAAGAAGTTCAGGATATAGCTGACTTTGTTGGTGATTCTCTGGAGCTCAGCCGCAAGGCCGCCGGCGTGGAAGCTAAAATTATTGTGTTCTGCGGGGTCCATTTTATGGCCGAAACAGCCAAGATTCTTTCCCCTGATAAAAAAGTTCTGATACCGGATATAACCGCGGGCTGTCCTCTGGCTGAAGGGCTAACGGCTGAAGATGTGCGAGAGATCAAAAAAAGGCTTAAAGGCAGAAAGGTAGTAGCGTATGTCAATACTACAGCTGAAGTAAAAGCGGAAAGCGATGTCTGTTGCACTTCAGCCAATGCGCTAAAAGTGGTCAACAGCCTTCCTGATAAAGAGATTATCTTTGTTCCAGACCGCAACCTGGCTGACTTTGTGGAAGAAAGAAGTCAGAAAACGATAATTTCCTGGGACGGTTACTGTCCGATTCATGAGAATATTTCACTTAAAGATATTAAAAAAATGAAAAAGCTTCATCCAGAAGCCGAGGTCTGGGCTCATCCCGAATGCCGGTCCGAAGTGCTGAGTCTGGCGGACCGAATTCTCTCCACCGGTCAGATGATACGTGAAGCCCCGGCGAGCAAAGCCCGGGAAATTATCGTGGCCACAGAAGTCGGTATCCTGCACCGTCTGAGAAAAGAAAACCCGGACAAAAAATTCTACCCGGCACAAGAGAAAGCTGTTTGTCGCAACATGAAAAAAATTACCCTAAAAAAAGTCTACAAGGCCCTGCTTCTGGAAGAACCTGAAATCATAATTGAGCCTGAACTGGCCGCCCGAGCCCGGGAAGCCATCAACCAGATGGTACGCTTTGTCTAACGGCCTGAGGTAAATCGGGCACGCCCGAGGCCAGAACCAGCCAGGCGATAAGTGAGGGGAAAGACCTCAAATTAGCTACTCTTCATATCTGTTCGGTTTGCGGTTTTCCCTGAGAAGAAAAAATATCAGACTACTGCCTGGTCTATGTTGCTCTTAAAACAAGTTTGTGGCTTTTTTGTTCCTCTGTTTCCTCAACTTAATGTTTCTCGAACAAGAACAAATCATAGCCTTGGATGAAGTCTGTGTTTTCACCAGCCGCGGGCAAAGGAGTGAATAAATTCACTTCTGGCTGTTCTGAAAAAATACTGCGGCCTATTAGTTTTTTTCTCTTTTTTTCTCAATTTTTTCTTTTTTACCTTCTTATGTTTATGATTAAAAAAATTTTTTGCCCTGTGACCGGCTGAAAGCGGGCTGGAATAGTTTCCCGGCCCTTTATTTTTTGGCTTTCAGGTGGAGGGAAAAGCTGATAAAATAAAAAGAAAAAAAAGACGGAAGGAGGCGTGATGAAGTATTCCTGGAAAATCGCCCGCATTTCTGGCATTGACATCAAGGTGGACTCAAGCTGGCTGGTTATTTTTCTGCTTTTTACCTTTTCTCTTTCACTCTATTATTTCCCTCAATCTTTTCTGGTCAGCTCCAAAAGCTTTTACTGGCTCCTGGGCTTGGTGACCAGCCTCCTGGTTTTTGCCTCAGTCCTCTTCCACGAGCTGGCTCATTCACTGGTGGCCGTCAGACAGGGAGAAAAAGTTGAGGACATAACTCTTTTTATCCTCGGTGGGGTAGCACGCATCAGCGAAGAGCCAGAAACGCCACAAAAAGAGTTTTCCATGGCTCTGGTGGGACCGCTGGCCAGCTTTTTCCTGGCTCTGATTTTCATTCTTCTTTCTTTTCTGTTCAGACCAATTTCCCGGCCTCTCCAGGTGGTGGCCGCTTACCTCGGGTACATAAACGCTATCCTCGGTGCTTTTAACCTGCTGCCGGGTTTCCCCATGGACGGTGGAAGAGTGCTGAGAGCCATCGTCTGGAAAGCTACCGGTGATCTGCGTCGGGCCACCCGGGCGGCCTCGCTGGTCGGTCAGTTCATTGCTTTCTTCTTGATTTTTATAGGCATAATCAGATTTTTCCGCGGGGACCTGGGCGGGCTGTGGCTGGTTTTGATTGGCTGGTTTCTGCATAATGCTTCAATTCAGGGTTACAGTCAGGTGCTTTTAAAGCAGTCTTTGGAAGGGCTGAAAGCCCGGGACCTGATGAGCAACGAATTTTTGCTGGTAGAGCCAGAGCTATCGGTTGAGACCCTGGTCCAGGAGTATGTGCTGAAAAAAAGAGAAAGAGTTTTCCTGGTAGTGAAAGAGGGAAAACTTCTGGGCCTTGTCTGCCTTGAAGATATAAAAAAGTTTCCCCGCGAAAGATGGCCTGAACTGCGGGTTCAGGATATCATGACCCCGGCGGAAAAAATCATCTCGGTTACACCAGAGTCCACGGGTACCCAGGTTCTGCAGCATCTGGCTGAGGCTGAAATTAACCAGGTGCCGGTGCTGGATAACGGTCAGGTAGTGGGCATCATCTGCCGTAATGACCTTCTGAAAATCATGCAGCTCCGGGCTGAACTCGGTATTTGATAGAATAAAAACGTTAAGTTAAAAATTTAAGGAGGGAAGGGAAGATGGCCGGAAAATCAAAGGAAACCCAACCTGGGGAGAAGAAGGCCAGAACTGCCCGGCCTCTCACAGACTCTGAACTTAAAGACCGGCAGGAAAGGGTGAAAAAAATCATCAAGATTCTGCGGCGGGAATACCCGGAAGCCCGAACCGCTCTGCACTACCGGACTCCCTTTGAACTGCTGGTGGCCACCATCCTGGCGGCTCAGTGCACTGATGAGCGGGTAAATAAAGTGACACCCGGTTTGTTTGCTAAATACCCCACGGTAGAGCATTTTGCCCGGGCTGAGCAGAAAGAGCTGGAAAAGGATATCAGGTCCACCGGCTTTTTCCGCAACAAAGCCCGGAACATCATTGCCTTGGCAA
>Ga0272448_1000102_pt1 | contig 120093 bp, 112 predicted proteins | sample YNPCB0191_FD_202220 | JGI IMG/M metagenome (GOLD analysis project Ga0272448, IMG submission 202220) | Hot spring sediment microbial communities from Yellowstone National Park, WY, United States - YNP-CB-019-1 | ecosystem: Environmental > Aquatic > Thermal springs > Hot (42-90C) > Sediment... | reverse complement strand
TTACCATTACTTCTTGTCCTGACCGGTTCCAATCCTACCCTTCAGGACTTTCTCGCCCGCCAGGATTATCCTGCTGCCACTCAATACTATTATCAGCAGATTCAGCGTCAACCTAAAAACCTCAAGGCAATCAAAAACCTTGCCCGGGTCTATGACCACTGGCATCGGTATGACTCCAGTCTATACTGGTGGGAAAGAGCCCGGCAACTCCAGCCTGACGACGACTCGGTGCTCATTTACCGCTGGCAGGCAATGTTCAACTGTTATAAAAACGACTCTACCCAACTTGACTCCATAAAAAAACTAATCAATAAAGAAGCCAGCAAATTCTTTATTTATCCTGACACCACCTTCCGCAGTCTGGCGCTTGCCTATCACGGTTTTGAATTAGCCGGTGATTCGGTTCGGCTCCGCCGTGCGCTCAACGTGCTTACCTTTCTTTATCCCGACTCCGCACTGTCCTATGGGCTAATCGGCTCAATGTTTTACGACTCCCTTTATCCGGTCTGGAATAACGACACCGCCAAAGTCTTAATTATCTCCAACTTCCTTGCCCGCTATCCGAAAACTGAATGGCGCCAGACATTTTATCTCTATTTATTAAGCTCCCTGTTCAATCTCAAGGACACCATCAGCCTGCTTTCCATAACCAATGATATGCTCAAAGATGACTCCCTTGACCCGTTCCGTTACCGGTATGCGGCGGCCATTTTCAACCGGCTGAAATTTCATCCGGAACTTGCCGAATCTTATGCCCGCAAGGCAATTGAACTTGAACCATTGGCAAAAAAACCGAAAAACAAACCGCCCGAACAGTGGCAACTGGAATATCCGCCCCTTTATGGTCTTGCCCGGGTTGCCCTTGCCGAGGCGCTATTGATTCAGAACCGCACTCAGGAGGCACTGCCCTATCTTATTCAGGCAATTAAAAACTTCTCCTGGGACCCAAACAGCGAACTGACACCCGCCCCTTACTACTGTTTACTCGGTGAGGTCTATGAAAAACTGGGCAAAACCGACAGCGCCCAAATCGCCTATCTCAAAACCCTTGCCTTTGGTGACTCCCGCAACTACTATGCCAGCCGGGCTGATTCCAACCTCCAGCGCCTGGGCATAAAACAAAACGAACAGTTAAACCTTGCCCGTCAGATTTTAAACTATACCGGTCCGGTCTTTACCGATGTCACTGAACAATACGGACTGGCAAATCGGCGTGAGTCCCGGGTTGCCTGGGGAGATTACAATAACGACGGCTATGATGATTTGCTCTTAAACGGCTGCCGCCTTTTCCGCAACGACTCAGGCAAACACTTTACCGATGTCACCGATTCCGCCGGCTTGACCGGCATTGCCGCAAGGGGTGCCATCTTTGCCGACTTCAACAACGACTACTGGCTTGACCTCTATGTCTGCGGTGCCGACACCCAGGACTATTTGCTCTTGAACCGATTTGGCAAATTCTTTAATTGCACCGAATCGCTCGGCGCTCCTACTGACCCTTACCCCACCGAAGGCTGTGCGGTTGCCGATTATGACCAGGATGGCTGGCTTGACATCTACTGCGCCAACTACGAAAACTGGGAAAAGCACACCTATTATCCAGACCGTCTTTATAAAAACGATTCGGGCAGATTCAAAGATGTAACCGAAAATGCGGGCATAATCCCGCCCTATAATGAAAACCTTGCCGGCAGGGGTGTCAACTGGTGCGATTACGATGACGACACCGATCCCGACTGCTATGTCTCAAACTACCGCCTTTGCCCGAACCTCCTCTGGCACAACAATGGCGACGGCACATTCACCAACCTTGCCCCGAAATTGGGCATTGCCGGTGATGAGGTCAATGGCTATTTTGGCCATACCATTGGCTCGGTCTGGGCAGATTTTGACAACGACGGCGACTGGGACTTGTTCTGTGCCAACCTTGCCCATCCCCGCTATATTGAATTCTCCAACCGCTCAACCCTTTATGAAAACCGAGGACCAAAGGCAAACCCGCAATTTATTGACCGCCGCGCCTATCTGGGCATCCGCTATGAAGAAACCCACTCGGACCCGGCATTTGCCGATGTGGACAACGACGGTGACCTTGACCTCTACATCACCGCTATCTACGAAGGCAGACGCTCATTCTTATATCTCAACGGGTTAAACCCGGACCCCAGACCCGCAATTGACTTCGGCAACTACCAATTTCAAGAGGCAACCTATCTTGCCGGTGTTCGTGCCTTTAATGGCTGGGGCTGTGCCTTCTCCGACTTTGACAACGACGGTGATATGGACTTAGTGGTGGGTTCGGGCTCGGGCTTGCGCCTCTTTCGCAACGACACAAAAAACGAAAACAACTGGCTCAAAGTCCGAGTTATCGGCACCAAACATAACGCCAGCGGCATCGGTGCCAAAATCACCCTCATTCAGGGCAAAAAGCGCTATCTCCGTCAGGTGGAAGGTGGCAAAGGCACAACCAGCCAGAACTCACTCATTCAACACTTTGGCCTGGGCAAATCAAACGAACCAATAACTGTGCAGGTCCTTTTCGGCAAAAACTCCCAGATTACCCTTCAAAATATCAAACCCAACCAACTCCTGACCATCACCGAGCCCTAACCCGCCCTGCCTGCTTTTAACCGATGTCAATCAGCCGGGTTTGCCCTACCGGCACGATTTAATATCTCGCCAGTCGCCTAAGGTAAAGAACAGTTTCCGGCTCAGCCGTTGTAATAACGCCCATTCATTATTAAGCATAGATAGTTAACAGTGTTGTTAATTATATATCCTTACTAACCCAAGGTCAACTACCTGCCACGCGGGCTGATATCCAGGTTTGCCTTGATCAGTGCTTCAACCGGCTGTGTGCCGCTTGCCCTAAAAGTCGATTTATTACTCCTCGGGCTCGGGCACGGCAAACGCCTCGTCCCGGATGCGCTCCAGCACCTGCTGGTCCAGGGTCCGCGCCACCCATTTCTCAAGCAGGACATTCACCTCGCGCACCAGCGAAGATCCGGAAAACCTTATCATCCGGCTGAAAATCTCCCGGGCAAAGTTGAGATAATAGGGATAAAGAATCGTCGGCACATTTGCCGAGTTAAGCACCTGTTTTGCCCGGGTCTCAATCTCAACCAGCAAGACCTGCGCTGCCTCGGTGTTGCGCTCCATTGAACCGCGCATATCCTTGAGTGTGGCACAAACCCTTTCTGGCTGGGTCTTAACCCGCCACTTTTCTATCCTCTTTGGTGCATCACTTCTCATCTTTTACTCCTTTCTGGTTTTAGTTTATTCTCGGTCACCATTAAGTAAGATCCCAAAAATCCTGAAAATTTAACACTAATTTTTACGATAAATTAAGTATTTGGTCATCAATAATTTGTATTCTGATGTTTTACCGATTTATAAGTTGAAGGGGGAGCCCGGGGCTAGCCCCCCAGCCGTTGTCGGGCTGGGGTCGGGCTTCAATTATGCTGCCGGTTTAATACCGGAATTAAAGTTGGCACTGCCTGGCGATACTGTTCAAACTCCTCTTTCATCTTTTGGCTGAGCACTCGCTCTTCATAACGCACCTGCAACCAGATTAAAGGTAACCCAAAAATCAATACCAGTATCAGTCCCCCCCAGGAGTTAAAAATTAAGGCTGCGCCTAACAGTTGAATCAGGGTGCCCAGATATCGGGGATGACGGCATCGCTTCTGCCATTTCAGGTTGAGGAATTTTTTAACCGGTATCCGGAGTTCGGTGCTGTCCGGTTTTGTCTGGATTATCCCTAAAAGTGAGAATAGCGTCACCAGCCGGAGATAAACCCCGAGACCAAATATCAGCAGTCCGATGACCCCGAAAATTGCTGGCGGCAATGGAATCTGGGTCCAGTGCCACCAGATGTGATCCCCACCTAAATAAACAAACAGTGGATAAACAAAGAAGGCAAACAGGGCGCGCCCTAAGCCATTGGGTTCAACCACCCCGGACTGAAAGAAGGGCGAGCCGTAGTAATACTCCACCCCCAGCCAGAGGATAAATAGATAGGCAAAAATTAACTGGATAATTGAACGTCCGGGCGCAGCGTCGTGGAAGAAGTTGGTAAAGAAAATTAAGAAATAAAGAGTGACTAAAACCGTCCAGATGAACCTGCCGGTCCGGAATTTTAGCACAAACCCGCTCATCTTTTCCCCTGTGCCTGCAGGATGTCGGCCGCATACTGAAACAGCGGCAGCGGGCTGAGTTCAAATCCTGCCTGATAAATGTCCGGTTGCCTTTTGAGTAAACTCAAGGGTAATAGCACCCGATAAATTTTACGTGCCATCAACCGGTTGCCCGGCAGGTTTTTGCGCTGCTCAACTCTGAGGCCCGGGCTATTTCCCAGCGCCCGGATTTGCGCACCCTCCAGTTTAACCACTGCCCAGTGCCCTGGTTCGGAAAGAACTCCGGCAAGTTGTTTTAAGGTGATTGTGCCCGGAAAGATTGTGTCCAAAACCAGCCGGCTGGTATCGTAAACAATTGCATCAGCAATCCGCAATGATAACAGACCATCAAGCACCACCTTGCGCAGAATCCGGGGCGAAATCTTTACCCGGGTCTCGACCACCGTCTGCTCCGCCTGCTGGCGGTAATCGGTAAGGACGGAGTCCAGTTGCACCTGAATTAACTGTGCGGGTGCAATTTCGTCAAGGTTAATTTCGGTTTTTCGGACATCATTTAATTGCTTATCCACCAGCATCAGGTCATAGCGGGTGACCGTGTGCTTCGGAATCGTAATCGTCAAATCATAACCGGTAATTTTAATCTGCTGACCGCCGGTTAAAAAGATAATTTTCAACTCTGAACGGTCAGCCAGCATTCCGGAAACATTTTTCGCCGCATAGTCCGGGTTTTTCAGTTGGACGTTATGCTGATAACGGCGCCAGTCCAGAGAATCGCTGAACAGAGCGGTGATGCCGATATTGGTACCGCCAACATTTTTTACCATCCAGGGATGGCAGATTGGCAAACCCAGCGTGTCAAAAAGATTGGCACTGAGGAACCAGCATCGCGCCTGGTCAGTTAACTGGCGCAGGCGTGTTGGTCCGAATTCCAGCCATTCGGGGCCAACAACCTCCGCATCAACACCAGCCGCGGAAAGCAGGCTTAACTCCACCGCGCCGTCACTCAGCACCGAGAATAAATCCCCAACCTCAACCCTGCCTTCATTAACCCAGATAACCGGCATCGTTGCCCTGACACTCTGAACCAGACCGGCAACCTTTGCCAGTTCCAATGGTGATAATTCCGAAGAAACAAACAGGGTGACATAGCGTGCGCTTGGTTTCACCTGCCGGTGCGCACAACCAACAATCCAGGCCGAAAGGTTAAACACCAGCACCAGCAAAATTATTCGCCACCGCACAATTTCCGATTATATTACCCTGCTCAGCGGTGTCAATCGCAACCCGGCGGTCAATTTCTGGTTCACTTGACTTTAGTTGGGCATTTTTTAATCTTTTAAGCCTTCTGGGGGATCGTCTAACGGCAGGACGGCTGGCTCTGGACCAGCTAGTCGGGGTTCGAATCCCTGTCCCCCAGTTTTTTCTTAACTCCGGTCAAAACCGGCATATCATCCTAAAACCGCCTGCCAGCGCTTTAAAAAGATAAGGCGAATTAAATTACTTTTATGAATTTCAAGAAATAGGAACCTTTCAGAAAGAAAAGATGAAGGCAAACACTTGACTTTTTTAAATATGATGATATAAGGAAATAGACAAATTATGGAGTTTGAAAGGCACAAACGAAATACCGGCGCAGCCCTTTGTAAAACTTGCCCCAAAAGTGCCTGGAAACAATTCTTATCCTTAAACAAATTTTGTTTAACCAATTCCGGACAAAAAGCGACACCGTTGTCTATGAACAAGTTAGGCGCAACGGCGGGCTTAGCAGGTGACATACAATGTCTAATCAAAAGGTAAATTTCAAAACTGAAAAAGAACGCCAACAAGCAATCTTACAGGAAAAGATAAGAGGGACTCCCGATATAGAAATTGGGCAAAAGTATGGGGTTACTTTTAGATATATTGAACGGCTTATCACTCGTTCTGAAGGGCTTAATATTAGCGCTTTAAGAGTTTCTAAAAAAATAAAAAGGCTTCATCCAAAAGATTTTAAAGAAGAACAGACCACCGTTTGGAGTTTTAAACAAAGGGGCAATTGGGCAACACATAGTGGAGAATACAGAGGTAATTGGTCTCCTTATATTCCAAGAAACGTGGTTCTTAAATATTCAAAGCCCGGCGAATTAGTTTTAGATTATTTCTGTGGAGCAGGGACAACCGCGGTAGAATGTAAACTTTTAGGCAGAAAGTGCATAGCATTTGATATTAACGATAAAGCGATTGAACTGGCAAAGAAAAATATTGATTTTCGCATCGAATCACCGCAGTTAACTTTTGTTAATGAAGAAACTCATTTAGAGGTTTATGAACCGGAACTTAAAGTTGGCGATGCCAGAGATTTATCTTTTCTACAAGATAACTCAATAGATTTAATCTGCGCTCATCCTCCCTATGCAAATATTATTCATTATACCGATTCCAAAGAAGGTGATTTATCATTTTTTGATATAGATGATTTCCTCAAAGAGATGACTAAAGTTGCAAAAGAGAGTTTTAGAGTACTAAAGCCGGGCAGACAATGTGCGATCTTAATTGGAGACACCCGCAGAAAGAAACATGTATTTCCTTTAGGATTCGCGCTGATAAACGTTTATCTGAATGCTGGTTTTAAGTTGCGCGAGCTTGTTATTAAACGCCAACACAACTGCAAAACTACAGGGTTCTGGTATGCCAACAGTATAAAATACAACTTTCTTCTTTTGGCTCATGAGTATCTCCCAATTTTTGAAAAACCTAAAACACACTTTCCTTTGAGTGTCAAAGAAAGAGGAGTGGGCTATGGGTTGGTTGCTCCAACTTTGGAGCAACGGCCGCTACCGAGAAATTGGGACGGACTTGAAACCACAACAGTATGGATTTTCCCAGAGAAAGAGTTCGCAGAACGATTAAATAAAAATGTAATTGATAGATATTCAAACGGAGGTGCCTATTCAATTATAACTTTTATCTCTCATTCCAAGAATGAACTGGATTTTACGAAAAGAAATACCCAAAAGGGTAAGGAGTTACTATTTATCAAGTCCCCATTTTTGAGTAGTAATCCTTCTCACTCAAATGTTAAGCAGTATTTAAAAGAAACAAAAGAAATTGTGCGTCAAGAATTGCCCAACATAAGCAAAGGTGGATTTTTGGTAATTCAAACTCAAGATGTAAGAATCGTCGGATATGTCGAGCCTCTTGCTAAAAGATTGGTAGATCTGCTGACATTTGATGATTTATGGCTTAAGGAAATAGTAATTGTCACCCAGGAAGGGGCAAATTCAAGTTCCCTGAATTCAACCGGGTATTTAAAAATAGTCCATCAATACCTACTCGTTTATGAGGTAAGAAAATGAAGAAAACTTTTAGCATGCTAAAGACAGTTTATTACTATCTGAAATCCTCTTACCACATATGGAAAGTTAGAAGATTACAAGAGGACGACCTTGTTTATACGACTAAAACAAATGTCCAAATCGGAGTATATCCCGGAAGAAAACCTGAATCACCATACGACTTCATTGTGAAATTCCGAGAGCCGGGCAAACGAGAACGTACTCCCGCTCATGTCCATTTAATTGTTGAAATGTATGTCAAATACGCTCATAATCCTTCGTTGACATTGCAGCTGAAAGAACACATCTTGAAAATGTTTACCCAGATTAAGCCTGTAAATTCATTCCCACCCAGCCTTCAGTTTTTCAGACCAGAGCATATCGAGCCCTTTAAGGACTTAGATAAAGTTGGGGAATTTACAGTAGAATTTTTGCTCGTTGTAACCGAACTTATGGCAATACAAGAAAAAACAAATTATCCAGAAGGCTCTTTAACAGAAAGCCTTTACAAGGATTTCGGAGTTAAAGACCGATTTTCTGTAATTCAAAAGGCGGTATTGAAAAGGTTAAGATGAGAAAAAAATTTACTTTAAATACAAGCCCACCCCCTCGCCTAACACAGCATAAAAGGTTCGTGCTTCACGGCACTCACCCAAATCCTTCGCTATCGCTCAGGGCTTCTTTTATGCTGGAAACGTTAGGCGAACCCTTGAGGAGGTCGAAGAGATATGCAAATAATATTTATGGATGAATCGGGTTATTCTTTTAATTGGGAGGCTAATTTGGATAAACAGCCTTACTATGTTCTAAGCGCAGTGTGCCTGCCATCTGAGAAACTCCCGAATGCGTACCAAGAAATCAGAAGTGAAGTTTCTGATCTAAACTTAGAAGGCGCTACTATACCTCTTGGACAAGGGTTTGAAATAAAAGCACGTGATGTTGCCACTGGCTCTGGTTATTGGAGGACTCACAATGAGGAACGAGATGCGATACGGAATATAATGCTTACAGCTCCTAAGAAGTATGGAGGTACAGCGTTTGTTGTTGTAATTAACAAACAGGCCCATAGGGAGCGTTATGCTTATCCTGAAAATCCTTATCAATTATCATTGGAGTTTATTTTCGAGAGGCTACAAATGTATCTTTCTGAGATTAATGATTACGGTATTTGTATCTACGATCAAAACAAACGACTTGAGGATGTTCTCCACAATACTGCGGCTGCCCTTGCACGGGAAGGAAGTGAACAGATCTATTTTAGTCGTTTTTACAACTCGCTTGTGATAAGAACCTTTCCGATTGACAGAATTATTGAATTTTCTTTAGCTCGGTCAGAAAACTCTATTGGTCTCCAAATCGCTGATTTCTTTGCAACAATGACTTATACCTATGTGAAAGATGGAAAACCATCGCCATGTAGCTGGTGGGATGAGTTGGAGTCGTCACTACATCGAAAAGACGGGCAACTTCAGGGTGTTGGGTACAAGGAATTTCCATAGGGGAAATATGCAGGTTCGCCTAACACAGCATAAAAGGTTCGCTCTTTGTCTTTGGGCTCACCCAAATTTTTGCTTCGCAAAAACTTCTTTTATGCTGGAATTGTTAGGCAAAATTATCATAATGGTGATAAGTTATGATTACCATAAGAAGAGGTGCCTTAGAGGATAGTAAAAATTTTGCTGAACTGATGTTGATGTCTGCCCCTTATTTCCCGATACTTTTTGGAAATAGAATTAAAATAGTATTGCAAGAGTTGTTTTGTTGCCATGCCAATCTTTTTAGCTTTGAACATGTTCATTTTGCAGAGATTGACGGAGAGAAAGTGGGAATGATTTTAGGATATGATTGGCAAGTTAAAAAACTGGAGAATTTAAGAACTGGTTTTTATTATTTAAAAAGATAGGAATTAGCATCTTAGGTAAATTCTCAACATTGATAAAGTTTAATGCAGCCGTTGGAAGATTATGTGATGGTGATTATTATATCAGCAATTTAGCAACCTATTCTCAATATCGAGGACGAGGAGTGGGAAAGAGATTAATCCTTGAAGCGGAACAAAAAGCAAAAATGGTTAGAGCTGAAAGAATAGTGTTAGATGTTGAAAAGGAAAATATCAGCGCCATAAATTTTTATAAAAATTTGGGTTATAAGATGATAAACGAGTCTTCAGTAGCCTTACAATGGAATAATGGAATAAAACCCTGTATTTTATATAGAATGACAAAGGAAATAAATGATAACTTTGCCTAACAGCATGTTTGCGGTTCGCTATACTCACCAAATGCCTAAGGAACTTCTTTTATCCGTAAATCGTTATCTTTAATTCCGTATTGTGCTTTTTATTTGCCGGTCAGAACCGATATTTAACTCCGCCGCCGATTTCCCGAATTTTATTTAAGGGAGCGAATGCCGAATTGGCGCTGCCGGAAAATACAAGACCGGTGAGTTCCAGCTCCAGCCCGCTGAACGGCGTGAAGGTGACTGCCGGCATCAGTCCGAACGAACGTTTTTTAATATCAAGCACCCCGCCCAACCGGATAAGCAGCCGGTCACCAACAAAACGTCTTTCCACCGCACCGAGCAGAAATTCCTTTAACCGCGCTAACTGCAGCCGGGCAAGGGGAAAATCGCCGTGCAAATACTGGAGGTTAAGATAAAATCCGGCAATTGAGTAGTCCAGCCCGGCAATCACCGAAAGTTCATCTTTGAGCAGCGAGTCGTTGTAAAATGAATAGCCCGCCTCTGCCCAGAGTCCGACACCGGCTAAATTGGTTGCCAGTTCCGCACCCAATACCGTCCTGGGAGGGAAAAATTCAGTAATGAGCAAGTCCAGTTCCTGCGTATTAAAATCGGTGCTGGTTGATGCCAGAGTGGCGGGCAGGAAATCATAACCCCGGAGTCCGCTTAACGCCAAGTCCAGCCCGGCAAAATGGGTCTTGACCCTGCCACCCCAGGTGAAATCTTTAAACCCGGTCCCGGGCAGGCGCACATTCTCCTGAACCTTAATCTTGAACTGTCCGGCAATCTGCTGGGCGGTTAATGAGTCGTAACCGGCTTGAATTAACTGATTGACCAGACCGGCACGCAGTTCGGTTTCCGTGGGCAGGATTTTTGGTTGATACCAGGATGCCGGCGGGTTAATTGCCGGTTCAAAAATCGGCTTGACCCCGAACTCCAGCCCGAAAGCACTGACCGGCGAATAACCGAGATGCGCCATCCAGACCGGGCGCCGGGCATCCCAGGTGAGCGGGTCTGAGTAATCGGGTGTGGTGAAGTTGTCGGTCGGGTTGACCGCATCCGCACTGCCCCAGTGAACCTTCTGCCTGCCAATCGTAACTGACATATTGGGCACCGGGTTGTAGAGCCGGATATAAGCCTCATCCAAAAGCAGGGTCACCGGCTCCAGGCGGTCGGCTGTGCTCAGTTCTGTCCCGCTGCTCAATTTTGGGAAACGGTCAGCCCGCAGGGTAAATCCTAATTTTGCCTCCATTTGCTCGCTGATTTCCGGGGCGAAAACCAGGCTGCCTGCATTTGAAAACCAGCTGAGCCGGGAACTGTCCTTGCCATCAATCCTAAAGAGTAACCGGCTTGACAAACTGCCCTGAATTGGCAGTTCAACACCGAGCAGTAAACTCATTAGCAGTGACCAGAGTACCATTTCATCCCCCTTGCTTCATATTTTCTTCGGTAAAATAGGAATCTTTGATACCAATATTCAGTTCTGCCTTCTGGAGTTGCAGTTCGGTGACACTGCCCCGGGAGAAATTTTCCAGGCGAATGAGCCAGGGCAGCCAGACCCCATTTATCTGCCGGAAATCGGCAAAGGTAATCCGTTTGCGCACCTCAGCTTCATTCCCTAACTGTTCAACCTGTAAGGGCAGAAACCGCTCCTTTTCCACCCAGAGCCGGCTCTTTTTACCCTGCTGGTCAATTAACAGCTGATAAGCCGAATCCCCATTCCGCACGGTGAGCACCGCTTCCCCCTGAACCTGGCAGTTGCCAAACGAGATGTTTGCCATCTCCTGATAGGAAAAATCCGAGCCGCCAAAACTGCCTTCGGCTGCACTTCCGGAAATCCGGCGCACCCGCCCCTGTGCCGGCAGATAGACCCACATATTTTCGCGCCCGGTGCTCATAAAACTTACCCCGCGCAAATCCGCTGGTTTTAAAAACCAGACAAGAATTTTTTCGTCCCCCTTCATCACCATCCGCAGCACCCGTTCCTGAACCCGATGATTTTTGTCAGTAATCTTCATCACCGCCTCAACGCGCCGGTCAGCGGCAATCGTTGCCTGACGCATCCGTTCCAGCACCTCATCGCCGGTCAGCGCGCAAACAGCGCTGGCGAGACCACTAATAATTAAAACTGTTGTTAAGATTCGGTTCATATTTTATCTCCTTTCACGGTTTTGGTTTTATTGTTACCGACGAGCAGTGCGGGCAAAAGCACGAGTGCGGCAATTGCCGAAAAGAGCATCGCCACGGAGATCAAAATCCCGAATTTCTGAATAATCACCAGTGACGAAAATCCGAGTACGGCAAAACCCAGCCCCACCGCCAGCGCATTGGCGATAATTGGCGGTCCCACGCCCTGCACCGCCCGGCATAACTGCTCCTGCCGGCTCCCACCACCCGTCTCCTCCTCCCGCAGGCGGGCAATCAGATGACAGGCATAATCAATCCCGATGCCAACCGCAATCGAACCGAGCATTGCCGTAACCACATCCACCTGAATTTTGAAAAGCCCCATCACCCCGAATGCCATCGCCAGTGTAAACACCACCGGCACAACCGCCATCAGCCCCAGCCGCACCGAACGGAACATCAACGCCACCAAGAGGATAACCGCCAGTAAGGCGGCAATGATACTGCCGAGCTGACTGCTCGCAATCCCCTGATGGAGCCCATAGATTGCCAGTGGCACCCCGCCCAATCGCACCTGAACATTAGAACCGAAATCTTTTTTTATCAATTCTTTTATCCGGGTTATTGCCTGGCCCAGTTCTGCGCTGCTATGGCGGTTGAACTGGGCGGTAATGCGGGTAAGCCGGTAATCCGAGGTGACCAGACTTGCCAGATAGTCCGAACCGGAAAATGAAAGGAGCAGGAGTAACTGGGCAACCTCATCCCGGCTCTCGGGCAACCGTTCATATTCCGGAAGGTCCTGATGAAACGCCCGGTTCGTGGACTTGAGCACCTCAACCAGGGAACTGATGTGCGTGATGTGGGGCACCTGCTGTAAATCGGCAACAAATCGCTCCACCTGCTGGAGCAACGCCGGCTCCTGAATATCGCCCGCCACCAAAATTTCAAACTGTAATTCGCCGCCAAACTGCTCGTTGACAACCTCTGCTGCCCGGGTCGGCTCTGAACCGGCTTTAAAATAGCGGACAAAATCGGTCTCCGGTTTCACCCGTGTCCCGAAACCGAGCGCCACCAGCGTCAGCACACCGGCAGTTGCCAGCACCGCTATGCGATTCTTAATAATCCAGCCGGTAAATCTCCTGAACAGGTGGGCACGCCGGGAAGAATTTATCCTGAAATTAACCCGCGAATTGGGATTTTTAAATGGGATTATTGACATCAGCGCCGGCACAAACAACACCGCCAGCACAAAGGAAAAAATCACCCCCAGCACCGCAAAAATCGCAAAAACCCGGATTGCCACCACCTTCATTACCAGATTGGACGCAAATCCTGCCGCCGTGGTCAGCATTGCCAGCAGCACCGGCAGCCCGGTTTTGCCCACCACCCGTTCCACCCGCTGTTTTTCATCCGCCCCATTTTGGGTCTCCTGTTGCCACCGTTCAACAATATGTATCCCGTAAGCACTACCAACTGCGAGTAAAATTGGTGGCAGAACAATCATCACCACCGTCAGCGGCTGCCGAAACAGTCCGACCAGCCCCATCGTCCAGATAACTGCAATAAGAACACTCAGTAACGGCAGTAAAACCCCGGACCAGGTTCGGGTCGTAAAACAGAGCACAGATATCAGCATCCCGATAACCAGCGGAATCAGTTTCAATAAATCCTGAACCATCCAGCGCCGCACATACTCCATCAATGCCGGTGAACCGGCTAACGAAACTCGCTTAAAGAGCCCTGATTTCTTGACCAGCGACTCAATCGCCTTTACCGCCTCCTTTCGGTCTACACCGGGCACCAGCCGGACAAGCAGGAGTGTGGAACTGCCATCTGCCGCCACCAGCCGGCCCCGATAACGTTTGTCGGTCAGTACCCGGTTTTTCAGCGCCACCAATCCCGCATCGTCCACCGGAATGGATTCAATCAACCGGGAAATTACCACCTCATCACCCCTGCCCCGCACATCCTGAAGACTGGTCAGCGCAACCACCTCATTCACCGCCGCCAGTTTCTTTAGCCCGGCGGTCAGGCTATCAATTCCAGCGAGCACCGGCGGCGTGAACAGACTTTCTGATTCAATCAACACCAGCACCTGCTCCGAGCCCCCGAACTCCGAATCCACCGTCCTCAGCACCGCCACCCCGGCATCACCCGCGGGCATCATCCGCGTAATCTCGGCTTCAATTTTCAGGTTACGAAGCCAGCCCCCGAAACCCACGGTCAGCACCGCCACCACGACAACAATCAACCGCGCCCGGCGTCGGACAAAACTGGCCAGCCCGCCCATAAAATTAATTTTATTAAACATCAATATAATTAATTGTATACTATGTTAACTATTTGTCAAGAAAAAATTTTCTCGGTCGGGTATTTATTCCTCAACTGTTCCTTCAGCCAGTCCCCGCGCCAGCTGTTCCAGCGTCTCCACAAATGTCCGGAGTTGATGGTCCGGGATCCGTCTCATCATCCGGCGCAACCCCTGACGGTTCTGCTGTGTCAGGTACTGTGCCACCCGCTGTCCCTCAGTGGTTAATTGTACCAGCACCACCCGGCGGTCAATTTCCGAACGGACACGGGCAATCAGCCCCTTGTTCACCAGCCGGTCAACCAGACCGCTGGCATTTGCTCTGGAGAGCCCGAGCGTTCGGGCAAGCTGATTCATACTCGTCTGATGGAGCCGGAGCAACGTCATCAAAATCATCATCTGCGAAAACGAGAACTCCTGTCCCAGCGCCTCAACTGAACTCAATAGTCTCAGCCCCCGGACCAGAATTGGTCCGAGCCACTCCAGTTTTGTGAGGTAAAACTGCTCTTTATTGCTAATAGTTAATTATGCGAATTATCAAACCGCTGTCAATCGGTGCTGGAATCTAACTCCTGCCGCAACTGCCGCAATTTTTTCTTCAGTTCCGCCTCCAAACCGCGGTCAGTGGGAAAGTAGTATCTTCTGCCCTTGAGTGCGGGCGGGAGATGCTCCTGCTCCACCCGGGCATCCGGGAAGTCATGGGCATATTTGTACCCCCTGCCATAACCTAAGTTTTCCATCAGCGGGGTAACCGGATTACGGAGATGGAGCGGCACGGGCTCGGTGAGACTGTTCAGCGCATCTTCTTTTGCCCGGTTATATGCCTGATAAACCGCATTGGATTTTGGTGCCAGTGCGAGATAGATTACCACCTGTGCCAGCGCGGTATTACCTTCCGGCATCCCGATGAAATGTATTGCCTCCTTTGCGGCATTGGCGATTAACAGTGCGTTCGGATTTGCCAGCCCGATATCTTCGGAGGCAAACCGCACCAGCCGGCGCGCGATATAAAGCGGGTCTTCGCCCGCCTCCAGCATCCGCGCAAGCCAGTAGAGTGCGCCATCCGGGTCCGAATCGCGCAGCGATTTGTGCAGGGCAGAAATCAGGTTATAATGCTCCTCCCCTCCCTTGTCATACAATAGAAATTTCCGCTGAATCACATCCTGTGCGAGCGCCAATGTTACCTTTCTGTTCCCTGCCTCATCCGGCTCAGCAGAGATCACCGCCAGTTCCAGTGCAGTTAAAGCCACCCGGGCATCACCCTGGGCAATTACCGTAAAATAATCCAGCACCGGCTCGGGCACATCTGGCTGTAACTGGGCAAGCCCCTCCGTTGCACTCAGTGCCCGTCGCATCAGCGTCTTCAGATGTTCGGGGGAAAGTTGATTCAAGACATAAACCCGGGTGCGGGAAAGGAGCGGCGCAATTACTTCAAACGACGGGTTTTCAGTGGTGGCACCAATTAAGGTCAGCAAACCGGACTCCACATACGGTAACAGTGCATCCTGCTGTGCCTTATTAAACCGGTGAATTTCATCAATAAACAGAATCGTCCGGCGCTTGAACAGTTGCTGATTTTCCTGTGCCCTTTTTACCGCCTTGCGAATATCACTAACACCAGCGGTCACGGCGGAAATCTGGATAAACTCTGCATTAGCAGACCGGGCAATTGCCAGTGCCAGCGTGGTTTTACCGGAACCGGGTGGACCCCAGAAAATCATTGAGTGCAGTTCCCCCCGCGCCAGCATCCGCCGAAAAGGCTTATCTTTACCTAACAGATGCTCCTGACCAACAATCTCATCCAGCTCTTTGGGGCGCATCCGGTCTGCAAGCGGCGTCAGCTGTGCTGCCATCAGGTTATTATAACCTTTTAATTGTTAAGTAGCAAGCCCGCACCCGAATTGCTTTTAAATTATTTTCAGGAGCAAAAAGTAAATGCCGGTAATAATTGCGAGCAGCCGGGCAGTGAGGCGAATCAGTTCAAATCGGGCAAGGTAGCCAAAGAGGATGAGGGGCAGGAAGTAAATTGAGGTTGCAATGAAGAAGAAAAGGAAAAACAGGATACCATTAAGGATACCGGCAAACTCCAGTACATTGACAAAGGCTAAGAGAAACGGCGGACAGGGGCTGATTCCGACCAGTAAGCCCAATAGTAAGCTAAAGCGGTCTGATTCAAAATGGGGTTGTAAAAGCCGGCAGAAAGTAAAACGGGCAAAAGGGTTAATGCCGGTTATGCCGTAGAGTATTAAAATTAGGGCAAGCAGAACATAAAGCACCGGAATAACTAACTTTTGAAACACGGGATAATGGGTAAAACTGACGCCCAGCATCCCGGCGAAAAAACCGATGAGCAAATACGCAATCAGTCTGCCCAGCAGAAATATCAATACCCGCTTGAATGCCTTACCGACACCAGCAGTTTTTGCTCCTGCCAGTGCCGGCAAAGTGATTGGCAAACAGTAACCAAGACAGGATATACCGTTTGCAAGCCCCAGCGCCAGCGCCCGATAAATGAGTGCCTGATTCATTGCCGGCTGATGAGATTGGGGTCTATTTTGACTGTCGCGGTTCGAACACCAGGCGTGTTAAGCAAGGTGTCAAGGACCGCCTTGCCGATTTCCGGGATATAGGGGCAGAAAGGGGTGGTCAAACCAAAAACAATCCGGACATTGCCGGCAGTGTCATAGTTAAGCGACTCTAATAGCCCGAGTTGCATAATACCCGCCGAAAACTCTGGGTCTTGAACCGTGCTCAACCGATAAATAAGGACAATGGAGTCCGGCACCGGTTTCAGGAACGGATGGCGACCGCTGCCTTCAAGGATAAGCGGTTTTAGCCGTTTGTTGCCGATCCGCAGATAGTGAGGCAGGATGGTAATAACAATACCGGCGAGCAAAAAGAAAATTATCAGCACCGTCCGCAGGGTGCGCCGGGAAGTTAAACTCTTACAGTTCACCTTATATTTTATCAATGTAATTATTCAGAGGCAAATTAGCACCGCACAGAATTGACAAGAGCACGGTTTGGTCTATGCTTGAATAATGAGTGAAAAAAAGGATATGGCTTCATTTTATGCACTGGTTTCTGGTCGAGTTCAGGGGGTTTTCTTCCGGATGTTTGTGTATAAAGAAGCCCGGGCACTCGGTATTTCCGGTCGGGTCCGCAATCTACCTGATGGCCGGGTTGAGGTTCAGGCTGAAGGCGAACGGCAGCGGCTTAATCGGTTGATTGAAAAACTGCACCAGGGTCCGCCCGGCGCCATAGTGGAAAATGTGCAGGTTGAATGGGGGGAATACCTGCACGAATACGAGGATTTTCAGATTGACTATCGATAAATTTTATGCCCACCTGGACAGACACTGACCGCCAGTTTATGCTTGAGGCGCTGGAACTGGCATTCCAGGGCTGCGGACTGGTATCGCCCAATCCGATGGTTGGAGCGGTTCTGGTAAAAAATGGCCGGGTCGTGGGCCGGGGATATCACCGCCGTTTCGGTTCTGCCCATGCCGAAATTGAGGCAATCCGGGATGCGGGTAAAAACGCCCGGGGCTCAACGCTGTATGTTACAATGGAACCCTGCTGTTTTGAGGGCAAAACACCAGCCTGTACCAACGCGGTCATTAATGCTGGCATCAAACGGGTAGTTGCCGCAATGCTTGACCCGAATCCACGGGTAAATGGCAAAGGTGTCAAATGTCTCCGGCGCCAGGGCATTGAGGTTGCGGTTGGACTGCTAAAACAACAGGCACAGCGTCTGAACGAGGCTTATGTCACCTTTATGAAAGAACACCGCCCCTTCGTTATCCTGAAAGTTGCCAGCACGCTTGACGGAATGATAGCAACCGAAGAAGGCGATTCTCAGTGGCTTACCGGTGAACGGGCACGCGCAACTGGCCAGCTCCTAAGGCTGATGGCTGATGCCATTCTGGTCGGCGTTAATACCGTGCTTAAAGACAACCCGCGCCTGACCTGCCGACTCAATGCCGAAAAGAAACTGCTCAGGGTAATTCTTGATTCTAACCTGCGTCTGCCGGTCCAGAGCCGGCTGTTTCAGGAACCCGGGCCAGTACTGGTTTTTACCGCTACTCGCCAGGAGGAACGTATCAAACGGCTGGAACGCATTGGCGCCCAGGTCATTCGCGTCCGTCAGGAACGCAAAGGTAGACTGAACTGGCAGGACATCTTAAACGAACTCTACCACCGCCAGATTACCAGCCTTTTGATTGAAGGCGGTGCCACGGTGGTCTCCTCCGCACTGGAAGCCGGGGTCGTGGACAAGGCATACTTCTTTCAGGCACCAAAAATCCTCGGTCCAGGCCGGCTCTTCAGTATTGGACTCAAACCCCGCACCCTGCGCACTGCCCTCACATTAAAAGATGTCCGCCACATTGAACTCGGGGACGACATTCTCACTGAAGGCTATGTTTACCGGTTTAGTTGAAACGATCGGAACAGTCCGACGTATTATCAACCACGGTCCCAACCGCATCCTTATCATCCAGGCCGCTTTTGCCCAGGAACTTAAACCCGGGGCAAGCGTCGCGGTCAACGGCTGCTGTCTCACCGTCACCGCCATCCATAAAACCGATTTTGAAGTTGAGGCGACCGCGGCAACCGTTAAGCAAACTACCATCTCCAATCTCAAACCCACTGCTCAGGTAAACCTGGAACGGGCGCTACAACTGGGCGAACGGCTCGGCGGACACATCCTGTTAGGCCATATTGACGAGGTTGGTAAAGTGAAACGTCGGCTACGTTCCGCGAGTGAAACCCGCCTGGTCATCGGCATCAAACCGGCAAACCGGGCACTAATTGTTCCCCATGGTTCGGTTGGGATTGATGGCGTCAGCCTCACGATTCAGGAAGTTGGACCGACCGAATTCACCGTCAACCTCATCCCTTATACCCTTGAAAAGACCACCTTAAAGAACCTGCTGCCCGGTGCTGTGGTCAACATTGAATACGACATCCTGGTAAAATCTGCCCTGAACGCTAACAAATCACCATACCCTAAATCTAACTAACTGACTGGCTTGAAATTTGCTAATTTATCTTAAATCCAATCAACCCGCACGCAATCTGAAACTTGTGCCCGTAAGAAACAAAGCTGAACCACGCGGGAAAATTTACTTTTTGTAGTCTAAATTGACTTGGGAGTTTGGGTGGTTATGACTGATAGGAGCTGACGATGGACCGAATTTTTCAAGAAAATGTGGTGGTGCGCACCCGGAAATGTTCTTCCGCGCTCAACCGCACCAAAATTCCAGGTGCAGACTATTGCGTCAATCCCTATTTGGGCTGCATCCATAACTGTCTTTACTGCTATGCCAGTTTCATACTTAAATATCATCGTTGTTGGGAACCCTGGGGTTCTTTTGTTGAAGTTAAAGCCAATCTCCCCATTGTATTGAAACGTCAGGCGAAAAAGCCGGGTTCGGTTCTGTTGGGAACGGTCTGTGACCCTTATCAGCCAATTGAGCAGACCTTTAAATTAAGCCGGCAGGCACTGGCAATCCTTGGTATGCGTGGTTTTGAAGTGGAAGTAATGACCAAATCGGACCTGATACTGCGCGACCTGGATTTGCTAATTCGCTTTCCGAATTTCAGTGTTGAAATGACCATTACCACACTCGATGAGCAGGTAGCAGCCCGGTTTGAACCTAAGGCACCCACACCGCAACGACGACTCCAAGCAATCACTGAATTAATCCGAGCGGGAGTCAAGACAACCGTATTCCTGGGACCACTGCTCCCTCATTTTTCTGATTCGGCCGAGCAGCTTTCCGAACTGCTCACCACAGTTAAAAAGACCGGCGCTAATCAGGTGTTGATTGATAAATTAAACTATCTTCCCCAGAAATTCAGCCGGCTCAAACCGGTGCTTTTCCAAAATTTCCCCGAGGCAATTCCGGCGTTTGAGCAGGTGTTGAACGAACCAGAAGCTTATACTGCCGAACTCCGTACTCGTGCTGAAGAGGCGCTCAAAAAATCCGGGCTGAACGGCAGAATTATCTTCTGATTTAATTTAATTGACCACGCCCGTAATTGAAATAAAATTGAGCTAATGGATTTAAAGTTTATCCGGGAACAACCAGAGGAAGTACGCCGGCTGCTCGCACTGCGCCGCAGTTCGGTAGCGGTTGACGAAATTCTCAAACTTGACACCGAACGACGTCGGCTTGTAACCGAACGGGACGAATTGCGCCACCAGCAGAAGGAACTGTCCGCGGCAATCGCCCAAAAGAAACATAATAACCAAAAAGACCCGGAACTGTTAAATCAGGCACGCTTGCTCTCCGAACGTATCAAAGACTTTGAGCAAAAAATTCAGGAGATTGAAAACCGGCAGGAAGAACTGGTAACCCTTTTGCCCAACCGAGTTCATCCTACCGTAACCGAAGAAGAAGCAATTGTTGCTACCTGGGGCAACCCGCCACAATTTAATTTTCAGCCGCTTGCCCACTGGGACCTCGGACCCGCGCTCCGGCTGGTGGATTTTGAAACTGCGGTAAAACTTGCCGGCTCACGGTTTGTGCTTTTCCGGGAACAGGGTGCCGCGCTGGAACGGGCGTTGATTAACTTCTTTCTGGATACCGCAGTCCGACGATACGGTTATACCGAAATTGCCCCACCGATTCTTGCCAATGCCGAAACTCTGAAAGCTGCGGGACAACTGCCCAATTTAAAATCGGAAATGTATTTTCTGGAAGAGGATGGGTTGTATCTAATTCCCACTGCTGAACCACAACTGGTCTGCTATTATCGGGAACAAACCCTGGAAGAAAACGAACTGCCGGTGAAACTGGTCGCCTATACCCCTTGCTTTCGTCGTGAAGCCGGCTCCTATGGCCGGGATGTACGCGGCATGATCCGGATTCATCAGTTTGATAAAGTAGAAATTGTCCGGCTTACCTGGCCCGAACGCTCCTATGAGGACCTGGAGCAGATGCGGGCTGAAGCCGAAAGTCTACTGCAAATGCTTGGCCTGCCCTACCGGGTGAAACGGCTTGCCGCCTGGGATATTGCATTTCAATCGGCAAAAACCTATGACCTTGAAGTCTGGGCACCCGGAGTTGGCCGGTGGCTTGAGGTCTCCTCAATCTCCAATTGCGAGGATTTTCAGACCCGGCGCGGCAAAATTCGGGTCCGCCAAAAGAGTGGCAAGAGTTTTTATCCCCATGCGCTCAACGGCTCGGCACTCGCCTTGCCCCGGACCTTTATCGCCATTATTGAAAACTATCAACAGCAGGATGGCTCAATAATTGTCCCTGAGGTCCTGCGTCCTTATCTCAACGGCCAGGAAAAAATCTGCTGAAAAATTTTACCGCCGGAATCGTAATGGCAGCAGTTCATCTAATTTGAGTTCTCTTGTGCCCTGCCGGCTGGCAAGGATTACCACCGGATTTTTCGCAAATTGGCTGAGTACCTGCAAACAGGCACCACATGGGGGCGTATACTCTTTGGTTGGAGTCCAAACCAGCAGTGCAACAATCTTTCTTTCCCCATCATTTACCGCCTTAAAAATCGCAACTCGCTCCGCACAGATGGTAAGTCCGTATGAGGCATTTTCTACATTGGCTCCGGTATAGATTTTCCCCCCTGAGGTCAAAACCGCTGCTCCTACCCGAAATTGGGAATAAGGTGCATAAGCCCCTCTTAACGCCCGTTTTGCCGCATTCAGCAGCCGGCGCTGTTCTTTACGATTTATCACTACCACCATCCTTTTTAATTGCCTTCAGAAAACTGCTCCCCGCCGGTGTGGGACTGACCCCGAGAAACTCGGCTGCGGTCTGACCCAGGTCAGCAAATGTTTCCCGGACCCCCAGGTTCACCCCGGGCTGTATCTTTAAACCATAAACCAGTAACGGCACATATTCGCGCGAATGGTCGGTTGAAGGCGTGGTTGGGTCACAACCATGGTCCGCAGTAATAAACATCAAATCCTCCGGTTGGAGTGCCGGAATAATTTCGCTGAGTGCCTGATCAAACTGCTCCAAACCCCGAGCAAAACCGAACGGGTCATTCCGATGCCCCCAATCCATATCAAACTGCACCAGATTGACAAATAAAAGCCCGGGTTCAACCTGATTCAGAATTTTGCGGGTAAACTCCAGACACTCCTCGTTTTTAACTGAATGGATACTCCGGGTAATTCCCTGACCGGCAAAAAGTTCGTCAATCTTTCCTACCGCGACCACGCCCATACCTGCCGCCTTAACATTGTCCAGCAGGGTGGGCATTGGAGGTGGACATGAAAAATCCCGACGCTGCGGTGTCCGGTAAAATGAACCGGGCTCTCCGGCAAACGGTCGGGCAATTACGCGGGCAACCCGGTATCGGCCGGTCAGCAATTCCCGGGCAATTTTACACATCCGGTAAAGCTCCTCTAAGGGAATGACCTCAATATGGGCGGCAACCTGAAATACGCTGTCTGCCGAGGTGTATACGATGGGGAACCCGGTCTGCAGATGCTCAACCCCAAGTTGCTTGATGATTTCGGTACCGGAGGCCGCTACATTCCCTAGCACCCGGCGCCCGATACGCTCCTCAAATTCCCGAATTAAACTCTGAGGAAAGCCATCCGGGAAAACCGGAAACGGCTCGCTGGTTATTACCCCGGCGATCTCCCAGTGTCCAGTAGTGGAATCCTTACCCGCAGATTTTTCCGCCATTTTACCAAATGCGGCTGCAGGTTGTCTTTGGGCAGGAACACCTTTGATTTCCAAGATATTACCCAGTCCGAGCCGGGTAAGGTTTGGCAGGTTGAGCCCGCCGGTCGCCAGTGCCAGATTCCCAAGGGTATTTGACCCGCAGTCATGAAACCGCTCCGCATCCGGCAGTTCTCCACAGCCAACACCGTCAAGCACAAAGATAATTACACGCGGTTTTTCCATGCGGGCGTTAATGCCGGGGACAGGATTTGAACCTGCATGCCGTGAGGCACATGGCCCTCAACCATGCGTGTCTGCCAATTCCACCACCCCGGCGGAAATCTATTAAATTATAAAAACTGATTGTTTTCTGTCAATTTATTACCGCACCCCGGCGTTGACTTTTTTGATATTGACCAATAGAATAATTATATGCGTTCGGCAGTGCTTTCTGTGCTCACGGTATTTTCGCTACTGATATTTGAATGTCGTTCCCCGGCAACCCGCAAGGTCAAAGTCCGCTTCTGGCATGCAATGGGCGGGGAGGCACAGAAAACGCTTAAAGAACTGGTTAGTGAGTTTGAACGGTTGAATCCGGACATCAAAATTGAACTGGTAGCAATGGGAAATTACGATGCGCTCGCCCAGAAACTTCTGGGTGCAGTTGCGGTTCAGAATCCACCGACAATTGCCCAGATGTATGAAAACTGGACTACCCAGCTGCATGCCGCGGGCCAGCTTGAGTATCTTGAGGATTACATTTATGGTGCAAACGGAATCAACACCGCAGAATTAACGGACATCTATCCTGGTCTTTTAGAAAATAACCGCTGGAATGGAAAAATCCTGACCCTGCCCTTTAACAAAAGCGTTCCTGTTTATTACTACAATGTGGAAATGCTTCGCCAGGCTGGCTATGATTCATTTCCACGATCCTGGACAGAATTTCGGGAAATGTGCCGGAAATTAATCCGGCGGAATCCGGACGGCTCAATCAGCACCTGGGCAACCGCCAACGGTACCGACATCTGGATTTTCGGTTCAATGCTCTTTCAGCGCGGAGGTAAATTTCTCGCTCAGGAAGACGGCGAACCAGAATTTAATAGCCAGCTTGGTGTGGCGGTTCTTTCCTTTCAGGTTGACCTGATTATCAAAGATAGTGTTCAGACGATTGCCACTGGCCGGAACCCGATGGATGATTTTCTCACCGGTAGAATTGCAACTCTAACCGGCAGCTCTACCTGGCGTGCCCCGGTTGTCGGGCAGGAGAATTTTCGGGTCGGAATGGCACCCCTTCCATTTGAAGGCCGCCCCGCTGCCATCATCTACGGCACCAATATCGGAATGTTTAAAAAAGCCTCCCGCGCGGAAAAGGATGCTGCCTGGCGATTTATCAAATGGTTTATCGCCCCAGAACAGCAGGTGCGCTGGTCACTCGGAACCTGGTATGTCCCTATTTACCGCTCCTGTTTGAATGACCCGAGGCTGCAACAAAGATTTGCCACTACACCAGGTCTGCTCGCTGCCTACAAACAAATGGAATACGGTGTATTTGAGCCCCGGGGCTTAAAATGGCTTGCTGGCAGAAAGGCGCTGATTGAGGAACTGGAGGCAGCCACCCTGGGTGAAAAAAGCCCAGCACAGGCACTTAATGATGCTGCCCGACGGTACCGCCAGCAGTAAACCTTTCATTGCCGCCCGTTTTTCAATAGATAACCTGTTCCAGAATCAATCCTTGTGCCGGTGCCGTTACAAACGGCTTATGCCTTTTACCAGCAAGGGCTGCCTTAATGTCCTGCTGGGTAATCTTTCGTCCTGCATATGCCACCAGGGCACCAACAATTCGCCGAACCATCTTATACAGAAATCGATCGCCGGTAATCGTCAAAACCAGCTGATCAGCGTGTGCCTTGACCCGAATTGATTTTACGGTGCAGACCCCGTTTTCTGACTTAACAAAGCAGAATCGACTAAAATCTTTAGTGCCAAGCAACAGATGCGTTGCTGACTCCAGCCGGGCAATATCTAAATTTAACGGTAACTCCCAGGCAAATTTCCGTCTTAACGGTGAACGACCCTGAATTATGTAATAAGAATAGACCTTGGCGCGAGCACTGTATCGGGCGTGAAAATCGTTAGCCACAACCTCAGCCTTTTTCACAAAAATATCTTCGGGCAGATAGTGATTCAGAGCAGCCGGAATTCTCTCTACCGGCAGTCTCGCCGGACCGAAAAAATTGGCGATGTAATTGCGCGCTGAAACCCCGGCGTCGGTGCGCCCGCAGCCATATACTGTTATTTTGCTACCAAAGACCTTCGCTACCGCCTGTTCAATTAATCCCTGAACCGTCAACTGCTGAGGCTGGACCTGCCAGCCCGCATAACCGGTGCCGTCAAACTCAATTGTTAACCGGATGTTCCTACTCATCGCCGGCCATTCTACCACTCTGGCCGGATTGCCCGCCGGTTATCGATTTTAAACCTTTTTCTCTTTCTGGCACTTCATACACCGCCGGGCATAGGGGATGACCTCCAGCCGTGCCAAAGGTATTGGCTCACCGCAACTTTCACAGATACCGTAAGTTCCATTAGCAATTCGGGCAAGGGCATCATCAATCTCCCGTAGAGATGAAGATTCAATGGACTTCAGTTGTGAGGCAAACTCCCGCTGATAATTCTCCGTTCCCTGGTCAGCAACATGAGTCCGATGGCTGGATAGGTCACCCGCGGCTGCGGGTGTATCCATAACCTGCTGCGTAAAACTGCTCTGCCGGAGGATGCGCTGCTTTTCTTCCAGCAGCGCCTTCTCCAGTCGCAAGAGGTCTTTCTTAGTTAAACTGGGTCGGCATTTCTTGGGCACAGTTATCTCCCTTCCCGTTTTATTTCAACCCGTACCGGGCTGCCGTTTATTGTAAAATCCCCCCCGGCTTCAGGATTAGCCAGGGATTCAAAAAGAATTGCCTGCGCAAGGGTCTCCTGCTTGATGTAGTCCCCAAACATCTTAACCGCTTCAATTAATTGATGCGGACCCTGACACCCAATCACAATCCGGTCAATTACCTCAAATCCGGCATTCTTGCGCATACTCTGAATCTTACGCACCAGTTCCCGGGCAATTCCTTCATATTCCAGTTCCGGTGTCAACTTTGGGTCAATACCGACGATCACCCCATCCTCCTCCTGGACCACCAGCCCCTCAGGAATCATTTCCCCTGGCTTCAGAAACAGAATCTCCCGGATGTTAAGTTCATCTTTGATAATGTCAAGATAGGGTTCAAACCGAGCTGTTGTCTCGCCATTTTTGAGCACCACCGCCATACGCAATAACGGTTGACGCACCTTAATCTGCACCTTTTCCCGAGCCGCATGACCAAGCGATACCAGCATTCGCACCGCCTTCATTTCTCTTTCCAGTTCCAGGTCGATCATTCCTTCATCTACTGCCGGATAAAAACTCAGATGGACACTCTCCGGTGCCGATGGGTCACAGCGTCGTACCAGATTCTGATAAATATCTTCAGTGATAAAAGGCATAAATGGTGCCAGCAATTTAATCAGGGTAACCAGACATTGATAAAGCGTATAATAGGCTGCCGCTTTATCCTTATCTTCAGCCGATTTCCAGAACCGACGTCGGTTCCGGCGAACATACCAGGTTGAAAGATCCTCAATGAAATCCTCAACAGCCAGCGCCACACTCATACAGTCGTAATCATCCAGCCGGCTGCGGGCAAGCGCCACCAGTGAATTGAGCCGGGAAAGAATCCAACGGTCCAAAAGCGTCAAATCCTCCCGGACGACCGTTCGCGCCGCCGGGTTGATGTTATCAATATTGGCATAAGTGACAAAAAACCCATAAACATTCCAGAAGGTCAGCAGTTTCCGCTTAACTTCCTGTCCGACCTTAAAACCAAATAACAAATTCTGAACCGGATTATGGCGAGCAAAAACCCAGCGCATCACATCTGCCCCCATCTTCTCTACCGCCTCCTCAACCTCAATCGCATTTCCCCAGGATTTATGCATCTCCCGTCCATCCTCGGCCTTCATCGTAGCATAACCAAGCACGGTTTTGAATGGGGCACATTTTTCCAGTACCGTACTCATTGCCAGAATCGCATAGAACCAATTGCGAAATTGCCCGGGGAACGACTCGGTGATGAAGTCAAACGGAAACCATTCCCGCCAGTAATTGCGGTTAGTTAAATAATGTGTGGTGGAAAAGGGCACAATTCCGGCATCCAGCCAGGGATTGCCCACATCTTTGATCCGCGCAACGGGCTTACCGCACTTCGGGCAGGCAATTTTGACCTCATCAACCCAGGGACGGTGGGGCGTATGGCCTTCAAACTTATCCCAGCCCACTACTGCCCGTTCGCGCAACTCCTCCCTGGACCCAATTACATCAAACCACCCGCATTCACATTTAAAAATCGGCAGTGCCAGACCCCAGTAGCGCTTCTTGGAAATACACCAGTCAGCCATATTTCTCAACCAGTCCAGCTCCCGTTCCAGCCCAAACTCTGGAATCCATCGCACCTGACGCGCCGAGTCCATAATCTCAGCACGGAGCGGGTCCATCCGAATAAACCATTCATCTACCAGCCGGAAAACCAGTTCCTGGCCGCACCGCCAGCAAACTGGATATCGGTGCTTATAGTCCTCAACACGGAAAAGAAGCCCTTTTGCCCGAAGATTCTCAAAAATATCGGCTGCCACCTCACCAGCCGCGCGTCCGCTCAGCCAGTCAAACCCCACTTTAAAAGTACCATCTTCTAATAATGGGGCAATAACCGTCAGCCCCTGCTCCTTGCCCAGCAGAAAGTCCTCCTTACCGCAGCCCGGGGCAATATGTACGATGCCAGTGCCTTCAGTTGCACTTACCTCATCCCAAACCACCACCCGGTGTTCAACGCCCTGCTGTGCGGGCAGTTCATCAAACGGCCCGTGATACCTCAAACCCGCCAGTTTCACCCCGGGAAACTCCTCAATAATTTTCGCACCTGGACCCAGCACACTCAATTGTTCCTTGGCAAGAATCAAAACCTCATCCTTATGTTTTGCTCGGACATAGGTCAAATCTGGATGCACTGCGGCACCGGTATTAGAAGTTAGCGTCCAGGGCGTGGTGGTCCAAACGAGTAAACTCTCCCCTTCTTTCCCCAGCACCGGGAACTTTACAAAAACCGCCGGATGAGTCAACTCCCGATATCCCTCGGTCGCGATTTCCATATCCGAAATTGCGGTCCCGCATCGGGCACACCAGGGCATCACATCCGTTCCCTCATAAATCAGACCCCGGCGATGACACTCTTTGAGAAAATACCAGATAGAGTAGTTGTTTTCTTCCGACATTGTGTAATAGGAATTTTCCCAATCCATCCACTGTCCAATTAGAATTGACTGCTGGGTTTGTATCCGGGAAAACTTAAGCACTCGCTCCTTGCATTTTTCAACAAACCGATCAATCCCGAACTTTTCAATGTCACGCTTGGATTTAAATCCAAGCTCCTTCTCAACCTCTACCTCTACCCATAATCCCTGACAGTCAAACCCGTTTTGAAAACGCTGGTCAAACCCCAGCATCGCCTTATACCGCTGAAACAAATCCTTATAGGTTCGTCCCCAAGCATGATGAACACCCATCGGACCATTAGCGGTAATCGGGCCGTCAAGAAATCGGAATTTCGGACCGCCACGGTTACGCTCCATCAGCCGATAAAAATAGCGTCCCTCTTCCCAGAACTTCAGTACCTGTTGCTGAATCGCCTGATAATCAGGCTGTGCTGGCACTGATTTAAAAATCTTTTGCTCGTCTGGTGCTCGGTTGGGCGTCATTGAAATCTTGCCTCCTGTTTATCGTGCCCGTCCGGTATTCATAATATCTGCCTGATACATTGGCCAGGAAGAGGCCGCCGGTCCACCTTTTCCTACAACGCACCATGCCCTCGTGCCATCGCCGATATAAATAAATCCCCGGTCATCAATCTTCGGTGCTGAAATAAAATCCAGAGGGGTACCAATGCCAAGTCCTACTGCCCAGCGTCGGCTGCCATCATGATTAACCGCATACAAAGTATCAACCGCCCCTAACACATTAGATGAAAAAACAAGAAAATAAACTATCCCTTCACTGGAAACCGCGGGCATTGACATCTCCTCCACAACCGGTGGTATCCATACCCAGATCTCGCTCCCGTTATCCGGGTTAATTGCCCAAAGCCGCCCTCCGCCGGTGAAATAAATAATACCATTTTCATCAATAACCGGCTCACTGGCATTATTACCGCCCCACAGCTCCCAGTTCTTGCTTCCATCGCCCAGATTAATTGAAGCCAGCCAGCCGTCATCATCTACAAGGTAAAGCACATGCCGGCTCACATCAACTGCTGGCGAAACGGCAATTGCCTGTCTCATCCCGAAGCGCCATTTAATTCCTCCATTAACCGGGTCAAGTGCAAACAATGTGTCATCCTGAGAAACATACACCGTTCCATCCGGACCGACCACTGGTGACCTGACCCCACCTCCGGCATAAAATGCCCATTTCCGGGCACCATTGCTCGGGTCAAGAGCAAATACGCTATCATCCTCGGGCTGAACATAAATAGTTCCGTCCGCACCTAAAGCGGGGGGACAGATGACTCCGGACCGAAAAGTAACCTGCCACTTTATAGTGCCAGAACTGGTCAAAGCATATAATTTCCCTCCTTCGGTCCCGGCATAAACTGTCCCATCCGGAGCAATAACCGGAGCAACTGAAAACTCCTCTTCTTCCGGATCGATAAACTCCCAGCGTCTTGTACCATTGCCTTTACGGCAAATTAAAGCACAGATATCAGCACTGCCGATATAAATCTGCCGATCCTGGCTGATCGCAAAGGTATGGCTGGTAAAATCGGCTGAATCTTCAGTTGATTCCGGGTCATAATAACCGAACTTCCACAAAACATTGCCTTCACCTGGACTAACATTCACAACCAGCGGTTCAGACCAGTTAGAAACTTTGCCCTTGCTGTTCTTTGCCCGAACCATAACCATTACTTCGCCACTCTGTACATAGGTATGGGTATCAGCAAAAGGTGTTCCGCTCGCAAACCAAGTTGACCATTCCGACCTAGTACCATCTCCCCAGTCAAACTGAAATGCCACCTCCTGCCCGGCAGGATCAGTGGTACTGGTAGTGCAGGAATAAACTACATTTGCAAATGTTACCTCAGCGCCCCGGGGTTTCTCAGGAGTAAGCGGTGGTTTCGGGCAACCAGTAAATATTAACAGACTGACAATCCCAAAAAGAGCTAACATCCATCTAAATCTTAAATTACTGCGCATAATTCCTCCTTTTAATCTCTGTGAGCCATTATTATCAATTATTATACTTTATCAAATGAATGACAAATGTCAATGGTGCAATGACGAATCATACTTTAGTAACCGGTGGTTAATGAAATGGATAACCACCGGTCTGATTTCTTCCCATTTATACTCATGGCCTGAGATACGCCAACCTTCTTCCCATTTTGGAGCCCGGCCATTAACCAGGTTATAAAACTTAAGAAAAATCGTACGCAGAGCCTCACCGAATAAATCTTCCACTTTCCCTTGAGTTACGGGGTCGTTGCCTCCATTATCCAGATGGATGATATTATCGTTCACGTAGCGGCTGTGCCAGAATGGTATTCCGATTGCCACCGCCGCTACCCGATCTTCAACAACCGGTGCGATATATTCCATCGTATTATCAATAAAGCCGGCACCATTGGAAAGCCCGAGCAGCAAAAATTTCGTGTTGGAATTTTCCAATGCGAGCGTTTCTAATATCCGGGCAAAATGGCGCGCCCGGGTATGATGCAAACCGAGCATCTCGGTAATCACCGCTAGCTTAATATCAAAATCCGGTTCTTCAGGAAATATTGCAGGTACCCGGCGATAAGGCGCAACAATTGTCTGCAACCCAAGACTCTCAAGGTATTGCTGTACTCCTGATATCACCGGTTCCAGGTCAATCGCCTGATTTAAAGGCACATTCCCCCAGCCGCCAAAATTGGGTACAATAACAATATCAGCATTAATCGGTCCTTGATTCAAAGAGGAAAAATCAACCTCGTTTTTGAGCCCTGAAAAAATAATTAAGAAAATGAATAGCGTAACCTATTTATCCTTCTTTCCTTGCTCTGACTCGGTTTGTTGTGGGGGAATCGGTTTTGGCGCAATAATAAAAACTCGCCTTGACCGCTGCGCATGTTTTGCTGCAATTGAATTACTGCGGGAATTCCTTGCGAGTATCAGATCATAGGTCTTTTCTGGAAATAAGCCGTCCACCGTTGTCCCATTAAGCCCTGGCCAGTGAAGCGGATAGATAAACTCCATAACCAGCGTATTAGTCTCATCATCGTAATCAATCTCCCAGTCTTGAATCAGACTATCATTGCCTTTAACTGAACGATGCATTTTACCGACGCCCACATGATTAACCACCGCTGCTGACTCATCTGAATAATAACCGATAATCATATTTGAACCATTCATGACCGGCGAGCCAAATCCGATTGCCAGCCATCCTTTACCTCGGGCTTCCATACCCACATAAATCAAACTATCATCATGACCCCAGTGCACAGTAATGCCAGTTACCGGGTCCTGGAAGCTGGCTGGATACTCCTCCTCTTCAATATCAATATACCCATCCACACTCACCCGGTAATCCATCAGTGAATCGAACGGAACAACAATAGTATCGATACGCTGTTGAGCATAAACCGGGAAACTAACGAGCAGGGTTAATATAAACGCAGCCATTATCTTTTTCATTCTCACTCCTTTTTATAATATTATAACAGTGCTTATACCAAGTCAAGCACTCCGAGCGTATTAAACAAATTATGCCACCAGTCTCCGATAATTCTCCCCCCATTAGAAAACTTCAGATATCATTACGAGGAGCGGTAGCGATGCACTTGAGTGGCGAAGGCCACAACAATCTATAAGCGGGTAGCTTAGAAACCATCGCTAAGAGATTGCTTCGCCCCCCTCAGGGCACGCAATGACGTCTCCTTCCTTTTTTTAATAATGTTATTACGTTTAATCATATAAATCTTAGCCGAAAATAACGGCATTAATGCTGATAATTTAAGCAATCCAGAACATATTGAATTAATTCAATTTCAATTCGATTTTATAAGTATCAATAAAAAAACGACTTAAACAAAATTGAAATGCGACATAATTTGGCATAATTATTGCATAGAAATAATATAAGGTTCATCCGAAAAACCGGGATTGTTAGGTATATCACGAAGGCAGCGAACTCTTGGAGGGTTTGAGCCTTAATATCTGGGCACTGAATGCCTGCTCTCCTCTAAGAGTTCAATTTAAAATTGAGGGAGTGGCTAAAGGGGTGAGATGCGTCGCAGCTCTGCACTTGAGCCTGGGTTTTCCCAGGCTCTTTTTTGTCAATTATTTAATCCCGGTTATTGCAGCCCCTATTTGTGAGCAGTGAAAATTAATGCGTTCCAGGTCTGATATTAAATCCAAATGAATTGTTGAAGTATCAATTGTTTCCTTTAACCCCTGACTTAGCCTCTCCAGATGATGGTTGTGTAGTTCCTGTTTTTTTGCCACTCCCCACGCCCTTTTCTCTACCACTTGTTCTGCCATTTTAACATCCCAGGTTGCCAGGCAATTAATCGCTAACGAGAAATTCTGCAACACCTGTTGATGGAAATTCTTTATTTCCTCCTCTCCAGCAGAAGAAAACGCCAGATTTTGATTTATTTTCTTTCGGGTATAAACTATGATATTTTTAGAAACAATGTCAGCGATATGCTCAAGTTCATCAGTTATATAAAACAATGCCCGAACCCGTCGAAAGTTTTCCGGGTTTAATGATTCCATTGAAAGTTTGGATAGAAAACTCGTAATTTCTGCTTCCAATCGGTCAACACGATCATCTTCTGCTGCCAGTTGACGACACCCTTCCTTATCTCCTTCCAGAAAAACCTTTAGCGCTGAGGTTAACATCGCCTGGACGATTTCCCCCATTCTTAAAATCTCCCGTGTCGCCTGTGCCATTGCCAGTTCCGGGCTTCCTAATGCTGCCGGATTGAGATAACGCGGTCCCATTTTTTCAAACTCACGGTCCGGAACCATCCGCTCCAGTAATTTAGTAAACAAACCAAGAAAAGGCAGAAATATTAACGCCGAGATAATATTAATAAATGTATGGGCATTGGCGATTTGCCTTGCTACCAGAGGCGATGTTCGGGGAAAAATTTTAACCAGCACGGGCACAAACGGCAACACGACCAGCACCGTCACAATCTTAAAAATTGCTTGTGCCACTGCTACTCTTTTGCCTTCTGCCGTTCCTTTAAACGCCGACCAGAGAGAACTTAATCCGCTACCGGTATTAGCCCCGAGTAGAAATGGAATGGCGTTTCTCAACTCTACTAACCCCGAAAATGAAAGCCCCACCATAATACCGATTGTCGCCGCTGAGGAACGTAGGAGTGCAGTAAAAAAAAGTGCGATCATGAATGAGTAAAGTGGGTGGAGACTACTGGCCTGTACCACCTCCTGAATTTGGGGAACAAACTTAATTGGCTCAATCGCTCCTAAAACGATCTTCAGCGAGAAAAAAACAAGGCCGAAGCCAAACACTATCTGCCCGCAATCTCGAAACCGCCAATTAATGTTCATAAGAATTAAGCCCATCGCCACTGCCAGAAGCGCAAAATCGTATATCCGGAATGATAATAACTGAACCGTAAAGGTTGTACCGATGTCCGCACCTAAAATCACCCCCAGTGACTGACTCAAACTCATAAGCCCGGCTGATGCCAGTGATATCAGCAAACTAACCGTTGCATTTGATGACTGAAATATAACCGTAACCACTATCCCAACAACCAGTCCGAGCACCCGATTCTGCGTTAGCGAAAAAATTACCTGCCGTAATCGGTCACCAGCCAGTCGCCGTAAGCCCTTAGAACCATAATAAAGACCGAATAAAAATATTGCCATTCCCCCGATTATTTCCAGAAAAGCTAAAAAAACCCACCCTCTTTTCAATCCCTTGACTGCAAAAATTAATTCATCACCTCCTGCCTCTACCTTGATTAGATAATCGCCGGGAAAACTGCCCAGAAATAAACTCACCCGCGCCAGACCCAGATGGTCCGTCATCACCAACGTATCAGATACCCGGCATTGCTGACTACCTAAATATTTATTTTCATCGGGTTCACGTAACACTGAAAAACGCACCGGGACATTGGCAACCGGTAATCCCCTCTGAAAAACCTGGACACACAACGGTCTTGCCAGTTCGGTTCCGACTTCTCCAGCCTGATTGTTTCCAGAAATGTCTTCACCCGCCACAGTCGCAAATCGCAGCTGTATACCATCAGGTTTTCGTGATGCCGACACTCCAAGTGAAACCAGTAACGAAATAAGAATTAAACGCATATAACATAATAATTAAGAATAGTATAGCAAATGTCAATCTAAATTATTAATAATTGCCAATGTCATTGCGAGGAGCGGTAGCGACGCACTGCCTCTGGCAAGTGGCGAAAGCCACAACAATCTATATGCGGGTAGCTTAGGAACAATTGCTAAGAGATTGCTTCGCCCCTTCGAGGCTCGCAATGACGCGCCTTTCCTTTTTTCTTTAGATTTAATTAACGATTTTTTAATTGACTAAAATTTGATTGCGCTTATAATATACATGACACTGCTGGAGTGCTATATGTTAAACGATTCAAAAATACTGAAATTATTTGAGCTGCTGGTCGAAAAAAACCTAAATTGCATTGAACCGGTCTTTGCCCCTGATACTACCAATGGCATCAGTTATCCAATTGTCGAATCGCAACTGGATGTTGACTCCGAATATGCCACGCAATTGTTGAAAGATATGTGTTCGCTCGGCTATCTACAGCGTCAATTCGCCGAAAGAGTATATTTCTGTCCTGCCTGTAACTCAACCGACCTAAGACTTGTCCTCTACTGTCCCAAATGTAACTCACCGGAACTTTACCGCACCCGGTTATTCCGGCACCGAACCTGCAATTACACCGCACCGGCAGATGATTTCTTGCGCCACGGCCAGCGTATATGCCCAAAATGCCGGAACGAACTGCTTCTCCTGGGAAGTGATTATGATGATCTTGGAAACCGCTATCGCTGCCCGGATTGCAAGGAGATAACCCGCGCCCCGGTCGAACGCTGGAACTGTCATTCCTGTGGCCGGACTTATGAAAAGGATGGCATCCGCGAATTAATTCTCTACAAATACACCCTGAATCCTGCTCAGGTAACACGATTGCGTCAGGAACGTATTCCTCGCGCCCGGGTAAGAGAACTATTGGCACAGGAAGGTTACGAAATTCAGGAGTCGGTAAATGTTAAAGGACGGTCAGGTGCGGTGCATTTAATTGATATGCTGGCGGACAAGCGTAATGGCCCACTGGAACACCGGGTTGTGATCGGCTTTGCAACCGGTGTTGAAAATGTAGATTCCGAAGCGGTGATTAAACTCTATGCCAAGGCATATGATGTGAACGCTCAAGACATAATTCTCATCGCCTCTCCGAAATTAAGCGAAGAAGCCGCGCAATTTGCGCAACATTATCATATTAAAGTCTATACGCCGGACCGGATTGACCAGCTGGCAGCGGCAACAGAAAAACAAACCTGATGACCGCTGCCCTACGCCGTTCTTTTGTTTGGACCAGTATACTGGCACTTTTTTTTGACCAGTTAACTAAAACTATTGTTTATGGAATTTTTAACAAACCGGGCGCACCAACAATATCAATTCGTCTACTGGGCGACATTTTAAAAATATCTTATACAACTAACCCTTACGGCGTTTTTGGTATATCATTCGGAACGGTCTGGTTGCACCTCATCCTTCAACTCATTGGTATTATCATTGTGCTGGTACTCGGGTTTAAAACCTCAAGGTCTTATCTGGGGTGTGCTTATGGAATTATCTTAGGGGGTGCGCTTGGTAATTTGATTGATCGGCTCCGTCTCGGTTATGTTATAGATTTTATTGATTTTGAAATCCCAGCCCTACATTTTCGTTGGTTTACATTTAACCCCGCTGATGCCTTTATAGTTATTGGTTTGATTTTAATCTTAATCTATGAATTTATAACCGGCGTAAAACAAAAAAGCAGAAAGGAGCGAAAAAATGAAGATGCGTGTCTATCTGGACAACAACTCCACAACCCCGATTGACCCCAGGATAAAAGCAGCAATTGAACCTTACCTGACCACAGTCTTTGGCAATCCCTCCAATCTTCACTATTTCGGCCGCGAATCTGCAGAAGGTATTGCCCGTGCCCGGGAGCAGATTGCCGCTTATCTGAATGCCCGGCCGGAAGAGATTTACTTCACCAGTGGGGGTACTGAAGCCAACAACTGGGCAATTAAGGGTGTTGCCGTTGCCTTGATGTTGACGAAGGGGCGACATTTAATCACTAGTCCAATTGAACACGCTTCAGTTTTGGGGAGCGTTGGCTATCTTCAAGAAATGGGATGGCAGGTCGGCTATCTACCGGTAGATGCTTACGGTTTAATTGACCCGGACAGCGTGTCCAAATTAATCACCAAAGAAACCTGTCTGGTCAGTGTAATGCTTGCCAATAATGAAATCGGTACAATTGAACCGATTAAAGAAATTGCCGCCGTCTGTCATCAGCACGGGGTGCTGGTTCATACTGATGCGGTTTCTGCGGCTGGTAAAATAAAAATTGATGTTCAGGAACTGGGAGTTGACCTGTTAACCATCTCTGGACATAAAATCCATGCTCCAAAAGGAATCGGTGTGCTGTATATCCGAACCGGGACCCCAATTCAACCAATCATCCACGGTGGTCATCACCAGCAGGGGTTACGCGCCGGCACTGAAAATGTCATCGGTATTATCGGTATGGGCAAAGCCTGTGAGATTCTTAAACAGGAGTGGCAGGGCAATGCCGAAAAACTACGACAGCTCCGTGACCGCCTGGAAAATGGCATTCTGAAACGGATTTCTGATGTCCGGTTAAATGGTCACCCGGAAAAACGGTTGCCCAATACCAGCCATTTCAGCGTTGCCTATGTGGAAGGTGAAGCCCTTCTGATGAATCTGGACCTGGAAGGGATTGCGGTTGCTTCCGGTTCTGCCTGTTCTTCTGGTGAGACGGAGCCCTCACCGACAGTTAAAGCCATTGGCGTTCCGGACATTTATCGTAACTCGGTTGTCCGGTTTTCAATCGGCGAAGAAAATACCGAAGACGAAATTGATTATACAATTGAAGTTATGGAACGGGTGGTCAAACGTCTACGAGAAATCTCACCGCTGACAAAGAAATAGTCAAACATCAAATACCACTGTCGCCCGGTAGCCATCAGACTGTTTTTCAAGCACATACTGATGATAGGTCGGGGTTTTAATTTCAACTTTTAACCCATGTCGCTCGTAATCGTAGGTCTCGCCGAAAAGTAGCGCCTTTAACTGTACTTGATCTGTATCCAACATTTGAATTTCTACTCTTCGGGGAATGAACCCTTGGACAGAAAAGCGGAATAAAAGTTCTCGAAGCCAGTCCAGAAACAATTCTGGTAGATCAACCGATTGTATCTCCACATTCTCAAACTTTTGCTCGGCAACTTTATCCAGATCAACCATCACATCAAAAATCATAAACGCGGCATTAACGAAAAGTTCCTGCAAATCTTTTCCGTAAATTTCTACTTTTAAATCGGCAGTATGGTCAAGCAACTGATAACGTCGCTTTTCCACATTATTCATAACTATCAGAAAATGTTTCGCCCTAATTAAAATTAACTAAAGAGCGTAACAATTTCCCGGAAGATGTTTTCCGCAGCGAACCCCTTAATATCAATTGCCTCGGAGCGGCAGTTCGCGGCACAGGCACCGCACCCTTTACACAGTGCCTGGTTAACAACTGCTGCCCTCCTGCCGGACCGTTCGTCAACAACCCTGAGTTCAATTGCACGGTAGGCGCATAAACCAGTACACATACCGCAGGCTGAGCAGCGTTCAGGGGTGACTACCGCCTGATAAGGTTCGGCTTCAATGAACTCCCGGGCGAGCACCGTGGCAGCCCGACCTGCGGCAGCATGTGCCGATGCAATCGTTTCGTCAATAAACTTTGGATAATGACACAAACCACAAAGGAAAACTCCTTCGGTGGCGAAATCTACCGGCCGGAGTTTGGCATGTGCCTCCAGAAAGAAACCGTCCTGCTGTAGTGGTACCTTAAGCATTTGCGCCAGATTAGCTGCATCAGGTTGTGGTTCAACGCCACTGGAAAGAACCAGTAGATCCGGATTAATCCTGATCGGCATATCAAGCACTGGTTCATGAACTTCAACGGTTAAATTGCCATTGTTAACCATTACCCGTGGTTTCCGGTCAACTTCATAACGGACAAAAATCACCCCGCGTTCCCTTGCCTGCCGGTAGAACTCTTCCCGGAAACCATAGGTGCGAATATCACGGTAGAGAATGAAAACTTCGCATTCCGGACTCATTTTTTTAACTGCCAAAGCATTCTTAATTGCTTCAGCGCAGCATATGCGCGAACAGTAATTATGCTCCCCCTCTCGGGAACCAACACATTGAATCATAACTACCGACCGAACATTACGCAGCTCCTGGGGTGTTCTTGCCAGTATTTCTTCCAGTTCCTGTTGAGTCCGAATGCGCGGGTCCGTCCCGAACTGATATTCAGTCGGTTGCCGATACCGCGCCCCGCTCGCAACAATCACCACTCCGTGCCGTAACCGCTCTTCGTGACCATCAACATTAATGATTGTTTCAAATGAACCGACAAAACCGCCAACCTGTTTAATTTCCGCTCCCGTAAAAACCTGGATATGCGGATGATGGGTGACTTGTTCGATCATTGAACTGAGACGTTGTTGAACATCTTCGCCTTCTATTGTCCTGTAAATTCGACGTGCAACTCCCCCCAGCACTTGCTCACGCTCTATGAGAAAGACATCCACCCCGTTATCAGCCAGCGCCAGCGCCGCTGCCATTCCAGCAATTCCGCCTCCAATTACCAGTGCTGCCCTGGTCACCGGTAAAAGGATCGGCGCAAGCGGCTGGTGCCTCCGGACCCGGGCAACGGCCATTTTTACCAGGTCCTTAGCCTTTTCGGTTGCCTGGTCCCTATCGGAATGAACCCAGGAACACTGGTCCCGGATATTTGCCATTGCAAACAGATGAGGGTTCAATCCGGCTTCGCTCAGTGTTGCCTGAAACAACGGTTCATGAGTCCGGGGGGAACAGGAGGCAACCACCACCCGATTGAGGTTGTTCTCTTTAATGCGGGATTTAATCTTCTCCAGCGTATCCGCGGAACAGGAATAAAGGTTTTCCTCAGCAAAAACCACACCCGGCAAATTTCGGGCATATTCCACCACTTCGGGCACGCGCACTACCCCACCGATATTGATACCACAGTTGCAGACAAAAACTCCTATTCTGGGAGAGACCCCGGAAATATCAAGTTCTTTTCGAGTTTCCGTGGATGGTGCATTACTGCCTGCTGCTGAAGTTAACTGCATTGCCTTGACTGCTGCGGCGGAAGCCGCTGTTACGGTTTCAGGAATTGCCACCGGCTGCGCACAGGTTCCGGAGATAAATACCCCTTCCTTGGAGGCTTGAACCGGATCAATCAAATCGGTCAACGGAAATCCGAATTGGTTTCTTTCAATAATCATCCCAGTATCGTGCTTGGACACCAGACCGCAAGAAAGAACAACCAGGTCAAACCCCTCCGCCTGCTGACCTGATTCGCCGGCATAGCGGACGATTAACCTCTTGGTCAATCGCTCCTCAAGAATTTCGGCAACCCGGGCGCGCACGAATCGGACACCGTATTGCTTTTCTGCCCGTTCAATGTAACGGTCGAACTCCTTACCATAAGCACGCATATCCATATAAAAAATGGTTGCTTCAATATTAGGATTATGTTCGCGGGCAATCACCGCCTCCTTGGCAGCATACATACAGCAGACTGAAGAACAGTAACTGCGCTCCAGTGTTTCATCCCGGGATCCGAAACACTGCACCCAGGCAATCCGTTTAGGTTCGGAACGGTCTCCGGGCCGCAGAATGTTGCCACCAAAAGGACCGGCAGCAGAAAGGATGCGCTCAAATTCAAGTGCGGTTACCACATTAGGAAACCTGGTATATCCATATTCCGGGCGTGACCGAGGGTTGGAAATTACACTCCCCTCTGCCATAATTATCGCCCCAACCTCCAGTTCAATATCCTCATCTTGTTGATTGTAATCAATTGCTCCAGCCTTGCACACCCGGGCACAGGTGCCACACCGATCTTTGGTAAATTTTAAGCAGTTCTGGCGGTCAATTGTCGGGGCATTCGGCACCGCCTGGGCATACAAACGGTAGATTGCCCGGCGCTGTGATAATCCTCCCTCAAATTCGTTGGGCAGTTTTACCGGGCACTTTTCCAGACAATCACCGCAACCAGTACACCGGCTCAGGTCCACCGAACGGGCATAGCGCCGGACTTTTACCCAAAAATCACCCTGCTCACCCGCAACCGAAATGACTTCACTGAGTGTCAGCATTTCAATATTAGGATGGCGGGCGCAGGTAACCAGTTTCGGGCTGAGAATACACATTGAGCAGTCATTGGTCGGAAAAGTTTTGTCCAGCATCGCCATATAACCGCCAATCGCAGCAGCCCGTTCAACCAGATAAACTTTTCTGCCAGCATCAGCTAAATCCAGTGCCGCCTGAACCCCACCGATCCCCCCACCAATTATTAAAACACTGTTTAACTTACGCTTCTCTGCCATACATTAATCCCTGAGAAACCGGAGAGATTCCGGTAATGTATAGCCATCTTCAATTGCCAGTTCCCGCAAGACCTGCATCACCCGGCTGATTTTAACACCCTGAGGACAACGGGTCTCACAACGAAAATGGGTAGCACAGATATCCTTAAACTCATCGTTCAGTGCCGCCTTTGCCAGTCCGAGGTTCACCTTGCGGATAAATTTGCGCGGATCTTTATTCGGGTCAAGATAACTCTCCGGACATACCGCGGTGCAAGAGCCACAGACAAAACAGACGCTAACTCCGGGAACAAGTTTGACAACCTCGCGCCGGAATTCCACATTGACACCATCTGACCAGTGGCTTTCTCCAAACTGCTGACGGATGCGGGTCACTGCATCACAGACCGCACCAATATTAACCTTCTGGGGACAACGATAAAGACAGGTTGAATGATAGGAACAGAGCCAGAGGAATTCGGATTTATAAACCTCATCCTTCAATCCTAAAATTGCCATCCGGATTAGCCGGCGTGGGTTGTACTTTTCATCCAGCCGACGCACCGGACAGGAGGCAGTACAGGAACCGCAAGCAAAACAGTTGAGAAAACTGTCATCACCCATCCGTTCCGCGATCCGATACTTAAATCGGGTATCCAGTTCGTTCAATAAAAGTTCCGCCATTGAGTTTTACTCCTCTCCAATTTCCCGGAACTCATCCTCGCGGAAGGTTGTCAGCGGCAGGGGTTCATCAAGTGACCTGCCGGAAAGATAATCAAATGCTGCCTGAGCATTACGGGAAACCTTTTTAAAGAGAACGCTCAAACCGATTTCTGCTGGACAGGAATCCTCACAGATACCGCACTGCACACAGGATGTCATCATATGATTCATCCGGGTCAAGTGGAACAAAAGCGTCCCGGCTGGCATACGGTTCAACCCTTTCCTTCTGGATAACCTGACATAATCATCCTGCTCCCGCTTTAAAACATCGGAATCAAAAAAACATTCACGACAATAACAAATTGGACACACCTTCATACAGTTATGGCAATTAAGACAATGAGCAAAATAACGGACCAGGTTCTGATAGCCGATTCCAACCCGGTCAAAATCGGCTATTTTTTGTTCGCATTGCTGCTGGCGCGTCTGCACAAACATATCCAGATATTTGTTCCGCTCCGGGTTAGTATCCTCTGTAGGCTCGATTTCCAGCCCGTCAAGCAATCGGCTACCGTTTTCGGTATACACAGTCAAAATTAATTTCTTCCTGGGATTCAAACCGAGAAATCCAATTGTCAGGTCGGCAATCAGAGGGGTAGGAAATTCACAGAGTCGACAGGCACTGCGTAAATGCTCATCTTTCAAATACTGTTCCTGGTTGCTAACAAATTCATTTATCCATTCATCCAGTTTATCAGAACTAGCAGTCAACTCCGGACTGATTGACCCGGGTTTGTATGTCCCCGGACAGTCAATCCCGATTAAGACCAGATTATCGCGGGCAATCTGTTGAAGTTTAATCAATTCTACTACCGCTCGCATTTCACAGGGCCTCAAAACCACTCCCAGCCGTGACTCGGTCGCTGGTTCGGCGGCAATCTCGGCAACGATTGAAGCGGCATTGACTGACATCACCGGCAGCAGGGGACTGATATTGGAAACTTTCTCTGGATCGCTGAATAATACTGGCGCAAACACTCCGGCTGCCGAAACCGCCGGCACAAGGAGTGCTGAAACCTGTTCGTTTTTTAACCACTGCGCGTAAAGGTTGCGCAATGTTTGCTGGGGATTATTTTCCTGAACTTTGATGAACCAGCTCTTTGCCAAATCACACCTCCCACAGATTACGGAACGGATTGGGCCCCTTCTGCCGCAACTGTTCGGTAAACTCGGTGACCGTATCGGCAAACTTCTTTCCCTCGGCAGCCGAGATCCATCTTAGCAGCACCCGTCCCTCATCCAGTCCTAGGGAACGCATAATTGAACTAAAAAGAACCATCCGGCGCCGAGTTTTATAATTGCCGGAAACATAGTGACAGTCGCCCGGGTGACAGCCACCGATCAATATCCCATCCGCGCCTTCAAGAAGTGCCCTCAGTATATAAACTGAATCAACAGCTCCCGAACACATTACCCGAATCGGCCTCATATTGGGGGGATATTGGATTCTTGATGTACCCGCAAGGTCCGCACCCGCATAGGTACACCAGTTACAGAGAAAACCAACAATCCTGGGTTCAAAATTCATTATTTACCTCCAGGTCCAATTCCTGCTTATCCTTGCTGGATCATCGCTCATAATGCTTCTTCCACCATAGCGAGGAGTTGCCGGGATTCAAATCCCTGTAATTCAATAGCACTGGATGGACAGGCAGCAGCACAGGCACCGCAACCCTGACACAGCACCGCGGTAACCTCTGACTTTCCAGTTTCAGGATTGATTCGCACCGCTTCATACTGACAAATACGTTCACATATGCCGCAACCAGCGCACCAGCGGGTGTTGACCCGCGCAACCACCGCTGAAGTCATAATCTGGTCCTGACTTATAACTGAACCGGCACGCGCAGCTGCCGCCAGTGCCTGAGCGATCGTCTCGGAAATGAAACGTGGGCTGTGACATATTCCTGCCATAAAAATGCCGGCGGTATTAAAATCTACAGGCCTTAACTTCATATGCGCTTCCAGGAAAAAGCCATCTTCATTTAAAGGCACTTTGAGCAATTTGGCAAGTTGCAGATTGACATCCGCCGGTTGAATCCCGGTTGAAAGCACTAAATAATCCGCCACCCCACCCACCCGTCGGTTGAGAACTGGGTCATAACTGGAAATAACAATTTTCCCATCCCGGCGCTCAACATTTAGTTCATCAGGCTCGTAATGAATAAACAGAACCCCTGCCCGGCGTGCATCCCGGTAAAGCCCTTCCCGGAACCCATAAGTGCGCATATCTCGGTAAAAGATGTAAATCTGGACATTGGGAGTTTGCTTTTTCAGTCGGAGCGCATTTTTAATCGCTTCGGTACAACAGACCCTTGAACACCAGGGATGATTTTCATTACGCGAACCCACGCATTGAATCATCACCACTGTCGGGTTTTGGGACTGCGCACCTGAACTTGCAGTTTCAGAATCAGCGGCGAGGGTTAGGAAATCCGGCTGTTGCTCAATCCGTTGTTCAAGCTCCAGCTGGGTTAGTACCCGCGGGTCCTCCCCATAAAAATATTCCTTCGGCACATACTCTTTTGCACCTACCGCCACTACAAAAACACCATGTTCAAGGATTTCTTCACTTCCGGGTTCACTAATACGCACCGTTGTGTGATAGTTACCAAGATAACCGCTGACCGCACTGATTTCCGCTCCGGTGAAAATCCTGACCTTCGGATTGGAACGCAACTTCGTTTCCAGCCGGGCAATAATCTCCGCGGTTGGCGTACCGGTTTCATCGTAACGGAGTTTTCTCAAATTTCCGCCCAGTTCCTTTTCCTTTTCCACCAGAAAAACCTCAAATCCCTGTTCGGCAATTGCCAGCGCTGCAGTCATGCCGGCAATACCACCGCCGATAACCAGCGCCTTCTGAACTACCGGTTGGTTGTAACCAACCAGCGGTTTCAGTCGCCGGGCATTGGCGACTGCCATTTTCACCAGTTCCTTGGCTTTTGCCGTTGCCTCCTGGGGCAAATGCATATGCACCCAGGAACACTGGTCACGGATATTTGCCATGGTAAACAGGTGCCGGTTCAAACCAGCTTCAGCAAGTGTTTCCTGAAACAGCGGCTCATGAGTACGCGGAGTACAGGACGCAACCACCACCCGGTTCAACCGGTGCTCCTTAATAATACGTTTGATTTTCTCCTGGGTATCCTGTGAACAAGTAAAAAGATTTTCTTCAGCATATACCACTCCGGGCAGGGTCTTGGCATATTCCACTACTTCGGGCACGCGTACCACACCGCCAATGTTGATACCGCAATTGCACACGAAAACCCCTACCCTTGGTTCTTCTTCACTGACATCTCGCTCCGGCGGATAACTCTTTTTGCTAACCAGCGTATTTCGGGCTGTGCTTAACAATCCGGCAACCGCACCCGCACAGCCGGTTGCTTCGGTTACCGTTTCCGGAATATCCTTGGGTTCGGTTAGAACTCCACAGGCAAATATTCCTGCCCGCGAAGTTGCGACTGGATAATCTGCTCCGGTCCGCACAAACCCCTGACTGTCAAGTTTGATACCAAGCCGTTCGCACAGTGCTACCATTTCCGGATTGGGCACCAGCGCACTGGACAGAACCACCAGATTATAAACCTCGTCGCGTAGCATTCCCTGTTCATCCTCGTAGGAAATGGATAAATCCCCGGACCCCGACACCGGTTTGATGGAACTTATCCGGGCGCGCCGGAATACCACACCGTATTCTTTTTCTGCCCGTTCGTAATATCTTTCAAACCCCTTGCCGAAACAGCGCATATCCATATAGTAGATATGACACTCTAGGTCACCGAGGCAGTGTTCTTTGGCAATGACCGCCTCTTTGGTGGCAAACATACAGCAGACTGACGAGCAGTAATAATGCTCCTGATTCCGTGAACCAACGCACTGAATCCAGGCAATCTTTTTCGGCTGGGCCAAATCCGAAGGTCGGCGAACATGCCCTTCATAGGGTCCGGTAGCGGAAAGAATCCGCTCAAACTCCAGACTGGTAACGATATTGGGATGCCGACCATAGCCAAGGCCGGCATCCGCTATTGGTTTGTATTCCCGGAATCCACCTGCCAGGATTACCGCTCCGACTTTCAGTTCCAGGTGCTTTTCCTTCTGATTATGGTCAATTGCTTTGGCTTCACACGCATTCACGCATTGAAAGCATTCACAGCAAACTCCGCAGTCCAGACAGCGCTGGGCTTCAGTTTTTGCCTGTTCTTCATTAAAGCCGAGGTTGAGCTCCTCCCAGTGCCGCCGTTCAGATGGGGATAAAACCGGTTCCCGGGTGCGGGGTTGGGGTTTAATACCGATCCGATAACCTGCGGAATCTTCAACGGTTGCACCTTCCGGGCGCGTTTCTAATCTTCCTGCACTCAGATCTTCGCCTTTAATAAACCGGTCAATAGAAATTGCTGCCTCATGACCTGCCTGCACTGCTTCAATTACCGAAGCCGGCCCCGAAACCATATCTCCGCCGGCAAAAACCCCGTCCAGACCTTTTACCTGCAATGTTACCGGGTCAACCTGGAAAGTGCCACCAGGTCCCCGTTCAATTCCTTCAAACCCATCTGCTGCTACTTGCTGACCAATTGCCAGAATCACTGTGTCTGCTGGAACCAAACAGGTGTTTTGCGGATTATACTCAGGATTAAACCGCCGCTCTTCGTCAAAAACCCGTGTGCATTCAACCGTCTTCAGTCCGGTTACAACTCCGTTTTCCCCTTGGATTGCTGCCGGGCCCCATCCGGGCATAATGTTTATGCCTTCAGCAAGCGCCTCCTCAATCTCCCAGGGGTGCGCCGGCATTTCCTCTCTTTTTTCCAGACATACCATCGTTACCTCTTCGGCACCGCACCGTCGGGCACACATCGCCACATCCACCGCAACATTACCGCCACCGATCACCACCACCCGTTTTCCTATTACCGGACTCTCTCCCCGATTGACCTGTCTGAGAAACTCAATCCCGTGAAGCACCCCATTAAATTCCATCCCCGGAATATTCAAACTTCGGCTCCGGCACGCCCCCAGTGCAATAAATACTGCCCGGTATCCCTGTTCAAACAGCTGTTTCAGTTCCGCAGTAGTTTTAACCGGCGTATTCAATTTCAGTTCAATCCCGGTATCAATTATATTCTTAATTTCCTGATCCAAAACCGTTCTGGGCAGACGGTAAGCCGGGATTCCCCAGCGCATCATTCCGCCTGCCTGGTTTGTTGCTTCAAATAAGGTGACCTCATAACCTTTAAGCCGTAAATCCAGGGCACAGGTCAAACCCGCCGGCCCAGCACCGATTACCGCCACCCGTGCCGTGTTTCCTTCGGGTTTTTCTGGAACCTGATATGCCAATCCGCCGTGTTTTGATACATAGTCGGCAAGAAAACGCTTGATCGTCCGGATGGCAACCGGCTGCTCGCCATTTATTTGCTGACGATTACATTTCTCCTCACAGGGATGATGACATACCCGGCCACAGATACCAACAAAAGGTAGCCGCTCGCGTACCAATTGATAAGCCTCTTTGAATTTACCGGCACGGGTTAAGGCAATATATCCCTGGGCATTTACCCCGGCAGGACAGGCAAGCCGGCACGGTGCCCGCTTAATATTCTTGTCAATCGCTACTGCATTGGGAATTGCCTGAGCAAAAAGTTTGTAAACCGCACCACGCTGAGCAAGCCCCTGATTGTAAGTATCCGGTACCCGAACCGGGCAGACCTTGGTGCAATCCAGACAACCGGTACATTTATCCAGAACTACATATCTGGGTTTCTGGCTAATCCGGACGGTGAAATTACCCGGCTCACCTTCCAGACCGAGCAGTTCCGCACAGTTAATCAATTCAATATTCGGGTGACGTCCCGTGCCCACCAATTTCGGTGCCAGAATACACATTGAACAATCATTGGTGGGAAAAGTCTTGTCCAGCATTGCCATAACCCCGCCGATTGCTGGTGCTGAATCTAAAAGATAAACCTTAAATCCGGAATCAGCCAGTTCCAGTGCCGACTGAATTCCGGCAATTCCGGATCCGACCACCAGAACCGCACCGACCTTTCCATCAGTATTCCGGTTTGTGCCCTGAACAACCGAATTCAGATTATCAGTACCCGCAGCGACCTCACTGTTCATACATCCACCATCTCAATCAGTGCCTTTTTAGCAAAATTTTTGAGGTTGATCGCTCCGGCTGGACAGGCAACCGAACAGGCACCGCATCCTTCACACATCATCGCCTGAACCACCGCCTTGCCGCGGCGAGTGTCTACTTTTACCGCTTCATAGGCGCAGGTGCGCTCACAATTACCACAACCCACGCAGACCTCATCATCCACCTCGGCAATCACCGGCTCATGGTAAAGTTCGGTCGCCCCAAACATCGCCAGCACTTTTGCGGCTGCACCCGAAGCCTGCGCTACCGTTTCCGGAATATCCTTCGGACCCTGACCACACCCGGCGAGGAAAAACCCGGCGGTCAATGTCTCAACCGGCCGCAGTTTGGGATGTGCCTCCGACTGAAAACCATTGGCATCAACCGCAATCTTCAGCCGGCGTGCCAGTTCCACCCCATTCGGGTTGGGAATTACTGCGGTTGCCAGTACCACCATATCGGCTTCAATCTCAATCTTTTTACCCGCAAGCGTATCTGCTGCCCAAACGACCACCTGATCCCCGCGCCTGAAAATTTTTGACACCTTTCCCCGTAAATATTTCACCCCTTCATCTGTTGCCCGGCGATAGAACTCCTCAAATCCTTTCCCCGGCGTTCGGACATCAATATAACAAACAATCGCTTCCCCATCATGCACCCGATGTTTATAAAGGAGGGCGTGTTTCGCAGTATACATACAGCAGATTTTCGAACAGTAGGGCACCCCTTGATTTATATCCCGAGAACCCGCACACTGGACAAAAACCACCCGCTTCGGTACCCGACCATCTGAAGGCCGGCGCACCTCACCGGCAAAAGGACCGGAAGCGGAAAGAATCCGTTCAAACGCCAACCCGTCAATTACATCCGGCACCGCACTCACTCCATAAGCTCCGATTCGGGAAATATCAAAAAGTTCATAGCCGGTTGCGAGCACAATCGCCCCCACCTCCTCCTCAATAATCCTCTCAGTGTCATCATAAAGAATCGCCTGTGCTGGGCATACTCGGGCACACACCCCGCACTTCTTACCCTGTAACTGTCGGCAATGCTCGGCATCAATTACTACCTTGTTCGGCACCGCCTGGGGAAACAACCGGTAAATTGCCCGGCGCTTGGTCAAATTCCGGTCAAAAGTGGACTCAACCCGGACCGGACACTTCTCCAGGCAGATACCGCAACCGGTACAAGAGTCCATATCAACATACCTTGGTCGTTGCTTTATTTTTACCTTAAAATTACCCACAAAGCCGGAAACTGAAATCACCTCGGAATAGGTTAAGAGCTTTATTCGCGGATGATTGCCCGCCTCAACCGTTTTTGGTGTCAGAATACACTGGGAGCAGTCAAGGGTGGGAAATGTTTCTGAAAGCTGCGCCATATGGCCACCAATTGACGGCTCTTTTTCAACTAAAATTACCTGATAACCGGCATTGGCGATGTCCAGCGCAGCCTGAATTCCGGCAATACCGGCACCAACCACCAGTGCCCGTTTAATTAACCCCACCTGGAGCCGGCTCAGCGGTACATCCTCCCGCACCTTGGCGACAATTGTCCGAACAATTCCCTCTGCCTTATCGGTCGCTGCATCCCGGTCCGCGGTTACCCACGCACATTGTTCCCGGATATTGGCAATTTCACAAAGATATGGGTTCAACCCGGCTTCAGCTGCTGCCTTCCGGAAAGTCGCTTCATGAAGATTTGGTGAACAACAGGCAACCACCACGCCATCAAGTTTTTTCTCCCGGATTGTCTCTTTGATTAACTTCTGCCCCGGGTCGGAACAGCAATACACATAGTCCAGCGCACTAATTACGCCGGGAATTTTCTTTGCCCGCTCTACCAGTTCCGCTACCTTAACCACACCGGCAATGTTAATTCCACAGTGACAGATAAAGACCCCGATCCGCTTGCGTCCCATTCAACGCCCCAGTCTCATTGCCTTCACAACAACCCCCGCGCTTTTAAAAATTCCCGCGGGTCAAGTTTATTATCCTCAAAACCAAGTTCTGCCTCGGTCAACCCCAGTGCCACCCCTAATAACTGAGTAAAATAAAGCACCGGCATTTCCTGATTGCCGGCTATTTTCCGCCTCTGAGCCATTTCCAGATTGTACTGGCACAACGGACAGGTTGTCACAATCAGTTCTGCTTCCCAGGTCCGGGCGTTATCAACCACCCGTAAAGAACAGGCATCGGCTACCTCCCGCCGATTGACCGTAAGATAGCCGCCACAACACTCGGTTTTAAAGTCAAATCGCACCGGTGTGCCCCCCAGCACCGCGATCAGTTCATCCATCACGGTTGGGTTTTCCGGGTCATCAAACTTCAGAATATCTCTGGGCCGCACCATCAGACAACCGTAGTAAGCAGCAACCCTGAGCCCGTGCAACGGCTTGACCACCTGTGCTTTGAGCCGTTCCCAGCCGAGTCCTTTCAATACCTCCAGATAATGCACCACCTCCACATCCCGTACGAACGGCTCATCAACAAAATCTAAAATCCGCTGCCGGTCCTGTTCAAAACCGGTCGCGTGTAACCGCTCATTTGCCCGTTTCAGAACATTATAACAGGCAGCACACAGAGTCACCAATCGTTCGCCCAGTTGACTTGCCTTCGCCAGATTGCGCACCGGTCCAACCTGTGCCGCAAAATCATCGGTATTTGTATTGTAAATTGCCCCGCAACAGTTCCAGGATGGCATCTCCACCAGTTCAAAACCTGCCCGAACTGCCGCCCGGCGCGCACAGCGGTCAAGATTTTTTGCTTTGGAGTATAAAGTGCAGCCGGGATAATACGGATATTTGTTCATACTGAAAACTTCCGGAAACTGGCGATGAACGCCTGCTGAGGTACATCCTGCAAATCCGGTTCAGTAACTTTATCCGGGTCAATCACACTGCGCTTTGCCCGCAACACTATTGCCCGGCAGGCTTCAGCAATCCTCGCGTAATCAACATTGCGTGGACACCGTGAACCGCAGACCAGGCAACTGGCACAGAGCCAGATGCCCTCACTTGCCAGTAGTTCCTCTGGCCTTCCCAGTTGCAGCAATCTTATCGCCTTACTCGGTGGCGGATCCATCAGCTCACCAATCGGACAACCGGCAGTGCAACAACCACATTGATAACAATCCATAACCCGCTGACCGCTCAATTCTTCAATCCGGGATAAAAGTGAATCGCTTGCCGCTGAATTCATTCCAAGAAAATATAATAAATCTTCAAAACTTAAAGTCAAGAAAATAAAAAGTAGATTAGTAAAATCCTGCGTTTTTAATCATACCGGTCCCAGCGGAAATCAATTCTAACTTCGGTCTGGATTTCCCCTGAGCAATCAGTTAGTTAATTTATCTGAACTATCAGCGCCCGCAGGTATTCTGATTCCGGCATCTGCGGCAGAACCGGATGGTCAGGACCCTGGGTTGAACGGTCCAGAATCACAAACTCTCGCTCCAGTTCCTGAGCAGCGGTGCTAACCACGTCCAGCAAGTCCTGCCAAAAAAGATAGTGAGAACAGGAGGATGAAATTAGTATTCCGCCCCGTGTTAGAAGCTGCATTGCCAGTCGGTTAATTTTCAAATAACCCTTAAGTCCAGCCGGTTTCTGTTTCTGTGCCTTGATGAATGCCGGCGGGTCCAGATTAATCAGTTCAAACTTCTCCCCTCTTTTAAGAAGTTCCCGCAGATATTCAAACGCATCGGCACAGACAAAACGGCAGATTCCCTGGACATTGTTGAGTGCAGCGTTGCGCTCTGCCCAACTGCAGGCTTCATTTGAAATGTCAACCGCAATTACCTCCCGGGCACCGCCCAAGGCTGCATTGATGGCAAATGAACCGGTATAGCAGAACACATCCAGGACCCGACGATTCTTTGCCAGCAGCCGCACCTTGCGGCGAGTGAGACGGTGATCAAAAAAATAACCAGTTTTCTGACCTCCAGCAATATCTACGTAGAACTTAACCCCGTTTTCCGAAATCACCAGCTCCCGATCCGGTTCTCCAAATAGCAACCGTTCCCGACGTTCCAGCCCCTCGGGCTCGCGGAGTTTAATGTCATCCTTTTCAAATATACATCGCACCGGGAATAGCCGACACAGCGCATTGACCACCATTTCCAGCCGGAGGTCAAAACCGGCAGCATAAACCTGAACCGCAAAGTGCTCTCCATACTTGTCAATTACCAGTCCGGGCAGATAGTCACTTTCCCCGAACGCCAGCCGAAAATCATTTTCACCAGGCAGGCGGCGCTGCCGCAACTGCCATGCCTTTTCCAGACGCCGAATAATCAACTCTTCATTCAGTTCCTCGTCCTGACGGGAGTAAAGCCTGACCGCAATGAGTGACCTGGGATTGAACATCCCGGAACCGATTAATTTACCTTGCTGATAAACCCGAACTAGGTCCCCGGGCTGAGGAGCGCCTTCAACTCGCTTTATCTCGTTAGCGAATACCCAGAGATGGTCGGAACGGTTTTCCTTCCGGGAAATGTGAACAGCTTTAGTTAACACCGGTTTATGCAGGTTTTAGATCCAGAATAGAGAGTCGGCACAGGTCATCAACCGAATAGAGAACAAAATATGAAACTTCGGGCTCAATCTCCAGTCCATTCTTTTTTACCTTCAGCACCAGGTCAAGCCGGTTCTCAGGCACTACCCCAATTTCCCGCTCAATCAGGTGCACCGGCTCGGAGATGAAAACGGGTTCCGGGTTCCCTTCGCCAAAAGGTGCCAGGTGGCAGATTTGCGGAGTGAACTCTTTAAAAGGTAGCACACCGTCTGCCTGAAGCACATTCTCCGGAATAATTCTGCCGGCAAAGTTCTCATGCGCATAACGCTCTGCCGCCCGGATAAACTCTGGAACCAGTTCTTGCCGGATGGTAAAACCAGCCGCCTTTTTATGACCACCAAAATCGACTAAAAATCCGCGCAGCGCCTGCAAAAGTTGGGTTAAATCTACCCCTTCAATTCCCCGGCATTCACCAACCCAGACATCACCCTTTTTCCCAAGCACAATTGCCGGCACCTGGTATCGGTCTTTCAGTCGAGCGGCACTGAATCCCAGTGCCCGCAAGGAAAGTTCTGGATGTTGAACAAAGAGAATTCCATCGCCAAGCCGGACATTTTCTAAAGCCAGATTGAGTGTTCTCTCGGCTTCTGCCCGCCATTCCAGACTTCTTTTTGCCAATTCCTGAACCCATCTCTGCGCCTCTAAAGCATCACTACTGAGAAATTTAGCCACACCTTCTTTGCCGTTTGCCGAAGCAAACAGCGGTAGTAGTTCGCTGAGAAAACTCCCAACCGTTAACTGATCATTATCCATTTTCAGATTTTCCAGCACCGCCCGAACTGCGGGCAGTTTGGTATTGACTAGCTGCTCAAACCCAAATTTAACCAGAATGCGGTTCTCACCGGTCAGCGGCGCCCGGTCCGCAATCGTTCCCAAGGTTACCAGTCCCAGCAGGTCAGACTGGGCGGAAAGAAACTCCGGAATCGTGAGTCCCATTCGGCGCTGCACCAGCCCCATTGCCAGTTTCAACGCCACACCAGCACCGGTGAGCAAAGGGTAAGGATATTGGCTGTCACTGCGCTTTGGGTCTACAACCGCGAGTGCCGGTGGCAATGGCAATATCGCCTCGTGGTGGTCAGTTACAATCACCTCAATCCCCTGCTCCTTCAACTTTAAAATATCATTGTGATTGGAAATACCGCAGTCTACGGTAATGATGAGCCCGGGCCGCTCCGCTGCCGAAAGCTCGGCCACAAACTTTGCGTCCAGTCCATGCTTATCCCTGCCTTTGGTAGGAATGTGATAACCAACCAGCGCCTGCATTCCCGAAAGTACCTTCACCAGTATCAGTACCGCCGTAATACCATCTAGGTCGTCATGCCCCCAGATTAATATTTTTTCCCGGCGCTCGAGCGCCTGGAATATCCTGGTGGCTGCTGGTTCAAAGTCGGGCAGCAGTTCTGGTGGATGTAAATACTTAATATCTGGATTCAACCAAACCGAAACCGCTTCCGGCTCTTTAACTCCGCGCAATACCAGCAATCGGGCAATTATCGGCAGAACACCGGTTGCTGCGCTCAATTGCTGTACCACCGCTTCGTCAACCGGTCGGCATTGCCAGGGGATCGGTCTCATCTCTCAACCAGCACAATTCTACCTTCAATCCGGGCATCAACCGGCGAATGTTGCCGAATATAATCGGCAATCACGTCCCGCAGCGGCAGATAACTATCCTCAATCTCTTCCCCCTCAGTGAAAATATGATAGTCGCCGGTTCCGGCTGCCAGATAAGAGTTGGTTGCCAGCGTGTAAATCCGGCTGGAATCAAGCGGCTGACCATTGATAATTACTGACAGCACCCTTTGACCAATCGGTTTATTCAATGTATAGCGCATTTTTAACCCGGAGACCTGAAATATTGCATGGTGCCCATTAACCGAAACCTCTAATATCTCTTTAATCTGTTTGCCAGAATATCTGCCGGTAACAACCGTATTGCCGAAAACATCAACCTGATAAACATCCCGATAGGTCACCGCACCGGCTGGTATGTTCGCCCGAATGCCGGCTGAATTGTGAACCGCAATATCGGTTTTAAATCGCTCGCGCATCGCATCGGTGATGAGATTACCAATCGGTGTCTCGTTGAATCCACCCCGGGTCAGTTCGCGACGGGAATAACCGAGTATTTCATCAAACCCTTTCTCCGCAAGCTGGCGAATTGAGTCCAGCCTTCGCCCATAAATAGAATCCCGCGGCACTTCATCTGCTAATAGATCAATCAAGCGGCCTGAATAACCTACTATTTTTCGGCAATGGGTATCAAACTGAATATCAAGCACACCAACGGCACTGAGTTTAGAATAAGCCTGTTGAATTATTGTATGGTTCTTTGGAGTTTCATACGGCGGCTCAACACCAGTATGGCTGTGGGCACCAATAATAATGTCCACTCCGGGAACCGAATCGGCAAATCGCTGGTCATGGGTATATCCGATGTGATTCAGGGCAATCACAATCTCCGCACCCTGAGCGCGCAGCCGTGCCACCTCCTGCCGGGCAACTTCGTAATACGGTAAAATGTCCAAAGGACCGATGAGCGAGTCATTTACCATTCCGTAAAGATACTTGGTCAACACTCCCAGCACCCCGATTTTTATTCCGTTTCGTTCAAATATGCAACTTGATTTCAAAAATCCGGGTGGGGTATCACTTTCCCGAACCAGAACATTACTCGCAATCCAAGGGATTTTAGAGGAATCCGCCAGCTCTTTGAGCACCTGCCAGCCGAAGTCAAAATCGTGATTTCCCGGTGCTACGGCATCATATCCTGCATAGCGGAAAAAATCCACCACCGCCATGCCCCGGGTGAAATCGCCAATCGGTGTCCCTTTGAAAATATCTCCCCCATCCAGCAACAAAAAACCAAAACCGTGGCGAACCGCTGAATCCCGCAACTCCCGGATTATGGTCAGGGCACCTGCCGCATTGGCGAGGGGCGGTGGAAAATTGTTATCCAGCCAGAAAGCAGCAGATGGCATCAGGGCACCATGGATATCATTTGTATGAACTATCAACAGGTGTTGAATTTCACCGGCAACCGGTTTCCAAATCAATAAAACAGGCAAAATCAGTCTCACTACCCATTTTAACTTCTTAATCGGAGAGCTTTGAATTTTCCTTGAATTATAACTCATATTGCATACCCAGACTCAAATTAATTCTGGTCTGATAAACACGGCTGTCTTCAGGAGTAATCGGCAGGACAAAGTTGCGCCCCGCCAGCTCCTCCCGGGTTCCGGTCAGGCCGAGGTCGATTCGCCAGTGATCTATATTGAACCCTAACCCGAACTCGCCATAAGGCATCTGGACACCCGGGTCAGAAAATAATGGCTCCAGACCAAAACCGTAGCGCAAACGGACCGAATTCAACATCAGATGTTCAACCCCGAGCCGGACCGAAAGCACATTTTTGTACCCGGAATCAACTACCGACCAACCGGTCAATTGGGCGCTCATCATAAATTTTGAGGGCAAGCTTCCCGCCGCGGCCAACTCTACACCCGCCACCGCACGCCAGGGTTCAATTCGGGTACCGGTTGAGTCCCATTTGTTCAGCCGGACCGAAGATTGATAAGCAAAATCCAGCTTCAATTTTGGAAAAGGCATAGTCCCGATTCCGGCAAGCCAGCCAACTCCGCTGGGCTTGCCCCTGCTGGTTAACCGCACCGTGTCTGGCACCCTAATTATCAACTGTTCAAACTCCCTTGAGCCGAAAAGATATCTGGCACCAATACCAATGCCCAACCGGTTAACCGGATTGAAACTGATGCCTAAATTGGCACCCTTCAGCATTCCGGATTGCTCAACCCGGTCTTCCCCAATTTTGACATAGAAATCATCTAACCTCTCTTTCAAATACTGATAATTGAAATCGCGCACCACCCCGACCCCGGCACCGAAACCAAAATTCCGGTATCGGAATATACCGGCAACTGGTCCGAATCGCCAGCTGGAGCTGAAGTTATCAGCATATACCGCCTCGCCAACTGTATTCTCAAATTGGTCATAGACCAGCCGTGCCCGTTCCTCGTTTAGCAATCGGTAACTCAGACCGATCTGCAGAATTGAACGGGAATAAAACCCGAGCCTTGCTGGATTGACAAAAACGGCAGCCGGCTCAGCTTTCACTTCGTCACCCCACCAGTCGCGAACCGGCACATTCGCACCCACCCCGCCCGCGCTAAATAGACCGAGCACAACGGTGATCAACTTAACTATTAACCTCTTGCCGTGCAATGTTTTAATTATCTTTTCCATCGTGCCTCCTGCCTTACCAAAGAAAATCAATTTGCAAACTGATGTCAAATCGGTTATCTTTGCTTACAAAATCCTGGGCTGGTGTTCCATCCTGATAATGCACCTCCCCGGAACTTCCCAGACCGGTATGGGGAAACTCGCTTAATTTCTGCCGGAATTTGAGGTAAACCAAAAGGTTATCACCAATCCGGTCACTGAATGCCAGATACCACTTGAAACCATTTCCATCCACGAAATCTATCCTGTTATCCTCAAACATCCAGTTGGACAAGCCGGCACTGCGCCAGTTCGCAATACCGATTTCACCCTGAAAATCATCAGAAAAATTGTGCTCCCACTGAATCATTAAAAAATCACCACTGATGCTTGCCTCATCATTGTATTCCATCATTGGCGTCAATAACGTTTTGCTGAAGCGCACCTCACCGGTCAGATAATCCCAGTTGGATAGCGAAACCAGTGCCCGCAGTGCCGATTCCATGGAAACCGTCCTGGTTCCCAGTACCAGTTTTGGTTTTTCCTTTACCTGCACCTTCTGACGGAACCGCAGCCTTAACGGATAAACCGGCCGGTATTCAACCTCTCCCTGAAACCGGCAATTATCCGCCCCATAGGCGAGATTACGCCACACATCAACATATACCCGGGTAAAGGTAATCTGCCGGGAAATCTGATACCGGAGCTCGGCAAAAAAACCCTGTTCTGCCTTGGGCATTGGAAAATCCTGCAGTGCGGCAAAAGTGGGGTCAACCAGCCGGTAAGACTTTTCCAACGGCGTGTCCTCAAACCGTAACTCCTCACAGAAACCACGATTATACGGGTTGTTGTAATCCACATCGTAATGCCGGTAAAGCACGGTAAAATTCAGATAATCGTACTGGGTATAAGCCTTTAAAAGATAGGCCTTACCTCCTTTAGCCTGTTGAGCAAACTCACCTTCCAGTGCCAGATTGTTTATCACACTCCGAAAATCGGCTGAATAAATTAACCGGTTTCTGCCGCTGTCCAGCCGGGTCCAGTTCGGATCGTCCAGCAGCTCGGCATCACCGGGCAAATCCAGCCAGCGGGCATTTGGATTCAAACTCCGGTCAGTTGAGCTGAACAGACCGTTAAACCCGAGTTTGGTTCCCAACGGTATAAAGCCAATCCCTGACAGGTCAAACGCCAGTTTTCCGCCGGCATCGGTTTGATGCATTACATTTTTCAAACTGGGATAACGGGGTGTGGACACGATGTACCAGTTAACCGAACTATCCGGATTAAGTATTCCATCCCGGGGAGCATAGGAAAAAAAACCTAATAAACCTAACCGACCAAACATCAACTCGGCAGCCCCGCCCCGCAACCCGAATCCTGGATTCTCATTCAAATCACCAAACAATCCGGTGGTTCGCTTATGCACCCTGGACATCAATTCAAAATTATTATCCATCAAAAGACCTTGCCCCAGGGTCAAACGGAAATCGCCCAGCATCAACCGCTTCACCGGACCGATTCTATCTGCCGTCACATATCCCTTCAATTCGCTTATTGCCTTTGGTTCATAAAACTTCTGTTCCACCCAGAGCCCGGCACGCATCCGCTCGCCACCACGGAAACGCAACCGCTGACGCACACTACTGTTATTTACCATACTGGCACGGTATTTTTGTTCCTGTAGCAATCGCTCTTGGAAGAAATCAATTTCTGACTGGGTCCAGCCGGCTTCGCGAAATTGGGCGCTGTCCGCAATTAAATTTTTCAATGCCGATGCAAACTCCTCAACCCCGGTCCAGACCCACCAGTCCTCAGCAGATTCAAATTTCAACCGGTAATTACCGCTGAAAAAACTCCTCTTCAGCCCGCCAACTGCCCGGTCATCAAACCGGACATAATTTCTCATTCCCCGATAACCATAGCTTGAAAGACCATCAACCTTACTTGCCAGGTCGCGCCAGCTGGTAATTCTTCCACCCGCACCCACAAACTTCACCACCGCCACCGCATCCACCAGCGAAACATTCTCAAGTAACAGTAGTTCGTCCACTGATGCCCGATTGACATTAATCGGGTCCAGCAGCAAGTCCTGCCACTCCTCCACAACCGCCTTTCCCGGACCATCCTCAGAGGCAAGCCGGCGCTGAATTCGTTGAACATTATTTGCCAGCCGTTCCTCCCAGGAACGCGAGCTCAAATAAATTAACCCCTTCAACTGTTCCAGTTTCTCCGGTGTTATCCCGGGAATTTTCAATAAATCGTAAATGCTATTAAACCTGCCATATAACTGGAGATACTCATAAATTTTATCCGCAGTTAATGAATCAACCGGCAACGCCCGGATTTCACTTTTGGTTGCTTGATTGATGTCCAGTTGCTGTTCAGGAGACCAGCTGCAAAAAATCCAGATGAGCGCAACCAGCATCAGTCTAAAAATTTACCCGGATTCCGAAATTGTGGGTCAAAGTAAGCACCGGATGGGTAATCAGTGCATAGTCAATCCCGATATTCTTTATGCCGGTCCCCAGTCCGAAGGCAAACCGAATCGGTTCGGTCTGAACCCCGGCACGGAGCATAAGATACTGAGGAATAACCTCAAACTCCTGACCAAAAGCGAACTGTGTGCGCTGCCCTGGTTCCTTTGCCACCTGCAACGCCGACTGAATCCCAGGGCGGGGAGAAAAACCCAGTCCCCCAAATAGCACCTGGGGCAGTTCTGAACCGCCGATTCTGGGCATATTGATATTATGGGCATAAAAGCCTGCGCTCCAGAAGCGAGCAAACCGGGTAAACAAACTCAAATCCAGCCCGAGTGCAAACCCTTGACCAAAATCTTGCTGAAACAGATTATAGCCATTAATACCGTATCCGAATGCAAGCCCCTCTGCTAACTGAAATCCATGAGCCAGTTTCAACGAACGTTGCGACTGGAGTTCAAACCCGGTCTCCTGAATCCGAACGGCAAAACTGCCCAGCCGCCTGCTCGGCACACCGACCCCGACCTGGATTGTATGCAGATTTGCGCCCGCACCCCCGTAAAGCAATTTATAAAAACCCTGAAACTGTTTTTCTTTTACAAAGGCAAGACCGGCAGGATTGAAATCAATTGCGCTGAGGTCATCGGCGACAGCGGTGAAACTTCCCGCCATCCCCTCGGCGCGTACCCCGGACTGATTATCTTCAAAAAGCGCATAGCCGGGCACGACCAGCACAATCAAAAGTGGCAGTAATCTCCAGAACCGGGCCATAACTCAAACGATTTTACCCCGGCGGGCATCGTTGTCAAATATAAAATCAAGATCGTCTTTAACTTACCCATCAACACTGCCAGTTGACATTTACTTTTTAGCAAACTAAAATCTCTTGATGAAACCAGCACCATTTGATGTCCTGGTCGTCGGCGCGGGCCATGCGGGCTGCGAAGCCGCCCTCGCCAGCGCCCGGCTTGGTCAGAAAACTTTGCTCTTGACCCAGAATCTGGACACAATCGGCCTGATGTCCTGTAACCCTGCGGTTGGTGGTATTGGCAAAGGTCAATTGGTTAAAGAGATTGATGCGCTTGGCGGCCAGATGGCGCTGGTCACCGACCAGGCGGGCATTCATTTCCGCCTGCTGAATACAAGTGCGGGCCGCGCCGTTCGCTCCTCCCGGGTCCAGGTTGACCGGCAGCTGTACCGGCAGATTATGCACGCCATCGTTGAGAAAACCGAAAACCTGTTCCTCCGCCAGGGAACCTGTGCCCGGATTCTAACCCGCGGAAAAACTGCCATCGGCATTGCCACCGAAACCGGGGAGCATTTTTACAGCAAAACCGTAATCATTGCGCCGGGCACATTCCTTTCCGGATTAGTTCATATTGGGTTAATTCATTTTCCCGCAGGCAGACTGGGCGAGGCGCCGGCAAACCTTTTGAGCCAGAATCTGAAGGAAATGGGCTTCCGGCTCGGACGATTCAAAACCGGTACTCCGCCCCGCATTGACATCCGCACGGTTGAGCTTGAGCGGCTGCACCGGCAGGAGGGCGACCATCCGCCCCGGCCGTTTTCCTTTTGGTCAGTACAACCCCTTGAAAACCGGGCAGCCTGCTATATAACCTGGACCACCCCCAAAACCCATGAAATTGTTAAAAAGGGCTTAAAATACTCACCACTCTACACCGGTATCATCAAGGGCCAGGGGGTCCGCTACTGCCCTTCAATTGAAGACAAAATTGTCAAATTTGCCGAACGGGAACGGCATCACATCTTCATTGAACCTGAAGGCACCAATACGATTGAGCTCTATCCCAACGGCATCTCCACCTCCCTGCCCATTGAAATTCAGGAAAAGATGCTCCACTCCATTCCCGGGCTGGAAAACTGCCGGCTTCTTCGGCCGGGCTATGCGATTGAACATGACTTCGTTGACCCAACCCAGTTATATCCAACACTGGAAACTAGACTGGTCAAAAATCTCTACTTTGCAGGACAGATTAACGGCACCACCGGTTATGAAGAAGCCGCGGCGCAGGGGCTGATTGCCGGCATCAATGCCGCGCTCCGTGCTCAAGACAAACCACCTTTTATCCTTTCCCGGGCTGAATCCTATATCGGCGTGCTTATTGACGACCTGGTAACCAAGGGGACTGACGAACCCTACCGGATGTTTACTGCCCGGGTTGAATTCCGGCTCTTGCTTCGCGAAGACAATGCCGACCTACGCCTGAGTCCGAAGGGCTACGAACTCGGCTTGCTGGACCAAAACCGGTACAGCCGTGTTCAAGAAAAAAAGAGCCAGTTTGACCAAACGCTCAACTGGCTCAAAACTTGCCGAATTTACCCTTCTGCCCGGGTTAACCGGCTCTTAAAAAGACTAAATACCACCCCGCTTAAACAATCCGCATCCGCACTGGAACTTCTGCGCCGCCCTGAAATTGACCTGCAGGCACTTTTCGGGCTAACTGAATCTGCACCCCAAATTCCGGTGCCGGTTCAGGAACTGGTTGAGGTTGAGGTTAAATACGAAGGTTATATTGAAAGGATGAAACGTCAGCAACTCCACTTCAACGAACTTGAACAGCTGCGCATCCCGGAAAACATTGACTACTACCAGATTCCTGGACTTTCCACCGAAATCCGGGAAAAACTCACTCGGGTCCGCCCCGCCTCAATTGGCCAGGCACAGCGGATTCCAGGTGTGACCCCGGCGGCGATCTTTGCCTTGACCGTTTATCTTGATAAAAAACCAGTTCCGGCTAAAATTTTACAAACTAAAAAATGAGCCTGCTCCGATTACGCACCGAACTGGAATCGCTCGCCCGGGCCCGGGGTGTTGCCCTCTTCGGCATCGCTGAAATCAGCAAAATCAAAACAGATGACCTCCTCCTTCCCAAAGAAATTATCTCCCGCCTGCCCTATGCCATCTCGCTCGCTCTGCCGCTCTCAAAACCGGTTTTAGACCTGTTGACCGACCACCCCGACCTGCTTTATGAACACCACTACCGTCAGCTCAACTTTGCCCTGGACCGCATTGCACTGGACATCACCCTCTATTTACAAAACAACGGATATGCCGCCCTGCCCATCCCCGCTTCGCAGGTTATTGATTGGGAGAACCAACGCGGTCATCTCTCCCATAAACGGATTGCAATTGGAGCCGGGCTGGGCTGGCTGGGCAGAAACAACCTCCTCGTTACCCCGGAATATGGTGCTCAGGTCCGGCTGGTGACCATTTTGACCGACCTGGAACTGGAACCCGGAACTCCACTCAATCAGGACTGCGGTCAATGCCGGCGCTGCCTTGATGTCTGTCCGGCAAATGCGATCCGGGAAAAACCTGAAGAGTTTGACCACTATGCCTGTTTTGAAAAACTGAAAGAATTTCAGCGGCAACGCTATGTCCACCAGTTCATCTGTGGACTCTGTGTCCGTGCGTGTTCAGGCAACAGAACCTGACCTCCTTTTCAACTCCCGAAACTCTCAACACCAATCTCAGCGCCGATAACGAAACTCATTCCCCAGCGCCAGATAAACCCGCACCCCGCCGGGATGAGGCGTCGGCTTTAAAAAATTACCCAGGGAAACCATCAGCCGCAGCGGTCCGACCGGTGTGCCGGTCAAAACGCCAGTTCCAACCCCCCAGTGCAGTTTATCCAACACCTCTTGATTGTTAAAAATTAAATCCAGCCGGGTAAATGTTCCTAAATTACCCAGCACCTCAAAATACAAGGGATAATCGGTTCGGTTCAGCAGATTCAATGCCCGCCACCGCAATGCCATCCCCACAATCAATCGCTGCGCACTGGTAAACTCCTGTTCGGCAAAACCGCCAAACCGTTCACCCCCGGAAACAAATTGCTCGCACAAAGGCAGCCCGCCCAAAGACACTCCGACAGAGGTCCACAACCGCAAACCCAATCCTGAACCAAATGGCACCAACTGCTCGCCATTAAATTCCAGTTTCAAAAACTCCTTCTGCCCCAGTACCCTTGGACTGGAATAAAACCCGTTTAAACGATAAACAAGCCCGCGTGCGGGTAAATCCAGCCGGTCCTGATTGTTAAACTCCAGATTAAAAAAAGCACCGCCGAGCCAATCGGTCTCAAGCGTATCAACCGCCGCCCCCTCATAACCAACCCTTTCCACGCGCACCCCAAAATTAAAGAAGCCATTACGACCGGTAATATAACCCGCCTCGGCAACCCCGCCCCAGAACCGCTCAAAATAACTGGAACTGAACTGCCCCTGCTCATAGAAACTCCGACTTAACGAGCTCACATACCCATCCAGCCGATAACCGAACGGCAACCGGAGAATCCTCGTGCCCGTAACCCCCAGCCGGAACTCGTTCGGATTCCCGACCACACCGGCCGCCCGAACCGTTGCCCCTAAACCAAAAATATTCTCCTCCCCGACCTCTGCCCCGACCACCACATTGTCATCTGAATCATACCTGACTCCCAGCGCATAAAACCCGAACGGCCGCTCATTAACCTCATAAACCAGAACCACACTATCTTCCGCTACCGATTCCAGCCGAAAATTAACATCTTCAAACAGACCGGTATTAAACAACCTTTCCAGGTCAGAAATAACTATGTTAAAATTCAACCTCGCCCGTTCCCGGCTCCGCACATAAGGTAGAATGAGTGACCGTCGGGTCCGCTTCAACCCTTCAAATTTAATCTCCCGCACCACCGGCAGAACCTTCGGCGTCAGCTGTCTTCGGACCCTGACCGGCATTCTACCCCGCAGTTTTTCCCGGATTAAAGGTAGTGCCCGAATTGCTGCCGACTCGCCGGCAGCAATTAATTCCTTTGCCCGCGCAAAATCCGAATGCAAAAACCGGGAGACATCCGGTTCAATTACCACATCAGCCAGTTCCTTTGCCCGTTCTACATTCCCGATACTCATCAGGTCAATACTCCGGGACGCGATATCAACCAGAGTCCGCCCTGGTGTCTCAGCCTTCCGCATCGTCAACACCGCAACAATCAAATCCGGCTGAAAATCATCAAGCGCCGCCACCGGCATATAATCCATCACCCCACCATCCACCAGTTCCCTTCCATTTATCACCTCCGGTGAAAAAACGCCGGGAATGGCAATACTTGCCCGGATCGCCTGCTCCAGCCGTCCCCTTTTCAACACCGCCTTCTTACCCGCATAGACATCAACCGCCACTGCCCGATAAGGAATCACCAGACTATCAAAATTATACCCGCTATTAAACTCCGCCTCGGCTAACAATCGGTTCAAAAGCAATTCCACATTCTGCAAAGGGACCAGCCCGCTCGGCAGATAAGGCACCAAACCTTGATGACGTAACTGCAGGATATAACGTTGCCGATTCTGTTTCTCCTGCAAATACTGCGTGCCAAACCCCGGACGGGAAGAAAAAAGCCAGTTCCAGTCTGCGCTCAACGCAATACTCTCAATCTGGGCTGCACTATACCCGGCAGCATAAACCCCGCCCACCAGTGAACCCATACTATTCCCCGCGATCCCGACAAAATCCAGTCCTTCCCTTTCCAGCACCTTCAGCACGCCGATATGGGCTAGCCCCAAGGCGGCACCACCCGAAAGGCACAGTCCAATTCGCACCGGTTCGGCGATTACCACACTCGCAAAAACAAATCCGATAAAAACCCTGCGCACCACTTATTATAACAACTTCTGTCCCGCAAATCCAATTAGACGCAATACCACCTCACCCATAAACCCGGTTACCATTCCATACCCCCTGCCCCAAGCCGTCCCTGGGACTACCCCCGCCTACCCCTATTTAACAGTCAACAGAATTTTCAACTAACCTGCCAAGTAATTGCAAAATAGCAGGTTAAACAGTCCAACCTTTTTGCAAACTCCGATTTTATGTTAAATTTTCCAGCTTTCCTGACTCTAAATATAAATGGGGTGAACTATCAAACTAAACTATGCACCAGGATTTGACTTATCTGTTAGGACAGGATAATTTAATTGATGCTATGTAATGCCTGTCCTTTTGAGTGTAATGTTGACCGCTCGGTGAAACCGGGCAGATGCCGGGCAACCGATGAGATTGAGGTTGCACAGGCACAACTGCACTTCTGGGAAGAACCCCCAATCTCCGGCACCCGCGGCTCGGGCACAATCTTTTTCTCCCATTGTAATTTGAGTTGCAAGTTCTGCCAGAATTACGATATCTCGCAAATTGGTTTTGGCAAAAAAGTAACCCCGGAAAAACTGCTGGAAATTATGTTCAATCTGGAAAGACAGGGTGCACACAACATCAATCTGGTTAGTCCGACCCATTACAGTCTGCAACTGCTGCCGCTTCTAAAAAAGGCAAAAGCGAAATTGAAAATCCCGATTGTCTGGAATTCAAATGGCTATGAAAAGGTGGAAACCCTGCGCCAACTGGCAGGTCTGGTCTCAATCTACCTACCGGATTTGAAATACTTTTCTGACGAACTTGCCCGCAATTTTTCTTCTGCCCCGGATTATTTTAAATACGCTACCGCTGCCATCCTGGAGATGAAACGCCAGGTTGGTGGAAACATTTACGATGACGAGGGAATCATTCAGCGTGGTTTAATCATCCGGCACCTAGTTCTTCCCGGTCAGGTTGAAGACTCGAGGCAGGTTCTTAACTGGATAAAAACAAACCTTGGTGCTGATACCCCCATCAGTTTGATGGCACAGTATTATCCAACTTACCGGGCAAAAGAACTGCCGGGAATGAACCGGCGCCTGCGGGCTGCCGAATATCAGGAGATTAAGGAACACTTTCTTGCCCTCGGTTTTGAACAGGGTTTTTTACAGGAGCTCTCTTCTGCCAGTCCGGACTACACCCCGGACTTTGAAGGCCGGGGAATTGAAAATTAAAATCTGCTAATAACAAAGCACATTTTAAGCAGAACCCGAGTCCGTAAATTCGGGCTACAATTGCTTTGCCACTACCGAATAATCTTTTTTTGACAAACTAAAAAGGTAATTATAAAATAAATTAAAATGATGAGTATAACAATCAATAATATTAAAATTGAGTGTATCAAAGGTGATATTGCCGCCCAGGAAGAAATTGATGCGGTGGTGAATGCTGCCAACGCCTGGCTCAAACCCGGCGGTGGTGTTGCCGGTGCAATTCATCGGGCAGCTGGTCCAGAGCTGGAAAAGGAGTGCCGGAAGTTTGCGCCGATTAAGCCTGGTGCTGCAGTTATTACCCGTGCCTATCAGCTGCCCAACCGTTATGTAATTCACTGCCTTGGTCCGGTTTACGGTGTGGACCGACCTGAGGCAGAACTTTTGAGCCAGTGCTATCAGAACGCCCTGCGCCTTGCCGAGGAGCATAAAATTAAATCAATCGCCTTCCCTGCCCTCGCCACCGGCTATTTTGGCTATCCAATCGCAGCAGCAACCGAGGTAGCTTTACGGACGATAATCCAGGCAATTCCGCAACTGAAATGGATAAAACTTATTCGTTTTGTCCTCTACAGCGAAAATGACTTCAAGGTTTACGAACAGACCCTTTCCCGGCTGGGCGCCGAAATTAAATAACCGGGGTCAGGAATGGTGAACCTGCTCAAAGTTTTTCTTTTGTTTTTTGTCGTTACCTTTATCACCTGCGGTGGCAAAAAGCAAACTGCCCAGATAAATCAACCGGATTCAATTGCGGGCTATGGAATTGTCTTGACCGAAGAAAGTTCGCCCCGGGATGTCGCTCGCCTTTTAATTCAGGCGCTGGATAACGATGATGAACAGCTATTGACGAAACTGGTGGCGGTAAAATATGAAACCCGAGCGCTTAAAACAATCCGCCGGCAACAGGGAGCCGCCGGGAAAAAGTTGTCCCCGGAAAAAATCGCGGTGATGACCGCGGCGGGCTGGCGGGGAACCTATCTCTCCTTCACTCCGGGCAGAACCAGAATTACCGACGAGATAATCTGCGGTGACACCGCTTATGTTAATATCATCGCCATCAACCTCCAGGGAAACGAGCTCCCTCTTGCCATAAAGATGGTGCACGAAGACAATCTCTGGAAAATCCCGGCGGCGGCTGAATGGCTCTGGGAACACAAAGATTAAAACAGGGGTAATTTTTTCTTGACAGGTGAACGAACGTTCACTATAATTAACAGATGAAGAAAAATGCCGATATAAAGGAAAAAGTTGCCCGCATCCAGCAGTTTTATCAAGAGCAGCGGCGGATGCCGTCGTATGCTGAAATCGCCCGGCTTTTTAATTGGCGGTCGAAGAATGCAGTTTTCCGGCTGGTAGCAAAACTCAAGGCACTGAATCTTGTTGACCAGGATCCAACCGGCCGGCTGATTCCGAAATCAGTTATCAGGCCGTTAAAACTACTGGGCACGGTTGAGGCCGGTTTTCCTTCTCCGGCTGAAGAGGAACTGCTGGGTAAAATCTCACTGGATGAATACCTGGTGCAAAATTCCAGTTCCACCTTTCTGTTGAAGGTAACCGGTGATTCAATGCAGGGTGCCGGCATTCTACCTGGTGACCTGGTGTTGATTGATCGAGCGCTAATACCCAAAAACGGCGACATTGTCATTGCCGAGGTTGATGGTGAATGGACGATAAAATACTTCCACAAGCAGGGCACGAGGATCACACTGATTCCTGCCAATCCTAAATACCAGCCAGTCAAGCCCAAACAGGAACTTAAAATCGGTGGTGTGGTCACCGCGGTTATCCGGAAATACCGATGAACCCGCAACCGCTGGTTGTTTTTGACCTGCACAATGCGATTCTGCACATTGATGCCGATGCCTTTTTTGCCGCCTGTGAACAGGCAACCAATCCTCAACTTGCCGGCAAACCTGTGATTGTGGGCCGGGAACGGGGAATCGTCACTGCCGCAAGTTATGAAGCAAAGGCACGGGGAATAAAACGGGGAATGCGTATCTGGGAGGTCAGAAACCTGTGTCCGGACGCAATTATCCTTAATTCTGACTATGAGAAATACAGCCTGTTTTCGGTGCGGATGATGGAAATCCTAAAACGGTTCTCTCCGGTGGTGGAACGGTATTCAATTGATGAAGCGTTTGTGGACCTTACCGGCCTGCGCCTAGTATATCACTCTTCCTATGAGGAACTGGGCCTGCGGATTCAACAGACAATCACCAAGGAATTGGGCATTTCGGTCTCAGCGGGTATCAGTCTGACCAAGGTCCTTGCCAAAATCGCCTCCCGGCACAAAAAACCCGGCGGGCTGACTGTAATCCCGGGCCGGCAGATCCACCTTTATCTTCAGGAACTGCCGATTGGGGAAGTCTGGGGCATTGGCCATAATACCGCCGCCTGGTGCCAAAAACTGGGCATTCATACCGCTCTGGATTTTGCCCGTCGCCCTCAAGAGTACATCCGCAAACACTTCTCTAAACCCGGTTATGAAATCTGGCAGGAGTTAAACGGCATTTTGGTATATCCGGTAATTCCTGACCCGAAGACCGATTATAAATCCATCAGCAAGGCACAGACCTTTGCTCCGAGTGGGGACCGGTTTACCGTTTACTCCCATCTCTATGCTAATCTTGAAGCCGCCTGTTTCAAATCCCGACGTTACAAACTGGCACCCCGGCGTCTGGTTCTTTTGCTGCGCAGTCAGGACTATCAGCAGAGTGCGGTAGAACTGAAACTGTCCATACCCAGCGCCTATCCGCTCCTTTTGAGCCCGGTGGTCCAGACCGGTTTTGAGGCAATCTATAAACCGGGAGTCGTTTATCGTCAGACCGGGGTAATTCTCACCCAGCTGGTCCCGGTGCATAATATTCAACCCACCCTCTTTGACGACCCGGTTCGCTTAGAAAAAATGGAACGGTTGTATCAGGCAGTTGACCACCTAAAAGGAAAAATGGGTAGTGAGGTAATCGGTTCCGGGCTGGCACTCTCTCCCCAGCCCCGGAAAGCCGAACGTTTGAAAATTCCAATGCTGAACATCCACCTCGCAAATTAGTCACTAATTGCATTCCAAACGCCGATGATTAAAATAAAGCGATGTGCGGCGTGCTTGGACTTTTCTACTTTAATCAGCCGGTCGGAAACGACCTGATAACCGGCTTACTGGCACTCCAACACCGTGGACAGGATGCTGCCGGTATTCTGACCTCAGATGTCACCGTGCACCTGAAGAAGGGCAACGGGCTCGTAAACCGGGTATTCAATGAAAAGAATCTTGCCCGGTTAACCGGCGCGCTGGGTATTGGCCATACCCGTTACCCAACGATTGGTCCGGGTTCAAGCGAAGATGCTCAGCCCTTTTTTGTTAATCACCCCTACGGTATCGGTATGGTGCACAATGGGAACCTGACCAATTATTTTACCCTGCGCCACGAACTGGAGACTAAAGACCTCAGGCAGCTAACCAGTTTCTGCGATGTGGAACCAATCCTGAATGTATTTGCCTGCGAACTGGAGAAATGCCGCTCAGAACAACTGAAACCGGAACACATTTATCAAGCGGTTAAAGGGGTGTTTAACCGGGCTAAAGGGGCTTATTCCGTTGTTGCGCTGATCCATCAGCAGGGACTCGTTGCTTTTCGTGACCCTAAAGGCATCCGGCCGCTGGTCATTGGAAAAAGACCGGTAGGTTTAGAACAGAACATCAGCCCGCTCCGTCATAGCGTTCTTAAAAAAAGACCGGTATATGATTATGCTATTGCTTCGGAAAGTGTTGCCCTGGATTTGATTGGCTTTGAGGAGTTCCGTGATGTTAAACCGGGTGAGGCAATTTTCATTGACCGGCATCACCGGCTTCATCATCATCAAATTGAACCACCTGACCTCCATACCTGTATCTTTGAATATGTTTATTTTGCCCGCCCCGATTCGGTGATTGACGGTATTGAAGTCTATGAAGCCCGGCTACGCCTAGGTGAAACCCTTGCCCGGGAAGTGCTCAAACGAAATATCAAACCGGACATCGTAATTCCGGTTCCGGATACCGCCCGACCGGCTGGTGTTGCCCTTGCCCGGGTATTAAATCTGGAAATGCGCGAGGGGTTGATTAAAAACCGATACATCGCCCGCACCTTTATTACGCCCGCAACAATCAACCGTGCAGTTTCTGTCCGTCAGAAACTAAATCCGGTTCGTTCCCAGATTCAGGGCAAGAGCATTCTACTGGTTGACGATTCAATTGTTCGTGGAACTACCTCCCGAGAACTGGTACAGATGGTCCGGGAAGCCGGTGCACGTCAGGTCTTTCTCGCAGTAACCGCACCGCCCCTGCGTTTTCCCTGTGTCTACGGCATTGATATGACGACCCGGGGCGAGTTTATTGCCCGGGGCAAAACCGAATCGGAGATTGCAAAAATAATCGGGGTTGACCAGTTGATTTATCAAACCTATGATGGACTGGTGGCGGCGGTTCGTGGAAACAACCAGGACCGTAAATTCTGTACCGCCTGTTTTAATTGCGATTATCCTACCGGTATCACCGAAAGGGACCTGCGCGCCCTGGAAACTGAACGCCGGCGCTGGATTGAGCAGGCAAGAGAGAAAAACATCTAAAAAAGCGAAAGCGGCACCGCCAGCCAGGAGGCTGAAAATTAAATTGGCGCTGCCGCTTCTGCTTTAATCAAGCTGCCGACGGATAAAGGTCGGCACCTCCAGGTCCGATTTGTCAACCGCCAGTTCCCCCTGATTGTTGAACCGGCGCTTCAGCGGAATTAGTTCGGAATTGGTGAGAAATTCACTGACCTCTTCCAGCCGGGGTAGTGGTTCATTAAGTCCGGTCGCAATCATTGTCACCTTCATTGCCGATTTCAGGTCACTCAGCCGGGCAGCACCCATTCTGATATCCGCCTGCCCGTTGGTTGCGTGATAGATAATCTGTGCCGCCTCGTCCACCTCTTTCAGAGTCATTGACTCATCGCCCGAGATGTTCAGAAGCACCCGGCGCGCACTTTCAATTGAGACATCTTCAATAAGTGGTGACCGCAATGCCCGGTGTGCCGCTTCGCTCGCCCGACCCTCACCCTGCGCAATTCCGACCGACATCACCGCTCCTCCCCGTTCGCTCATCACCGTGCGCACATCAGCAAAATCAATATTGATTAACTGCCGGGTTGTAACAATTTCTGATATTCCTCGCACCGCATTCAGCAGCACCTCGTCTGCCAGCCGGAATGCCTCAAAGCATGGTTCGGCACCGTAAACTTCCAGAATCCGCTGATTGGGAATCACAATTAGCGTGTCAACATGCGGCTTCAGCGCTTCAATTCCCGCCTGTGCCTTCTCCCGGCGCTGTCTGCCTTCAAAATCAAACGGTCGTGTCACCACCGCAACCACCAGCGCCCCCTGCTGTTTCGCCTCCTGAGCAACTACCGGTGCGGCACCAGTTCCGGTCCCACCACCCTCGCCCGCAGCGATAAATACCATATCAAAACCGGCGAGATTTTCCCTCAGAATTTCAATTGATTCTTCGGCTGCCTGCCTGCCAATTTTCGGGTCACCGCCCGACCCCAGCCCTCCGGTCAACTGGGCACCAATCTGAATCTTGTTCGGTGCCAGCGACATTGACAGTGCCTGCAGGTCGGTATTAACTGAAAACAGCTCCACCCCACTCAGCCGGGCATCAACCATATGATTGACTGCATTACCGCCGGCACCGCCGACCCCGAATACGCCGATGCGTGTCAGGCTTCTTTCCTCTACTGGTTCAATCACGATTGCCTCCTTTCATTGTTTTTAAGAAAACCAAGCCTTTAAATCTTCCCAGAGCCTCCGCCCCACACTGGGCGCGGGCAACCGGTGTAATTGACTGCTTTTACCTTCAACTGCACAGCGAATCAGACCAACCGCGGTGGCAAATGCTGGATTGCTAACCACTTCGCGTGGTCCATTTACCCGCTCCGGTCTGCCAATTTTAACCGGCATCCCGCAAATCTGTTCTGCCAGGATGTCAATGCCGGGTAACAGCGCCCCCCCCCCGGTAAGAATTACCCCTCCGGACAACCCATCTGCCAGTTGCGACTTTCTGATTTCCGCATCTACCAGATTCAACAGTTCCTCAACCCTGGGTTCAATTATTGATGCCAGCAGACGCCGAGACACCTGTTTTGGTCCCCGACCCGAGGCATCCTCAATTGTGAGCGCCTCATCACGTTCAATCATTCCTGCCATTGCCACACCAAATTCACGTTTTACGCTCTCAGCCTGCTGATAGGAAGTGCGCAAACCAATTGCCACATCCTTGGTAATATTAGCTGCCCCTACCGGCAACATCTTGGTCCAGCGAATTTCCCCTTCCCGGTAAATAGAAACATCCAGCACACCTCCGATATCAATTACTGCCACACCCAGTTCCTTATCTTCTTCATCGCAGACCCCATACGAAGTCGCCAGGGACTGCAATAACAGCGACCGGTTTTTGATATCCAGCCGCTCCAGCACCCGATAAACATTGGCAATTGCGGTCACCGATCCAATAATTAAAAGTGCCTCAACCTCCAGTCGCACTCCAAACAAATTCCGCGGATCTCGCACCCCCTTTTGACCATCCACTATGTACTGCATCGGTATTACATGTAGAATCTGCTCATCGTTCGGCAGACGAATTGTCTGTGCCTGCCGGATAACATCCTCAATATCTCGGGGCTGAATTCCCTTATTGGGTCTACTTACCGGCACCGCCCCGAGCCCGGGCAAATGTTTGATATGGTCACCGGTTATACTGGTAAATACCGGACTATTACCAATCCGGCATTGTGCCATCTTCTCTGCCTGTTCAATTGCCCGGGAACAGGATTCAGTTGCCTTATCCAGACTGATAACCACCCCCAGCCGGAAACCATCTGGCGGCGCAACTCCGAACCCTTTGATCTCGGTCTTACCGCTGGTATCCACTTCGGCAATCATACAGACAATTTTTGTTGTCCCGATATCAATTGCAGCAATCCTTTTTAATTTTGACATTGCTTACCTCCTATCGCCGGTTGAGCCCGAGTCTGGAAGCACTCGCACCTCCTCATCAAGCTCGATACCGGTCATTTCTTCAACTGTTGCCTTAATAATTTGCGTAAGTTCATAAACTTCAACAAATCGGGCATCACCCAGATTGATAATAAAATTGGCATGTTTATCCGAAACCGCTGCCTTCCCCAGTACCAGCCCCTTGAGACCGCATTGCTCAATCAACTTGCCTGCCGAAGTTAATGCCGGATTTTTGAAAAATGAACCAGCAGAAGGTGCGGTCGGATGTTTGCGCCAGCGCTCGGCACGAATTTCCTTGCCCTTGCGAGCTGCTCCCTTGCTCAGTTCCAGCACCACTGCTAACGCCCAGCATCCTGTGGGAATTAACGGCTGACGGTAGCCCGCGTTTAACTCGGCTCGTTTCAGTACCCGAACATTCCCATCCCCTGCCATTACTTCAATTTCCTGAACTATGTCAGCAAGACTCTGCCCGAATGCCCCGGCATTACTCATCAGACCGCCCCCAACTGTTCCCGGAATCCCGGCAAGAAACTCCGCACCGCTCAATCCGTTCAACTCAGCAACCTCGGCAATCCGGTCAAGCAAAACACCGGCACCGGCAAAAATACGGTTGCCGTTGACTTCAACCTGGCTGAATTCCCCTTCCAGTTTTACAACTACGCCCCTAATCCCCTGGTCGGAAATCAGCACATTAGTTCCCCTTCCGAGCACTATTATCCTCAAACCGGCTTCCAGACAAACCTTCCGCAACCGGTCCAACCCCTTTCGGTTCTTAATAATTACCAGCGCATCAGCCGGACCGCCAATTCGGAAACTGGTATGCCGGGCAAGCGGTTCATTAAATACTATCTCCCCGCCCGATTCAGCAACAGCTTTGCTTATCAATTCCTGCCAGGCTTCCGACATCACGGCTGCTCCCGAATAAGCTTTAATACCGTATCTGCCATTCTGGTAATACTGCCCGCTCCTAATGTCAGCACCACATCTCCGGCTTTCAGTCTTGGCACCACGAATTTGGGCACTTCCTCCAGTTCGGGCAGATGATGCACTGTCAGCCCGGTTCTTCCCCGACACCTGATTGCCTCAAGGATCAACCGCTCATCCACACCTGGAATTGGTGGTTCGGCAGCCGCATAAATCCCGGTAATCAACACCTCGTCCGCATAGTCAAAAGCATCGCCAAACTCATCAGCCAGTAACTTGGTCCGGGTATAGCGATGTGGCTGGAAGATAACAAAAATCCGGCTATCCGGGTATGCATGTCGTAACGCTTCAATCGTAACCCGGATTTCGGTGGGATGGTGCCCATAATCGTCAAAAACCACTATCCCCCGTTCCTCACCTTTACGCTCCAGTCGCCGGTGCACACCGGTAAAAGTCGCCAGTGCCTGTTCAATGGTGGAAAAATCTATCCCCACTTCAGTCCCAACCGCAATCCCGGCAAGCGCATTTTGCACATTATGTTTTCCCGCCATGGCTAAACTGAAACGACCCACCGGTTTTCCCTGATAGACAACCGTAAATGCTGAACTGAACCGATAAAGCTGAACATCCTGAACCGTAAAGTCGGCATCCGTATCAACACCATAGGTTACAACCCGACGTTCAACCCGGCTCCGAATTGACCGCACCGCCGGCGAATCCATACACAAAACCACGCTTCCATAAAATGGAACCCGGTTAACAAACCGCACAAACTCTTTCTTCAAATCCTGGATATTTTTATAGTAATCAAGATGCTCCGGTTCAATGTTAGTTACCACTGCAATTGCCGGATAAAGCAAAACAAACGAACGGTCACTTTCATCCGCCTCTGCCACCAGATACTCTGATTCTCCGAGTCGTGCACCGGTTTCCGCCCCGACAATCCTGCCCCCGATAACCGCCGTCGGGTCAAATCCGGCACGGGTTAGAATATGGGTAACCAGTGAAGTAGTTGTAGTCTTGCCGTGGCTGCCGGATATCGCAATACTAAATTTCAAACGCATCAGTTCCGCCAGCATCTCCGCCCTTCTAATTACCGGTATATTCCTGTTCCGCGCATAAATTAGTTCCGGATTGTCATCGGTTATCGCCGCGGAAAAAACTACCACTTCGGCACCGGCACAATTTTCCCCCTGATGTCCAATATAAACCTTAATTCCCTCCCGGCTCAACCGTTCTGTCACTTCGCTTGCCTGAATGTCCGACCCACTAACTTCAAAACCAAGATTCTTAAGCACAAGGGCAATACCGGACATCCCTGCGCCGCCGATTCCCACAAAGTGAACCCTTTTTAATCTGCCGAACATACCGCCTGTTCCTTTCCCTTATTGAGTACTGATAAAATCCGGCGGGCAATTACCGCCCCGGCATCAATCCGTGCCACCTCCCGCGCCCGCTGGCGCATCATCTGAAGTTTATCAGCGTCTGCCAGTAACATCTGAACCAAACTGGTCAACCCGGACAACTGTGTCTGCTCCAGCACTATTCCCGCACCAATTTTTGCCACATAACGGGCATTCGCATCCTGATGCCGGTCAGCCGCATAGGGAAACGGGACGATAATCATCGGAATCCCGAACGCCAGCAACTCCGAAAGCACCAGCGCGCCCGCCCGGGTAACTGCCAGTGTTGCCCGAGAGTACAGGTCTTCGGGATGGTCGGTCCACTCAACAATCTCACAGTTTTTGGAACGAACCAGTGACTTCATTAACGGATAATCCCGTCGGCCGGTAACGATCACTACTTGAAGATTGGTCAAGGTTGCAGCCAGGTCCAGGGCTGCCAGATTCAAAGCCCGGGCACCCTGACTGCCCCCGAACACCAGTAATGTCCGCCTGCTATCTGGTGTAGAACCGCTACCTCGGTGCGACACGAAATCAGTCCGGACACACCGTTCCACTACCCCCCGTCGCAACGGCGTACCGGTCACACTCCACCTACCGGCAATCCCTCCTTCAACCGGAAAGGTCAGAAAGACCTCCTCTGCCCAGCGGGCAAAGAACCTGGTACTTTTACCCGGAATACAGTTCTGCTCTAATAGAAAAAATTTAACCCCTTTAAAACGGCTGGCTAAAAGCACCGGTACCCCCACAAATCCCCCCGCACCAACTACCCCATCCGGGTTTGTTTTCTCGATTATTCTCAACGCCTGAAAAAACCCGATTACCGTCGCTATCAGCCCCTGCAATCTGCCCGTAAAACTCTTACCAACAATCTGCCCCGCGCTCACCGCTTCAAACTGAAAATGAGCCCCCCGGGCAACTGTCTCCTCCATACTATTACTTCTCCCGACCCAGACCACTTCCACTCCGTGGTTACTCAGTTCTTCAGCCAATGCCAGGCCTGGGAAAATATGGCCACCGGTTCCACCCGCGACCATTAATACCCTCTTCTTCAAAGCCACTCCTTTTATGTCTGGAAACATTCAACACCAGCCCGGTTGCAAACATATTTGCCACCAGCGCAGAACCACCGTAGGAAATAAAAGGCAACGGTTGACCAGTACAGGGCACCACATTCAGCGAAACCAGGATGTGTACCATTGCATAAACGGTAATTACCGCCCCAACCCCGCCGCTCAACAACCTGCCAAATTCGGTTGCTGACTGCTCTCCAATCTTAACCATTCTCAATAGCAGCAGGGCGTACAAGAGGAAAATTACCGAACACCCGAGAAAACCAAACTCTTCCCCAATTGTACAAAAGATAAAATCTTTATGTAACTTAGGTAGAAAATAATACTTCTGCCGTCCTTCACCCAGCCCCTTCCCAAATAGTCCGCCTGACCCCAAAGCAATCAGTGCTTGCTGCTGATGATAACGGTCGCCAGCAACAAAATTATCCCACCTTTCCGGGATATAGCGAAACTTTGTATTCCTCAACGCGGGCATGATTTTTAACCCTGCACCGATCAGCAGTCCGGCCACAACTACAATTGTCAACAGATAACGCCACCTTACCCCGGCAAAAACAAACAGCACAAAACTGGCAATCGCAACAATTACACCTGTCCCCACTGCCGGCTGCGCCAGCGTAACCCCAACCACAACCATAACCACCATCCCGGGTTTGACCACCGCATTGATAAAACTCTGTTTCCTGCCGGACTCATTCAACTCTTCAAAATAACCAGCAAGCCAGATTATCAGCGCAAACTTCGCAAACTCCTGCGGTTGAAAAACACCCAACCGCCGGCGGGCGACTTCGCCGCCAATGTTCCCATAAATTATCGCACCGACCAACAATCCGAGTGTAATTATCAACATCAGCCATTGAAAGTTTCGGCTCGCCAGCCGGCGAAGGTTGACTTTCATCGCCAACAAAAGGGCAATAAAACCAATGCCCAGCCGGAGCAAATGCGATTTAAGATAACTGGAACCCATATGATAGGTAGAGGCATAAACCGCAATCAGTCCAATGCAACCGAACGCACATAGCAACAAAAACAGTGGATAATCAATCGCTGAGTTTGGTATGCTTGCCAGTATGGGATCCGAACGGTTACTCAAATTGTAAAACCCAGCCCCACTGCCCGGCACCATCCACAGACCGCTTCTACTGTAACTGCCAGACCGCATCTTTGAATGCCCTTCCTCTGGTCTGAAAATTCTTAAATAAATCAAATGAGGCAAAGCCTGGCGCAAACAGAACAACATCGCCCGGTTTCGCATACCGATAAGCCCTTACCACCGCATCCCGCATTGTGCGGGCAATTTCATGATTCTTAAAACCAAGCCGGCTCAACCCCTCGGCAATCCTGCGACTGTTCTCTCCTAACAACACAACCCATTTTGCCCGTTCCTTCATTACCCTGATATATTCACCGGGGTCGACATTCTTCTCTTTTCCCCCGGCAATCAGGACAACTTTTTTTCGCCAGGCAAGCAACGACTTGATACCGGCTTGCGGATTGGTGCACATTGAATTATTAAAAAAATGAACACCTTTAACAGTGCGGACAAACTCCAGCCGGTGCGGTAACGGTCGCCACCGTTTCAATCCTTCACTTATTACCGGCACCGGAACCTGCAAAGCCTTTGCTACCACCACCGCGGCAATCGCATTCTCCACCACTGGCAGACGCTCTAAATTGAACAACCTACTGGTAATACCTGAATACTCCCTGCCGGTAAATTGTTCAAGCAAGGTAGCTACCCGTGCGACCGGTTTACCCTTAAAATAGAACCAACCGTGGTTAAGATAACCATCTGCTTCCTTTTTTATAAGCGAAAAGAACAGTTTTTGTGCCCTCACCTTTGATAACTGATTTTGGACCATCGGGTCATCTGAGTTTAGAACCGCCCAGTCATCAGGTTGCTGACGCGCAAACAAGCGAAACTTGCAGCGCACATATTCAGCAAATGAACGATGCCGGTCCAGATGGTCACCGCTGATATTCAAAAGCACCGCGACCTTTGGTGCCAACCATTGAGAACGACTCAACTGAAAACTGGATACTTCAACGACATAAAAATCTCTTTTCCCGATATTAAGTGCCCGAGCAAGTGGCTGCCCTGGTGCCAGATTACCACCAACAAAAACCTTGCTCCCGGCCTGCCGCAGTATTTCCGCTATCATCGTCACCGTAGTTGATTTACCATTCGTCCCCGTTACCGCAATCAACTCTCCAGTTAAAAATCGACTGGTAAAATCAAGTTCATCATATACCGGGATACCATTTTCTGCAAAAAATAGCACTGCCGGATGCTCAGGTGCAATTCCGGGACTGGCTATTACCACCGGTTCAAAATTAAACAGCCGGTCATTGAATTTTCGGATTCGCCTCAAACCAATATTTAAAAGCGCCCGAACCGCAAACCCGTTCCACACCTGCTCATTTTCCTCATAGGCTATTACCTTTGCCCCTGCCTTCAACAGTGCCTGGCTGAGTGCCCGCCCCGCGCGGCCCAGTCCTAAAATAACAAACATCCGCCCCTGAACACTATTCTTAAATGAATCCAGCATCATCTTACCTTAAGTGTTGCCAGTGCTATCATACCGCACAGCACCGCAATTATCATAAATCTGGTTACGATTTTGGGCTCGGCCCAGCCTTTCAACTCATAATGATGGTGCAGTGGTGCCATCCGAAAGATTCTCTTTCCCCCGGTAGAATGAAAATATATAACCTGTAACAGCACCGAACCCGCTTCTACTACAAACACACCCCCGATGATCGGCAACAGCAACTCATGTTTGGATATGATTGCGGCAAGCCCCAGCGCCCCACCCAGCGGCAGGGAACCGGTATCGCCCATAAAAATTTCTGCCGGATAGGAATTAAACCAGAGAAACCCCAGACAGGCACCGGTAAGCGCCAGACAGAAAACCGTCATTTCACCGGCAATCGGTACAAATTGAATATTGAGATACTGAGCAATCTTAAAGTTACCGGCCGCATAACACAGCACGGTATAACTACCCAGCGCCACCGCCAGCAAACCTGGTGCCAGACCATCAAGCCCGTCGCTCAGGTTCACTGCGTTAGAGGAACCAACAAGCACCAACATCACCAGCGGAATATAGAAGATACCGAAGTCCAGGATAATATTTTTAAAAAGCAGAAAATTGGTCTTGCTTTTCTGCCCGGGGTCAACGGGTAAAAAATAAAGTATTGCACCAACTCCGCCGGCAACCAGCAACTGAAAAACTAGTTTCGTGCGTTTGTTAACACCCCGTGCCCGGCCCCCGCGCACCTTCACATAATCATCCCAGAAGCCAAGTATTCCGAGCAACACCAGCACACCCAGGCCCAAAAGCACCGCCTGATTGGTCAGGTCACCGAAAAGCACGATTCCAATTATTGCCGAAATCAGCATCAGTGCCCCACCCATGGTCGGCGTCCCTGCCTTCTGACGGTGCCTTTCCGGAACCTCTTCCCGAATATTCTGCCCGACCTGTAATTTTTTCAATAATCTAATCAGTGGTTCGCCCAATAACAAAGTAAGCACAATTGCTATTGCCCCGGCCATTGCCGCGCGAAAAGTTATATAACGGAAAAGATTAAGCGGCCCAAAATTTCGGGCAAGTGGTGTCAAAAAATAATTTAACATCCGGTCTCCTGAATACTCTTGAGAATTTCCCGTGCCACCTCACGGTCGTCAAAATGATGTCGTTCCGTACCGATTATCTGGTAATCCTCGTGCCCCTTTCCGGCAATTATCACTGTATCACCGGGCTGAGCCAGAGTCAGTGCCTGCCGAATAGCCTCTCTCCGATCCACCTCAACGATACAGCCACTCTTGTCCTTAAGCCGTCGGGCTTCAATCCCTTCAAGAATTTCTTCAATAATTTTTTCTGGTTCCTCACTTCTCGGATTATCAGAAGTTACAACAACCATATCAGCCAGCTGCGCTGCCACCTTCCCCATCAACGGCCTTTTTCCCCGGTCCCGGTCACCACCACACCCAAATACCACAATCACCCGTCCCCTGGTCCACTCCCGCACCGTCTCCAGCACCCGCTGTAAAGCATCGGGCGTATGCGCATAATCAACATATACCTGGAATCCCCTGTCATTTTTAATTCGCTCCAGTCTTCCGGGGACTGACTCCAGTTTTGCGACGCCGCGGTTTATCACCTCTAAATCCCAGCCCAGCGCCCTGCCAATCCCGAACACCGCCAGCAGATTCAAAAGATTATGTCTGCCTGCTAGTTTTAAATGCACCTGAATTGGGCTTTTCTCCTGACTTTTAAGATGAATTTTGCAGTTTAACCCATCACCGGTAACCTGTTTAACCTCTCCCCAGATGTAATCAATCACATTGTGCTCTCGCTCCAGTATCACCTCTGGTTCTGGTCTTGTTCCAAAACCGATTACCTTTGCTCTGGTCAATGCTGGTATGCCGGCACCGGTCCGGTCGTCAAAATTAGCTACGGCAAACGCCCCGGGCGTTAGCGCCTGGAATAGTTTCATCTTTGCCCGCCGATAATTTTCCATCGTCCGATGAAAATCAAGGTGGTCCTGAGTTAAATTAGTAAAAACTGCCACCCGAAAATCCAGATCAAAAACCCGGTCCAGTTCCAGTGCGTGCGATGAGACCTCACTTACACACACCTGGACCTTGTTATTTACCATTCTAAAAAGCAGCTGCACCATATCCAAACTTTCAGGCGTGGTATTACCTGCCACTCTCTTCTCCGAGCCATCAAAATACTCAATCGTTCCGATAAACCCTGGTTCCTGTCCCATCTCCCGCAAAACCGAACGGGTGAGATAACAGGTAGTTGTTTTCCCATTGGTTCCGGTAACACCAACCAGCTGCAGTTTCCGCGCTGGAAAATCGTAGAACCGATTGGCAATCTGGGCAAGAAAACGCCGGGGAAAACGGGTTTGAATCACCGTTACCCAGCTCTTTTTCACCCTTCTCGGATCATTGGTCGCTATCGCAACCGCTCCCCGATTGATTGCCTCATCAATAAAATCGTTTCCGGAAAATTTTGTTCCATCGATCGCGACAAAAAGAAAACCCGGACTCACCTTTGCCGAATGATAGGCAAGCCCTTTAATTTTAATCTCCGCTGGTCCCGGACCCTTTCCGCTGGTTCCCGCCGTTATTATTTCACAGGGGACACCGGTAATCAGTTCCCCCAGCGTCTTTATTCGCTCACCATTACCCATTGGCAATCTCAATCATATCCTACCGCCTCACCGCCGCAACCGCTTGTTCCCGGCTAACCGCTTCATCCAGCCTTAACAACCTTTCCCCGATCTCACGGAAAACCGGACATGCGGTACTGCCGGCAAACCGGTATTTAGTTGGCTCATCCAGCATCACTGCAATAACATAACGTGGCTGTTCCTTCGGTAGAAAACCGATAAAACTCATCAACGACCGCGTACTTGAATACCCGCCACTTGGCTCCACCTTTTGAGCGGTTCCGGTCTTACCGCAAACACTTACCCCTTCAATCGCCGCCAGTTTTCCGGTTCCGTTGCGTACCACCCGCTCCAGGATATCCTTCATCCTTTTCGCCGTCTCCTCCCTTAGCGCCTGGCGCACGACTGTGCGCTGAACTTTCGATAACCTTGCCCCCCCCAAAAAAAGTTGACAGCCTGTCCCTTCCACCAGATAAGGTTTCAGATACTTACCATCATTTGCCACGCACAGATAAGCCGCTGCCATCTGCAACAAAGTTACCGTTACCCCCTGACCAAAAGAAATGGTTGCAAACCGTAACCGGTTCCTTAACCTGGCTGGTGTGTCCAGACGCCCACTCCCTTCATCTGGAAAACCAATTCCAATCTTCTCGGCAAACCCCAGTTTCCGGGCAACTGTATAATAAACTTCGGGATTAACCTCAAATGACATCAGGGCACAGGCTGGATTGGAAGATTGAATAAACACGCTGTCGAAAGAAAGCACGCCATTAGGGTGCACATCCTTTATTTTTTTACTCCCGATTTGAATAAACCCTGCCGAGACATCATACAACCGGCCGGTAAAACGCTCCGGCGCTGAATCCTCCAGTGCTGCCGCACAGATAACAATCTTAAAACTCGAACCGGGCTCAAACTGATCGGCAACCGCGTTCAATTTATAACGCTCCTTGGGAAAATCTGCAAACCGCTTCGGCTCATAACCCGGGAAATCAACCGCCCCCAGAATCGCTCCGCTCGTTGCATCCAGCACAATTACCGCCCCCTGTTTGGCACCACACTCATCAACGCCGTGCGCCAAAGCCTCATAGCATATCCGCTGAATATCCGCATCAATTGTCAGACAAATATCAACTCCGGGTCTCGGCTTTTTCATCGGCAGATTAGGCGAGGGATGAGTCCAGCCCCGCGCATCTTTCTGCAACATAATCCAGCCTGGTACTCCCCGCAGTAGCGAATCAAACTCCCACTCCACCCCGGCAAGCCCCCGTTCCGCTCCCATAAATCCAACCACATCTGCACAAAATTCACCAAATGGATAAATACGCTCATAATCATCCTGGACCAAGACCGCATTGATAAACCGCCGTCGGGTCAGCACCTTTCGCAGTGAATCTCCGACTCCAAAATCCACAAACCTTCTGAACCAGAACAACCGCTTGTGCCGGTTAAGCAACGCCCGGTTCTCTTCAACCGTACCCAGTCCAAAACTGGCTAAAATCTCAGCCAGGGTATCCTTATCCCGCACATAACTGGGCAAAATCTGAATAGAACAACAAAGACGATTCAACGCCAGCGCCCGGCCTTTTCGGTCATAAATCCGCCCCCGTTCCCCCAGCAGTTCAATCCGCTTGAAATGCAACTTCTTCGCCTCATGCTGATAATAATGCCGCTTCCCAATCTGCACATCAGCAAGTTTGACAAACAGAAAACTCCAGACCGCAAAAAAACAAAACAGCAGAATCTTCCCGCGCTTTTCCCGTTGCCTCATCTCCCGGTCCGTTCCCGACGATACTCAACCGCTACCGCTTGCCCTGGCGTCTCTCCCGTATTTGTCGCTGGCTGGCCCCCAAGATGCTCATTTGCGGTCAATTCCACCCGGCTTGCGCGCTCGGCCACTTTATTATCACTTGCCACCCATAGCGACTCCAGCCGACAGAACCCCTTCATCTGTTCCAGTTCAACCTTCAACATCTCAATCCGTTCCTCAACCAGCCGCCGCTGGGTATCAACTGCGGTTAACTCCCTTGTCAATCTAATGCTGGTTGCATGCAGATAAAGACAACCCAGCGCACACCCGCAAAAAACCAGCATAATCAAAATCACCTTCCAGGTTCCATTTGCCTTCATCTTACCTCCCCTTTGCTTTCAAATTTAACGGCAACCTTTTCAATCGCTCTTAACCGGGCACTCCTTGCCCGGGGATTAACCATAACCTCTTCCCGCCCGGGACGAACCGGTTTGCGTGTTAAAATCCGCACCAGCTCCTTATTCTCCCGGACAACCGACTTAAAACAACGGTCCTCGCCTGACTGGTAACAGAGCACCACCAGCCGGCCACCAGGGGTTAGAAGTTTAATTGCCGCTTCAAGCCCGAGCCGGAGATTGGTCAACTCATCATTTACCACAATCCTTAAAGCCTGAAAAACCCGGGCAAGCCTCTTTCTCAAATTTCTTTTCGGCACAACCCGGGCAACCACCGCCGCCAGCTCCTTAGTAGTATCAATTTCCCGCCGTGCCTGATAAATCTCCCGGCTCAGCCTCTTTGCCATCGGTTCCTCGCCGTAAACCCGCAACCAGGTGTAAATCTCCTGCTCACTTGCCTGCCTCAACAAATCGCGCGCTGGCTGCCGTTTCCCCTGCCGGTCAAAACGCATATCCAGCGGACCATCCTGCTCAAAAGAAAATCCCCGTTCGGGCTGCAACTGATATGAAGATAACCCCAAATCCATCAGCACCCCGGTTACCGGTTGAATTCCCAGTCGTTCAGCTATTTTTCTCATATCCACATAACTTGCTTGCATCAACAAAATCATTGGCAACTCAGAACCACTATCCGGGAAGTGCCCGGAAAATGATTCCTGCAGGACCTTACACCCGAATGCGCCTAATCTTGATTCTGCGACCGCAATTGCTTCCGCGTCAACATCAAGTCCGACCAGCCTTCCCCAGCGCCTTGCCTCTGGAAACGACCCTCTCAGCTCCCGGGCAAGTGCCGCCAGATGCCCCCCACCCCCTGCGGTCGCATCGATAATCGTTCCGGTACTCAGGCATGGCTTTAGTATCTCAACGACCTCGTTAACCAGCACCGGCACATGGTCAATCTTTCCGGACATCTCCCCGAAACCGTAACATCATCTCCCATGCCTGCCGGCCGGCTTCATTCCGGTCGCGCTGATAATTCAGCATTGACTCGGCAACAAACTTACGGTAGCGCTCCGGCTCCCAGATCAAAAAATACTTCCCGGCGCCGGTTATCACCACATCATTTTTAATCCCTGCCCATTCCCGCAGATGCTTCGGCAACAACACCCGTCCCTGAACATCAAGAGTGGCTTCGCCAGCCTGAGAATAGAGCAAAATAAAAAACCGCTGCGCCTCTTCAGTATGTTCGGGCAGATGGCGCAGCACGCGGTCCTCGTAGTCGTTCCATTCTGTGGAGGGGTGGACTTCTATTGTTTGAAACCGTCCGGGCAAAAATATAAACTTATTCTCATCCGGACTTAGCTTCTTTCTGAACTCTACGGGGACCGCGAGCCTGCCCTTACCGTCAATCGTATACTCAAATTCTCCGATAAATCTTCCCACCCCCACCATCTACCACCACCCCTTATTTTCCACACATTTCCACATAATTATCCACTTCATATATCTAAAAATTACTATATCCCCACTTTTATTTCTGTCAAGAAAAAATTAAAACAGACCAAAAAATCTTATTAAATATTCAAATTGTTGATAATTAAAAACTTAAAATCGGTAAACTATTTATTACTTAAAATTTGCCCGATTCCTTTGGCAGCCACTATCAGGTAGGGTAGGATTCTTAAATTGTTAACTGGCTGTTAAATTATTGGATAGCTATTTTAAATATTCAAATCAACGCGCCAAACTAACTACCGTCTCATTTCCAATTTTATACCCTTCCTCAACGCACTTCAAATTCATCGGAATCAGTTTTGGTTTGGCGGAAAACTCCTCTTTCACCTGCTCCAGCACCGCCTCCAGGGAAACAATTTCGGTCGCTCCAACATACGCACCCAGCATTACCATATTTGCCGCCCGACCACTACCGGCTGCAATGGCAATTTCATTTGCCGGAACTTCAACTATTTTAATATCATTCCGCTCCGGCCGGATATTTATCAATGAACTATTGACAATTGCAAAACCGCCCGGTTTCTGGGCAGCACAAAACTTTTCCAGCGAGGGCCGGTTCATCACCACCGCATCGCGAGGATGGGCGACAATCGGCGAAGCAATTGGTTCGTCAGCAATAATAACCACACAATTGGCAGTCCCGCCCCTCATCTCCGGACCGTAGGAAGGCAACCAGACCACCTCTTTCCCCATCTTCATTCCGACCTCGGCAAGCACTCTACCGGCAAGCATTACCCCTTGACCACCAAAACCGGCAAATACCGTCTCAATCTGCATTTTTCGCCTCCGCGGTTTCTGGCATCTTAAAATTCTTTACTGGGTAATAAGGCAACATATTCTCCTCCAGCCATTTCGTCGCCTGAACCGGGAACATCCCCCAGTTTGTCGGGCAGGTTGACAAAAACTCAACAAAAGAAAAACAGATATTGTCGCGTTGATACATAAATGCCTGTTTCAGTGCCCGGCGTGCATTTAGCACCTGTTTCGGATTATGAACTGCCACCCGCTCCACAAAACCCGGGGTGCGCAGTGAACTCAGCAACTCGCACATTCTTATCGGATAACCAACATCATTAACATCCCGCCCGCGGGGCGAAGTGGTGGTCACCTGACCGGGCATCGTGGTCGGTGCCATCTGGCCCCCGGTCATTCCATAAATCGCATTATTAATAAAAACCACTGTAAATTTCTCTCCCCGGTTCGCGGCATGTATAATCTCACTCATACCAATTGACGCCAGGTCACCATCGCCCTGATAGGTAAACACAATCAAATCGGGACGGGCACGCTTAATACCGGTAGCCACCGCCGGTGCCCGGCCATGGGCAGCCTGCTGAAAATCAAAGTTAAAGTAATTAAACGCCAATACCGAACAACCTACCGGTGCAATCCCGACCGTTCGCTCCCGCAAACCCAACTCATCAACTACCTCGGCAACCAATCGGTGCACAATCCCGTGCGTGCATCCTGGACAGTAATGGGTTGGCGTCACGCTTAAAGACTCAGGCCGTTTGAACACAACCTTCATCTACCACCTCCCTCAACATATTTCCTCACCACTTCAATCACCTCCTCCGGGCTGGGCACCATTCCCCCTGCCCGACCAAAGAAATAAACTGGCTTAGTTCTGCCAACTGCCAGGCGCACATCCTCCACCATCTGACCGGTACTCATCTCCACCGTCAAAACCACCTTTGACCGCTGGGCAAGTTCGTAAATCTTATCCTCAGGAAACGGAAACAACGTAATTGGCCTCAAAAGTCCGGCACAAATTTTCTCCTCATCCAGGCGCTGAATTGCGGTCTTGCAAACCCGGGCAGTTGTTCCATAAGCCACCAACAGACAGTCCAGCTCCCGGTCGGTCCGATACTCCTCAAAACGCACCTCATTCTTCCGCATCTGCTCATACTTCGCTGCCAGTTTAAAATTCAGTTGCTCCTCAACAACCGGATCAAGGTAGAGCGAATTAACAACATTCGGCTTTCTCCCCTTACAACCGGTCGTTGCCCAATCCTTTGGGGGTAATGGTGGAAACTTTTGCTCCTTAAACTCCACCGGCTCCATCATCTGACCAATCATCCCGTCACCAATCACCATTACCGGATTCCGATAACGGTCTGCCCGGTCAAATGCCAAAGGCATCAAATCAACCGCCTCCTGCACCGAAGAAGGCGCCAGCACCAGACACCGGTAATCGCCATGCCCTCCGCCCTTGACCGCCTGGAAATAATCACCCTGGGAAGGCAGAATGCCTCCCAGCCCTGGTCCACACCGGACGATATTGACAATCACGCAGGGCAGTTCTGATGCGGCAATATACGAAACCCCTTCCATCATCAAACTAATTCCCGGGCTTGAGGATGATGTCCAGACCCGGGCACCTGCTCCCGCCGCACCATAAAGCACATTTGCCACCGCCACCTCGCTCTCAATCTGCAGAAAAACCCCGCCCACCTCGGGCATCCGATGGGCAAGATATTCCGCAATCTCCGACTGCGGAGTGATTGGATAACCGAAATAAAGAAGACCGCCGGCACGCACTGCGGATTCAGCAATCGCCTCGTTACCCTTCATCAAAATTTTACCCATTTGTCCCCACCTCCGTCTTCTCAGGCTCCTCAACGGCAATTTCAATTGCCGTATCCGGACACATCAACCCGCAAAATCGGCAGACGATACATGCCTCCTGATTAACCACCTGGGCATAAAAATACCCCTTATCGTTTATCTCTTTGGACATCGCCAGCACCTGCTTCGGACAGAAATTTACACACAACTCACAACCCTTACACCGATTCTTATCTATTGTTACCTTTGCCTTTCTTGCCACATTACACTCCTTAAATTTTAAAACGTTTTGGGCCCAACAGCTCTGCCCGCTCCCATGGTTTCAACAATTGCCGGTCCAGTATCAGCACCGGATAAGGTATATTCTCAGGTGCTACCTCCTTCAACATCCGGCGCTCAACCACCACAAAACCGACCGGCTTATTTGTCACCTGGCTCACACCTTCCGCCAGTCTAATTCCCTCTTTTATCACCTCGGCACTGGTCTCATCAATCAAATGCGAATTCACAACCAATTCCGTTATCGGCAACCCCGCCGCCCCCTCAATTCCCCTTATCATCCCCCTCACCTCATCCACGGTACTGCTAAAAGGACGCCGGGAATTCAGCACAAAAAAACCACAATAATTATCAGAATTTATTCCATTTCTCAAACTTGCCATCACCCTTGCCCCAACCGGGTCGCCCCCCAAATCCAGCACCAGATAACCATCCTCATTCACCAGTGCCCCCTTTATCTCTGGTCCGAGCATTGGCAGATCGGTCTCCATCATCGTCACCGGTGGCATCAGCACCCTGATATTTCGCGCCTCCAGCACCGCCCTTGCCTCGCGGCTCCGAAAATAAGGATTAACAATATCAAGGTCAGCGATTGCCACCTGCCTTCCCTCCTCTGCCAGACTCAACGCAAAATTAACCGCAATCTCACTCTTCCCCGAACCATAGCCACCGGCAAACAGATTGATACGCCGCAGCCCGGAGAGAAACTCGCTGGCATTAAACCAGCGCGCACCCGCTGCCGGTTCGCTAATTTTACTCATTTCAACACCCAATGACCTTAAGAAAATAATGTACCAAAAATGCCCTGATAGTCAACAATAACCAGCACTGATTAACCAAGATTAACCAAACGGACCTGCAAATGACCATCTTGCCGATTCTACAGCACGTATTAACACCGAACTTTACCCCTTCGTGTCGCGAAGCCAGGAAGCAATCTCTTTGCGGGTAACCTAAGTTCTATCGCTCTGCGATTACCACGCTAAGGGCAGTGCCAATGACAAAGGGAAAAAGGGCAGGACGCACGCGATGAATATAGTACCTCTATTCAGTTAGAGTCTGATTCTAGTTCGAATTTAACATTTTTTTGGCGGTCAGAAATCGTAATTGACAGGTTTTCAGGTGGTTATTAATTTTTAGGCCTGCCGAATTGCGGTTATCCGGGGATGGTTTAGGGGACGGTGGTGGTGAGGGCAGGGATAATGGTGAGGTGCGTGGTAAAGAGGATGGTCTGAACCGGGGTTTTGAGCAAGGTTAGGGTTATCGTTTTGGGCATAGTGCTGGGAACGGTTTTAGCGGTGGTGGTGATAAGGGTTGGGTGCAGGGTCAGGGTAATGGTAGGAACAGCGGTATAAGTTATGCTTGCGCTAACGGTAAAAATGACGGTTTTGATAATGCTACTGATAACACTATTTTTCTTGTCTGTTTTGAATTGGGTAGTGGGCGCGCAACAAGTTTAAGATAAAAATGAACTTTGTGGATATTGGTTTTACCAGCGCAAGACCATTGCTGCCCAGGTAAAACCGGTGCCAAAGGCGGTGAGCAGGATTATATCACCATCCTTTATCTTTCCCTCTTCCTTTGCCTCGTCAATCGCCACCGGAATGGTCGCGGCGGACATATTGCCATATTTGTGCAAAACAACATACATCTTTTCCGGTGGAATTCCGGCCCGCACCCTTGCCTCCTCCATAATCCGGATGTTTGCCTGATGAGGAATGAAGAGTTGAACATCCTGGGCGGTCATTCCTGCATCTTGCAGCGCCTTGACCGAAGCGTTGCCCATCGCGCGCACCGCATGCTTGAATACCTGATTACCCTCCATATGAACCGTGTGCGCCATTTCCTTCAAAGTTTTTTCACTGGTCGGCAGCCTCGTGCCGCCTGCCGGTTGATAAAGCAACGGCGCCAGATTACCATCGCACCCCCAGTTAGAACTGACAATTCCGGTTGCGCCATCACCCGGTATTACCACCGCTGCCCCGGCACCATCGCCAAAAAGCACGCAGGTCGCCCGGTCCTGCCAGTTAACCACCTTGGACATCACTTCAGCACCAATTACCCCTGCCCGCCTGGCAGTTCCAGTGCTAATGAGATTTGCCGCCACCTCCAGCGCAAAGAGAAAACCGGAACAGCCCGCACTGATGTCAAATGCAGCACTGCCCGCAATTCCGAGCTTTTTCTGTAACCAGCAGGCGGTTGCCGGATAAACCGTATCCGGTGTTGATGTTGCCACAATGATGGTATCCAGTTGTGCCGGTTTCAAGCCTGCCTGGCGACAGGCATTTTCCAGTGCCCGCGCTGCCAGGTCCGATGTAGCGGTTGCCTCATCCGCAATCCTTCGTTCCCGGATACCGGTACGTTCCACAATCCACTGGTCGCTGGTGTCAACCATCTTCTCCAGGTCAAAGTTCGTAAGCACCTTTTCTGGCAGGGCTCGGCCCGTGCCGATGATTTTAATTGATTTCATAAATAAAATAGCCCCATGGGGATTTGAACCCCAGTCTTCTGGCTGAGAACCAGACGTCCTGGGCCGGACTAGACGATGGGGCTGATAAAAAAATCCTATCCGGCGTTATGCCTGAGTCAAGTTCCGTATAGATTTTACTTAAATTAGCCCTGAGTGCCGACCGCGCGCTTACCCGCCTTCTTGCGCACCCGTTCTCCGCGATAACGAAATCCCTTGCCATGATAAGGGTCTGCCAGTTTGATTGCCCGGATGCGGGCAGCAACATCACCAACCAGCTGCTTATCAATTCCGGAGACAATAATCTCAAACATCTGTTCCTTTGTATCCTCAGGATTGGGCACCTGATTGACCTCAATATTGATACCAGCCGGAATCGGAAAATCTACCGGATGCGAATATCCACAGTTAATCTGCAACCCGGCTTTGGTCTTCTGAACCCGGTAACCCATTCCCCGCAGTTCCAACACCTTCTGGTAACCGGTAGTTACCCCTACAAACATATTTTTCAAATGGGCGCGGGTGGTGCCCACCATTGCCCGTGCCACTCCGGGTTCGGCATCAACCGTAATCTCGTGGTCCGAATGCTTTACCGTAATCCCGGCGGGCAGATTGAGCGTCAAACTCCCCAGTTTCCCTTTGACAACTATCCGCTGGGGTTCGTATTTTATCTCCACCCCTGCGGGCACGGTCATTGGCTGATATGTTTTCGCCATATTACCACACCTTGCAAATTAATTCACCGCCGATCCGGCGCTGCCTCGCGTCCTTATCGGTTATTATCCCGTTGGGCGTCGTCAGAATAGCAATTCCCAGCCCGCCCATCACCTTCGGAATTTCGTCACAGCCCACATAGACCCGGCGTCCCGGTTTGGAAACCCGTTCCAGTCCACGGATCACCGGCGTACCGTTTTCCAGATACTTGAGACTGACAATAATCTGCTTTTTCACTCCCTCACCACTCACCTGGAAATTATTGATAAAACCTTCCTCCATCAGCACCCGGGCAATCTCGTAACGCATTTTGGTATAAGTAAATGCCACATCTTTACGCCGGGCAGCAAGCGCATTCCGAATCGTGGTCAGAAAATCAGCAATCGTATCCAACGCCTTCCTCCTTACCAGGTCGCCTTCCGCACACCCGGTATTTCTCCCCGGAGTGCCAGTTCCCGGAAACAGAGCCGGCAGAGTCCGAACTTCCGGTAATATGCCCGCGGCCGGAAACAGATCTGGCAGCGGTTGTGCTTGCGGACCTCAAACTTGGGTTCACGCTTTGATTTAACAATCAAACATTTTCTTGCCATATCACTTCCTTTTTGCAAAAGGCAGACCCAACTCTTCCAGCAAAGCCCGTGCTTCATCGTCGTGTTTTGCCGTGGTCTGAAATGTTATCGTCATTCCAAAAATCTTCTTCACCTTGGAAACCTCAATCTCCGGGAAAATTACCTGTTCATTCAAACCGATACTGTAACTGCCCCGGCCATCAAAGGAATCTAATGGAAAACCGCGAAAGTCGCGGATTTTTGGTGCCGCCAGATTAAAGAACCGGTCAATAAACTCATACATCCGCTCCCCGCGTAAAGTAACCTTGACCCCGAGCGGCATCCCCTCCCGGATGCGGAACGCTGAAATTGCCCGCTTGGCATAAGTCCGCACCGGCCGCTGGCCGGTAATTTGTGCCAGATCTTCGGCAATTACATCCAGTATCTTGGAATCGTTCACCGCCTCTTTGGTGGTGACATTGATCACCACCTTAACCAGTCTTGGCACCTGATGCCGGTTCTTGTATCCGAACCGGCTGACCAGTGCCGGCACCACTTTATTCAGATAATGTTCTTTTAATCTTGCGCTCATACATCAATAATCTCTTCGCACTCCCGACAAACCCGCACCCGCCGGCCTTCATGCTCCTGCCGGCGTACCTTTGCCGGCTTACCGCATTTCGGGCAGATGAGCACGAGATTGGAAATATTAATCGGATTGGGCAGGTCAACAATGCCTCCGGGCTTGTCCGGACCACGGGTCCGCTGATGCTTCTTGGCAAGATTGACCCCTTCAACAATTGCCCGGTAACTTTTTGACTCCTTATGCCACTCAATCCGCAGAATCTTGCCCCGGCGTCCCTTCTCCTCGCCGGTAATCACCTCAACCACATCACCTTTACGCAGTTTCATCAAACCACCTCGGTTGCCAGCGAAATAATCTTGGTAAATTGCCTTTCTCGCAATTCCCGGGCGACCGGACCAAAGACCCGGGTTCCCTTGGGTTCGCCTTTATCATCAATCAGCACACACGCATTGTCATCAAACCGGATATAAGTCCCGTCCGGCCTGCGCCACTCCTTGCGCGTCCTGATAACCACCGCCTTGGACTTATCACCCGGCTTAATTGGCCCGTTGGGCAATGCATCTTTAATCGTAACCAGCACCGTATCGCCGAGCCAGCCAAACTTCCGCTTGGAACCACCGTAGATTTTAATTACCATCGCCTCCCGGGCACCAGAATTATCCGCAACCTTTAACCTTGAATATTCCTGGATCATAATTTCTTAACCACCCGCCACCGTTTCAATCTTGATAAAGGCCTGGTCTCCATCACCAGCACCCTGTCACCTTCCTGACACTCTGCCTTCTCATCATGGGCATAAAGTTTTGTTCGGCGTCGCACATACTTCTTATATTTCGGATGCGGCACCAGCCGCTCGGTCTGCACCACCACCGTCTTCTGCATCTTTGCCGACACCACCGTTCCCACCAAAGTTCGGCGCAAATTACGCATTCTCGCCTCCAGTTTCCTTGTGTTCCAATTCCTTGAGCACGGTCAGACAGCGCGCAATGTCCCGCCGCAACACCCGCAGCCGAATCGGATTCGGCAACTCCTCGGTTGCCCGACGCAACCGCAATTTAAGCAGTTCATCCTGCAACTCTGCCAGCCGGCGCTTAATTCCTTCCCTGCCCAGTTCCCGCAGTTCAGAAGCCTTCATAGGAAAATTCCTCCCGTTCAACCAGACGGGTCTGACAGGGCATCTTACTCGCTGCCAGCCGCAGTGCGGCAAGCGCCTCATTTTTTGGCAGTCCACCAATCTCAAACAACACCCGGCCCGGCTTGACCACACTAACCCATTCCTCTGGTGTGCCCTTACCTTTACCCATTCGTGATTCTGCCGGCTTTTTGCTCACCGGCTTATCCGGGAATATCCGAATCCACATCTTCCCGGCACGTTTGAGAAACTTGGTCATACACAACCGTGCCGCCTCAATCTGCCGGGCGGTAATCCAGCACGGCTCCAGCGCCATGAGCCCGAACTCACCGAAATCAACCCGATTGGCACTTGTTGCCTTGCCCTTCATCCGGCCCCGCATCGCCTTGCGGTATTTTACCCTCTTCGGCATCAGCATCGCTTAACTCCTTTTCGCCGGTTGAATATCACCTTTATAAATCCACACCTTGACTCCGCAGGTTCCGGCAATCGTTTTGGCAACATCAATCGCATAATCAATATCTGCGGTCAGGGTCTGCAATGGCACCCGGCCCTCACGATACCATTCACTGCGGGCAATCTCTGCCCCACCGAGCCGGCCCCCGACCATAATCTTAATCCCCAGCGCACCGAGGCGCATCGCCTGCATCACCGCCCTCTTCATTGCCCGGCGATGTGCTACCCGCTGCTCAAGCTGGCGGGCAACATTCTGCGCCACCAGTTTTGCCTCCAGTTCTGGCACCCGCACCACCTCAACCAGCAACGTAATCTCCTTATTACCACCGGTCAGTTTTCGAATCTCCTCGCGCAGCGCATCCAGATTCTGCCGCTTTGGCCCAAATACCATTCCCGGTCGAGCGGTGTGGATGGTAATTGTCATCCGGCTCCCGACCCGTTTGATTTCCACATTGGCAATCATCGCCTCTGCCAGTCTGGACTCAAGGTAGCGCCGGATTTTTAAATCCTCAAGCAGAAAATCACGGTACTGCTTCTGTTCAAACCAGACCGATTTCCAGTCCTTGGTAATTCCCAGTCTGAACCCTAATGGATGGGTTTTCTGCCCCATAATTAAGCCTTCTCCTCCTTGGTTCCAACTTTAACATAAATATGACACATTCTCCTTACGAATACCGAAGCAGTACCCCGGGGTCCGGGCATCATCCGCTTCAAAACATTCGGACCCGGGTCAATCCGAACCTCTTTAACCACCAGGTCCTCCTCCTTCAGTTTTGCCTTGCCTGCTCGGGAAATGGCATTGGCAACTGCAGAATGCAGGGTCTTAAGTATTGGCTGTTTTGAAGGCTTCGGCAGGAACGCCATTATTGCCAGCGCAGTCGGCACATCCTTATTCCGGATTAGTTCGGCAATGCGATTTAACTTCTTGGCTGAACCACGCTGAAACCTGCTCCGGGCAATTGCCTCCATACCTTAATGCTCCCTTTTCTCCTCTGGAGACTTCTCCTTGCGCTGTCCGGAATGCGCCCGGAAAGTACGGGTCGGTGCAAACTCACCCAGCCGATGCCCAACCATCCGCTCGGTAATGTAAACCGGAATGAACCGATTTCCATTATGAATTGCAATTGTCTGACCAACGAATTCCGGTGGAATCACACTCCGCCGGGCATAGGTCTTAATTACCCGCCGCTCGCCCTTCTCCACCAGCTCCTTTATCCGCCGGAAAAGCCGCTCATCAACATAAGGTCCCTTACGAATTGACCTGCCCATCCTTACTTCCTCCTGCGAATAATAAGTTTACTGGATTTCTTCTTGGGATTGCGGGTCTTGTAGCCTTTGGCAATAATACCCTTTTCCGAACAGGGATGTCTGCCACCAGAACTCTTCCCCTCACCACCGCCCATCGGATGGTCAACCGGGTTCATTGCCACCGCCCTGGTCCTGGGCCTGCGCCCCATATGCCGGGACCGACCTGCCTTACCGATGGAAATGTCTTTATGTTCGGCATTAGAAACCCGGCCGATCGTTGCCCAGCACCGCAGGTCAAACTTCCGGATTTCACCGGACGGCAGTTTCACCACCGCCCAGCCCTCCTCCTTAGCAAGAATCTGGGCTGCCGTTCCTGCGGAACGAACAAGAAAAGACCTGCTATCCGGACAAAGTTGAAGATTGTGGATTTCCACCCCGACCGGAATATCAGCAAGGGTCATCGCATTCCCAACCCTAATTGGCAGATTTTCACCCGACGCAATCTGGTCACCAACCTTCAACCCCTCCGGACACAGAATATACCGGTATTCACCATCAGCATAACATACCAGGGCAATCCGGGCAGAGCGGTTCGGATCATATTCAATTGAAACCACCTTTGCCGGGATTCCGGTCTTATCCCGCAGAAAATCAATTATCCGGTAAAACCGCTTCTCACCACCACCCCGGTATTTGGCGGTAATTCTGCCTAAATTATTTCTTCCACCGGTCTTACGCAGCGGAACGCACAACGGTTTAAACGGCTCTTCCCTGGTAATATCAGCAAAATCAGAAACAGTATAATGCCTTCTCCCCGGTGTTATCGGTCGGTATGCCTTAATTCCCATAAATTACCTTTCCAGCAACTCAATCTTCTCACCCGGCTTAATCTTCACAACCGCCTTTTTCCAGTCCGGGCGATAGCCTTCAAAAATACCCATCCGCCGCTTTTTCCCCTTAAAATTCAGCACCCGGACATCAGTTACATGAACATTAAACAAATGCTCAACCGCAGTCCGAATCTGATACTTATTTGCCGCCGGATGGACCCGCAGGGTATAACAATTACCCTGCTCCTTCATCTGCTCCGACTTTTCGGTAATTACCACTCCCAGTACCACCTTGTTCGGTTCCATAAATTATACCCCTGTTTTTTCCTTTTCATCAACCTTTGCCACCTTATCCAGAAACTCGTGCAACCCGCTCTCCGTAAACACCACCAGATTATGGGTCAACACCGCATAAGTATTCAACTGCGCAGCCGGCATTACATCCAGCCACTGCAGATTAGCACTCGCCCGGCGCAGATTTTCAGAAACCGTGGGCACTAAAAGCAGTACATTATCAACCATCCCCAATCCCTTAAATATTTTTACCAGCTCCCGGGTTTTGGGCTCTGACAGTTCAAAATCTTCTATTAACTTAATTGAGTTCTCTCGATTTCTAACGGTCAGGGCTAACGCCAGGGCATAACGGCGCACCTTTTTCGGCAGTTCATAACTATAATCTCGCGGTTTTGGTCCCCAGGCGATTCCACCCTTAACCCAGATTGGCGACCGCCTTGAACCATGCCGTGCCCGACCGGTGTGCTTCTGGGGCCAGGGCTTCTTGCCTGTGCCCGAAACTTCAGCCCGGGTCTTGGTCTTCGCGGTTCCCTGACGCTGATTTGCCAGATAACAACGCACCGCCTCCCAGAGCAGACTGGCAGGACCTTCCCGATTAAACCAGTCCTCAGGAAGCTCAACAGTCTTTTTAACTTCACCGGTCAGTTTCAAAACATCCATCTCAACTTACCTTTCGGACAATAACCGCTGAACCGCGATAACCTGGAATTGCCCCTCGGACATAAACCACACCCTTTTCCGGCTCCACCTTCACCACCTTCAGATTCTTCACGGTCAACCGTTCACAGCCATAATGTCCGGGCAAAGTTCTACCGGGTAGAACCCGTCCTGGAGACGAACCCGCGCCCAGCGAGCCAATCCGACGGTGTGACATTGAACCATGGGATGCAGGACCACCGCTCCAGCCCCACCTCTTCATACCCCCGGCAAAACCCCTGCCTTTGGTCCAGCCAGTAACTGTTACATAATCACCCGGCTTCAGCAAATCAACCTTTAACTCCTGCCCGACCTGAAAGCCCTCAACACTCGGCACCCGGAATTCGTGCAGCATCCTCATCACCGGTAGATTTGCTTTCTGAAAATAACCTTCATAGGGCTTGGTGCGCTGCCGTTTACTGGCTTCTCCCCAACCGACCTGCACCGCACAGTAACCGTTTTTCTCCTTTGTTCGCAGCCCGACCACCACACACTTACCAACCTCAATTGCCGTTACCGGCACAACCTGCCCCTGCTCATCATATAACTGGGTCATTTCACCCTTTTTGCCCACCAGCCCAATCATGCCGACTTAATCTCCACTTCCACCCCGGCAGGAACCTCAAGTTTCATCAAAGCATCCACCATTTCCGGGGTTGCGTTTGAAATCTCAATCAACCGCTTATGGACCCGCAGCTCAAACTGTTCCCTGGACTTTTTGTCCACATGGGGCGAGCGCAGCACCGTAAACAGCGTTCGCTTCGTAGGCAAAGGGACCGGCCCAGCAACCTGAGCACCGGTCCGCTTGGCAACATCCACGATGTCGCGCGCCGACTGGTCGAGCAGCCGGTGGTCATAAGCCTTCAGCTTAATTCTAATCTTCTTTGATGTTCGCAACAAACTCATACTAAATAAAAATCTCCCGTTTTCATTAACAAACTCCTGACAACTTATTAACTCGGGAACTTAAATCGTCCCGTGAATTGTCAGCCTAATTAGCAAATATACAAATTTTAAAACCGCTGTCAACATATTCCGTGCAACTTTTTTCACTGTGTTTATTCTCCGACAAATGAATTTTTCAATTCAATTGTTGACAACTTTACTCCAGCCATTATAATCAAATTGGTGGAGATTATATCTCCAGACAAACCGGGAAGATTTTAACCCGGCGGGTTACATTTTTATTATTAAAATTAGCCAGAATCAAAGGAGGCAATGATGAAAAAATTTTTTAGTCTGTTAGTTCTGCTGGTGACATTCGGATTTGCCGACACCCTGTTTGTGGAAACATTTGACTCCCCCTGGACCCCGCTCAATCCGCCTGCCGGCTGGATTATCATCCGGGACACCCTTAACCCCCATCCGCCGCGCTATCTTGACGACTGGCATCAGGAACCGGCAAATGCCGCACCCTGGGTCAATCATCCCACCCCATTTCCCGCAATTATGTGGCAGTTAAACCCGAATCAAACCCCGGATATGCTGATCTCGCCCCCGATTAACTGCGCCGCCTTCCGCAACGTGGTGCTTTATTGCAGCACCTATTTCTCCCACAAACTATCAAACCCCTACACCGCCCAGATTCGCTATTCAATTGACAACGGTGCCACCTTCCCCTATATCCTGCGCGACTATTACGGCCAGAATGTTGGACCAGGTGTTTTCGAATCGCTCAACCTGAGCAACGCCGCCCGGCAAGACAGCGTCCGGCTGCTCTGGATTTTCCAGGGCGACCTGTTTGATATCAACTGGTGGTATTTTGACGACATCGTGGTCACCGGTGATTCAATCTATCCTTACGATATCCGTTGCGCCCGCATCATCCGCCCTGACTATTATGAACTACCCGGCAACCTGATTCCCCAGGCACGGTTCCGCAACATCGGACTTTATGACCAGTTTGATATCCCGGTCTTTGCCGAACTTTTTGACAGCCTGGGAAACTCACTTTACACCTGGGCTGACACAATTGACACCCTGCTTGCTCTCTCTGGCGAAAAGGTCGCCTTCTTTGATTCCACCACCTTCCCGCTCACCAATGGCAGATATACAATCCGCTTCTGGTGTGCTGCCGACTCCGATTACAACCGGACAAACGACACCCTGACCCGCACCTTTTTTGTCTCATCAATTGAACAACTAACCCATGACAACGGCTCTCCTGCCGGCTATCTCTCCTGGCCCGTGGGCCACTATGGCTGGTGCACCCAGTTCAACGTGTCAACCCCGGTTTACCTGGAATCGCTTAAAATTTTCCTGAACTCACCCGCCAATCCCGCTTTCCGCCGCTATCAACTTGCGATTGCCTATGATGACGGTACCGGCAATCCTGGTCCATTTGTTTACAAATCACCGGTCCTCACTGCCCAGCCCGGCGCTGCCTGGAATAGCTTCTTTGTTGCCGATACCGGTGAACAGATTATGGTTGCGGGCAACTTTTACATCTTTTACCTCCAGGTCGGCGAACCACCCGAATGTCCGGAACTGGGCATTGATAACAACCTCAACTATCCCAACAACTACTGGGAGTACCATCGTGACGGCGCCCGTTATCCAATCACCCCGGCTGGTGACCTGATGCTTCGGGTATTCATCAACCACGACCCGCTTACCCCGGCGCCTACCGATGCCCGGATAACCTTTATTGAACAGCCGCTCTATGAATTTGTCCAGCGGCCCTTTGATGCGGTCTGTCCGATTCGGGCACACGTCCAGAACTTCGGCACTGACACCCTCACCAATGTAGCGGTGGTCTGCTCAATCATTGATGCCGCCAGTCATCTACCTTATTATACCAACACCGCAATCGCTGCCCAGTTAATACCTGGCCAGACCATTCCGGTTGACTTTTACGGCTGGGTACCATATTACGGGGTGCCCTGCTCGGTGATTGTCCGTGCCAGTACCAATGCCGGGGTCCAGCCTGACCTTGTTCCCCAGAACGACGACCGGCGCTTCGGATTTAACGTGCTCAAGGGCGCCTATACCGGCAGACATCCGGCAGGCTATGCCTGGATTGATTCTGACACCACCAACGGTCCGGTATATGAATGGATTGACACCACCGGCTGCAACATCCTCTTCACCAGCGGTGATGATGAACGTATCTTTGTCCCCATTGGCTTCAACTTCCCCTGGTCTGACACCACCTATGACAACTGCTGGGTCACCACCAATGGCTGGCTTGCCCTTGGTCCAGACCCGCACACCGCCTTGCCCACCCCCACCCGGATTCCAAACGACAGTTTACCCAACGCCGCACTTTTCCCTTACTGGCAGGACCTCATCCTCGGCTCCAACTCCCGGGTCTATTACCGAACCTTTGGTGAATCACCCAATCGCAAATTCGTAGTTATCTGGCACAACGTCAACATCAAAGGCACGGACAGCACCAACACCATCACCTTTGAAGCCATCTTAAACGAAAACGGCACCGTGGTCTTCCAGTATCAGGATGTCGAAACCGGCAGTCTTGTTTACAACAATGGCAGATGTGCCTCAATCGGGGCGGAAAACAAAGACGGCACCGCTGGGGTCAATTACCTCTTCTCCTTCCCGCCAATGTCCACCGCAACCAACGACCTCCAGAACCGGCTCACCCCGGGCAGGGCGATCAAACTCTATCGCGAATTCCGTGATGCCGCCGCTTTGGACATAATCAAACCTGGCACCTACACCTTCCCGGAGTCCATCTTACCGGTAATTAAAATTCAGAACTACGGCACGGTTGGCGATACCATTATGGCATACCTGCGCATCACCCCGGGTGGATATCTTGACTCCATCCTCATAACCAACCTACTCCCGGGCAAAGACACCATTGTCACCTTAGCAACCCCCTGGTTTGGCAGAGGCTCATTTGTTGCCATCTGCTCCACGGCAATGACCGGTGACATCAACCCCGCAAACGATGTCTTCAGCCGCAACTTCCTCTCCTCACCCTGGGTCCAGCGTGCCGATATGCCGGTTGGTCCGGTTCGCAAACGGGTCAAAGATGCCGCCCTCGTTTATGCCCCAACCACCGGCAAACTATATGCGCTCAAAGGTGGCAACTCCAACGAATTCTATGCCTACGACATTGCCAACGATGTCTGGGAATCGCTTCCCAGTATGCCCATTGACCCATCGGGCAGAAAAGCAAAAGACGGCTGTGACCTCACCTTTGACCGCTTCCACGGCCCCGCCGGCACCATCTGGGCAATCAAAGGCGGCGGTGTTCCGGACTTCTACTCCTTTGACATCGGCACCAGCACCTGGACAGCCCGCCGTTCACTAAGTATCCGCAACTTCAATTTCCGCTATCCCAAACGGGGTGCCGCCCTTGCCTATGTCCCGACCCACGGTTCCCAGGGCACTGTTTACTGCGCAACTGGCAACAACTCCTTAACCTTCATCGCCTACGACGTTGCTGGTGACACCTGGGTCCGCTGTCCGGATGTGCCCTTCAACCCCTTACGCAAGCGCACCTGCCGTTATGGCACCGATATGGTCTTTGACGGTGACTCAGTAGTCTACCTATTGAAAGGTTCCAACACCACCGAAATCTGGAAATACTACCCCCAGTTTGACACCTGGGCAATGACCACCCTTGACCAGGTCTCGCTGATTGGCAACCGCAACCGTCGGGTCAAAAACGGTGGCGCACTTGCCTATCTCAACGGCACCCTCTTTGTGCTCAAAGGCGGCAACACCCAGGAGTTCTGGTCCTACCGCATTGGCGGCCCCGACACCTGGACCCAACGCACCGACATCCCTTATGCGCTCAGTGGCATCCGGCGTAAACCAAAGCGTGGTGCGGCAATGGCCGGTGCGGATTCAGCCATCTTCTGTCTCAAAGGCTCATCGGTTTATGAATTCTGGGAGTATCGTCCCCATACCGACTCGCTCGGCAACCTCCTGTTCGCCTCAACCCCGAGCCGGCAGGGAATTATGGCAGAAACCGAACCGCTCATAGCAAAACTCAACCTTGCAATTTACCCGAACCCGAGCCCGGTATCCCGGTTAAACCTCTCCCTCTCCCTGCCTGCTACCGCGCACATCCAACTCAAGGTCTACGACGCCACCGGCTCACTCATCCAGACCCTTGCCGACAATATCCTGCCTGCGGGCAAACATTACCTCTCCTGGGACGGTCGCACCGCCAAAGGCACACCGCTCGCACCCGGAGTCTACTTCATCAAATTACAGAACGGCGAAACGGTGCTCACCAGAAAACTAATAATCCAGCACTGACAAAAAAGGGGGGCGTATCGCCCCCCTTTTAATTTCTCCTCAACTAAAACCGGTACCAGAGATAAATTCCCAGCAAAACGAGCATTATTGTAAAAAAAGTAATTGCAAACGAAAGCCCAAAGCTCAGCGTGGCGAACCCTAAATTCAGCACCACTGTCCGCACCCCGAACTCCAGCGCCTTAAAGAAAAAATCCTTAACCGGACCTGCAGGAAAAATCCCGGATAAAAAAAACGAAATTACACTCCCGCTCACCGCTGCCACCACAATCGTTATAACGAGCAACCCGATTGACCGACCACTACCAGCCATCGTCTTTTTCCTCAAAATTAACTCCGCACAATTATACAATTTCCAACAAACTAATCAACGCCGGTCATCCTCATCAAGAACCAAATCCACCTTCCGTCCGCAACTCGCACACCTTCCCGCCTGCACATTCACCACCCGGCCCTGATAACCACTCCGCTCCACCAGCACTGTCTGACACTGCGGACAGAAGGTATCCCGGAACTCTGATCCGAGGTAAACATTTCCCAGATAAACATAATTCAGTTTCCGCTTTGCAATTTCTGCCGCCCGCATCAAAGTTGACTCCGGTGTCATCGGCTCATTTACCTTATACCTGGGAAAATACCGGGAAAAATGCAAAACCGTATTCTCCCCCAATCCTGCCACAAAATCGGTCAGCTCCTCAAGCTCCTCATCGGAATCATTTTTCCCCGGAATCAAAAGCGTGGTTAACTCAATATGGCAATGCGCCCTTGCCCTTCGGATAGTAGCCAGCACCGCATCTAAAAACCCGTGCACATAATTTCGATAAAACTCCGGCTTGATTGACTTCAGGTCAATATTCATCGCATCTACCACCGGCAGAATCTCATTCAGCGGCTCTAAATTCACCATCCCATTGGTCACCAGCACATTCTTAATCCCGGCTTGATGCATCAACTTACCCGCATCCCGCACATACTCAAACCAGATTAACGGCTCGGTATAAGTATAAGAAATAAGTTTCAGCCCATAACTCTTAACCAGTTCCACCAATTCTGCCGGTGCAATATAGCGGCTCGGTACCCGCCGCTGCGAAATCTCCCAGTTCTGACAGAACGGGCACAAAAGATTACACCCATAGGTTGCCACCGAAAAAATCTCCGCCCCCGGATAAAAATGATAAAGCGGCTTCTTCTCAATCGGGTCAACTGCATACGAAACCACCTCACCATAATTCTCAGCAACCAATTTCCCATCAACATTCCGTCTGCCCAGACACCTCCCCAATTTTCCCGGCGCAATCAAACACCGGTTCGGACACAACTCGCACCGGATTTTACCACCTTCAGTTTCCCAGTATTCAGCAACCGGATGCCGGTTATCAACCTTCATAATCAATTCTCCCCAACCTCAACCCGCACAATTGAATCCCCCTTCACCTGATAAAAAATCGCCCGCACACCGCTCCGCCTCTTCAAAAACTTTTGGCTCTCCTCCACCCCCATCACAAACAAAGCGGTTGAAAAAACATCCGCCTCAACCCCATTCCGGGCAATTACCGTCACCGCCGCACACCGCTCTGCTGGATAACCGGTGCGCGGGTCAATTATATGACTGAACCGCTTACCTCCAGACTCAAAAAACCGCCGATAATCACCTGAAGTAGAAACCGCCTGATTTTTCAACACCAGCACCCCAACCAGCGACTCACCCCTTGGACTCTGAATTCCCACCCGCCATTCCCTTGGCCCAAACACCCGGATATCACCCCCCGCATCAACCAGCCCGGACCTTGCCCCGAACGACTCCAGAACCTCAACCGCCCAATCAATTGCATATCCCACCGCAATCCCACCCAAATCAACCTCCATCCCGGGATCAATAACCACCGAATCCCCCTGAACTCGCACCCGCTCATAACCAACCTTCTGCCTCACCCTTCTTATTACACTCTCTGCCGGCACCTGAAAACTGCCGCCCCTGAACCCCCACAACCGCATCAACGGTCCCACAGTAATATCAAACACCCCATTCGTCTCTTTACCAAAACCCTTTGCCCGCTCAATCAACACCCTTGTCTCCGGACAAACCTTTAACCGCAAATTCCGATTCAACTGCGAAACCTCGCTTTTCTCCGAATACGCCGACCACAACGAATCAAACCGATGAAACCCCTGCAAAACAATATCCAAACCCCGATTCAACCGCTCACCATCCTCACCGATGACCTTAATCCGCACATAAGAACCAAAAACTCGGTCCTCACGCTCAATTTGAGTAAACCGCTGATTACACCCCAGCCCGAGAAAAAGAAAACAAATTACCAACCGCTTCATCACCTTCAATCATAACCCACATCAACCTCAAGGTCAAGCACAAAAACCACAAATGAATACCAAGAACCGATTTCAGACCGGGATGCCCCGGGGAACGACCCGGGGGATATCCCCCTATTCTTTAATCCCCCCCTTTTATAGCAGGGTCAGGTTTCAGACCAAGTTTCGCACCCTTTTCAGTTGCATAAAGAGTCGCAATCTAATCCTGCTTTTTAACTCCCAATTGTCAAAGAGCAAGGTTTCAACATTTTATTTACTAAAAAGGAAATTTAAGCAATTCGCGCTTGGTTTCAAACTCTTCAATATGCTTTGATAACAGTTGCCCCAACTTTTTTAGCATTGATTCCGCAACATCTTTGTCAATTGGTTCTATACCGTGCGCCAGAATTGAATAGTTGCGTCTTTTAAGTAAGCCCTTTAAGTCCTTATATTCAGCGCCAAGTTCGTCTTTCAGTTCGGTTAAAAGTTGATAACTTCTCTCTAATCCGATTTGAATCTTACATTCCTGATTACGATATCCTGATAACCAGTTACGGCTTTCTTCCGGCACTTTGTCCAGGGAAACATCGCTGGTATTAACTCCGTATTTTCTCTGCAAACGCCACTGGGCGAGCATCTCACAGGTCCGGTAGAGACGGGCAACCGCATCATCGTATCTGCCTTCGTTAAACCGACGCTCCGCATTGTTTAACAAGTCCACAATCATTAAGTCGGTTATTTCTTTTTCTTTTTTGGCTTTGACGATTCCGTCAACTAAATTAATCGTCTCTTCTTTCACCTGGAAAATTTCCAGTCTGTAGTCTGATTGCAGATTGGCATTCCGGTAACGTTCTACAAACCGTTTATGGTTGAACAAGTCCCAGCCTATGTAGGCATCGGCAATTGTTATCAGTTGTTCCTTTAGTGCCTCTTCGGTCTCGTTGAGTAAATGCAGATTTTTTAGTATCTGGATTGCTGTAGCGAAGCGATAATTTTTCATCAGGTTAAATGCGGTTTGCAAAAGCATTGAATCACGAATCTGGTTTGGCGTCAAACTGATGAACCTTTCGGTGCCGGGTTTCACTCTACTTTCCGCATCCCGCTTTACATAAATATACTGAAGGTTGTTGAAACCAAGTTGCACCGCAGCTAATGTTAGCGCGGCGGACATCGTTTTTAGTCCAGTGGTGAAATCAGCGGTTACATTTTCCGGAGCAATTTTCTGCTGTTTCATCGTTTGTGTTAGGACATCAAGCATCTCTTTAAATAGTGCTTCAATGTCGCCGCCGTCAGCCTGCAACTGTGATATCCAGGAGTTTTCCGGTGTGCGACCCAACTCCTTAATAATCTTTTCGCCGTTAGCCCTGGAACCTCCGGTAACAAATAGTAGTAAATAATCAGGATTGGCTCTTCTTATTGAATTTACCAGCGGCGGAACAATATCCACCTCTGGTCCGGTCCCTTTGCCCACCGTGGCAACAAAAAGGGTCTTCATTTTATCACCTCCATTTCCACCCAGCCGAGCGGAATATTTTCTTTAACCCGCTTGCGGGTACGTGGTCCAATCCGGGTGTCAATTCGGGGCAGGCGATACCGTTCGGTAAGGTTTAACTCCTGGGCAAGTAGCAATAGTGATGTGGCAAACATTCCTGACCCCTGCCCCAGACGGATAAGCGTCTTGGTCGCAGGGATTTTAATGTCCTGTAGTCGACGGTCTTTTGTAAATACCTGCTGATAAAACCGGTTAACACTATTTAGCAAACTGTCGGGAGTAAATTGGGAAGCAGGGTCAAGTTTCAGGGTAAAGGTAAACTGGGTGTCGGGCTTTAAGGCTTCGTAAAGTATCGGAATTCTGCCACCCCGTCGGGCACCAACTACAACTGCCTGCACAAGTTCCAGACTTTCTTCGGGCAGATGCAGTTCAGAATCAGAAACATCCAGCCAGTGAGTAAATTTGTCCGTTTTTTCACCAGTTCTGCCTCCAAGCCGTGGTAGCACCAGGTCTAACGGGTCTTGATATTCTCGCCTCTGCCTGCCCTGCTTCTCAGATTTAACCTCGCCTTCCAGAACCCGAAGAAGGTTGTTTTTATCACACTCCTTTAACTTCTCGTAGCAGAGTGCGGAAAGAATCGCACCTTTGAGCGAAGAGCCGGGAATATAAACCCTGCCCGCCGATTTTATAAAGAGACGAAACTCTATTAAGTTGGTATTCCGGGCACTGTTGTGCAGGTGAATTTTGTAGCGGATGTGTTTTTCTAACAGAGATTTCGGAACTAATTTATCAATCGGCTGACCCGATGGTGCGGATTCAAGAAATTTATCCTTTATTGGCTGAAAGGCGGTGTCGTTAAAAAGTGAATCAATATTTACACGGTAGCAGTAATCTCCTTTAATGAAGTAATCCAGGCGGTTTATAGTTTCACCGGAACCGATGTGAACCGGAGTCAGAATTTTTAATCTAACCTGAAATGGAACACCAGGACTATTCACAGTTCCTCCTTTTTCGGATTCAGGATGAAGGGAATGGCAAAAGCGATGCCGTTGCGATAAATCTGATGAGGTATTCCGGAAACTTCCGGAGTAACATCAATCAGCACACCTTTACGACTCTTGCCCGGGAAAACCGAACCTTCGGCAAATAAACTGACCGTTTTTCGGCGATAGGAGCGAATTGCCGGTGAAAAGATATACCCTTTGCGTTCAAGCAGTTCGTAAAAACCCATATTAAGATTGTTGATTTCCCTGTTATCAGGATAGTAGAGCGAAAGCATTAACTCCGCATCGTAAATATCCGGAGTCTTGATTTCAATCGCCAGGAACTCCGGCTGGTAAAAACAGCCTTTGCCCACCGAGCGACAACCACCAATCCCCTCATCGCACATAAGCCGCACTGCGGTGATAAATTTGCTCTGCCATTCATCAGCAACATTGTAAAGGAAAAAGAAACCACCATCTTTGAGCCAGAAAAGACCGGTATGGAAAAATCCACCTTCGGTCTGCACTTTTCCAGTCAGTCGGCTGATATTCACCATCGGCACTTCCTCATATATGATTATAGATTCAGGTAATTTAAAATTTTTGCTCTGCTCATCCAATCTTTTGCCATTAAGGAGTTTTTCCCATTCCGCCTTTTCAATAAACTGAATTTTCTTCTGCTCTTTATCACGTGGTATCTGATTGCGGGGAGTCGGGAAGTAGTAGCGCCGCTGATTTTCCTGTTCTATAAAGATAAAACCAGAACTCAATCGTAACGGTGGTGAATCTGAATTAAATCGGGCAAAAAACTCTGCCAGTTGCTGGCTTCCGTATAGGAGACATAGAGAATTGCAAATAGCAGAAAACAGGGTGTCGGAATGAATAATTGTCTCACTGCCTTCCCGCATTCCTTCCCGTTCACCAAGATGAAGCGGAGATTTTGGCTTTAATAAACAGGCTTGAAAAATAGCCATAGTTAATCAGGTAAGTTTGTTCTTCAATTCGCTAAAGTGTTGAATTAGCAGTTGGGGTGTGTTCCAGTTGTTGTTAATCTGGCGGTTTTCGTTTAAATCCAGATTGCCGTTTTCGTAGTTCTCTACCTTGTTCCACCAGATTTTAATATTTTCCAGCTTCACCTGGCCATAACCTCTTGAACCCATACCGCCCAGATAATCATGTTCCAGTAGCGCCATTGCTTGAAACAGATATTTCAACAGCTCTTTGTCGGCTTCTTCGTAAATGTTGAAAATGAACTCTGCCGGTTTAAAAACCGCATCTGCCGGCACACGCTCAATCTGACGCAATCCTCCCGCACCTTTTCCTCCCGTTGTCCCGGTTCGCCGGTCAATCATTATCTCGGTCTTTATTTCTGTTAAAGTTGGCTCAACTGCCGGTAATTTCCGAACCGAATTTTCATCCAGAGAGGTATCGCGCACGATAAGCCGAGTCAGGATTGTTTCTTCAAATGGCGTTTCCGGAGTTAAGCCGAAAATTTTGCAGACCGGACATTTCTTATATTGTTCCAATTCCTGGCAGCGGTGCTCATTAACCTGGGTTTTTCCTTTTTTAATTGGCACATTCAACTTGCGTTCAAGCAGGTTTCGCAATTTGCCTTTGATAGCAGAACCTGGAATATAAGGAAGGTCACGGGGGTCTCTAATAACCCGGGCATCAACCCCGCCTATTTTTAAACCTTCAGAACTACCACCAATCCTTAAGCCGGTTAAGGCCCTGATCTCAGCGGTTATGACCACTTTGCCGATAATTTTAACTTCAACTGCACTCATCTACTCCTCCTTTCCATTCTTTCCTGCTCTTTTCTCTTCGTCTCTTCTAAAGTATGGTAAGCAACTATTGCCTCCACAAAGTGGCGGAAAAACTTAAAATCTCCCTCTGAGTGAACCGATTCTATCGCCGCTTCAATTATCTGACGAAATAAAGCCAGGTTTGGCTTTTTACCCTGACTATAGGCTAAGAGTGGACGTAATAACTGAAGGCTATTTGGCTTATACTCCTTAATCGCCTGGATTGAATCAAGGATGTTACGCACCTGGGAAGTGGAAACATTGTTCATAGCCAGTTGCTTACCAGCATCAGCGGCGAACTCTACTAATCTCTGGGCATCTCCGGTTTTAAATATCTCTTTTATTTCTTCTATGTTGACATTTGGAGTGATCTGCATATTCATACCTCCCTGTTTTGTTTTATCTTGTCTCCAGTTCTGCCCAGCGCACAATCAGGTCAAGGTGTGGGTGAAGTCCAACACCCTGCACAATTCTGCTTTCTATTTCGCTCAGTGCCTGGAGCAGTTCCGGCTTGTCTTTTTCCCTTTCTTTTAATCTGGTCAGGGCGTAAATTAAACGCCAGACCGGAAACATCGGAATCTCTTTTTCTTTAGCCTGCTGGAATTCTGCCCAGCCGGCGTTGAGGATGCCAAGAATTGCCCGGGGAAAATTCTCGGATTTAAGCAGATTCACCAGGTCATTTTTGATATCTTTGACATCTGAATACTCCCGCCATTCTAACTCTTTGCCCAGTATTGATAAAGAATCCCGCCCGGCATCTTTGGCTGACGCTTCGGCTTTACCCGCAAGTTTTGCCGCCTGGTAAACCGGAAACTTTTCCGAGGGCGCAATGAATATGCCGGCAGAAAGTGTTAGCCGATTTGATGTAAACTGACGGAAATCTTTATAAATCTGATGAGCAAATTCGGGCAGTTTTGACCAGGCACCAATGACAAACAGATCGTCGCCACCAGCATAGGCAAGATAGATGCTGTTTTTGAAATCAATACTCTGTGCCAGCGCCTGAATCCGGGCAGAAAAGAAATAACTGATTAGATAACTGAGCATTGAGAGCCTGGATATGGAACGGTTGTCCTCACCCAGCCCTTTTTTAAACACCTCCCCCAGATGGTCAACATCGGCTCTTAATACCCCCCATCGTTTTATACCACTTGCTTCATCTGCCAGGTCTTTGAGTTCTACGGTTTCCCCATCTTTATTCGGCACATATTTACCGATAAACCTGAAACCGGCAACACCCGTTTCCAACGCCACGCTGTTTATACAGTAAACAAGCTCACCACTGGTAAACTGTTGCTGTTTAGAAAATTCATAATCTATGCCGAGTTGCTTTAGGATTTTATTCCAGCCAGCATCATTTCCATCAGGTTGAGTTATCGGTTTTTCAATTAGATAATTGGCATCGTGAAGACGTCGCCCTAACCCGGCAAAACCCTCACACATTTGACAAATCCGGTTTGTTTGTTCCTGGTTATTGAGTTCTTCACCACAGATTAAGCAGGCAGGCATCTCTCCGCCAATACCAGTTGGACCTAAAATCTGTTTATAATCTGCACCTGTGAGTGTTGTAGCAAATTTGCGCCGTTTTTTAATTGCCAGTTCTTGATGCAACTTTTCCCAGACCAGACCGAATTTTTCCCGCTTGAAATCCAGTGCTTTTACCGGCTGCCAGGCGATGGTTATACCCAGTTTTCCTTTATGTTCAACAAGCAAAACCTGTTCCGTTGAACTGATAATCTCTTTAATATCAGCGGTAAAACTCGGAGTAGCCGGTACCAAAAGGTAAAAATGGCCACCGCCACAATAAATCTGATTCGCCCGGGTAAGGTTAAATCGTTTGAGAATTTTCCCTGCGACCGCTTCCGCAATCAACTGTAAGTAAAGTGAACGTCCCCTCAAACCCTTTAAGGCACCCTCAGCCCGCAAATTGTAAATAAAGTTCTGGATTCCCGAGATATCGCCACCAATCAGATAGGCTACTGCCCGTTCTTCTTCATCTAAATTATTCCGGAAGACGTTCAGTAGTTCTTCAATATCAGCATAATTAAACTGGTCTATATATAAACAGGCAGAGATGGCAGCGGTTAATTTCAGGTGATGGTATAGCGAGACATCGGAAATAGTTTTATAAACCGCTGCCGGGATAAATAATGTATATTTTTCCAGCAGTGCTAACAGGCGATTAACCAAAACCGGATTAACTAACCCGGTTAAACTTTTTGCCTCCTGGTAAAAGTTCTGCCACAGTTCCAGATAGGTTTGAGAATTGACTTTGCTGTTATTTTGCGGCTGGACATTGCCATCTTCAGGTAAAATCTGCAAAGGGAAATAGGTGTAATTGTAGTTACCAAAGAGAGTTGAGAAGATATTAATCAGTGACATTTCCTCAGGAGACCTTTCTCGCTGTCCTTCTGGATCTCTTCTTTCGCCACTCGCAAGCCAGTCTGCCAGTGTAATGAGCCGGGTTAAGTGGGGGTTGGGTGCGCTGGTGGCATCGGTAATGTGGTGGTTTTCAACGAGTTCAACAAGACCCTGCCACTGACCCTGGAAAATTTCGGCAACAAACCTGCCACTCAACTGGGAATGATTCTGTCCGGGTTTTAATCCTGTACGCTGTTCAAACTTGCCGATATCATGGAGCAAACCGGCAAGAATAACTAATTCTAATTCTAACTCTTGCTCATTCATTGAACCTCCAATTTATATTTACCCATCCCAAAGGTTGTATTTTTGCCGATGTGCAGAATTTCACCGGCACGGAGTATTGGCAGAAATTGCTTCAGATCACCTGCATAAATCGCCCAGCCGGTTATACCGGTGTATTCAACTGTCCGATTCTGTCGCCTGGAGAAATGCTCCCAGTCCGCACCCGCGAGCACCGCGTCTTTAAGTTGGACTCGCTGCGCCGCGTTTATTAAAAACCGGTGGTCAATCTCAATTGGCTGGTCGTGGAAGTAACTTAATAGCAAGAGCCGCCGGAGTAAACTGCGGATAATGATATCAAATCCGGGGCGCCGGCATAGTTTCCCCCTTAAGGTGATGCGGGTCGGAGTCAAAAATGTTATCCGCACCTGTTTCGCAATTTTATCACCGTTTGCCGCGAGGTTGATTCTGCCCTCGGTTGACTGATGAACAATCGCCGATTTTAGAGAATCGTAGAGCAGACGGTTATCCTGATAGACCCCAATTAATTGAAAAGGTGTCCTCGGTCTGCCTAACCCCTGCTCTGCCAGTTGCTCAAAGGCATAGATAAAGTATGATATAAAGTTGACCGCCAGTCCAAACAAAATCAACTGGAAATTCATCGGCTCTCCTTTTTTAAAACCATGGCTTCATTGTCAGGGGGCTCAATTACGAACGTATGGGGAACGGTTTCTGCTTCCGGAAGAATTCCGGCAGTCCGGGGCCGGGGAGTATCAAATATATAAGACCAGACACAGTTCTGACGAAGTAAACATTCCCTACATTGCCGGTTGTTAAATGGAAAGGTTACTTTCCGGAAGACAAGCCCAAAGGCACTGCGCAGCATCCCACCCTTGTATAAGCACAACGATACCGGCTCGGTCGTAAGTAATTTTACGGTTAGTCTTAAAAAGTTCACTGTAAATAAATTAAGGCATTATAGTATTTTGTATTTTATCTGTCAACACATAAAGTCTTCAGGTTGGACACCTTTGAGCAATTACTTGACTTAATAACCCATTCGGTAATAATATTAAATAAATATAATGTTACGATTTTTCAGGACGGAGGAGTAAAAATGATGGAAAAGGTGATTTTTAATCGGTTTGGTAAAGCGACCTATCGTTTGTGCGGAACGGTTTTCTATGACTTTATGGGTAAGCCGCGTGGTTTTTTGATTGGTAAAACAGTTTACGACCTCCGCGGCACCCATCGGGGATTTTTTATTGAGAAGGTTCTTTATGACCGCGGTGGACGGGTCATCGGTTTTGTTGCCGGTGCGGTGGTGAATGGTCTGGAACTGCCAGAGGTTGAAGTTCCGCCCGTCCCGTATAAAGACCTACCCGCACCCGAAGCCCCGCAAAATTGCGTGGAGCTGGACCTGCCGCGCACCGTTCCGGTCTGGTCAATAATGCGGCTGGAAAATCTCCTGGTCTGATTTCCGAAAGGAGGCAAAATGAAATCGAAGTTTTTGTTAACAATCGTCAGTCTTTGCGCCCTGATTTTGACCGCCAGCGGGTTTGAAATCCAGGGACGGGTATCCGCACTCTGGGAGAAAAATAGTTTTACGATTGAAACCCGCTCCGATGAGACCGTGCTCTGGTTTGACCTGGCGAAAAACACCCGATTGCTGGTGCAGGTTGCCGCTGCCGGCACTGATACCCGCCAGGTGTTGGTCAACTCCAGCGCGCCGCTGGTGCTTAAGGATATGAAGGAATGGCAAATTACCATCAACTGGGATTCAGTGGACTGCGAATGGGGCTGCCGGCTTGTCAAGGGCGAAGAACCGGTCTTGAACCGGGTGCAGGGCTTTGCCAGCACCAATTTTACCTTCAAATTTACGCTCGTAACCGAAGAGGACCTGGAGATCTGGAATTTCACCGCTCCGAAAGATGCCACCTTTATCGTGCGCCAGCAGGCGGTAGGCGCGCGGGGAAGTGAAGAACAGGACCTTGCCGATAGCCATCAGGTAAAACTGATTGGCGCCGGTATTTTCAATATTGAGGTTGACCCGGTTGACGGTGAAGGTGAGTTCACTGCCGAAAGGGTAAAATAGCCGCCCGCTGAATTTTGAATCCAGAAACATTTTCCCTGCCTGCCCGGATGGGCAGGCTGCTTTTTCGGGTGCGCGCGATTCTGGGGGTGATTGGTTTTGCCCTGCTGCTCTATTTGGGCAAACCCCGAATTGACACCTTACTAAACAGTTTAACACTAATTATCCCCGGTCTGCTTTTGCGGTTCTGGACCGCGGGCTATATCGGGCCGGAGAGCCGGCGCAGACAAATTACCGCCTCCCGCATTGTTGTTGACGGTCCTTACCGGTACTTCCGGCATCCGCTCTATCTGGGCAACTTTGCCCTGGTTGCCGGATTTATCGTCGCACTGCATCCCCCGGTTTTACTCGGGCTCGGAATACTCGCAGGTTTTCTTCTGATTTACGGCTTGATTTCCCGTGCGGAAACTGAATTTCTAAATCAATCCGGTCTGGAACCGGTAGCCACCAACTTCAATAGCCATTACGCGCTGCTGGAATGGCAAACCTGGGTGTTGGTGGCTTTGGGTTTTGTCTTCACCCTGCTAAAATTGCTATTTTTTAGGACCTAAAATCCGGAATCGGGCGGTCAAACTGATTTCTCGGCCGCTGTTTAAATCCCTTACCCGGGCAATCAGCAGATAATTACCCGGATTTAAATCCATCGTGTGAATCCGTTCCTGGGCAACGCCGGTTGTTCCGCTCCCGGTAATGAAACTGGTTGGCGTGGGAATAACCGCCAGTTGCCGGCTCGTCAGTTCCATCAACTCATAACTGACCTCTGCCCGGTGCCGGTTCAAACTGTCGGTCACCAGGTTGTAAATTTCAAACAGGGCATAAAACGTGCTGCCGGTGTTGACCTCAGGCACAACCAGCGGCACCACCCGGCGCCATTCCTGCCGGACAAACTGCGGGCTCTGGAAAACATTGTCCACCAGCGCATAGAAGATGATGTCCGAACCGGGCTGGGAACGCCGGACATAATCAATCAGGTTCAGTTCTGCCGTGCGCTGTCCCGCGGCGGTACCATCAACATTAACCGCCCTGACCCTTACCTGATAGATATCAGCCGGCAAATAAAAAATCTCCCGGCCCACAATGATTGCTGCGGTGGTATCAGCACCGGTCCCGAACCAGCCTGACCGCGCAAATGTGCCATAGCGCCGGGACTCAAACCGAAATTCCAGATGGAGCAAATTATTCCCGCCCGGATTCACCCAACCGGGTTGCGGATTTAATCCATAATGCAGTTCTACCATTACCGTATCCTGATGCTGGCTTAACCGGTACAAAGCGATCGGTAATGCCAGCGGTTTTGCATCCGGCTTGGGCTGGGGTGCGGGTTTGCCATAATCAACCGGCTCAAATGCCGGTGGAAACCAGGCACTGCCAAACCGGGTAAACCCTACCTGCTTAAATCCGACCCCTTTTCTCACAAAGTCAAACTGGAGACCCAGCGAATCATAGGTCCAGATTTCTGCCGGGTTGACAAACAGCCGCAGGGTTTCATTCCCGACCGGCAGCGGTGCGAACGCCTCCCGTCTCGGTGCGCCATAACGGATATAAACCCCGACCCGCTCATCACCGAGCAAATCCAGTTTGCCAAACAACTCCTGCGCCCTTTTCGCCCGCTCCTGATATAACCGGTGCTCAGCACCACCCCGGTTCTGCCAGAACCAGTTGAGATAATCCTGACGGGCTGTTGCCGAACCAAGGGTCAAATACTGTTCCGCCGCCATTGGTTCCAGTGCCCGGAGTATCAAATATTCCAGTTTTTCAGCCGGTTCCAGCCGGTCTGCCCGGTTCAACGGTCTTATCTGCCCGCAACCGGCAATTATCAGTGCAACTAAAAGAACCTTTATCACCTATTTTAACATTGGGATTTTGATACCGAAGCGCCGGGCAACCGCCATTGCCTCAGGATAACCCGCATCCGCATGCCGGCACACACCGATGCCCGGGTCATTGGTCAAAACCCTTCTTATCCGCTCCTCCATTTCTAACGAACCATCACAAACCAGCACCTGACCCGCATGCACCGAATAACCGATCCCCACCCCACCACCAGAATGGATTGAAACCCAGGACGCACCGGATGCCACATTTAACAGGGCGTTCAATAGTGGCCAGTCCGCAATCGCATCCGAACCATCCAGCATTGCCTCAGTCTCCCGATTGGGCGAAGCAACCGAACCGGCATCCAGATGGTCACGACCAATCACGATTGGCCCTTTCAGGCGCCCGGAGCGCACCGCCTGATTAAATGCCACCCCGGCGCGGTCCCGTTCCCCATAACCAAGCCAGCAGATGCGCGCCGGCAGACCCTGAAATGGCACTTCTGCTTCTGCCTTTTTCAACCAGTTTATCAGCTCCTGCTTTTCCGGAAACAGTTCGCTCACAATCCGATCGGTCTCAACGATATCATCAGGCTCACCCGAGAGTGCAACCCAGCGGAAAGGACCCATCCCCTGACAGAAAAGCGGCCTGATATAAGCCGGCACAAACCCCGGATATTTCCACGAACCAACCCGGCCCGGTGTCCTGATCTCCTCTTCCGCAAGATAACCCCCTTCAATCGCCTTGCCCCTGAGATTATTACCGTAGTCAAAGGTAACCGCTCCCCGCGCCTGCAACTTAAGCATCAACCGCACATGGCGCGCCATCGTCTGGTAGGCGCGGCGCCGGTATTCCTGCGGGTCACGCCGGCGCAGTTCCAGTGCCATCTCAAAACTGATACCGGCGGGCACATACCCGTTCAGCTCATCATGGGCTGAGGTCTGGTCGGTCAACAAATCCGGGGTAACATTTCTTTCAATCAACCGTTCCAGCAGGTCAACAATGTTACCACACCAGACAATTGACTTTGCCTGCCGGTGAAACTTCGCAGCCAGTGCCGCATCAATCGCCCGGTCCAGATCATCAATTCGCTCATCCAGATACCTCGGCTTTTTTGATGCCCGGCGGCGCTCAATCCGTGCCGGATCCACCTCCGCACCCAGATACACCGCATTTGCCATTGTTGCCGCAAGCGGTTGCGCACCGCTCATTCCGCCCAGGCCGCCGGAAACAACCAGTCTACCGGTCAGGTCACCGGTTCCAAAATGCTTTTGTCCAGCACTGACAAAGGTCTGATGTGTGCCCTGCAGAATTCCCTGCGTTCCGATGTAAATCCAGGAGCCCGCGGTCATCTGGCCATACATTATCAGCCCCTGTGCCTCCAGCTCGTCAAAATATACCTTGGTTGCCCAGTGGGGTACCAGATTGGAATTGGCAATCAGCACCCGTGGTGCCCAGTTAAATGTCCGGAAAACCGCCACCGGCTTGCCCGACTGAATAAGCAAACTCTCATCATTCTCCAGTTCCTTGAGACAGCGAACAATCGCGTGAAAACATTCCCAGTTCCGCGCAGCTCGGCCCGTCCCGCCATAGACAATCAACTCATCCGGTTTCTCCGCCACCTCCGGGTCAAGGTTATTCATAAGCATCCGCAGCGCCGCCTCCTGGTGCCAGCCCTTACAGGATAGCTGTCCACCCCGCGGCGCCCGCACCGGTTGATAACCACTTTTATTCATTTAATTCACCTCCCTAAAAATGGTAAACCGATTCCTGACGGCGCTCAATTATCCTGCCCTTCATTTCTGCCGGTTACTGGATAAACAGTTACACTGCACCCGGTTCCGGTTGCCCCCGCAGACCGGACAGACACCCTGGCAGTCCTCCTGACAGCGCGGGGCAATCGGTATTGCCAGATGAATCGCATCGTGAATCACCGCACTCAGGTCAATAAAATCGGCATCAATCTTCACCCGGTCAAGTTCATCCGGCTCCAGTTCCCGGGCAAAACTGGCATTGGGTCGCTCCAGCATCGTGAACTCGGCAATCAACTCCTCATCAAAATCCCTTTCAAACTCTTCGCCACAGATCGCACAGACCAGCCGGGCACGGAAATAAACCCGTCCCCGTACCAGAAACCGCTTACCACTCCGGGTAATAACCACCAGCACCCGGATGTGCCCGAGCAACTGCTCAAATGAAGGGTTCTCTTTTACCTCGTGGACCTCCAGCCCAAAGTCCCGTGCCTGTCCTTCCAGCTCAAACCGGTTATCACCCGGTTTAAGACTGGCAAGCGGCACCAGCCCGATTTTCCTCATCTTAACTCCTTTAACAAATCCCGGTCCGAATCACCGGCCCGGGACACACAGCCCGATCAGCCGTTGGACAATTTCCTCCACCCGGATATTTTCTGCCTCGGCGGTAAAGTTAGTAATTACCCGATGTCGAAGCACCGGCAGCGCCACCGCCACCACATCGTCAACTGTTGGCGTATACCGGCCATCAAGAATTGCCCGGGTCTTGGCCCCAAGCACCAAATACTGGGTCGCCCGCGGACCCGCACCCCAACTAACCCAGTCCTTCACAAACTGCGGTGCCTGAGGATTATTAGGCCTGGTCATTGCGGCAAGACGAACTGCAAAATCCAGCACCTCATCTGCCACCGGCACCCGGCGCACCAGTTCCTGAAGTTGCTTCACCTCGCTGGCATCCAGCACCTTCTCCAGCACCGGTTGATATGCCGAAGTGGTACTCTTGACAATTGCCCGCTCCTCATCCGCACTCGGATAGTCAACCACAATTGAAAACATAAACCGGTCCAGTTGTGCCTCGGGCAGCGGATAGGTCCCTTCCAGTTCAATTGGATTCTGGGTTGCGAGCACAAAGAACGGTGCCGGCAGTTCATAGGTCTGACCGGCAACCGTCACCCGGTACTCCTGCATCGCCTGCAACAGTGCCGCCTGGGTCTTCGGTGGTGTGCGGTTGATTTCATCAGCCAGCACCACATTGGCAAACACCGGCCCGGGCACAAACCGGAACCGCCGGCGCCGGGTTTCCGGGTCATCCTCAATGATTTCCGTGCCGGTGATATCCGAAGGCATCAAATCCGGAGTAAACTGAATCCGATTGAACGACAAATCCAGCACCTGGGCGAGCGTATTTACTAAAAGTGTCTTTGCCAGCCCCGGGACCCCGATCAGCAGCCCGTGACCATGTGCCAAAAGACAGATCAGCACCTGTTCAATCACCGCCTTCTGACCGATGATGACCTTGCCCAATTCTGATTCAATCCTTTGCCGTGCCTGTGCCAGTCGGGCAACCGCCTGGACATCACTACCGGTGGTGGTATCGCCCATTTTCGCCGTACCTTGCTCTACTCTTACCTTTTACTTTTTACTTTTTGCTTGCTCTTCCCGTGCCAGCAGTTTCTTCAGCACCTCGGGCAGAGTGGTATACTCCATCTCCTTCAGCCCGAGACGATGCGGCTCAAAAGGCCCGTGCCGGCGCATATACTCTGCCAGTTTATTCGCCTCCTTACGCGCCAGATCAAAGCCCGGGTCGTCAAACAAATCCCGTGGGCCAATCAGTTTCCCCTCAGCCAGCTGAAACCCAAGCGCAATCACTCGGGGCGGACCGTCAAACCTTGAAGGTGTTGCCTCACGCTGGGCAACCGGCATCAACGGCCCGTAATGCGAACCACGCATCCAGCCCGAAACCAGATGCGGAAAGGCAAACGCCTCCAGCACCTCCCCTACCGCCGGGAATCCAGACTGACACCGGACCATCATCACCGGGTCATCCTTACCCACATAGCGCCCGGCAATCAACGCCAGTTTCTGAGTAGAACTGGTTGCCGCAATCTCACCGTTCTTCTTATATACATTTTTAATCACATAATTTTCCGGCGAGCCGATTAAAACCAGCAGGTCATACATCTCCTCCGGACAGGAAAGCACCATATCTTTACCTTCAAACACATCGTGAACCTCAAACTTAAACCCGTCATGCATTGAAGGATCAATCACCAGCCCGATGGTATTAAATGGGTCGGCAAATATCCGGAAGAGCGGCAAATTCCAGGCCCCGGGCGCACACTTATCGCCACAGAAAACAATCACCGGCTCGGACTTACGCTCTATAAAACTCATCTCGGCAACGCCCGGTCCCATTCCCTTGACATTACCGCTAAACGCATCGGCCAGCATATCCTGACCCGCGCCGTAGAGTTTCAATTTCCGGGCCAGTTCGGTGCCCGCCATAAAAGTATCCCAGGCAAGCCGGTGAATTTGCGCGCTATCCTTGCCCTGCTGATGGGTCATAATCAGTTCCAGGTCATCACCGCAACTGGTAACATAATAGTCAATCAGCAAACCTTCCTGGCGTGCCTTTTGCAAACGCTCCTTTGCCAGTTCAATTATCTCCGGGTGGCTTGCCGAATGACCAACATAGCCACCGATATCGGCTTTGATCACCGAAATGGTAATCATTGACTGGGGATTTTTGCTCATCATTTTCCTCCTTGATTAAAGACTAATTTTAACCCGTAAATTCTGCGGGTCAAGCAATGCTCCTCTCACACTCCTCAATTTGCAATTGAATTTTTATCCGTTACACTAACCCGATTATGGCTTCACAGCTCAGCGCGGTCTTGCGCAACCGCAACTTTCTTTTCCTCTCATTTGCCGGGGCGATGTCCCAGCTTGGCGACCGGCTCTCCCATATGCTGCTCATCACCATCATCGGCATTTCCCAGCCTGGCAAACTGCTTGCCTATTCGGGCGGTGCGCTCGCATTTATCTTACCCACTCTGCTCCTCTCACCAATTGCCGGTGTCCTGGTGGACCACTGGAACAAACGCAACACCATCGCCCGCACCCACTTCATCCAGACCGCCATCTGGCTCATCACCCCATTAGCAATCGCTTTAACCCACAGCTTTACCCCGTTCTGGATTGCCCTGACCCTCTTCTTCGGACTGGAC
>Ga0272448_1000101_pt1 | contig 120642 bp, 96 predicted proteins | sample YNPCB0191_FD_202220 | JGI IMG/M metagenome (GOLD analysis project Ga0272448, IMG submission 202220) | Hot spring sediment microbial communities from Yellowstone National Park, WY, United States - YNP-CB-019-1 | ecosystem: Environmental > Aquatic > Thermal springs > Hot (42-90C) > Sediment... | reverse complement strand
TCATCCATTCTACGTCTTCGGCCGTGGTGCTGGCGGTCAGCAGGAACCAGCCGAGCATGTGCGGCAGGTAATTGCGTTCGTAAAATTTCTGGTTTTCAAACCGGTAGTCAGCCTGCGATTCGCGAAATCCGCCGTACCAGGGTTCGCCCCAGTTGAGGTAGTGGTTGATGTGCCAGTAGTAGTGGCTGGAACGACTGCTGCCGTTTACCAGGGTGTGGTCGGTCTCGCGGTAGACTTTGTCAGCAAAAGCTTCCATGGCGTACTCGCCTTCGCCTGAAGCCAGACAGCCTTCGTGGCCGTCAAAATCTATCTGAGAAACGCCAGTTTCGTTTAGGAAGCGGGCCAGCTGGCCGGCTATTTCCTGCTGCAGTTCGAAATTGGGGAAAAGCGTCTGGTAAGGATAATCCAGAAGCATGGCGATGCGCTCCCCGCGGGAGTGAGCAGAGGCTCTGGTGCCAAAAGCCCCGCGCTGACAGTCAAGAAGTTTGTAGGGTGGGTTGGGGGTAACGTCGCGGAAGCGGATAATTTCATCACCCAGGCGGACAGCGTGCAGGGTGCTCGGCTTGAGGTTTTTGAAGTATTTGTTAGATTCCACCGGAATTTCGGTGTCGGTGGCTGAGATATCTGCGGCAATAACAGAGGCGCCAGTTTCAGCCAGGCGGCGGTCGGGTACGGGCGTAACGTAGGGGTCGTTGGTGGTGATGAAGTTGGTCAGAGTATGGACGCCGAGACGCAGACCGCGTCTGGCGGCTTTTTCCGCGCACAGGCGAAGACCGGCGCGGCCGTGGGGGAAGAGTTCAGGGTTGAGGATAAAATGGCCCCAGGTCAGGAACGGACCTTCGTGGTAAAGGGACATCAGCCCGGCCTGGGCGGTGTAATCAAGCATTTCATCAATGTTCTGTTCGTTGAAGTCGGAAATGAGGTAGGCGCGGCCGGTTTCGGGTGATTTTTTGGCCCAGAGGCCGTTTATCGTGGGGTGAGGAAGACCCTCGCTCAGCTCTATGGCTTCAATGTAGTTCAGGACCTCTTTTTCGGGGCAGCCAAAAAGGGCGATTGCAGAGCCGAGGGTTGTTTCGCCGGGGATGGGTGGTACGGGCATATCAGGGTACTGGCCGTTCCAGACAGAAACCAGGCGCGGCCGGGAGCGGTCAAGGCTGTAGGCCTGGAGGCTGCTTCCGTATGGCTGGGGAATGGCCGTGGTGCCGCGGGAGTCGTCGGTTCCGCCTTCCTGCTTTAAGAGGCCGCCGATGGTTTTGGGGTTGAGAGCTTGAAGACCGATGGCGTACTCGCGGTCGCGGACGACGCCCACTACTTCGCCGATGGTTTGGCTGATGGTGGTTGGGTATGGGCCCCAGATGACAGCGTTGACGGCCTCGTTTTGACTGAGCTCAACGAGGCGGAAGGTCAGATGGGTTCGGTGAGGCGTGACTTTGATTGTCGCTTTGAGGTCTGAAGCAGGAGCGGGGTAAAGAAGGGTCAGGAGGCCTGCTTTTGGCTCCAGCGTGGCTTTGACCGGTTCCAGCCAGGTGTTAGCGAGGCGGACCTGAAGGAGCGGTTCTTTTTCCCCGGCGGGCAGGTAGTTTTTGCCGGTGGCCGGGTTGATGAGGGCCAGCAGCTGTCCGTTTTCTGAAAGGAGCAGTTTGAGGTTTTTGGTTTGGAAGGTGATGGGCTGCCCCGGGGGAGCGGGAGAAGCGGAGCCGAGTCGGCTGGTGGCGGCAATTGGTGCGAGTATCATAAGATTTATAAAAAATAAGGTAACTAGCGGCGAGTTTTTAAGCTTGCGTGACATGCGAAACCTCGCAGGAAAAAATAAAATAATTTTCTTTCCGATTTTTTTCTAGTTTAATCTTCATTCTTTCAGTCTCATCATTATATCAGAGAAAACAAAACTAGTGATGCCCTACTTTATCTAAAAGCGGCGCTTAATTTTCTTATTGTTATTAGGAAAAAATTTTTTTACAATAACTAAAATAAATTTTCTAAAAAGAAAGGGGGTTTATATGAGAACAGTAGAAGAGAGGGACAGGATATTAGGCTTGATTATCAAATATGTAGAAGAAAACGCCAAAACGCCACCAGATTTAGCTAAACCGATTTCAAAAAGTTATCAAGATGACAAAGAGATCTTTTTGAAAATATGCGAACTTATTGCTTACCAGGGGGCAAATGCTAAGGTTGTAACTAATAAGGTGATAAAAGAAGGATTACTGGAAAAAGCCCTGGCTAATGGTGATTTTAATGAGGTAGCAAAAAGGACGCCGGAAAATTTTAAAAAACAGTTTTGGAAAGAAATTAAAGGTATCCGATTCCATTCAAAATTGGAAAATATGATTGGAGTCGCCAGGGCAATGCAAAAGATTGTCCAGGAGCATGGGAGTTTTCACAATTTTGTAAAGAAGTTTAATTTACCTAAGGAGCTTAAATCAACATCTGATGTCGATAAGTTTTGGCATTGGGATGGCGTAGATAAGGTCCGGGAAGGTTTTGAGAGCTATGGAATGCCAGGTTTAAAAAATTATAGAACTTTGATGCATTTTCTGGAAAATATGGGATATCCCTGCCTCAAGCCTGATAGAATCGTCATGCGCGTTATGCATAACGTTGGTCTGGTGGAAAAAGAAACAGGCGAAAGGCACCTCAGACAGGCAGTGCGAACAATTCAGGAATATTGTGTCGGGAAAGACATCACCCCAAAGATGATGGATAGATTTTTGTTGATGTTTGGCGGGCAATCTGATTTTGAAGGTTTAATGGATAGAACTTTCTGTCATTCATCAGAAGGATGCGATATAGCAGATTGCGAGATAAGAAGACAGGATTATTGTGTGGTTGCCAAGTAGCTGTGCTGTAAGCCTTCTGGCATCTTTAAACTTAATTAGCCAGAGTGGCCTGGTGTCCTTGAATTAAGTTCCGCTCCCTCAAGAAAATCGGTGAACGTACAGGCGCTCACCAGATTGACGATAACGTCATTAGTTTGATTAAGGCCTTTGCGGTTTGATTAATTTTCGCCGGGAAAATCTGGAAAGGTGGAGAACAGCGTGCCTTTTTGGTAAATGTTTCGGCTGTGTCCTGTTTTAGTTATTGATATTCAGGGCAGAAGCGAGTATAAATTTATCAGGTGCAAACAGGAGAGAGAAAGGGTTATTGGAGGAAGGTAGGGAAGATGCCCTGTTGGCATAAACTCAGGTTGAACCCGGCAAGCGAAAAAGAAGTTGACTGCCCCATCCCGGCTTTAAGCGTCCCCAACCTAAATTTATTCTTTGCTTTCAGAAAATCTTTCAAAAATTTTATGTCCTGCTTTCAAAAAATAACGAATCGTGTATAATAGATGCCTAAATATACATAATCCTATAGGAATTATAGGATATATGAAGCCGGGAGGAAATAATGAACATGTTTTGTTTTCAGTGTCAGGAAACCCTGGGAAACAAAGGCTGCACCAAAGTTGGGGTCTGTGGTAAGCCACCGCTGGTCGCCAACCTGCAAGACCTGCTGATTTATTCCCTGAAGGGTATTTCCTGGTTAAACCTCAAAGCCAGAGAAAAAGGAATTAATGAGGAAGCTACGGACCGCTTTCTCCTTGAAGGACTTTTTTCCACGGTAACCAACGTTAACTTTGACCAGGAATTTTTCCTGGAGCGGATAAGGGAAGCTGTGGCCTTACGCGAGAAATTAAAATCGGGTCTACAATCGGCCGGTTTCCGTCACGAAGAGTTAGACCATCATCCGGCCGTTTCCTGGACTTATCAAACTGATTTAGACCTGATAAATTTATCTGCCACGGTTGGCGTGTTAACCACCCAGGATGAAGATGTGCGTTCCCTCAGAGAGTTAGTAACCTACGGTGTTAAAGGCATAGCTGCCTATGCCTACCATGCCTACCAGTTGGGTTTCAAGGATGACGGCATCTATCATTTTATGGAAAAAGCGCTGGCTTCTACTCTTGATGATTCGCTGAGTGTTGACCAGCTTACCGCCCTGGTGCTGGAAACAGGAAAATACGGGGTAGAGACCATGGCTCTTCTGGACCGGGCCAACACCTCAACCTACGGCCATCCAGAAATTACCAGGGTTGATATCGGAGTGAGAAACAATCCAGGAATTCTCATCAGCGGTCATGACCTCAAAGACCTGGAGCAGCTGCTGGAACAGACGGCCGGCACGGGAGTTGATGTTTATACCCACGGTGAAATGCTGCCGGCTCAGTATTACCCGGCCTTTAAAAAATATCCTCATTTTGCCGGAAATTACGGCAACTCCTGGTGGCTGCAGTACAAAGAGTTTGAAAGTTTTAACGGACCAATTCTGATGACTACCAATTGCCTCATCCCGCCTCGCGATTCTTACCGGGATCGGGTCTATACCACAGGGGTGGTGGGTTATCCTGGGTTGAAGCATATTCCGGAAGGGCCTGACGGCCGCAAAGATTTTTCTGAAATTATTGCCCATGCTAAGCGATGCCAGCCGCCGGTGGAGATTGAGAAGGGCGAAATCATCGGTGGGTTTGCCCATCACCAGGTGGTTCAGCTGGCTGACAAAGTGGTAGAAGCAGTTAAAAGCGGAGCGATTAGAAGGTTCTTTGTCATGGCTGGCTGCGACGGCCGCATGAGAAACCGGGAGTATTACACCGAGTTTGCCAAAGCCTTACCAAAAGATACAGTGATTCTGACCGCCGGCTGCGCCAAGTACCGCTACAACAAACTGGGGCTCGGAGATATCGGTGGAATTCCCCGGGTGCTGGATGCCGGACAGTGCAACGATTCTTACTCGCTGGCCGTGATTGCTCTGAAACTCAAAGAAGTGTTCGGACTGGATGATGTCAACAAACTGCCGATTTCTTACAACATTGCCTGGTATGAGCAGAAGGCAGTGATTGTGCTGCTGGCTCTGCTGTACCTCGGTGTGAAGAACATTCACCTGGGTCCAACGCTTCCGGCTTTCCTTTCGCCGAACGTGGCCAAGGTGCTGGTAGAAAAATTCGGAATAAGCGGCATCGGCACCGTGGAGGACGACCTGAAGCTCTTTTTAAAAGATTAGGCACCCCAAAATTAGGGACCAAAAAATTCGGGACAATTAGGTGTACCCAGGTCAAGAGTCCAAGAGAAATATTTTTTAAACTTCAAAGAGCTAAATCAGACAGATCAAAATCAATGACCTCCTACATATTCTCCAATTTTTAAGGCGAAAGCTAAGAAAAATGAGGAACAGCTTGATAGAAAAAATGGGGCAGAAAAAAATGCGGAGGAAAAGGGTGAGCTGAAAAGTTGGGGACAAGAAAATGGGAACATCCAGGAAAAATGAGGATGGAAAATTGTGGATGTCCTTTAATTACGCTAATTTTCACAAACAGGGGAAAATAACAAACCAGGAAAAAGAAAATAAATAAAAATTAAACAATTAGTAAAGTGTCCCGAAATTAGGTGAAGTTCTCTCAAGAAAATCAGTGAAGGCCAAAGGCGTCACCATTTTTTTCACCAGGTTTTTGTTTGCCTTTCCAGGACCAGCGACAGAAAAAATGGTGAGCGAAACACTGACGTTTTTCTGTTTTTTACCGCAAGAGAGTAGGGAAATGAGAAAGAGTCAGGTGTCGCTAATTTTAAAAATTGGGTTAGGAGTATAGTGCCCCCCCGTTTTTTGTTTGTAAAGGAAAATTTAATTTTATAAAATCAAAGCGGTGATAAGGTAGTCTGGTTCTGAGCTGAGTTTCTGAGTCAGACCGGACCGGAGTTTTTAATGGACAACCGCCGCCGTATCGTTATTTCAGTCCTTTTATTCCTCGGTGTTTTTCTAATCGGGATCGCGGGCTTCAAGGTTTTTGGCGGCCGAGACTGGTCCATCCTTGATGCCGTGTACATGACGGCTATTACCATCTCCACCATCGGTTACGGTGAAGTGCGCGACCTGTCGGCCAACCCGGCGGCCCGCCTTTTTACCGTAATTTTCATCATACTCAGCTTGGGTACCATCGCCTTTGCCGTCTCTTCCATCACGGCCTTTATCGTGGAAGGCGAGCTCAAAAATCTACTGGGGAGAAGAAAAATGGAAAAAGAAATCGCCAGGTTGAAAGACCATTACCTGGTCTGCGGCAGTGATGAAACAGCCCAGACCGTCGTCCGCGAGCTCAGCCTGACCGGCCGCGATTTTGTCCTGGTTGAGCCTTCGCCAGAAAAAATCCAGCAGATGACGGACTTTGTCCACCAGCTTGAACAGGAAAGCAACCGGCACCTGAGGTTTCTCTACGTCCAGGGCGCGCCCGAGGATGATGCTGTGCTGCTTAAAGCCGGGCTGGACCGGGCCCGCGGTGTTTTCCTTTCTTTACCCACCGATGAAGCCAACCTTTATGTCACCATCACGGCCCGCAGCCTGAACCCGAAAATCAGAATCGTGGCCAAGGGCATTGACCTCAAGTCACACCCCAAGATGAAAAAAGCTGGAGCCGACAGCGTGATTTCGCCGACTTACATTGGCGGGATGCGCATGGCTTCCGAGATGATCAGACCGGCGGCCACCACCTTTCTGGACATGATGCTCCGCGACCGGGACCGCGGCCTGCGGGTGGATGAGGTGCCGGTGGAAGAGTCTTCAACCCTGGCCGGTAAGACCATTGCCGAAGCCCGGCTGGAAGAAAAAACTTCCGCCCTGCTTGTGGCCGTCAAAGAAGCAGGCACGGAGAATTATGTCTTTAACCCGCCGCTGGAGCGGGTCATAAAACCCGGCGAGGTGCTCATTTTTATCGGCAACCCAGAAGCCCGGGAGAAGCTGAGCGAGCTGGCCAGAAAAAATAATTAGAGCCTCAAGAAGATGAATAATGGTAAATAAGAAGGCGACCTGAAAATAAAATGAGACAAAATAGAAAAACCTGATAAAGAAAGAAAAGGAAAAACAAGGAAAAAGCTGCGGAAGAACAGGCCAAAGAAGAAAGGAGGCGCATGAGAAAAAAATCGTTGGTGCTTTTTTTAGTTTTGGTGGCAGCCATCCTGGTCGGGTTGTTGATGGCTGAAACTCTGGTGGTCAAGGTCCAGACGACCGCGGTGCGCAAAAGCCCGAAATTCTACGCCGCCGTGGTTAAGACTCTTAAAGCCGGCGACCGGGTGGAAAAAATTTCCGTCCAGAACGACTGGCTTCAGGTTAAAACCAGCGACGGGCTGACCGGCTGGTTGCACTCTTCTGCGGTTCAGTCTGGCAAGGTCAGTCTCACCGCCTCAGACCAATCTCTAAAAACCGGCGCTTCAACCACGGAAGTGGCCCTGGCGGCTAAAGGGTTTAACAAGCAGGTGGAAGATGCTTACCGGGCCCAGAGAAAAGACCTGGACTACACCTGGGTGGATAAGATGCTGCGGATAAAAATTTCTGAAGCCGAGCTGGAGCAGTTTCTCAAGCAGGGGAGGCTGGCGGAGTTTGGAGGTGGCCGATGAAACTGAAGAAAAAGCTGCTTGCCCTCTCGCTCCTCGTCTTATGTTTTATCTGGCTTTCTTCCTGCGCCACGGTGGAAAAAGGGGTGGTGGACACGCTGGCGGCCCAGGGAAAAATCTCCGAAAAAGACAAAGCCACTATCCTCAAAACCACCGAAGCCCTGCGTTCCACTTTTGCTGATATCACGGAAGAGGAAGAATACTACATCGGAAGAAGTGTGGCGGCCCTGGTTCTTTCTAAGTACAGAGTTTATGATCAGGCCGAGCTCACTGCTTATGTCAACCGCGTGGGACAGGCCGTGGTCAGTTTTTCCAGCCGGCCGGAAACTTATGCTGGTTACCATTTTTTAATCCTGGACAGCGAAGAGATAAATGCCATGGCTGCGCCCGGCGGGTTTATTTTCATCACCAGAGGTTTGCTCAAAACCTGTCAGAATGAAGAAATGCTGGCGGCCGTGCTGGCTCATGAAGTGGGACACGTGGCTGCCCGCCATGGACTCCAGTCCATCAAGAAAGCCCGGTTAATGGATGCTTTTAAACTCATGGCCAGCGAAGCGGCCTCGCGCCTCGGCTCAGAAGATTTCCAAAAGCTGGTTTCAGTTTTTGACGGAGTCCTGGGAGACATCGTGGCTGTTCTGGTGGAGCGCGGCTACGACCGCAAGTTTGAGTATGAGGCTGACAGCCTTTCGGTAAAGTTTCTGGCTCAAACAGGTTATTCAACGGCCGGGCTGGCCGAATTTCTGGAACAGCTGAAAAAAGAAACGCCGGCGGCCGGGGCAGGAGCTAAAGGCTGGTTTAGAACCCATCCTCTGCCAGCAGACAGACTTGAGCGCCTGAACAGGGTCAGCACTGCTTCTGCGGCGGCAACAGCCTCAATGCCGGTGCGCACCGCCCGTTTCCAGAAAATGCTCCAGCTGGCTAATTGAGGTGATTTTGGGCAAGCCGGTGAAAGGAAAGTAGAGATTTTTAGCAGGCTTTTAGAAAGGAGCAAAGGTTAAAGGTTTAAGAGGGTTAAAAGGAAAATCAGGAGAAGGAAAATTTTTTGACCGGAAAGAAGTTATAAAAAAGAAGGGTGAAAAAAGGGGCAAGAAAAGAAGCCAGAAAAAAGCGGACAAAAAAGCTAAAAATTAAAAAGGAGGCAGGAAGAGAAAAAAGCTCAAGTCGCTGGGAACACAGAACAAATTTCAGGACAGCAAGCGCCGCAAGGCCGAGAAAAAAAGAAAAAGAGCCGGAAGGAAGTGAAGAAAAAGCAAAGTGAAGGAAAAAACAAAAAAGGAAATTTAAGTCAGGCAAAAAATTAAATGAAAAGCTAAATCAAAAAAGGAAAATTAAAGCTGGAAAATGAAAGTTTCAGTTAAAAAGCCGGGCACAAAACAGAAGTTAAAAAACGGCCTGCTGGTCGGGCTGTTTGTTTTTGGGCTCTGCCTGGCTCTTCATCTCAGCGGCTGGCTGAAGGTGGCAGAGTGGAAAACCTGGGACCTGAGGCTAAGCTTATGGTCACAGCCGGGAAAAGCCGATAAGGATATCGTCATCTTTCTCATTGACCAGTACAGCCTGGATTATTTTGAAAAAGAGCAACAGGTTTCCTGGCCCTGGCCGCGGCAGCTTTATGCCGCCATCGTTGATTACCTGAAACAGGGTGGGGCTCGGGCAGTTTTCTTTGACTTAATCCTCAGCGAAAATTCCAGCTACGGCCTGGAAGACGACCGCAGTCTGGCTGAAGCCCTAAAACGAGCGGGCAACGTCTTCCTGGCTCTGTCATTAAGCCCGAAGCAGACTGTCTATAAAGAAGTTCCTCCAGAATGGCTTAAAAAGTTTTCCCTGGAGCCTGGGTTTTTAGTCGGGTTTAAGATACCGGAAGCCACTTCAGCCACCCTGCCGGTTCAGGTGCTGCTGGAGGAAGCAGCCGGCGCGGGCAACGTGCTCTTTGAGCCCGAGGCTGACGGAATTTTCCGCCGGCTGCCTTTAGCCATAAAATACCGCGGGCTTCTCCTACCTTCTCTACCGCTGGCTCTGGCCCGGGCGGCTGGAGTTAAGGAAATTGACCGAAGCCGTTTAGACCGCCGGGGAGCCATCATCCTCAATTATCATGGGCCGGCTGGCACTTACCGTTCTTACTCCGTGGCTGCCATCATAAATTCCTGGGCTCAGATGGAAGAAGGAAAAGAGCCGCAGGTTAAGCCCGAAGAGTTCAAGGACAAGATGGTGCTGGTTGGCGCCAGCGCGCCCGGTCTTCTGGACCTGAGGCCCTCTCCTTTAAGTCCGGTCTATCCGGGTGTGGAGATGCAGGCCACAGCTCTGGATAATCTTCTTCATCAGGACTGGTTCAGAGAGGCGGGCTGGTGGTGGCTGGCTGCTATGCTTCTTTTCTGGGCACTTCTGGTAGCAGTTTTAAACTCATTTTTGCCGCATCTGTGGCAGCAGGTGGGCTTTTTGCTGGTGGCTCTGGCCGGTCCGGTGCTTTTTTCCTGGGTGGCTTTTCGCTCCGGGTACTGGCTCAACCTGGTGATTCCGGAGGCAGCCGTGCTCTTGAGTTTTCTTTCTACGGCCCTTCTTAACTACGCCGTAGAGGGCCGGCAGCGCCGGTTCATCAAGAGCGTTTTCAGTCATTACCTCAGCCCGCAGGTCATAGAAAAAATCGTGGAAAACCCTGAACTGCTGAAGCTTGGCGGCGAAAAGCGCGAAGTTACGTCTTTCTTTTCTGATGTGGCCGGCTTTACTTCCATTTCAGAGAAACTCTCGCCTGAAGAGCTGGTCAGTTTTTTAAACCAGTACCTTTCAGAAATGACGGACATCATCCTGAAGGAAGGCGGGACGCTGGACAAGTACGAAGGCGATGCCATCATTGCTTTCTGGAACGCGCCCCTTGACCAGCCTGACCATGCCCGGCGAGCCTGTCGGGCAGCACTTCGCTGCCAGGCCCGGCTGGCGGAACTTCAGCCGCATTTTCAGGCGCTGGTCGGTAAACCGGTGCGGGCCAGAATTGGCCTGAATTCAGGACCGGCCGTGGTGGGCAACATGGGTTCCAGCCGCCGGTTTGATTACACGGCCATGGGCGATACCATCAACTTAGCTTCGCGGCTTGAAGGAGCCGCCAAGGCTTACCGGGTGTCCATACTCATCGGGAAGAATACTTGGAGCCTGGTTAAAGAATATTTTCTCGCCCGGCAGGTTGACCTCATCCGGGTGGTGGGAAAAACAGAGCCGGTGGCGGTTTATGAGTTGTTAGCCGAGAAAGAAAAGGCCAGCCCGGAGCTGATGCAAAAAGTGGAGATATTCACCGAGGCGCGGGCTCTCTACCTCCAGCGGCGCTGGGAGGAAGCCAGGCAGGTATTTGAAAGCCTGGCCGAGGACCCGCTGGCAGAAGTTTATGCCGAAAGATGCCGGCTGATGAAGGTTAATCCGCCGCCTGAAGATTGGGATGGAGTTTTTACTTTAAAAGAAAAGTGAAAAAAGTGAAAAGAAAAACGAGGGCTAACAAGGGAGGAAGGGCATGCTGATTGAATTTCTGGGAGTCAGGGGCACGGTGCCTGTTTCTGGCCGGAAGTTTATTTACTACGGTGGGGAAACGCACTGCTTGAGGATTATTTCCAAGAACGGGGGCGAAATTCTGGTGGATGCCGGCACCGGTATCAGGAGGCTTCAACCGGAGATAAACCTCAACCTGCGGAAAAGAAAGCTAAGGTTCAACATTTTCTTCACCCATTTTCACCTGGACCATGTCATCGGCCTGCCGTTTTTTGAGCCGTTGTATTGGCCGGAGGCCGAGTTCAATTTTTATTCTCCCTGGCCGGCCGGAAAGATTAAAAGCGTTCTCTCGGGGCTGATGGCTACGCCTTATTTTCCAGTACCGTTCCGGAAAACAGCTTCGCGAAAAAATTTTTACCAGCTAAAGCAGGGCCGACTAAGGCTGGGAAATTTCCGCCTCAGGTTCCTGGAAGTCAACCATCCCGGCGGCGCTTTTGCCTACCGTATTGAGGAAGGGGATAAAGCGCTGGTGGTGGTTACGGACCACGAACCTGACTGCGGTCAGGCAGACCAGGAGCTGGTTGAGTTCTGCCGGCGGGCTTCCTGCCTGGTTTATGACTCCACCTACACGGAAACTGAGTTTGAAAGAAAGAAAGGCTGGGGCCACAGCACCTGGAAGCACGGACTGGAAATCATGAAGGAAGCCGGAGTGGATATTCTGGTGCTGAGCCATTTCAGTCCGGATTACGATGATGTGACCATCACTCGCCTTCTACGTAAAGCACGTCTGGAGTACCGGAAAGTCTGGGCGGCCCGGCAGGGCTACATCCTGGAGCTGCAGCCGGGTAAAAGCCTGAGCAAAGAAAGAAACAGGGGAAGGAAATGAAAAGGGGAAAGAAATGAAGGACCTGGCAGTTTTTTTGTGCTGGTATGCGGCGGCTCTGGTTTTTTATTTTTTGCTGGTGCGGTTGCTGGCCGGGGTTAAGAAAAGCGGACACGAAGCCGGGCCCAATTTTATCCAGAGAGTTTCTTTGCCCGCAGTGTTTCTGGTGGCCTCTTACCTGGCCTGGAAGGTGCGGCTCGGAAAACTGGTTCTGACCTCAGAAAGGTTTAGCGCTTACGCCGAAGCCGCGGTTTTGCTGTTTTCTATTTTCTTGGTGGTCAGGCTTTTTGATGCCTGGCTCATTTTCAGGAAAGAAAGAAAAAATTTGCCGCGGGCTCTACCGCGTGTTCTTCACAGTTTTCTGCTTTTTGTGGTTTATCTTAGCGTGCTGCTGGTGGTGCTAAAGAGCAAGCTGGGCATTAACATTTCCGTGCTGCTGACCACTTCCGCCATTTTTACGGCCATCATCGGCCTGGCCTTCCAGGGAGTGCTGGGGAATTTGCTGGCCGGGATTTCGCTTAACCTGACCAGGTCACTCAGCCGGGGCGACTGGGTGTCCATCAAAGGCACCGAGGGTGTGGTCAAGGAAATGAACTGGCGCGAAACGCATATCCTGGACCGGGCTGGTAACCTGGTGATCATCCCCAACAGTGTGGTAGCTTCAGAGATGCTGGTGAATTTTTCCAGGCCGACCAATCAATCACTGGTTGCCATTCCGGTTAAAGTCAGCCCGGAGGTGCCGCCGGCCGTCGTGCTGGAAGCCATGAAGCAGGCGGCAGCTGAGGTGCCGGGAGTTTTGAGTCCACCAGCACCAGACGCTTTTATCCAGAATTTTGAGAATACAGGTGTGACCTACCTGCTGCGCTTCTGGGTGGATGATTTTTCCCGGAAGAATATCATCGCCGGCGAAGTGGCCAGGCATGTGTGGTATAAGTTTAAGAGGCTGGGGGTGGAGTTTTCTCTGCCCGTGGGTGAGTTTGTGGACCGGCTGAGCGGGACCATCAGACCCGAAATATGGCAGGAAAAAGAAAAAAGCCTGGCAGAGAAGAATTTTAAATGCCTGGCTGAATCCAGGCTGCTGAGGAAGGTTGAAGGCAGCGAGGCCGGGTCACTGCTGGTACCGGAAGAAGAGCTCAAAAGGCTGGCGGCCAGGGTTCAAAGACATCTTTTTACTGCGGGCGAGATTTTATTCCGGCAGGGAGAGAAAGGAAATAGCTGCTACATCGTGGCCAGGGGAAAGATTAAAGGTGAGATAGTTTATGAGGAAGGCGGAAAACGTTTTGTTTCCGAGTTTGAAACCGGCCCGGGTGGGGTGGTAGGGGAAATGTCGCTTTTTACGGGTTTGCCGCGGACTGCGACCTGCAGAGCGGTGGAAGAAAGTGAGCTCCTGGAAATAACCCAGGAAGATTTTGTTTTCTTGCTGGAGCGCAACCAGGGCGTGGCGGAAGTACTGGCGGTCATGGTCAGCGAGAGAAATAAGCAGAACGAAGAATTTTTAAAGAAAATAAAAGAGCTCTCGGAGAAGGACATCGCCGAGGTGACGGATAAGGGTTCTATTTTGAGGCGGTTTTTGCGGCTGATTGGAGTTCGGGGATGAGGGAGTGTGGAGAGTTTGCCAGGCGAGTGGGAAAGAAAGTGAGCTGAGAAGGTGAGTTAAGCGGGAAGTGTGTGGGGCCATTAGGAGCGGGCTGACCTGGTATGAAATAAGATAACGGTTGCTTGTTTGCTAAGCAGTTTACTGATCAGGCCAATTAAAAAATGGTTTTAAGGCGGAAAAACATTTTTTCCTCTGCTGTGTTTTAAAAAGAAACTGGGAGAAGGATTTTAAAAAATTTTTTTTAATTTATTTTTTCTGCAGAGGTGGATAGAGGGAGGCAGAACCAGAACCGGATATTCATCATAAAGAGTTGAGGGCAGAGCACTTTTACAGGCGAAGCCTTAGAAATTTGGAAATATTGACTTAAGGTAAAGGCTCGTATAAAATTCACATACCCGGCGGCGTAGCTCAGTTGGTCAGAGCATGCGGCTCATATCCGCAGTGTCGGGGGTTCAAATCCCTCCGCCGCCACTTATTTCATGACTCAAACGATTTATCAGAAATTCAGGCGCTTTGTGGAGGGGCAAAGTCTGTTTTCACCCCGGTCGCGGCTGCTGGTGGCTGTTTCTGGCGGGCAGGATTCAGTGGCTCTGGTTCATCTTTTGCTGGAGCTCAAGAAGGAGTGGCCGGAGCTGGAAATTGCCCTGGCTCATTTTAATCATCACTTGAGGGCCAACGCTGAGGCTGACGAAAAGTTTGTGCGGAAGCTGGCCCGGGAACTCGGGCTGAAAATCTTCGTCGGGCGGGGGAAAGTCAGAGAGTTTGCCAGAGAGCGCGGCCTTAACCTGGAAGAGGCCGGCCGGGTCAAGCGCTATGAATTTCTGGAGAAAACGGCTGAAAAATGGGGGGCGGATTTTATCCTGACCGCTCACACTATGACTGACCAGGCGGAGACGGTGCTGATGAAAATTTTTCGCGGCACGGGAGTGGAAGGGCTGCAGGGGATAAGGCTGAGGAAGGGGAAGGTGGTGCGGCCGCTTCTGTGTTTGCGGCGGGAAGAAATTGAGCAGTACCTTAAAGAAAAAAGACAAGACTTCAGGGTTGATGAGACAAACCTGGACATTACTCTGCTGAGGAATAGAATCAGGCTGGAGTTAATTCCCCAGCTGGAGAAAGAGTACGACCCGGAGGTGATTAGCCACCTGGCGCAGCTGGCGCTTGTTGCCCAGGCAGAGAATGAAGCTCTGTCGGAGCTGGTGGAAGGCCTCTGGCCGCTTGTGGTAAAAAACGGCGGACACCATACTCAAACCCCAATTTTAGAAGGCAGCAAGAAAAAGCTTGAGGAACGAAGCGGAGGTCAGATAAGAAAGAAAGGGCCCAGGGATAGCTTCCTGATTTTGGAAGAAGAGGGGGATACAGAAGAAGAAAATTACTCCAGGCCATCTTCGTCCTTCAAAGGGAAAAACGAGGTTGAGGCTCTGTCTCCGGATACTGAACTTAACCTGGCAGCCTTAAAAGAAATGCCGCTGGCTGTGGCCCGACGACTGGTGAGGAAGTTTCTGCGCCTGGCGCTGGGTTTGAGGTCACCGAGTTTTGAGCAAACCGAGGCCGTGCTGGCGCTTGAGGAAGGACAGAAATTCAGCTGGGGCCAAGATAAGGTTCTTGTGAGGGAGCAGGGCTGGCTCAGGAGAGCAAAAAGCGCCGGGGCAAAGCCCCAATTTTCTATCGCCTGGAATGGGAAGGAAAATCTTCGGGTTCCTGGCGGGTGGGAATTTCAGGGAAAACTGGTCCAGGCCAAAAAATTGGGCCAGCTCGTGCCTGATGATGCCCAAAGATGTTATCTTGATGCAGACCGGCTAAAATTTCCGCTGGAGGTTAGGAACCGTCGTCCTGGAGACAAATACCGGCCTTTAGGCCTGCGGGGCGAAAAAAAGCTTAAAGAACTTCTTCGGGAAAGGAAAATTCCCCGGGAAGAGCGGGATTGGTTACCGGTTTTTGTTTCAGGCGGCCAGATAGTTTGGGTTCCAGGCCTTCCAGTGGCGGAAAATTTCAAAGTCACTTCTGAAACCAAAAAAATATTTGTTGTAGAAATACTAAGAGAAACGTAAAAAAGGGGAAAAAAACAGCTTCCTTTTAACGGTGGAAAAGGCTGAGGTACCAGGTGATGAGAGGCTCGCCCCAGATCAAAGAGATGAAGGCGGCCGGGGCGATAAAAGTACCGAAAGGCATAGCAAACTGCAGGTCCTTGCCGCGAAGCCTCATAAGCAGGAGTCCCACCACCGCTCCCACGACCGAGGAAAGAAGCAAGGTCAGAACCGTACGCCCGATGCCCAGGTAAGCGCCCACCAGGAGCATCATCATCACGTCTCCCATGCCCAGCCCTTCTTTTTTCCGCCACAGAAGATAAACTAAATAGACCACCAGCAAAAAGCCCGCGCCCAGCACTGCTCCGACCAGCGCCTGCCTTAAATTTAAGTCATAACGGAACGGCGCATAAACCAGCGCCAGGACTAAACCGGGAATGGTCAGATGGTCAGGAATTATCTGGTGGAAATAATCAATGAAGCCAAGAGCAATGAGGCTGCTGACGAACAGACAATCAGCAAAAAACTGCAGGTCAAGAAACTTCAGGTTATGGAAATAGACCAGCACAAAACAGCCGGCCGTCAGAGCTTCCACCAGCGGATAAACCAGGGAAATTTTTTCCCCGCAGAAACGGCATTTGCCACCCAGCAAAAGGTAGGAGAGAACCGGAATGTTGTCATACCATTTTATCCGGCGCCCGCATTTGGGACAGCTGGACGGCGGCCGGAGCAAACTCTGGTCGCGCGGCAGCCGGTAGATGACTACGTTGAGGAAACTTCCCCAGACCAGCCCCAGGACCACGATAAAGACAATTCTTAGCGTTTCCACCACACCCTCGCTGGTTTAACTTCGCCTGTTTTCGGGTCGTAGAGGTAATCTTTCCCGTCCAGGTCTTTGGGCACTTCCCTGAGCAGCCCGGCCCGCACCAACGAATTCAGGTCCTCGGGCCACCGGCCGTACTTTTCCTTAAATTTCTTTACCGCTTGGCTCAGGGCCTCGGTGTCCACGGTGCTTTTCACCCGGTAAAGATGGTTGTAGGCGATTTCTTTTACCCAGTCTTCCTTGGCTGTCTCATAAACTTCTTTCCACATCTGCCAGGCTTCAGCGTAGTCCATCGTTTTGTAGGCAGCATTAGCATAGAGCCGCTTGACGATGGGCGGCGCGCCGGGGATTTCCATGGCTTTGCGGTAGTATTCTCTGGCCCGTTCAAAATCTTTCTGCATCTGGGCGATGTGTCCGGCCTGAAACGGGAAAATCCACATCTCCGGGTTTTTCTGCAGGCCCATGTCCAGAATCTTGTAAGCCAGCTCCGGGTCATGGGCATCATAGACGGCAATCAGAGCCCCCACCTCGTACGGGTCTGTGTACTTCGGGTCTAACTCGGCAATGATGGAAAAGATGTGTTCCAGGTACTTGAAGCGGTCCGGAATATCATACGAACCGTAATACTGAATGGCCCAGAGGTAAATAATGTCCGCGGCCAGAGAAGAGTAACCGAAGGTGGCATACTTCAGGTATTTGCCGGACGGCAGGTAGATGATGGAAGAGCCCGGCACTTTTTTCCTGGCCACTTTATCAGACTGGATTTTCAACCAGGAAAAAAGCAGCAGGGAGACAACCAGGAATAAAACTAAAAGGTTCCTCTGGCGGCCCAGGAGTTTTTCTCCGCTGCTTTTTTCTTCTGCCGTTTTTATCCCAGCCATTTTTCCCTGACCTCAGATAAAATCCCGCCGCCGGAAAATCAGCATAGCCAGCAGCAGAATAAAAGCCGTGTAGACCAAACCGTAAATGAAGCTAATTCCGAGTAATTTTGTAGGGATTGGTAGATTATGTACTACCTCGGTCTTGAAGTTGAAGTTTTCCAGGTCGGGCAAAATGGTGTACAAAACCTGAAGTGCCGCCCGGCCCGCCCCGCTCTTGACTTTCTTGATGAGCATCTCCAGGCTCCAGCTCAGATGGCCGATGAGGTAGAAACCCAGAGAATAAAGCGAAGCCAGAATCGGCGTGGTAAAAGTGGAAAAAAGCAGGGCTACGGCCGTCATCAGGCACAGCTCAAAAAATATGTAAAGAATGGCCAGGAGAATGCTCCACTCTATGGTAAAGGTATGGAGAAAAAGTATCAGCAGAAAAATCACGGCCATCAACACGGTCATGATGAAAATGGTCAGCACCAGCCCGAGAAATTTCCCCAGCAGAAATTCTATACGGTGGATGGGCTTGGCCAGCAGGGTGAAGATGGTCTTCTTGTCAATCTCTTTGTAAACCAGGCCGGTGCCCATCAAGATGGCCATCAGCATGCCGAAAAGCTGGATGGAAGCCAGCCCCACGTCTTTGATGATTTTTACCCGGTCGCCCACGGTCAGCAGCGCCAGAAACCTGGAAAACAGCAGGCAGATGGCAGCAAAGAAAAACAGCAGATAGAGCACCCGGTCCCTTTTAGCTTCTTTAAAAGTATTCCTGGCAATGGTCGTGATTTTCATTGGTTCTTCACCATGTTGACGAAAATGTCTTCTAGGGTTTCAGTCCTGGGCACCAGAGAAATTATTTTGCCTTTTTTCTGCAGCGTCAGGTTCAAAACCCGGTCAATATTGCTTTCTTCGTAAACTTTAAGCAGCACCCGGTCGCCGCGGCTGGAAACACTCTCGCCCAGGCCCTGAAATTCCTCAGCGGGCACACCGGCCACGGTAATCTCGGTGTAAAGCACTTTTTCTGAAATCAGGTCTCCCAGGTAACCCTGGTTGATGATCTCCCCGGCCAGGATGATGGCCACCCGGTCGCAGATCATCTCAATGTCCTGCAGGATGTGGGAGCTCAAGAAAACGGTTTTGCCTTCTTTCTTCAGGTTGACGATGATGTCGCGAAACTCCTTGCGTCCGATGGGGTCCAGTCCGCCCATCGGTTCATCCAGGATGACCAGTGCCGGGTCGTTGAGCAGAGCCTGAGCCAGGCCGATTCTCTGCAGCATGCCCCGCGAGTACTTGCGCAGCTGAAGGTCCGCCGCTCTTTCCATGCCCACCAGTTTCAGCAGGTAGTTGATTTTCTCCTGCTTCTTCTGACCATGCAGGCCGAGCAGGTCGGCGTAGAAGGTCAAAAATTCCCGTCCGGTGAGATAGTCGTAGAAGTAGGGGTTTTCAGGCAGAAAACCCACTTTCTGGCGGGCCCGCGGCCGCAGGGCATCTTCACCGAAGATTTTTATCTCCCCGGCCTCAGGAAAAATCAGGTTCAGGATGCACTTGATGGTGGTCGTTTTGCCCGCGCCGTTCGGCCCTAAGTAGCCGAAAATCTCGCCTTCGTTCACGTAGAAAGAGACGCCTTTAAGAACCTGTTTTTTCTTGGGAATGAAACCCAGTTTGTAAGATTTTTTGACGTTGTTAAGTTCCAGTACTTTGCCCATCTTGTATTAACCTATACAAAAAGAACCGGGTTCTGTCAACATTATTAAGCCTGATTGAGCCACGGAACAAAAGCCAGCCGGACCGTTTTGGCTTGCTTTTATTTTGGCCGCTTTTACTTCACGGCCCTGTTTTATCCCTCCACCAGAACCAGTTAACCTTTTTTTCTAATCTCCTAAAAGTCCTCGTTCACTTTTACCTGGTCATCAGCCCGGCAAACTTCAGAAACTCTCTGATAAATATTCAATTTTTAAATTTTTTAAATTTAATTACTTCTGGTTTTTCAAGTTGGTCTCAAACAGCTTGAATATTCTCCGGTATTCATCCACCCAGGCCGAGGTCGTGCGGAAGGTGTGGTTTTCCACCGGGTAGATGGCCACTTCCCAGTTTTCCTTGCCCAGCTCAATCAGGCGCTGAACCAGCCGCACGGTATCCTGAAAATGGACGTTGGTGTCAACCATCCCATGGCAGATGAGCAGATGACCTTTTAAGCCCTCGGCGAAGTAGATGGGCGAGCTCTGTTTGTAAGCTTCCGGGTCATTCTGGGGCAGGTTAAGGATGTCCACCGTGTAGCCAGGATGGTAGTGAGCCCAGTCAGTCACCGGCCGGAGGGCTGCTCCAGCTTTGAACACCTCAGTTTTGAACATGGCCATAAGCGTCAGAAAGCCGCCGTAGCTTCCACCGTAGCAGCCGATGGCCTGCGGGTTAACACCGCATTTTTCCACCAGGAATTTAGCGCCGTCCACCACGTCCTCCAGGTCTTTGCCGCCCATATGACGGTAGATGCCCGTACGAAAATCACGGCCGTAACCGCTGCTGCCCCGGTAGTCCACATCCAGGACAAAGTAGCCGTTCTCGCGCAGAAGATTGTTAAACATGTACTCGCGGTCGTAGGTACTCCAGCCCCGGTGAGCGTTCTGCAGGTAGCCGGCGCCATGAATGAAGATGACAGCCGGTTTGTTGGGATGGGGAACTTCTGGCCGGAAGAGCCGGGCATAAACTTCCACTCCATCCCGGGCTTGGAAGGTGATTATTTCCGGGTCAAACCAGGAATAAGCCCGGAATTCTTCGCTGGTGGAGAGGGTTATCTGCCGGGCTTTGGCCGCGCTGGAATTAGCCTGAAGATAAAGTTCGGGGGGCTGGTTAGTGTAAGAATGTATGATGGCGATGGCTGATTCATCAGGCGAGAGGTAAAATTCATTCAGTCCAGGCAAGCTGGTCAGCCTCGTTTTCTGTCCGGTCTTGAGGTTTAGAGTATAGAGATGTCTTTCTCCTGGATGAACTTCACTGGAAACAAAATAAACCTTCTGGCCATCGCCTGAGAGCCAGGCCTGGGTTACCTCAAAGCGGCCATCAGTAAGCTGTTTCTTTTCTTTACCGTCAATGGATAGAACGTAAAGATGAGCAAAGCCGTTTTTCTCGGAAATGTAGGAAACATGCTCGCTGTCGGGCCACCAGAAAAGGTTGGTCAGGCCGAGCGGGCCCACCCAGGCTTCATCCCGCACCGCTTCCAGGATGGTCGTTTTGGCTGAAGGCAGGTCCAGAAGAAAAATCCAGGCTTCCTTCCGGTCTTCCGCTTCTGCGGTCAGCAGACATTTTTTTCCGTCGGGGGACCACAGCCAGTTTCGCGGGTTGACCTGTCTTGGTCCCTGGCCATAATCAACCCAGCGGACTTCGCCAGTTTCCGTGTTCACCAGGCCCAGGCGGTAAAGCTCGGAGTTCTCCGCGGCCTTGGTATGAGAAGGAATGGTTTCCGTGTAGCCAGAACGGGTAACGTAGTTGGGTACGATGGTCTGTCTGGCAGAAGGAATTTCTTCGCTGATGGTAAACAGCACGTACTTTTCATCGGGTGAAGGCTCAGCGGTCAGAAGCCTCTGATTTTCCTGAAGCAGGAAAGGCCGGCGCCTGGCCGGGGAAGGTATTAACTGGGGTAGAAGCTCAGCCCCGCGACGGAAACCTTCCAGACCTTCAAAGCCAGAGCGGAAAAGTTCCTTGAATAAATTTTTCTGCTGGTCTTCGTACCATTTCTCCACGGCCGTGGGCTTTTTTGGTTCCGGCTGTTTTTCGCGGGTAAAAGAAGTGAGCTGCCGCAGGCTGTTGTTAACCAGGGAAAGGGTGTAAAGGTTTTCACCAGACAGGAAATAAATTTTCTTTTCATCAAAGGTGAAGCCAGCGCCTGTTTCCCGAGCGTCGGTCACTACCAGGGGCCGGGCTTTTCCGGTGGTCAGGTCGTACAGAATGATGTCGCCGTTCTGGATGGCCAGGAGTTTTTTCCTGGACCGGTCCCATTGCCACTGACTGCCAAAGCGAGAAAAACCGTAGTAACCACGACCTGCAGCCAAGCTGGCCGGCGGGTTCTTGAGCAGGTCTTCCCGTTTTATCTTCACCGGTTCAGGCCTGGTTAGACTCACGGCGTAGAGCTCCAGGCTTTTTTCACCGGGCTTTTTCCACTGAAAATAGAGAGTTTTTCCGTCTACGGCCCAGGTGGGGTTAGAGGGCGGAGTCCCGTAGAATTCCTGACCGGCCATGATCTTTTCCAGGGATAAGCGGACAGCCGGTTTCTGGCTTTCTTGAGACCGGGCCGGCAGATGGCTCAGGTTAAACAGGCAGAAGAAAACCAGGCTCAGGCTTAAGAACCGGAAAAGATTAGTTCTGGGGGCGGGCTTAAGATTTAGAGTTTTTTCCTTCATGTTCCAGACTCCTTTTAGGAACAATTTTATCTCCAGGCTCAGGTTTAATTTTTAAAACTTTCGGCCTGGTTTTTTCAATTTTATTTTTCAATTTTATTTTCCAATTATTAAATAAGCCAGTAGTTTATTTGAAAGCAGGAGTTCATCCAGCGGCCAGAAAGTAGAGCTTTTTCTGATCTCCCAGGAAGCTTTTGCCGGCCGGCGGTCAGCTGTTCTGTGGTTTTTCGAGCAAAAAAGCCCACCATAGAAGACTTCCTTTCTGAAGAGAAGCACCGGCCTCGGCCGTGAAGTTTCTTCCCTACCAGAATTTTTTTTGGCAGATAATTTACCGCCCATCTGACTCACGCCCTTAAACATCAGAATTATATCCATTCCGGGGGTGGTTTGAAAACACATTTTCCCCGGCAAAAAATCACCCTCAAAATTACCCGCAGGGGTGATTGAGTCTGAATCTTTAATGTGGAATTCTGTAAGCGCCTCAGATTGAGGCGAGGCCAAGGTTGTCGAGGAAAAGGAGGGGGAGGAAGTTCCTTCTCCTTTTTCCTCCCTCTTAACCTCACCTGCGTTTTCACCCGATTTCAGCCAGGTCCCCCAACCATGAAACTGCTTTTCCATAGAGAAAATTGAGCGAGAAAAATTTTAGGGGCAAATTTTTAATGAAATTTTATGCCAAGCCTTTCTAAAAAAATTTTTTTGCTTACCTGTTGAGTGTGGCCCGGACATACTGACACTTTAATTCCAGTTAAACACTGTATCGTCCCCGGCTATCAGTACCGGAATTTTACCCCTGGGATTTTTGGCTAAGTTCAGCCCGATGATTAAGAAGTAGAAAATTTTCCATCAATCTGGTATTTAATTAAAAGATAAATTTGGAGCAGCTTCCTGGAAGGGCAGCTTTTAAAAGGAGAAACAATTGGGCCTGAAACTGCGGACTGACCTGGACATCCAGCCTTTTTACTACGAGGGAGAAAAAGCTCTCCTCATAAGCGACCACCTCGGACTGTTGAAAAGCCCGTTGCTCCTGCGCGGTGCGGGCCTTGAAATCCTGAGCCTGATTGACGGCCAGAGGGAAGAACGTGATATTCAGCTGGAATTTTTAAGGCGGCAGGGTTACCAGCTCGGTGGAGCTGACCTAGTCAGAGAAATACTGGACCAGTTCAAAAGTCTTGGTCTTCTGGATGATGAAGAATTCAGGCGCAAGAAGCAGGCTCTGGTAGAGGAATTTTCCCGCTGCCCGGAAAGAAAAGCGGCCCTGGCTGGAGAAGCCTACCCGGCTGAACCTGATAAACTCCGGGAATTTCTGGGAGAAATTTTATCCATAGCTTCTACGAGCCAGGAAGGAAAAGACCCTGACACTAATCGCCCACTCCGAGCTCTGGTAGCGCCGCACATTGACCTCAGAGCTGGCCAGCGCCTTTATTCTTTAGCCTACCAGACTTTAAAAGGGAAAAATTATCAGCGGGTAGTGGTGCTGGGCACAGGACATCAGCTGGAGACTGGTGTTCTGTCCATTTCGGAAAAAGATTTCCGCACCCCGCTGGGTCTGGTGAGAAATGACCGGGAAGTGAGTGCCAGGTTAAAAAAGGCAGCCGGCGCGCTGGCAGAAGCCACAGACTTCGGACACCGGCAGGAGCATTCCGTTGAGTTCCAGCTTCTCTTCCTGCAGTATCTCCTGGGAAATGATTTTAAGCTGGTACCGGTACTCTGCAGTTCTTTTTACGCCTACCATGAGGTAGCCAGGAGGCCAGCAGAAATTCCGGGCCTGGAGCCGTTCCTGACAGAGCTTAAAAACCTGGCGGCTGAGGGAAAAACACTCTTTGTGGCCGGCGTTGACCTTTCACATGTCGGACTGAAATTCGGTCATCCCCGGACCGCTTCGCAGATGAAAGAAGAAACCGTCAGCTTTGACCATAACCTGATAGAGGCTCTGCTCACCGCAGATCCGGTACAGTTCTGGCATTATGCCCGTCCGGCTGGTGAAACTTATAATGTTTGCGGTTATTCTGCTCTGGCGCTGCTTGTGGAAATATTCCAGCAGCACCAGGTAGTTTTTCTGGGTTATGACCTGGCGGAGGAAAAGGCCACGGCCTCGGCCGTGAGTTTTGCGGCCCTGGCTGTTTACTGATTTCCGTTAACCGATGGTTGCGGTATAATTCAAGTCAGAAAAATTACCGTGGAGGAGAAGATGACTGATTTTGGTGGTGCCCTTAAAGATAGAAACAAGGTCCGGAATTTTAAATTAGCCATCATCGGCGTGCCCTTTGATGAAAAGTCAAGTTATAAAAGAGGGGCGGCGGCCGGACCTGAAGCCATCAGAAAAGTTTCTACCGGCAAGTGCTACAACCCCGACACCGAGCTGGGGGTGGACCTGGCTGAAGATACCGTTCTGGTGGACCTGGGTGATGTGGATACCTCGGGTGATATGCTCAAAACTTTGGCCGCCATTGAAGAGAAAGTGGCTGAGGTGCTGGAACTGGGTGCGGTGCCGGTAGTGCTCGGCGGCGACCATTCCATCACTTATCCGGTGGTGAAAGCCATGGCCCGCAAGTTTCCGGCTCTGGACCTACTTCATTTTGACGCCCATCCGGATATGTACGAGGACCTTTACGGTGACCGGTTATCGCATGCCTGTCCCATTGCCAGAATACTGGAAGATAGGTTGGTGAAAAATGTGGTGCAGGTGGGCATCAGAGCTACCACTCCGGAAATGAGAGAAATGGCCAGAAAGTACGGCGTCAGGGTGGTAGAAGCCCGAGAATTTAATGATGGGCTTACCCTGGAATTTCCCAACCCGCTTTACCTATCTCTGGATTTAGATGTCTTTGACCCGGCTTTTGCTCCGGGCGTTTCCCATCATGAGCCAGGCGGGTTAACTTCCAGGCAGGTAATAGAATGTATCCAGCGCTTGAAAGCCCGGGTGGTCGGCTTTGATGTGGTGGAACTTAATCCGAGCCGGGATGTTTCTGAGATAACCGCGGCCCTGGCCTTCAAGCTGATAAAAGAAATCGCTGGCCGGGTGGTTAAGCCCTGACCGAGCCAGCGTTTGCCACTTTAAAAATTTTAGGCCCGAGAGCGACAAGAAAAGGAGGGAAAAATGAAAAGACGGATGATTATTTTTCTGGCGGCAATGATGACGGTTAGCTTATGCCTTGCTGCCTGGAGCCAGAATAATCCAGCTTTTGACCGCTATTTTATTGATAAAACCATGCGCCTTGATTATTATCATGCCGGACACAGCCAGGAAGAAACCGTGGCCATTGACCGAATTTACCAGGAAGGGGTCTGGGCGGGCCCCATAAAAAACCTCATTGACCCCTTTAGGCGCGGTCGGTACGCGGTGAAAATTTATGACTCAGCCACACGGAAGTTGATATATTCCCGGGCTTTTGACAGCCTGTTCGGTGAGTACAAGACCACTGAAGAAGGTTTAAAGGGTGTAAGAAAAGTTTTCCATGAATCAACCCTCATTCCTTATCCCAAAAACAAAATTATTTTTGCTTTTGAAGTGCGCGACCGGGAAAATAACTTCCATGAAATATTTGCTCAGGAAATTGACCCGGCTTCTATTTTCATCGTCAAAGAAAAGCCAGACCCAGATGTAAAAGTTTTTACAGTGTTGAAGAATGGGCCGCCGCAGGAAAAAGTGGATGTGGTCTTCGTGGGAGAAGGCTACCGTCAGAGCGAGGAAGCAAAGTTTAAAGCGGACCTGGACAGGTTTACCGCTGTTTTCTTCAGTCAGGAACCTTACCGGAGTCTGAAAGATAAGTTCAACGTCTACGGTGTGCTCAAACCTTCGGCAGAAAGCGGTTGTGATGAACCTTCCTACGGGCAGTTCAAGAACACGGCTCTTGGCGCCTCTTTTGATTCTTTCGGTTCTGAACGTTATTTGCTTACAGAAGATAACCGGAGTTTGCGACAGATTGCCGGCCAGGTGCCTTACGACACTATCCTAATCATGGTCAACCACCAGCGTTATGGCGGCGGCGGTATCTATAATCTCTACTGCACGTTTACCACGGACAATCAATGGCATGAATACCTGATGCTTCATGAATTCGGTCACTCTTTTACCGGTCTGGCTGACGAGTACTACACCTCGCAGGTGGCTTACAACGATTTTTACCCGCGGGGAGTTGAACCGGTGGAGCCCAACATCACCGCGCTCCTCAACCCGGCTGAATTGAAGTGGAAAAAACTGGTCACCCCCGGCCTGGATATACCCACTCCCTGGGAGAAAAAAGAGTTTGAGGCCATGGACCTGGCTTACCAGGCTACCAGGCAGAAGATAAACGAAGAAATTGCCCGGAAGAAAAGGGAAGGAGCACCTAAAGCAGAAATAGAAAAGTTAGAAGCGGAAAGTGAGCGGCTGTCTCTGGAACAGGCCCGTCGGGTTGATGAATTTTTGAAAAAAAGCAAGTATGCCGGTAAAGTGGGCGCTTTTGAAGGTGCTGGCTATGCGGCTTCCGGACTTTACCGTCCATCCGTTGATTGCATCATGTTCACCAAAGGGAAGAAACCTTACTGCCCGGTCTGTGAGGAAGCCATCAGACAGGTGATAGATTATTATTGCCAAAAATAAAGTCCAGGATGTGCTGACCCAGAAGGTTAAGAGGCTTCAGGTATTTAGTCAGCAGAAAATTTTCTGAAGCAGAAGGGCGCTGTCCGGCCTGTGTTCAAAAAACTACCTGGAAACTTCTGACCAGGACGGTTGGCCGTTTAGAAAAGCGCTGAAGAGCTGAGTTGCTCATGGCGGAGAAGTCTGAATAATTTTTACTATCACCAGCACGGCTGAACCTTCTGCTCCGGCTTAAAGCTAATCTTGCCCAGTATTACAATTTTATAAAATCGTAACACCGAAAAAGATTAAAAAAAGATGCGGGCTGTTGTCAGCAAAAGGGGGGTTGATGATGGGAACCAAAAAGGTGGGGGCTTTCCCCAGCCCGCCCAGGAAAGCCATTTTTATTTTAATCTTTTGACTATATAAGTCAAGACCTTTTTTAAATTTTATTTGATTTAAAATCAAATATTTATAAAACTTGGGCCAGAAATTGCGTTAACGATGTTAAAAAATTATCCTTTTTTAAGAGAAAAAAATTAAAAAACTGTTTTGTCGCCAGATAATTGAGTAAAATAAAGCTGAAGTTAGAAAATCAAGTCTCTAAAAAGGAGTAAAGCCTATGTCACAGGACAATCAAAACCAGAGAAAACTTGATATAAAGGTTGATGAAAACATAGCTACCGGTCAGTATTCAAACCTGGCGGCCATACGTCACAGCCGGGAAGAATTCATCTTTGATTTTGCTTTTGTCTTTCCAGATGGACCGATGGGCAAGCTGGTCTCCAGAATCATCCTCAGCCCGGCTCATGCTAAAAGATTTTCTGAAGCCCTGCTGGAAAACCTCAGAAGGTATGAAGAAATGTTCGGCCCCATTACGCCTTCAGAAGGACCGCTGGGTTCAGGTTTTATTCAGTAAAATAATTCTGGTTTGGCTTATGTTTAGCCGGGTGGCTTGACACGGGCTGGTAAATTTAATAAAAGAAAGGCAAGCCCTTTACTGAAGGGTAAAAAATATTGGAGGGCAAAATGAAAAAGAAAAATGTTTTGTTTGTGCTGTTGTTATTGTTTTTCACTCAGCTTTCCTTCGGCTCTGGTTTTTTGATTTATGAACATGGAGCCGCGGCCATGGCCATGGCCGGTGCTTTTGCTGCTCTGGCCAATGACCCGACCGCTATTTTTTATAATCCAGCTGGTCTGGCCTGGCTCAAAGGAACACAGGTAAGCCTGGGAGGAACTTTCATTTTCCCGGCCGGTTCAGTCTCACTGCCAAACTGGCCAGACCCGAATTTTCAAAAAGTTTACCAGCTGGACCAGACTTTTTTCCCACCGCATTTTTATCTCTCCAGAAGCCTGGGCCAGCGGTTAACGGCCGGGATAGGAATTTTTGCTCCTTACGGACTGGGCACGGCCTGGCCGGTAAATTACCCTCTGAAATACATCTGCACCCAGACATCTATGCAGACCATTTTTATCAACCCCACCCTGTCCTACAAAATCAGCGAAAATTTCTCGCTGGGCGTCGGCGTTTCTTACATTACCTCTAAACTTTCTCTTGACCTAATTCGTCTGGTGGTGATTCCCGGGGTCTGGAGCGGAGATGTGCCTGTTTCCCTGAGTAAAGCCACGGGTGATTCTCTGGGTTTTAATGCCGGTCTACTTTATAAGCGCGACAAACTTGGGGTGGGTCTTTACTGGCGGAGTGGGTTTAAAGTTGATTATTCAGGACAACTGAAGCTAAACAAAATCAAAGTGCCTGCGCCTATCCAACCTTATCTTCCTGACTCAGGTCAGGCGACTACTTCTTTCAGACATCCGCACATCTTTGGCCTGGGAATTTCTTATCAATTTACAAATAAATTTTTACTGGCGCTGGAAGGACAGTATTATACCTGGAGTGTTTATGACCGCTATGTGATTAAGGTGAATTATGAAGGTGGAGGTTCAGAAGAAGAAACAGTAGAAGAAAATTTTAAGAACTCAATCATCCTGAGAGCGGGTATGCAGTATCTTTTCCGGGAAAACCTGGCCTTCCGGGCTGGAGTCATCTACGACCAGACTCCCCAACCAGTGGAAAGCATGGACCCCACTTTACCAGATGCCAGCCGGGTGGCATTTACTCTGGGATTTGGTTATACTAAGGATAGGTTAAAGATTGATTTGGGTTATCAACATGAATTATTTTCTGACCGTACTTCTCCGAACAGGAACATTTACCCCAATCAGCTCGGAGAAGGGACTTACCACACCAGCGCGCAGCTGGTTGGTGTGACATTGGGCTACAGATTTTGAATGGAGAAAAATTTTTTTGGAGGTTTAATTCATGCCTTACGAATTCAAAAACAAAAAGGGGATCACCTACTACCTGCATTCTCGTGAAGTGCAGCTCAGGGGTGGCAAGAAACAGACCATCTACTATTTTGCCCGGGACATCAGACCCGGCGCCGTGGATGCTCTGCCGGCTGGTTACAAGGTAGTGGAAACAGCCAAGACCGGCATGCCGATTCTTAAAAAAGTCTGAGCCAGGATTGATGAGTTCAGTGGCGGGGATGTCTATCCCCGTTTATAGGAGAGAGGGGTTACCTTAAAGCTCTGAGGTAGCCCCTTTTTTCTTTTTGCCTGTTAATTCTGTTGTCGTTTTTGTCTTTCTTTTTTCTCTCTTCTTTTTTCAGTGTCATCATCTTAAATTTTGTTCGGTTTATTTTTAAAAGCATTGATTTATTTTTTGAGGCTGCATTATACTTGAAACATGAAAAACAGAAGACCTGATTTTAATATTTTGTGGCTGTTAGTTTTCCTGATTCTAATTTCAGCTTTTTATGCCTGCGGTTCCAGAGAGAAAACCGGGGAGCAAAAAGCCGGGTCGGCCAGGTATAAAGTAGCCGTCATTCCCAAGGGGACCACCCATGAATTCTGGAAGGCAGTTCAGGCTGGAGCGCTGCAAGCCGGGCAGGAGCTGGGGGTGGAAATTTTCTGGAAAGGACCGCAGAAGGAAGATGACCGGGCCCAGCAGATTCAGGTGGTAGAAGATTTTATCAGCCGGCGAGTCAACGGCATTGTCCTGGCTCCTCTGGATGACCGGGCTCTGATGCGGCCGGTGGATGAAGCCATGGCTGAGGGCATACCAGTGGTCATCATAGATTCTAACCTGCAGGGCCAGAACTACATCAGCTTCGTGGCTACAGATAATTATCAAGGCGGCGTGCTGGCCGCCCGCCGGCTGGCTGAGGTTATGTCCGGCCGGGGCAAAATTTTCCTGGTCCGTTATTTAGAAGGTTCCGCCAGCACCACTTACCGGGAACAGGGCTTTCTGGAGACTATAACCCGGGAATTTCCTGGTCTGGAAATTCTGGTCAAGGACCAGTATGCCGGCACAACCACGGAATCAGCCTACCAGCTGGTAGAGAATTTGCTCAGCCGTTATCCGCAGGTAGAAGGAATTTTTGCTCCGAACGAATCCAGCACTTTTGGTACCCTGCGAGCCCTGCAGGACTCTGGCCTGGCTGGTAAAGTCAAGCTGGTCGGTTTTGACAGTTCGGAAAAATTAATCCAGGCGCTCCGGCAGCATCAGCTTCATGGCCTGGTGCTTCAGGACCCGATGAAAATGGGTTATCTGGGAGTCAAGGTCCTGGTGGATTATCTGGAAGGTAAGCCGGTGGAAAAGAGGGTGGATACAGGAGTTAAGGTAGCCACTCCGGAAAACATGGACCAGCCGGAGATAAAAAGATTGCTTGAGCCTGATATTAAAAAATATGTAAGATAACTAACTCAGTGCGTGTCTGACGGAAATTCAGTAGCATGGAACAAAAAGTTATTCTTTCAGCCAGGTGCCTTTCTAAAAGCTTTGGTCTCACTCCAGTTTTACGAAACGTAGATTTTGAACTGAAGAGCGGTGAAGTGCGGGCTCTGCTGGGGGAAAATGGTGCCGGCAAGAGCACCTTAATCAAGATTTTCAGCGGTGCTTTAAAGCCGGATTCAGGCACCATGTTAGTTGACGGACAGCCCTACTGCCCGGAAACACCACTGGAAGGAAGGAAAAAGGGCCTGGCTGTTATCTACCAGGAACTGAACTTAGCCCCGCATCTTTCAGTAGAAGAAAACATCATGCTTGGCCAGGAAGAGAAACGGCTGGGCTTTGTTGACCGAAAGAAAAACCGGGAAAAAATAAAACAGGTTCTCTCCTTCCTGAACCATCCGGAAATTTCGCCTGATACACCGGTCTGGAAACTGCCCATCGGTGCCAGGCAGGTGGTGGAAATTGCCCGGGCTCTGGTGAGTGAGGCCAGAATCTTAATCATGGATGAACCCACTTCCTCGCTGTCTCAGGAAGATAGCCGGAGACTCTTTGAAATCATCCGCCGCCTGAAAACTGAAGGTGTGGGCCTCATCTATGTTTCCCATTTTCTGGAAGAAGTGAGGGAAGTGGCGGATACTTTTACTGTTCTCCGGGATGGAGAGGTAGCCGGAACCGGGGAGATGGCCAGAACTTCAGTGGAACAGCTCATCAGCCTGATGATCGGAAAGAGGCTGGAAGAACTCTATCCTGAACCTAACTTTCAGCTGGGGGAAGTGGTCCTGAAGGTGGAAAATCTGCGGGGGCAGAAGATGAGCTCTCCGGTCACTCTAACCCTGCGCCGGGGGGAAATACTGGGTGTAGCCGGGCTGGTGGGTTCCGGTCGGACGGAGTTTTTGAGAACTGTTTTCGGGCTGGACAGGCTAAAAGATGGGTTGGTAATAATCTCAGGGCAGGAATTCAGACCCCGGCATCCCCGGGAAAGCATTGTAAAAGGGCTGGGGTTTTTGAGCGAAGACCGGCAGGCTGAGGGCCTGGCTTTGAAGATGAACATCGCTGACAACCTCACCCTGAGCCGCCTTGATTTATATTCCAGGTACGGGTTTCTGGACCAGCGGAAGCAGAAAGAATCTGCCAGGCAGTGGGTCCGTCAGCTGGGCATCAAAGCCCGCAGCCCGGAACAGCCGGTCTGGAGTCTGTCTGGAGGAAACCAGCAAAAAGTGGCTCTGGCCCGGCTTCTTCATCAGCAGGCAGAAGTTTTCCTTCTGGACGAACCAACCCGGGGGATTGACGTGTTGAGTAAAGCCCATCTTTATGAATTAATCGTGGAACTTTCTAGAAAACAGAAAGCCGTGATATTTGTCAGCTCCTATTTTCCTGAGCTGCTTGGTATCTGCCAGCGGATAGCTGTTTTTTATCGGGGCGAGCTGGTGGAAGTAAGGGAGCGGGGGCAGTGGAGCGAAGAAACACTGATGAAAGCAGCTATTACCGGCGGTACCAACAACACCATACCAAAAGCCAAGATGGACAGGATGGAGTGAGAGCCTTGAAAAAAGAATATCTGCGAAAATTAGGCGGAATTTTAGGCCCCTTTCTTGGACTTCTTCTGGTGCTGGCCATATTTTCTCTGATGCCGGAGATTTCCGGTCGTTTTTTGCGGCTGGCCAATTTTAAAAACGTGGCCATTCAATCAGTAATCGTGGCTTTGAGTGCCCTGGGGATGACGCTCATCATCATCAGCGGCGGCATCGACCTTTCCGCGGCTTCCAACCTGGCCCTCAGCAGTGTGCAGGTGGCTTATTTTATTCAGGCGGGTTTTTCTCCCTGGCTGGCTGCTTTGCTCGGCATGCTGAGTGGCGGTCTGATAGGTTTTCTCAACGGGTTCCTGATTACCCGACTCAGAGTGGTTCCTTTCATCGTTACCCTGGGCATGATGGGGATGGCCAGGGGTATAGCCAAGTGGGTAGCCCGCAACCAGAAGATTGATGCGCCCCTGACCTGGCTGAACAACCTGATGGCCAGAAGCCCGCGGCCTGCCTGGCTGCTTCTGTCACCGGGTATCTGGCTGATGATCATCCTGGCCGTGGTGGTAGGCCTCTTGTTAAGAAAAACAGTTTTTGGCCGGCATATCTTTGCGGTGGGCTCTAATGAAATGACGGCCCGGCTTTGTGGGGTGAGGACCGAGCGGGTAAAGCTGGCGGTTTACACTATTTCCGGGTTGCTGTGCGGGCTGGCCGGGGTGATGGAATTTTCCCGCCTGACCGTGGGTGATCCCACTGTGGCCATGGGCCTGGAACTTGATATCATTGCCGCGGTGGTCATAGGTGGCGGAAGCCTGAGCGGCGGAGAAGGGAAGATTTCTGGAACTCTCATCGGTGTTTTTATCATGGCCTTTTTGAGAAACGGCTGTACCATGATGGGCTGGCCAAATTATTTCCAGGAAATCATCATCGGAGCCATTATTATCACGGCTGTGGCTCTTGACCGTTGGCGCCATAGACAGGAGTAAGCCGGAAGCTTTTTAGCCAGAAGTTTTCTGCCCATAAAACCCAAGGAATGATGACCTCCTCTGTCTAAACATAGTGAAGGATGAATTAGAAAATTTTTCAGGAGGTTAACGATGAACAAAAAGTTGATGGCTTTCGGCCTGATGTCGGTTTTGCTCCTGGTTTTAGCCTTTTCTCAGGCTAATGCCCAGCCCAGGAAGCAACCGGGACCGATGGGACCTGGTCTGGGGCCAGGATACCAGCTTTTAAAGGATGCCCTGCAGCTTACACCCGAACAGGAAAAGAAGCTGGAAGAATTCAGAAAAGCCCGGCAGGAAGAAGCCAGGGCTTTTCAGGAAAAGATGCGCAGCATGAGGGAAGAATTCAGAAAGCTGATGCAAGACCCTAAGGCTGACCGCAAAAAACTGGACTCCTTGATTGACGAGATGGCCAAGATGAAAGCTGAAAGAATGAAGAGCGCGCTGAAGAACCGCGAGGAATGGAGAAAAATCTTTACCCCGGAGCAGCTAAAAAAACTGGATGAGTATCGCCAGGATATGGCTCTGAGGACCTGGATGCAGCGGCGGGCAGGCTGGAAGATGATGAAAAATATGAGGCCCGGGCGTGGGTTCTGTCCAGGATGCTGGCGGTAAATAAAAAGGTCGGCTGGGGCTTCTTAAAAGCAAAAGAGGGCCCAACCGATAGAATTTGACGGGATCAGCTGACCTGGTCCAGAGGGCGGAGTGTTTCCGCCCTTTTTTTATTTTTCCTGAAGCTAAAGGCGGAAGTTAGTAGCTAAAAATTATCATCAGATAGCTTATCCAGCCAAGACCCCCACAGGCGTGGCCTTGAAGTTTAGTACAGAGTAATTTTTTGCTTTACTTTTATTTAAATCAGTGGTATAAAGATTTCTACCTGCTGGCAGAAACCTCGGCAGGCAAACATCAAAAGTGTGAGAAAAAAAGATTTGGAGGTAAATGAGATGACTTCCTGGAAAAAAGGAGTAATTTCTTTCGTTCTGGTTCTTGGTCTTATAACTCTGGGTTCTACGGTCTTTGCCCAGCAACCACAGAGCCAGCCGACGACCAAAGATTTTGAAGGCACAGTAAAAGCAGCTCTTGGCAAATATCTTTATCTTCCTGAAACCAAGGGACTTGATATCATCGTGGCTGGCAATGTTGAAGGCGGAGTAGAAAGCCTGGTCGGAAAAGAAGTTCGGGTTAAGACCTCAGTTCTGCCTGATAAATCCAACCTCCTGCTGGCTGAATCCATGGAGATTAAAGAAGGCGGTGCTTACCGTCTGATTTACACCCGCTCTGGTGAACCTGATTTCAGCGATTATTTTGACCAGCATGTCAGGGATGATTATGCAGCCCTGAACATTACTGACCTGAAGAAGCCTGAAGACTGGGCGGGGAAAACCAAAATTAAAGTTTATGGTCAGCTGGTAGATTCCAGTATTGTTATTACTGACAAAAAAGGAAGAGAAATAGCCAAGATCGTTGTTGATAAGATGACAGATTATGCCCGGTTTTACATGAAGAAATTAAGACTGTTTGACAAGTTCTGGTTCTACGTCAACGTGAAAGAACAGATGGACAAGAAAACCATGGCCAAAACAAAGGAAATCATGAAAGGCGACGTGGTTTTCTGCGGCCTGTTCTAATCAATTCTTAGAAATCAATTACCACCTTATAAAGAGAGGAGATTTAAATTCTCCTCTCTTTTTTTATGTTTCATTTTATTTTTAGCCACTTTTGCCGGGAAAATATAATTGCTGAAAACAGGGACAAGCAGAAAATCGGGCCCTAAACTCCTGGTCCTTTGAGTGGGAGAGGGCCATTTCATAAACTTCTGGTTAAATCTGAAAAAAGACCGGAAACATCTCTGGTGAGGAAAAAAAAGTAGCTAGCCCATTCCTCAACAATTCTGGATATTTTTTTTTAAGCCAACTGTTATCTTCTCTTTTTGCTTCAGTCAGGCAAGCATTTATGGTGGGATTTAAGTAGTAACCAGTTCCAGTTTTCTGTTTGAATTAGGGCAGAAGTTTTATTCTCGGATGAGCTCAGAAAGCTGAAAAATTTCCTTCACCGGAGAGGCCGAAAGTTTCAGGAACAAAACGTCTCGGTTTTTTTCTTTAAGCGCCTGCAAATCAGCCAGGGCCTGAGCTTGGAATAACTGGTTGAAGGAAGGAGCGGGCGCGGGGGATTCTGGCAGGTCTGGAATTTTTACCGTGGGAGCTTCTGAATAATAAAGGCCGATGAATTTACCGCGGCCAGCATCACCTTTAAACAGCTGTCCGGTTGAGTGCAGGTAGGCCGGGCCATAATTCCAGAGACAGGGCCGGCCGGTTTTTTCCGTTATCAGCCGGGAAAAATTATCAAGAGCTACTTCCAAGTTGGGTTCAGGCGGCAGGAAACAGAGCAGAGAAAAATAATCAGCCGAGCGGCGGCTGTCCGTGAGGAAAGAGACCAGTTCAGAAAGAGTTGCTTCCTGGTTCGTCTGTTTGAAATCTTCTGCTGGCCGGTCAGCCAGGCCGGTTTTAAGCAGCTTTTTAGTTTTTATCTTGGTTAATTCAACATCAGGCTGGTCAAAAGGATTGAGGCCCAGAAAATGACCGATGACGGCTGTAGCCACTTCCCAGGCGTAAAAATGTTCAGCCAGCTCTTCTTCTTGACAGGTGATATGAATCAGGGGATGATGCTCACTGGCCCGCTGCTTTCTTTCGGCCTGAAAGACATCAACCTGTTCCCCAGAGCGGTAAAGGACAAAGACCCGGTCCTGGCTGTAATTTTCGGCTGAAACCGGCATGGTCTCCACCACCGGCACCACACCCCGGCCTTCTTTGCCGGTGCTTTCGGCAATTAGCTGTTCCAGCCAGCGGCCAAAACTCTTCCAGCCTGAGGGCAGAAGGAGGGTTAATTTGTTGACGCCTTCTCCAGCCAGTTTCCCTAAAGCCAGGCCCAGCCTGAGGCCAGCATGATGGTAATCGCCGCTCTTCAGATGGAGATAACTTTTGACGGCCGGAGTCAGGAATTTTTCCAGGTCCAGTCCCAGGAGCCCGACCGGGAAAAGTCCAAAAGGCGATAGGGCAGAAAACCGGCCACCAACCTCGGGAAAACCAGGGATTATTTTCCTGAACCCAAGGCTCCGGGCTATTTTTTCCAGCGATGTGCCGGGGTCAGTGATGGCCACGAAATAACGGCCAGCCTTGAGGCCGAGTATTTCCTTCTGTCGGGCATAGAAAAAATTCAAAAAACAAAGCGTCTCCGTGGTAGTTCCGCTTTTAGAGGAGACAACAAACATAGTTTCGCCAGCCTGTTTATCGGTCAGATGAGCTACCTTCAGAATTTCTTCCGGGCAGGTAGAATCCAGCATGGTCAACTGCCGTCCGCCGGGCGCCGGAAGAAGGTCGCTGATAGTCTTGGGAGCCAGGCTGGAGCCACCCATGCCCAGAAGCACGACGTGCTTGATACCTTCTTCCTCCAGCTTCTGGCTTTCCTTCTGGTAATCCGCCAGGAAATCTTGCATCCGTAATGGACTTTCCAGCCAGCCCAGACGGTTGGTGATTTCCTGGTCCTGGTCTTTCCAGAGAGTAAAATCTTTTTGCAGCAGCCGGTTGAGGAAATCTTCTTTTAACAGATGGTTAAGTCCCGTTTCCATTTTTTCCTGAAACCGGTTGAAATTTACCAATTCCACTTTCATGCCCTTAATTATACAACAAAAAACTGACTAGCCCGAGAGAAGAAAATTTTCTTGCCCCGCTCCAGAAAATATTGTAAAAAGTTCAGTAAACAAGTTAAGGAGAGGAGATGCTTATGTCAGGGAAAAAATTAGTCTTGTGTCTGTCCATATTTTTATGGCTGATTGGTGCAGGGCAACCCGGGTTACTGGCTCAGGAAAAAGCGGCTGTTAAACCAGAAAATTTGGTGGGGAAATGGGAACTGGTCGTTGAAGCCGAAGGTCTGGTGATTAATTTGCTCATGCAGCTGGAACTAGAAAAAGAGACCCTGGTCGGCCGGATGACTGACCAGTATGGCACTTTTTCTGATGTTCCCCTAACTGAGCTCAAGCTGGAAAATGACACCCTGACTTTTGTGCTGACCGTGGCTTCTCCGCCAGATGGTGTGGTTCGGCCCTGGACTTTTGAACTGAAGGTAAACGGGGAAGAAATGGAAGGCCTGGTTTACAACAACGAAATGAACATCTCTGTCCCCGTTCGGGGCAAAAAAGCCAGTTGAGAACAGAAACAATAAAAAAAATTAACGGAACATTAATTTTTTAAATTCTCCAGCCTGGATAAATCGGGATGTTTTAGATGGAAACCGGTAGCTTCCTGGTATGCTTTAGCCACCCGCAGAGCTTTACCTTCTTCAAAAAGATTACCCACGAAGGAAATGCTCAGCGGTCGGCCGTGGTCGTCAAAACCGCAGGGAACAGCTACCTGAGGATGACCGGTTAAATTGGTCAGCAGAAGACTGGTTCCGCCAGAGGTGGTGACATAAACATCAACGCCTTTAAGTTTCTGGTCCATTTCCTGGATGAGCAAAGTGCGCAGACGGTTGGCCTGAATGTACTCCACCGCCGGGATAAACCTGGCCTGGCGGAAGACGTTGGGCCAGGCCTCCCGCCCCTGCCTGACCATCTGGTCATCAAGGTTTTTCCTGGTCAGCTCGTCAAAAGCCGCGGCTGCTTCAGCGTTTAAGATGAAGCTGATGATGTCGGGGTTAATTTCCGGCAGGCTAACTTCTATCAGCTCAACCCCGAGGCTCCGCAGCGTCTCCAGCACGGCCAGGTATTTTTCTCGGTTATTCTTCACCTGGTCAAAGGCGCTTTTCAGGTAGCCAACCTTGATGTTTTTTAATTCTTCCCGGCCGTTGTAGCTGAACGGTAAATCAAACACCGTGCGGTCGAGGCCATCAGGGCCAATCATCTCCCGGAAAATGAGAGCCAGGTCTTCTGCTGTTCTGGCGATGGGCCCGATTTTATCCATGCTCCAGCTGAGGGCCATTGCTCCATGACGGCTGACCCGGCCAAAGGTCGGACGAAGGCCCGAGGTTCCGCAGCGGGTTGAAGGAGAGACGATGGACCCCCAGGTCTCGGTGCCAATGGCAAAGGCTACCAGCCCGGCGGCAGTGGCTGAGGCAGAACCAGCGGAAGAACCGCTGGAGCCCTGGTTTGGGTCCCAGGGATTTCTGGTTAGGCCACCAAACCAGACATCTCCCCAGGCCAGTTCGCCCATACTGAGCTTGGCTACCAGCACAGCTCCGGCTCTGGTCAGTTTTTCAAACACGGTGGCATTTTCGTCAATCATCTGCGTCTTGTAGATGGGCGAGCCCCAGGTGGTCGGATAACCTCTGGTGGCGAACAGGTCTTTGAGGCCATAAGGGATACCATGAAGAGGACCCCGGTAGAGGCCGGCGGCCAGCTCCCGGTCAGCTTTTCTCGCCTGAGCCAGAGCCAGGTCTTCCGTCAGGGTCACCAGGCAGTGAAGTTTGGGGCCGTACTTTTTCAGTCTATCCAGGTAAATTCTGGTCAGGAATTCGGAACTTATTCTCCTGTTTTTTATCAGCCAGGCCAGTTCTTTGACGGAATAAAAAGCCAGGTCTTCAAGGTTTTCGGGCAGAGGAACTTCCCGGGGTTCATCGTAGATGAACTCAGTCCGGCGGCGGAATTTATCCAGGTCAAAACCCGGTGGCAGAGGGTTGAAAAGCAGAGCCGGGGAGACGTCGTTGGACAGAGGAATTTCCCTCATTTTTTCGTAGCTCTGAAGGTTTTCTTCCAGGTCTTTGAGCATCATGGCTCTTTCTTTGGCGGTGAATTTCAGCCCGGCTATCTTTTCAGCTGAAGCCACATCTTGAACGGTTATCTTCTGCCCTTTAGTCAGGTAAAGAGCAAAGGCTCCGCCGATTACCAGAATCAGGCTGAGCAGCAGTATAAGATAAGTCCAGTTGACTGAACCCAACAGGCTTTTTTTATTCATTTTTCCTCCTTCCCATGATGTTATCTTTATTAAAATCCAGCTCGTCATCCAAGGTCAAGAAATTTATTAGCTTAATTACCAGACCTGTTGTTAATTTAAGCGGGGACCTGTTTTTTTGGGTCATCTTGACTTATTTAAAACCCTGTTATATTTTGGCTGCTTAATTGTTTTTATTTTTATGCTGAAAGTTTGAGGGAGGAGGCAGACACCAGATGCCGCAGAAGACCAGGATTTTAGGACTGAACCCAGAAGGTCGGGCTTACAGGTTTTTGATGTTGGCTTTTATTGCTTCTCTTTCTTTTGGTTGCTATTTTGCTTATGACATAGTTTCCGCTATAGCACCTTCGTTGATTGAAGAATTAAAAATAGCCAGGCAAACCCTGGGCACCTTTTTTACCATGTACAGCCTGGCCGCCATCCTGGCCGTTCTTTTTGGCGGCATGCTGGTAGACAAATTGGGTACCAGGAAGGCCAGCCTGCTTTTTTCCATCCTGGTTTTCTTGGGAGCGGTGCTGGTCTGGAAGGCCAGAAGCATTCCTCTCTTTTTTCTTGGTCGTTTTATCTTTGGGGCTGGTTCAGAACCTCTGATTGTGGCCCAAAGCGCCATGCTCGCCCGCTGGTTCAGGGATAAAGAACTGGCCTTTTCCTTTGGAGCGACGCTGACCGTCAGCCGGCTGGGCTCCCTTTTTGCCTTTAACACCGGCGAACTGATTTCCCGTTATTTCGGCGGGTTCCGCTATGCGCTTTTAGCTGCCGTGCTGGCCTGCGCTGTTTCGCTTCTAGGGAACGTCTTTTATGTAATTTTTGACCGCCGCGGGGAGAAAGTTCTTCAGCTGAAATCGGAAGAAGTACAGGAAAAAATCAGGTTTCGCGACCTGAAAGAATTCAAGCCTACTTTCTGGTACATTACCGGACTGTGCTTCACTTTTTATTCCGCCATCTTCCCCTTCACCGCCTTGTCCACAGACTTTTTTGTGGACAAGTGGGGAATTGCCCGAACCGCGGAGTCAGCGGGTGGTTTTCTGGCCCAGGTTTTCAACAATTTCCTTCATATGTTCAGCACGGCCGGCGGCATAAGCTCCATCATCATCTTTGCTTCTATGGTTTTTGCGCCCTTTGCCGGTAGCCTGGTGGATAAAATTGGAAAACGGGCCACCATGATGATATTCGGCTCGCTGATTATTGTACCTGCCCATCTGCTGATGGGGTTGACCTATGTTTACCCGGTTTACCCCATGATCGCTCTGGGCCTGGCCTTTGTGCTGGTGCCGGCGGCCATGTGGCCCTCGGTTCCGGTGGTCGTACGCCAGGAAAGAACAGGCACAGCTTTTGGTTTGATGACCGCCATTCAGAATATAGGTCTCGGGCTTTTCCCCTTGCTCAACGGTTTTTTGCGGGATAAAACCAGTTCTTACACCGCTTCTTCCATCATGTTTGCCGCCCTGGGTTTTCTGGGACTGTTTTTTGCGTTGTTGTTAAAGAAAGCTGATGCCCGAGAAGGTAACCTGCTGGAAAAGTCAGTCGTCAGCAAATAATTAACCTAAGATAATTAATTTAAGGCAAAGGATTCAAAACACCCCCGTTAGTTTTTTATCGGAAGCAGATGGTAATGGCTTCTAATCAGCTATGATTTTAACCCACACCTGCCGGGTTCTTGGACCGTCAAATTCACACAAAAACAGGCCCTGCCAGGTGCCGAGCTTAAGCCGTCCATTTTCCACGAAGATGGTCTGGGAACTCCCCAGCAGCGAAGCTTTGATGTGGGCCGGGGAATTGCCTTCGGCGTGCGAGTAGGGGAGGTTATCCGGAACTGCTCTTTTAAGAGCCATCAGTATGTCGGCTGACACATCCGGGTCGGCATGTTCGTTTATGGTTAGGCCACAGGTGGTATGCGGCACATAAACCAGGACCAGGCCGTTTTTTATCTCGCTTTTTTCCACCAGTTCCTGGATTTTTGGGGTCAGGTCCAGAAATTCTTCCTTTTGGCTGGTTCTGAGGCTTAAGGAATAGGTCATTTTTTTACCTCTTTTTATCGTTTTTCTGGTGAAAAAAATTTAAAATCTTTTCTTGACATTTAACAAACGATGTATTTATATATATAGGCGAAGGCACAAGATTTAGTACCCAAGGGCAATGAGCAGCACTAAATATTGTTTTTTCAGTCATTTTCTCGTGTCTTTATGATAGCACAAAAGCCCGGCAGGCTGAATCCTGTGCCTTTGAATTTGGAGAAGGAGTAAAGAATGGTCAAGACCAGCAAAATTACCAGGATTAAAAAAAGGGATGGAGCTATCGTGGATTTTACTCAGGAGAAGATTACCAACGCTATTTACAAAGCCATGCAATCCCAGGGACTGGATGACCCCATGGCTGCCCAGCATGTTTCCGACATCGTTGTCTTCGTCCTGGAAGAAAAGTTTGGTGGCTATACCATTCCTTCTGTGGAGCAGATACAGGACATAGTGGAAATGGTCTTGATGAAGCAGGGCTATCATGAAGTAGCCAAAGCTTACATTCTTTACCGGGAAAAGCATAAAGCTATCAGAGAAGCCAAACAAACCGGAATTAACCTGGAACGGTTGATTAAAGATTACATTAACGACCATGACTGGAAGGTCAGGGAAAACAGCAACGAAGGGCAGGTCAGCTTTTCCGGGTTGAACGCCAGGATTTCCGGTGAAGTGCTGGCTAATTTTGCTCTTAACAACATGTATTCAGAAAGAATCAAAAAAGCCCACCTGGAAGGTGAATTTCATATTCATGACCTTTCCTATCCGATAGTGGGCTATTGTGCGGGCTGGTCCATGGAGAACCTGCTGCGCAAGGGTTTTGGTCATGTGCCGAACCAGGTTCATTCTCATCCAGCCAAACACCTGGAAACAGCTACTCTGCACATGGTCAATTACATCGGGACCATGCAGGCAGAGTTTGCCGGTGCCCAGGCTTTTTCCAGCGTGGATACTTTTCTGGCGCCTTTTGTCCGGGCTGATAACCTGAGTTACGAACGGGTGAAACAGGACATCCAGAAGTTGATTTTTGGTCTGAACGTTCCCAGCCGCTGGGGCTGGCAGACACCTTTTTCCAACCTGACCTTTGACCTGACCGTGCCCGAAGACCTCCAGAACAAGAAAGTCATCGTCGGCGGGCAAGAACTGGATTCCTGTTACGGAGATTATCAGAAAGAAATGGACATGATTAACCAGGCTTTTCTGGAGCTGATGATTGAAGGCGACCAGAAAGGCCGGGTGTTTACCTTCCCCATTCCGACCTACAACATTACCAAAGATTTTGACTGGGATGGGCCAATTGCCAGGCTGCTTTTTGAGGCCACGGCCAAGTATGGCATTCCCTATTTTCAGAACTATGTGGGTACCAACCTCAACCCCGGTGACATCCGGGCCATGTGCTGCCGTTTGAACCTGGATATGAGGGAGCTCAAACGCAGGCCAGGCAACATGTGGGGAGCGGGCGAGCAAACCGGTTCCATCGGCGTGGTGACCATAAACCTTAACCGCATCGGCTACGAAGCTCAGTCCAGACAGGAATTTTTTGACCGGCTTAAAGAAATGATGGTTCTGGCCAAAGAAGCTCTGGAAACCAAACGGGAAGTGGTCAACAACATGCTGGAACGGGGACTGATGCCCTACACCAAAGTTTACCTGGGGCATTTTGAAAATCATTTTTCCACCATCGGTATCTGCGGGATGCACGAAGCCTGCATGAATTTCCTGAAAAAGGGCATCGCCACACCTGAAGGCAAGGAATTTGCCATTGAAACTCTGCTCTTCATGCGCGAGGTGCTCAAAGATTTTCAGGAAGAAACTGGCCATCTTTACAACCTGGAAGCTTCGCCGGCGGAATCCACTTCTTACCGGCTGGCCAGGCTAGACCGGGAAAAATACAAAAACATTTACACCTCCGGGACAGATAAATATCCGTACCTGACCAATTCCACGCAGCTCAACGTGGATGCCACCAGGGATATTTTTGAGGCTTTAAGGCATCAGGAAGACATTCAATCGCTTTACACCGGCGGCACCATATTCCATGCTTTTCTGCCAGAAGCCATTGACTGGAAGACCTGCCGGCGCCTGGTGCAAAAGATTGCGGAAACCAAGATACCTTACTACAGCATCACGCCCACCTTCAGCGTGTGCGAAAGCCATGGTTATATCCGGGGTCAGCATGAATCCTGCCCTGAATGCGGAAAAGAGACTGAAGTCTATTCCAGAATTGTTGGCTACCTGAGGCCGGTAAAGACCTGGAACGATGGCAAACAGCAGGAATTCCGGGAAAGGGTGACCTTTTCCAAAATTGATTAAAAATGGCTATAATTTTTTAAACATTCTTTGTTATTTAAGAATTTTGGAAAGAGGTGGTAAGGATGGACTATGTAGTCTTTACGTTGCCCAACTGTGCAAAATGCGAGAAACTTAAAGAATTGTTGAAAAACAGAGGCCTGGAGCACAAAGAATTTGATGTGAGCACCAAAGAAGGCAAGGCGAAAATCAGGGATTATATTAAAATTCTGCGGCGAGACAACACCGGAGCCATTATCATTCCCACCCTGATTGTGGAGGAAAAGGGCATGGCCACGGCCGTGCTGAACTCGGCCGAGGAGCTGGACCTGTGGTTGAAATCAAGGGTATAGAAAAATTTGCCTCCAAGGATTTTCCGGGGCGGATTTCCTCCACGGTTTTTCTGGCCGGTTGTAACTTCCGCTGCCCTTTCTGTCATAATGCCGACCTGGTCCTCAGGCCTGAGACCATCCAGACCATAGACCTTAATTTTTTCCTGAGCTACCTGGATTCCAGGAAGGGCTGGCTGGATGGACTTTGTCTGAGTGGTGGCGAGCCGCTGCTGCACGAAGAAGTGGAAGTGCTGGCCCGGGTTATCAAGGACCGTGGTTACCAGCTCAAGATAGACACCAACGGTTCATTTCCGGAAAGGCTGGAAGACCTCATCAGTCAGGGGCTGGTGGATGCTGTGGCCATGGACATCAAGGGGCCGCTGGAACGCTATCCGGAAATTGTTAGGGCCAGGGTAGAAACAGAAAAAATTATCCGGAGTGTGGAAATCATCCGGCACTCTGGCCTGGAATATACTTTTCGGACGACGGTGGTGCCCGGATTAATTACCGGTGAAGACCTTCTTAAAATAGGTGAGTGGCTTTCTGGGGCGCAGTTGTTCCAGCTCCAGCAGTTTGTGCCCAACAACACTCTGGACCCAGCCTTCCTCAGGGTTGAACCCTACCCGGCTTCTAACTTAAAACAATGGCAGGAAAAGTTAAAGTCCTATTTTGCTGAAGTAATCATAGAAGGGATTTAAAAATCGGGTTCGGGAGACAGAGCATGAAAATAGCCGTAAAAAAAATGGTGCCTGAAGCCAGGATTCCAGTCTACCATCATCAGGGCGATGCCGGCATGGATTTATTTTCCTGCGTGCAGATGGTTATCAAACCAGGTGAGACCGCGGCCGTACCCACGGGCCTGCAGATGGCCATACCTTTTGGTTATGTTGGCCTCATCTGGGACAAAAGCGGTATTGCTCTTAAGGGAATCCACCGCCTGGCGGGAGTGGTAGATGCCGGTTACCGCGGGGAAGTCAAGGTAGTGCTGACCAACCTCGGCCAGGAGCCGTTTGAGATTACGCCGGGCATGAAGATTGCCCAGATGCTGGTGCAGCCAGTGGAATCACCGGAAGTAGTGGAAGTGGACGAACTGGATAAAACGAGCCGCGGAGAAGGCGGCTTTGGTTCTACTGGTTTGTTCTGATTTTTTAAGCTAAAGTTAGAATTTAAGGGCAAAATTTTATTACTAATTCGTTAAAAGTATGGTCATTGGACGGGCCATTAGCGGCTGTATCTCTTTTCATAACAAGAAGATAAAAAAACATGAACATCCTATCGCCCTAAATCTTAAAATTTGTTGATTGTTTATTCTCGTCCTGCAGTTTAAAAAGCAAAGAGCGCCAGGTTTTATAAATCCTCATTTTCCCCATTAAAAGCTCAGAGAGGTGAAAAAAGGGTTAGAATCTACGATTAAAAAAGGCGTGAAAGGCCACGCTTTTTAAAACGAAGACTGTATACTCAAGGCTGGGGAAACGAAGCTTTTTACCGAGGAGCCAATCTATGAACTCATTAAGTTAAATTTTTTTGTCATAAACTGCTTAATAGTCAGAATAGTAGCTAGCTTAAATCATCAAAATAGTTGTTTGTTAAATCGCGGTCATCTGGCGAAAGAGCCACGAAGAATCAGAGAAGAATTGATTTAAAATCGGGCTTAAAGATTCTCTGGCCGAGCTTTACTGGTACTTGCCCATGATGTAGTTTTGCAGGTGCTCGATGGTAACTTTCTGTGAAGAAATGATGGATTTTACCACATCGCCGATGGAAATAACCCCCACCAGCTTGTTATTCTCCATCACCGGCAGGTGCCGCACCCGTTTTTCCGTCATCAGGGCCATGCATTCTTCAGCCGAGCAGTCCGGGTTTACAAAATAGACCTGAGGAGTCATGATGTCTCGGACCGGAGTATCCAGGGAAGTCTTGCCTTTAAGAACCACTTTTCTGGCATAATCTCTTTCGGAAACGATGCCCACTACCTGGTCGTTTTCTACCACGACCAAGGCGCCGATGTCTTTGTCCGCCATAATCATTAAAGCTTTGTACACTGTTTCATCCGGTCCTATAGTCCAGGCCTGGTGTCCTTTTTCTTCCAGTATTTGTCTGACGGTGATCATTCTTCCTCCTTAAAAAAATTAATGGCCAGAATTACCAGCGAGAAAAATAATGACCCAACCTGGCTCATTATTTTTTTATTTAGCCTACCCTTCCTCAATTCAATATATAACTAATAGCAATGGATATGTCAAATTTTGCTGGCCGACAACCCAACCAGGAAGTTGTTAATCAAAATAGCCGGTCAGGTCGTCGCGGTTTAGTTTTTGCTCCATGGCCGTGCGGGCCACCGCTCTGGCTACCTGGCGGTGCAGACCTTTATCCAGCGGGTTGGGCACAATTTCTCCGGGTGGGGCGTATTCGGCAATGGCTCTGGCGGCGGCTAACAGCATTTCCCTGGTAATACGCGGTACGTTGGCATCTACTGCCCCGCGAAAGATGCCCGGGAAACCAAGCACGTTGTTTATCACCTTGCCATCAGCAGCAAAAGCCGCGCCGGCTTCCTTAGCCACTTCCGGTTCAATCTCCGGGTTGGGGTTGGAAAGAGCCAGAATAATCTGGCCGGGCCGGACCATTTCCTTTTTTATCAGGCCGGGAACACCGGTGGTGGCAATGACCACCTCACAGGCGGCCATGATTTCTCTAAGGTCAGAAACATAACCACCAGCTGCCTTTAAGCGTTCATTGGCTTCTGGGTTGATGTCAGAACCATAAACGGGTCTGTTCAGAAAAAACATCAGCATCTTGGAGATAGCCAGTCCCGCAGCCCCCAGGCCTATGACACCGATGCGGCAATTTTTTAAATCCTGACAGGCTTCGCGGGAGATGTTCAGCAGAGCAGCTGTGACCACGCAGGCAGTGCCATGCTGGTCATCGTGCATCACCGGGATGTCAACCTTTTCCTGGATTTTTTCTTCTATGTAAAAACACCTGGGAGCGGAGATGTCTTCCAGCTGAATGGCGCTAAAAGTCGGAGCAATGTTGACTACTGTCTGGATGATTTTCTCCGGGTCTTTAGTATCAAGCAAGATGGGCATGGCGGAAAGGCCGGTCAGAGTTTCCATCAGGCTGGCCTTGCCTTCCATGACTGGCATGGCTGCCAGAGGACCGACATCACCCAGTCCCAGCACGGCGCTGCCGTCCGTGACGATGGCCACCAGGTGTCGGATGGCCGTGTACCTGCGGGCCAGAGCCGGGTTTTTCTTGATGAGCAGGCTGACTTCAGCCACGCCTGGAGTGTAGACTTTGCGCAGAACGCTGATGTTGTTTATTTCATACCGGCTGCGGATGGCAATTTTCCCGCCCTGGTGCATTTCCAGAACTTCATCCCGGACCTCCAGCAATTCAGCCTGGGGGTAGGATTGAACAGCTTTGACCACCCGCTCCAGGTGCTGCTCATCGTCCACGAAAATAGTGATATCACGAATCATGTAGTTGGTGCCCATGTGGATGATTTTGATTTCACCCACGTAGGCTTTCTCAGCGCCAATAACTGAAAGCAGCCCACCAAAAACTCCGGGTTTCTGCAGCAGGCGGCATCTTAAAGTTCTGACTAACTTATCTTCCCACCACATCATCCTACTCCTTGAAAATTTTTGTCAGGGGAATTACTCTGGCAGTTAATTATATAACTTTCTGAGGGTCTTGGTAAGGCAGGAAATCAGAGCCAGAAAATTTTCTGGGCTTTAAGAGAGAATTTTCAGAGAAAAGAGAGATGGAGTTAAATTTTGGTCCGGACTTGAATACCGCAGCTAATACCGGAGCTGGCCTTAAATGATGAAGTTACCTTTGTTTTCCTGATAAAAACCATTACCGTAAAAGTGCCATTAAAGGAACAAAGCAGAGTTTTTTCTGTTTAATCATTGTTGGACCGGGCCAGGCCACACTCTAAGACTTTCGGCCTGAAAAGTAAAAATAGAAGATGGGAATAACCAGAAAAATCAGAGCCGCCGAAGTGGTCAGACCTCCGAGGGTGGCCAGGGCCAGAGTGGACCAGATCTGGCGCTGGCCGCTGTCCAGCTGGATGAGTAGAAGCGGCAGCATACCAAAAACCGTGGTAAAAGTGGTCATAAACACCGGACGGATTCTTTCTTTAGAGCCCTTGATGATGGCTTCCGTCAGCGGCAGCTCTGATTGCCGCCGGGTCAGGTTGATGTGGTCCACCAGGATGATGGAGTTGTTGACCACAATCCCGGCCAGCAGAATAAGACCGATATAAGCTGAGGAATCAAAAGGATAACCAGCGATAACAAAGGCTAAGAAAACACCTATCAGCGAGAGCGGCACTGCCAGCATGACGATAAAAGGCTGAACCAGCGATTCATAAAGCGAGGCCAAAATCATGTAGATGATAATCAAAGCGGCCAGTAGCCCCAGAGCTAACTGGGTTTTTTCTTTTTGGGTCAGGAGAAATGAATATTCCAGAGTAGCTGAAAAGCCAGGCGGCAGACTTAAGCTGGAGAAAATAGCCTGCCGGTAATTGTCCGCGGCCTTGTAAGGACCCTTAAATTCCCACATAACTGTCATCTGAAACTGCTGGTTTTCCCGATAGATGGCGCCTGGTATTTCTTTTTCTTCTACTGTGACCAGGTCCTTTATTCTCAGGTGTTCGCCGGAAGGGGTGCGGAGCAGAGTTTGCAGCAGTTCAGAGATATCCATTTTTTCGGCCTCAGGAAATTTGATTTCCAGGGCCATCTCTTTTCCGGACATCACCGTTTTGATTGGTAGACCGAATGTTCCGCGCAGCAAGCTCTGCATCTGGTAGAAAAGGAAGTTGGGGTCCAGGTTAAACTTTTTCAGAGCTTCCGGCTTAATCTTCAGCACGTATTCTGTGGTCTCGGTACTTCCCCAGTAATACTGGCTGGTGATGGCTTTTATTTCTCCCACCCGGGGATTTTTTCGCAACCGGACCTGGAGGTCTTCGGCTATTTCCTGTAGCTTTTTGAGATTATAACCGTAGAGTCTGATGTATGAATCAAGAAAACGGCCGGCGCTCATGGAGGAATAATAACCCTGCGGGTCAAAACCATAAACACCGATGCTAACACCGGCAAAATTGGTGGCCAGACGAATAAGCTCATCTTTCAGGATGTAGGGATGAGCCGAGCGCTCTATGGCCGGCGGAAAAGTTATGTTGAGGTAACCGCCTTCGCTGAGCACCTGGGCTTCTACCTGTTTCTCGCAGGGGTAGGAGAGGGCCTTCTCTTCAAATTTTCTGACCAGCTCATCGGTGTTTTCAATTCTGGTCCCGGCCGGCGTGGCTATGGAGACGGTCAATCTGTCTCTTGCATACCAGCGGAAAAACTCACCGATGACCACATTCTTGCGGAAGAGTTTATCGCTGCCGAAGCCGAGGAGCATGATAACAAGAAGAATTTCCACTGGATGTTTTAAGCTAAAGGAAATAAGCTTTTCAAAGATTAAAAGCGGCCGGCTTTTTTCTTTCTTTTTTCTCACGAAAAGAAGCCTGGGGCTCAGGGCTGGAATCAGGGAAAAAGATACCAGAAGGGAAGTCAGCAGAGCTATGGACATGACCAGGCCCAGCGGCAGGTAGTAAACCCGCAACCGGCCCTGGAAAAAAGGGAAACAGAAAAAAACGCCGACCGTGGTCAGCGTGGAAGCCAGGACCGGGATAAACACTTCCTGGGCCCCGCGCCGGGCGGCCTCTTGCGGCTCAAAGCCTTCTTCCCGCAAGCGGAGGGTGTTTTCAAAGACCACGATGGCGTTGTCCACGAACATACCAAAGCCCAGAGCCATGGCCCCCAGGGTCAGCATGTTCATCGGAATTTTGAAGAGATAAATAAAATTGAAGGAAATGATGGCCGAAAAGGCGACAGAAGATAAAATCAAAAGCGATGGGGCCAGCTTCCGGATGATGACAAAGATGATGACAAAAATTATGAAAGTAATGGTTATGGCCAGAAGATAAAGGTGCTGAAGGTTGCGCCTGACTTCCTGGCTTTCGTCATCAACCACCCGGAAAACCAGGTCCGGCGGCAAAGTTTTTCTGACCGCTTCCAGACGTTTCTTAACTTCGCTGGCCACCTTCATGGTGTTGCGGCCCTTTTCTTTAAGCACCCGAAGCATCAGCGTGGGCTGGCCGTTTATACGGTTGAGATGATAGACGTCAGCGTATTCAATTGACACCCGGGCCAGGTCTTTGATTTTAACCGGCACACCACCCTGGTTCACCACGATGATTTCTTCTATTTCTTTCAGGTTTTTGGGGGAGGTGCTGATTCTTAAAAGATACTCTTCGTTTCCTTTTAAGATTCGGGCTGAAGGAAAGGTGGCCAGGTACTGGTTCAGAGCATAGGCTACCAGGTAAGGGTGAAGGCCCAGGTCTTTTAATTTTTTCTGGTCCAGGGTCAGGCGGATATTTTGCTCCGAGCCGCCGCTGACCTCAACTTTGGATACACCGAGGACTGCGCCCAGGCTGTTTTCCAGCTTGTCCTTGACCATTTCTCTGAGTGTTTGCAGCGGATAATTGCCCGAGATGGTGTAGGTCAGAAAAGGTCGGACGCGGAAATCTTCTGGCACGTAAGGTTCAACCACCGGCTTTACGCCGTAGGGAAGCTGCGGTTGCACCCGGCCAAGGGCTTCTCTTAAAGCCAGGTTAGCAAACTCCAGGTTTATCCTGGGGTCAAACTCCAGAGTGATTCGCGAAACGCCTATGTCAGAAGTGGAGGTTATTTTGCGCACGCCGTTGACCGATAAAGCCGTCTCTTCCAGCAGGGAAGTAACCTGGGTTTGCATGATTTCCGGGGAAGCTCCAGGCCAGGAAGCGGTGATGTCCACCTGAGGATAATCTTCCTGTGGAGCCAGTTCTATGGGAAGGTGAAAAAGCGAGTAAATACCCAGGGAAAGAAGGGCCAGGTAAACCATCAGGGTGGCTACTGGACGGTCAATGAAAATTTTCATGGGTTAATCTTCAAAAGACAAGTTCATTTTTTTTCTTTAGCTTCCGGGCTTCCACGTATTCATAAAGGTCAGGGATAAGAATCAGAGTCAGGAAAAGAGAAGAAAGCAAGCCGCCGAGCACAGCCAGAGCCAGAGGACGGAGCAGTTCGGCGCCGCGGCCGAGCCCCAGAGCCATTGGTATCAGGCCGGCTACTGTGCTGAGGGTGGACATCATGATGGGTCTCAGACGAACCTGGCTTCCCTGGAGGACTGCTTGTCGGAGGTTCTGGCCTTCCCGGCGCAGCTGGTTTATGTAGTCTATCTCCACGATGGCATTGTCCACGACCACGCCGATGAGCACGATGGTGCCGATGATGGAAATGGCGTTTATGCTCTGGCCCGTAAGAAAGAGAATCAGAATCGTGCCTACCAGCCCCATCGGTATAGTAAACATGATAAGGAAAGGATGCAGCAGTGATTCAAACTGAGCAGCCATAATCATGTAAATAAGCACCATGGCCATAAGGAAAGCCAGAAGGAGCGAGCGGAAACTGGCCAGCATCTCTTCTCTTTCTCCGCCAAAAACGATGCGGTAATCAGCTGGCAGGTTAAATTTCTGGATGAGCTGCTGAATGGCTGGCAGCACCTGACTCATTTTTTTACCTTTTATGGTGGCCGTTAAAATTATTTCCCTTTCCTGGCTTTCCCGCCTGATTTCGTTGGGTCCCTTGACCACCTGATAATTTACGATTTCATGGACCGGAATAAGTGAGTTCCCTACCGGCAGGAAAGAATTCAAAAGTGCTTCCACCGAGCGCCGGGTTTCTCCTTCTAAGACCACCCGCACGTCGTATTTTTTCTCCATTTCCCGGAACTTGGTGGCCACCTCGCCCCTGGTAGCCTGGACCAGGAAGTTGGCTACCTGAGAAGGAGAAAGATTCGGGTATTTTTCCAGAGCTGACCGGTTTATCTTAAGCAGAAGCTGGGGCTTGCCCTGCTGGAGGTTGAGGTTGACGTCAGCAATGCCTGGTATGGTTTTGAGCTGGCTGGAAAAATCTATCCCGATTTCTCTCAGCCGCTCCAGGTCCTGTCCTTTTACTTTTAAGGTTAAAACTCCCGGGGCCAGAGCCAGGAATTCACCGAGGGTACTCTGGGCCCGGTTGACTGAGTATTTAAGGCCAGGGTAGCTGCCAAGATAATTTCTGGTTTCAGCCATCAAGTTTTCCAGATGGCGGCTGCTCCTGGTCTCAACCGTAATTTCAGCAGAGTTGACAGAAATGTCCGGTCTGACGGCTTCGGTGCTGGAAATCAAGCCCACCTGAGAAAATATTCTCTGGCATTCTGGTTTCTGCTTTAACCAGTCTTCAAGCCTGGAGACTATTTCTTCTGTCTGTTCAAAGGAAAATTCTTCCGGAGCCTTAAGGTTGATGACATAAGTAGTTGTCCGGAGGGGTGGCATCAACTCCCGGGGCAGAAAAACTCCCAGTAAAAACACCAGCAGAAAAAACACCAGGCTAAGGTTGAAAACCCGGCCCTTATGTTCCAGAGACCAGGATAATAGCTGATAATGTTTTTTGACAAAGCGGTCATAATAAAGGTTGAAGGTTTGGAAAACCCACCTGGCCAGCGGCTCAAAGGGCCTGGAAACTGCCCGGAAAAAAGTCCTCAGAAACTTACTAACAGACCGGCCAGCAGTAAACAGGCAGAAGATTAGGAAATTTATTAAGTTATAAACGATAAATTTAAACCCGAGCCAAAGATAGAGCAGTAGGTTTGTTTTTTTGAGATTTTCCTGAAGTTTTTTAAAGGTCAGGAGCTGGAAGCGGCGGGAACTCAGGCCTGTTTCCGGTCGAGAAAATTCCCTGGAATCCAGCATCGGCAGCAGGGTGACAGAAACAAGAAGGGCGGAAAGCAGGGTAAAAGTCACGGTCAGGGCTGCATCCTTGAACAGCTGCCCGGCCACTCCTTTTACGTAAATCACCGGCAGAAAAACCACGATGGTGGTCAGGATAGAAGCCGTGATGGCGTTGATGACTTCGTTAGTGCCAATTTCTGCTGCTTCTTTAAGAGGCTTTCCCAGTTGTTTGTGGCGATAAATGCTCTCGGATACGACCACGGCCGTATCATCAAGCATGCCCACCCCCAGGGCCAGACCGCCCAGGGACATTAGGTTAAGAGTTATTTTCCTCAGGAAAAGCAGGTTAAAGGCGCCGATGATGGAAATCGGAATGACGGTGGCAATGACCAGGGGAGCTCTCCATTCCTGCAGAAAAATCAGCAGGGTCAGGAAAGCCAGTATAGCGCCTTCAATGACTTCTTCTTTAGCTGTGCTGATGGCTTCTTGAATGTAGCCAGCCTGTTCGGAGATTATCTCCAGGTTAAGCCCGGGGTTTTCTTTTTTTATCTCGGCGATTACTTGGCGGGCGGCTTCAGTGACTTTGACTGTGTTGGCTCCGTATTCTTTTCGGACCAGCAGCCCGATGCTTTCCTGGCCATTAAGCCGGGTGGTACCTTCTCGCTCTTTTATGGTGTCCACCACCTTTCCCAGGTGCTGGACCAGAATCAGACCGCGGTCGCCAGTGAATTTGACCGGGATGTTTTCAATTTCTTTGACCTGCTCAAATTCTCCGGCCACGCGCAGGGAATAGACAAATTTTCCTTTTCTGATCAGGCCGCCCTGAAGGCTGCGGTTAAAAGCAGCAATTTTCTGGCCTACTTCCTCAATCTGCAGGCCAAAGCTAGCCAGTTTTTCCGGGTCAATTTCCACCCGGATTTCTCTTTCTACCCCACCGGTTATTTCCACAGCCGCCAGACCGTCAATCTGCTCCAACCGCGGTTTTATCATCTCCTCAGCTAACTCTTTAAGCTCCAGGAGGTTTCGCTCCCCGGTCAGGGCCAGGGTCATGATAGGCTGGCTCTGGGGGTCTAAGGCGATGATGATGGGCTTGTCGCAGCCTTCAGGCAGGGTATCCCGAGCCGAGTCCAGACGTTCTCTCACGTGGAGCAGGGCAAAATCCATGTCCGTACCCCAGGAAAATTCCACGGTCAGAAAAGAAAAACCTTCCTTAGAAACGGATTCAACTTTTCTTAGCCCAGGTATCCGGCTGAGGGAAGTTTCCAGAGGCACGGTTACCAGTTTTTCTACTTCTTCCGGAGCCACGCCCGGGTACTGGGTGATAACCGAAAGGCGAGGGTAGCTTATGGACGGCAAAAGGTCCACGCTCAGCTGAGAAAGAGAAACCATGCCCATCAGGATGATGGCCAGGTAAAACATGACCGTGGTCACCGGCCGGTTGATGGAAAACCTTGCCAGGTTCATGGTCTTCTCCGCGGCTGGGCTACTCTATGATGCGCACAGGGGAATCATGGGCCAAAGTCAGATGTCCTTCAACAATGACTGGTTCTCCTTCTTTCACCCCATCGAGGATCTCTACGTACTGTTCATTCTCTTCACCGGTCTGGACGTAGCGCCACTTGGCCAGTCCGTTTTCCACCACAAAAACCAGAGGCCGACCGCCACGCACGAGCAGAGCCGATTGAGGAACCAGAAGGCGGTGCGGAAAGATTTCAGAAACAATCTGGACTTCAGCGTGCATACCGGGTTTGATCTCCCCGGTGGGATTTTCGAGAGAAACGAACACGCTGCAGGTTTTTTCTGACGGGTTGACCAGAGGACTGATGGCTACCACCCGACCTTTAAACACCCGGCCCGGGTAAGCGCTAAGGTAAACGTCTGCTTCTCTTCCTTCTTGCACTTTACCCACTTCTGTTTCCAGCACCTTGGCTTCCAGCTGGACACGGCTGATATCAACCAGGGTAAAAAGCTCGCGCCCGGCTTCAATCGTTTCACCCTCGGCTACTTTAATCTGCGTAATCAGGCCTGAAAAAGGAGCCTTGATTTTGGTTTTCTCCAGCTCCAGGCGGGCGATTTTGACGTTGACCTCCGCCTGAGTCAGGCCCTTGGAGGAAGCGATGATTTCTTCTCTTTTCAGCCCGCTCCCGATCAGGGCTAATTCATAATTGCGCCTGGCCCTGTCCAGTTCAGTCTGGCTAATCAGTCCTTCTTTAAAAGCTTTTTCGGCTTTAGCCAGTTCTTCTTCTGCTTTTTTCAGGTTGAGTATATCTTCGGAATTTTCTGGCCTGGCTTCCGATTCAAACATTTTATCCAGGAGAAGCTCAGAGAGGGCTTTTAGCCGGGCGGCTTCCTGCTGTTCAACCTGCAGGCGGTAGGGTGTATCATCTAATTCGGCCAGAATTTCGCCACTCTTAACCCGCTGACCTTCTTTGACTGAAAGTTTTTTGAGCGTACCCCGCACCTCAGCTTTAATCACCACTTTTTTATCAGTAAAAACTTCAGCCGGCGATTTAATTCTTTTTTCCAGGTCGCTGACCGTGGCTTTGGCCACTTTCACCGGCAGGGGGGTGGCGGTGGTTTCGTTCTGGGCAGGTGCGGAGCTGGCCAGGCTTTCGGCGGAAGTCCTGGCCCTGGCGTTTTTCTGGTAAAGCCAGAAAGAAATTATGGCCAGAGCAGCAATTATTAAAAAAATGAACAATAATTTGGGAAACGGCTTTTTTGAACCCATTTTGCTCACCTTTTTTCTTTTATATTTAAAACGACGTAGAAAGTCAAAAAATTTATCATGGTCCGTAAATTTTTTTTGTTGGGCGTTTGAGTTCATAAAACAGGAAGAAAAGAAAGACATTCAGGCCAATAAAAGCTATAATAATCCTTCCCGGCTGGGTAGTTAAGAGGCCTTAACCTGTCGGGGAGTTTAAATTATTTCTGCATCTATTTAGTTTGGCTCAAGTTTTATATAATTAGTTGACGTGGATTTAATGGTAAGTTAATAAACATGATTAGAAAAATCTTACAAAACCAAAAGGCAGGTGAAAAAATGCTAAGTTGCTTGACTGGTCTATTAAAAAGCAAAAAATCAATTTTTTTAATATTAACCCTCCTGTTGATGGCTCTGGCCGCGATGGCTGTAAGAAAAGAATCAGCAGAACTTTCTGCCCGGCCTTCTTCCGGACAGAACTTAAACCTTAGCGGTTTGTTCGTACCTTTTATTCCCAACGAAGGACAGTGGGACAGCCGGGCCAGGTTCAGAGCTTCCCTCCCGCATGGCCACTTATGGGTGACGCAAAGAGAGCTGGTTTACTCCTTGTACTCTGCGGTGGCGGATGGTGACCAGACCACCGCGGATGATAAACCCCGGTCTTCAGAACCTGATGGCCTGCCGGCTGAGAATATGGTCCTCAAGAACCTGGTTTTCCAGGAGATTTTTCTTGACCAATATTTTCGACCGGTAGAGTTTAAACCATCGGGATGGCAAAGTGCCAGGACCAGCGTTTCCTGGTTCAGCGGACAAAAGCCTGCATTATGGAAAGAGAGCCTTAAAAGCTTTCAGGTCATTTCTCTGGGTGAAGTTTATCCTGGAATTGAGGTGCAGCTTAAGGCCTCGGCTGGTAACGTGGAAAAGGTTTTTTACCTGAGACCAGGCGCTTCTGTTCAGGACCTGAGAGTTAAGGTCTCCGGTGTCAGGAAACTGGAAGTTAACCAAAATGGTGAGCTGTCGCTCATCACCGCCGCCGGCGTGCTTCATATGAGAAAGCCGGTGGGGTATCAGATGGTGTCCGGGAAAAGGAAGTCAGTGGAGGTGGACTATACGCTTCTGGGACCCGATTCCTACGGCTTTTCCATAAAAGGGAAATACGACCCGAAAAGAGAACTGGTAATTGATCCTGCTCTCAGCACCCTTTCGGCCTCTACTTTTCTTGGCGGAAAAGGTAATGACCGGGGGTATGTGGTAGCGGTGGGCAGCGAAGGAAAAATTTATGTGGCTGGTTATACTCTTTATGCCAGTAATGATTTTCCGGTCACGGATGGCGTGCTGGACAAAAACTACAATGGTCTTTACGATGTTTTTATAGCCCGTTTTTCACCTGACCTGAAAACCCTGGAAGCTGCTACCTATCTGGGTGGCAAAGGTACGGAATATGTGTTTTCCATGGTGGTGGGTAGAGATGGGCATCTTTATCTTTCCGGAGTTACTAATTCCCCAGATTTTCCGGTGACACCCTCGGCTTATCAAAGGTCTTATGGCGGTGGTGATTATGATACCTTTGTGGCCCGGATTTCTCCTGACCTCAGCGCCCTGGAAGCTTCTTCTTATCTTGGCGGAAGAGGTCTGGATTATGGCAGTGGACTGGCTCTGGCTGAAGATGGCTACGTCTATCTGACCGGCACCACTAATTCTACGGATTTTCCCCTGGGACCAGGATTGGTCAACCCTGGTCCTGGCGGTAATTATGATTGCTTCATCACCAGAATGACGGCTGACCTGGACACGGTGGCTTCTTCGGTGCTTATCGGTGGAAGCGATTATGATACAGGAGCAGCCGTGGCCGTGGGTTCCGACGGAAAGATTTTTGTCGCCGGCCGCACCAGGTCCACAGATTTCCCGGTTACAGCAGGAGCTTTTGCTACCCAGCTAAAGGGTGATTATGATGGTTTCATTTTGAGACTTGATGCCGAACTCAGCGTACTGGAAGGATCTACCTACCTGGGTGGGAGCGGTTATGATTACCTGACTGCTCTGGTGGCCGGTCAGGCCAGTGATGTGTTTGTCGCTGGGTACACGGCCTCGGACGATTTTCCGGTTAGCAGCACAGCTTTTTCCTCAAAAAGAAAAGGAAGCTATGACCTTTTTATTTCCCGGCTTTCTGCTGACCTGAAGACGCTGGTAGCTTCTACCTATTACGGCGGAACAGGTGATGACCGTTGTCGCACCATGCTCCAGGATAATTACGGTTATATCTATGTTTCCGGCTGGACCAGGTCCTCGGACGTGAGTACCACTTTAGGTGCTTATGACCGGAGCCAGAATGGCGGCTGGGATGGCTTGATCATAAAATTTCCGCCCAGTCTGACCACGCTGTTTGCTGGCACCTACCTTGGTGGAAGCAGCGATGATTTTATCTACGGTCTGGCGCTTGATAGCAGCCATAATGTCTACGCTACGGGGTATACTTTATCTTCTACCTTTCCCACCACCGACAAGGCCTATGATACGACCATTGAAAGCATAGACGCCTTTGTGGTGGAATTTGCTGCACCTGATAGCTACCAGCTGACAGTTAATCTGTCTGGCGATGGCACTGGAGAAGTCAAGAGTTTTGAGGGTGGAATAAATTGTCCCGGAGATTGTTCTGAAGTTTATGACGCGGGCCTGAACATTGTTCTGGAAGCTAAACCAGCTTCCGGGTCGGTCTTCGGCGGCTGGAAAGGCGATGTGGTCAGCACCGAATCTAAGATTGTGGTAAACATGGATAGCGATAAGAATATCACAGCCCGTTTTGTGCCGGCTGATGCTTTTTACACTCTGACGGTGGTAAAAACTGGAACAGGCACTGGCCAGGTGAAAAGTGAAGACGGTGGCATTGATTGCGGAACAGATTGTTCTGAAGTTTACCCAGCGGGCACGGTGGTCAAACTGACGGCCACAGCCGATGAGAACGCTGGCTTTGATCACTGGGAAGGCGACGCCACAGGAGAAGATACCACTATTTCTATTATCATGGACTCGGATAAGCAGGTAGTAGCAGTTTTTGGACCTACTCCGCTTCCAGACCTGACTGGCGAGCTGCACAACGTGGTGGTGAAAAAGTTGTTTGCTCAGGTCAGAGTTTTGAACGGGTATTTGAAGCTACAGAACATCGGGCAGGCTACGGCCAACAGTGGTTATAAAGTTAATTTTTATCTGAGCAGTGATGGTTCAACACCCCAAACGCAGATTGGCACCCGGACAATCAACTTTAGCTTAACCAGAGGAACTTACCGCGAGTTGATGTTTGTCTGTTATGTGCCCAATACCATTTCTCTCTCTGGTAAATACCTGATGGCGGTGGTTGACCCGGACAACGTGCGGCCGGAAAAAAATGAAAATAACAATAAAATTGTTTTTGGCCCCTTAGAATAATGGCTGGAAAAGTCCAGGCTAAAGGAGAAAGAAGAGAATGAAAAATTCCAGAGTGTTTTTAATCTGGTTTATGGTGTTGTTCATGGGAGTAATGGGTTGGGCGCAGGACCAGCAGGTAAAAAATTCTCTTAGTTTGAAATTGGGTTATGGCCTGCCTTCTTCTTCAACCTTTAACAAAGAATACAGGACAGCGGTTAACGCGCAGGTTAAGGATACAGCTGAATACCTGCAGGGCTTGGGCTTAAGCAGCAGCTATCTGCCGATGCATAAACTGAGCGGCTTAATCCTGGTGGGAGCGGAGCTGGAAATTAAAGCTACCCAGCAGTTCTGGTTGGTTTTGGGCTCAGAGTTCTGGACCAGAAGACTTAACACGGCCCTGGACGTGGCCGGAAAAATTAATGAGGTATCTTATACCATTCAAGATGAGGGGAAGATAAATTTCTATGTTATTCCTATTCTGGCCACCGTCAGGATAAACCTGCCTTTTGAAATAGCCAGAATTTACCTGGGAGGGGGACTGGGCTATTACCTCAGCTATCTAACTATCAAGCAGCAGTGGAACTGGCTGGAAAATTCAGAAGCTGTAGATACCGGTTTACGCGACCTGAGAGCTTCAGGTCAGGCCCTGTTGCCGCATGCCAACCTGGGTGGAGAAATAAAACTTTCCGAGCAAATTTCAGCCAGTGTGGACCTCAGGTATCCTTTTGGCTCTATAAAATCCTTCAAGGTGAAAAAAGATACTCTGGACAGCCAGAACGTCGGGCAAAAACTTATTTTTACTGACCCGGACGGTCATGAGCAGCAATTTAAATGGGAGTTAAGCGGTCCCGTCATTGGAGCCCAGCTGAAATTTAAGTTTTAATTTTTTCTCTTGAGACAGGCGGAAAAAAGAGCCAGAAGATAGTAAGACGACTTTTTGCTTTCTGCCATCTGTTTTTTGGCGGGCAGCTGAGTGCCAATCAGGTTCGGATTAAGCTTGAACCAGGTTCTGTTATCGTCATCCCTTTCCATTATTAATACTCAGCTAAATCCGCAGAGGGGAAGGGCCTGCTTCTTTTTCTGGTAAAGATGTTCTGCCGGACGGCTAATTCTTTAGAGATGTCCGCTAAAGAGCGCGGCCACCATAATTTATTTTCCTTTTGTTAACTTTTTGACCTGAGGCGCTTAACCTCAAGGTAATGACTGGCGACCCCAGCTTTTTCCAGAACGGACCTTAAGACTTGGAGACCAGGTCTTAAACTGAAAGAAGATTTCAGTTGACCTGAAGTTTTGATTAATGTTATAAGATTATTAAATTAATCAAAATAGTGAGGGTAAACCTGTCCGAAAGGAGGCCTGATGCCAGGCAGTAAAAAAAAGATACTTTCGGGAAAACAATTTGAAACTGTACTGGCTATCATAATTGTTCTGGCCATAATTCTTACCGGTATATTAGTGCATTATAAATTTTATCTGCTCAATTTCTTTTTTATCCCGGTCATTTTTTCTGGCTATTACCTCGGCCGTAAGCGAGCCATCCTGATTGCTCTGGCCTGCGTGCTTCTGGAGGTACTCTACCTGGTTTTTTCCAGCCGGGTTTTCGGCGCGGTTTTCAAGTTTGGTCAGGATGAGCTGATTTTTCTGATCAGCTGGGCTTTGTTCCTGGTGGCCACGGGCTGGATAGTGGGATTGTTGAGTGAAAAGAGAGAAAAAGAGCTTTTCGACCTGAAGAAAGCTTATGTGGGAATTCTTTCCATAGTCCTCAAATACCTGGAGCTCGGCGAGGAAGGAAAATCCAACGCGGAGAAGGTGGCAGACCTGGCCGGGAAAATAGCTGCTGTGCTGGAGATGAACAAGGCTGCCGTAGAAAACGTTAAGTCCGCGGCTCTGCTCAGCGATATCCAGGAACTGGAAAACTTTCTGCCTCTCCTTACTGGTACAACGGCTTTCATCCAGGAGGAGAGCTTTTCCCAGATGCAGTTTTCCGACCGGGAAAAAATTATGCTCAAGACTGCGGCCTTGATTCTGTCTGAAGTCCAACCGTTGCTCCAGAGTTATAACGTACATTACCGGCAGAAGGCTGGAGAACTGGAAAAAAGTCTTCAGTCCATACCAGTGGAAGCCTCCATTATTGCCCTGGCTGAATTATACGTTAAGCTGTCCAGACAGGGCCGGGTTAAAGTTGGACCGGAGGAAATCAGCTCCCTGGAAGATATAAAAAAATTGAGCGGCAAGTATTTTCCTGAGAAAGTGGTGGAAGCCTTTTATCTGGTGGTTTATTGAGGGAAGGAGAAATTGAGTTTTCCTGGTCGTTTTCCTGCTTCCAGGAAAAATGTAAATCCTACTAAAACAATAGGAATTGACCTGGCTGGTTCTCCGCACCGTCCGACCGGCTTTTGCCGGATTGAGGGAAATCAGGTGTTTCTTCAGGTTCTGTTCACAGATGAAGAAATTATTCGGGAGGTACTGGCGGCCGGACCAGAGCTGGTAGCAGTGGATGCGCCGCTGAGCTTGCCACCTGGACGCCAGGCCATCCACGAGCGAAACGCCTTTCATTTTCGACCGTGTGACCTGGAATTGCGAAAGAGGGGCATAAAATTTTTCCCTGTTACTCTGGGTCCGATGAGGATGCTGACCGAAAGAGGGCTCCGGCTAAAAGAGCGCCTGAGAAAAAATGGACTGGAAGTGGTAGAGATATATCCTGGAGGAGCTCAGGATATCTGGAAATTACCCCGGGCCAGACAGGACCGGGCCAAACTCCAGTCCGGACTCTTGAAAAAGCTTAGCCAGGATTTTGGGTTGAGTTTGGTCGGACCGCAAAAGCCTGAGAAAAACTTCAGCCCTGATGAACTGGATGCCCTGACCGCCGCTCTGGTGGGCTTCCTCTACTGGCAGGGTAGGGCTGAAATCTATGGCCGGGAGCCGTGGATAATAGTTATGCCGGGAAATAGCTGAAGCCCCTGTTAAATGGCCAAAATTCATCTTGTTGCCCTTGATAATTTTAAAAAAGTTCTGAAAAACCAGTTATCCTCGGAGCAAGAATGGCCACTCGGATTCTCAGCAGGTAAGAAAATTTAAGAGTGGTGGAATGTCCCTTTTCCACCTTCATAAATTCTTTGTGCTGGCTGGTCTTGTAATTGATCTGGACGATACGGCCGGCAGCCAGGTAATAGCCGAGAAGAAAGTCAAAGAAATTTCCAGGATTCTTAACAGAAGCTTAAAACAGGGTCTTTTATTCCAGCGCCAGCAGGTACTGATTCAACAGGTAAGACAGGTTAAAGCGGTAGCCATAGCTTCTGAGAAGCTCTAGCAAAGTGACAAAGTCGGTTTTTCCCTGACGGTAATTATCTAAAAGGCGCAGGAAGTGGTTTCTCTCGGATGAGTTCAGCCTTTGGGAAACATAGCCAAACATGTGGTTTATGGCGTTAAAGAGATTGGATTTTCTGATGGGTTTGGTCAATATCTGGTAAAAAGCCTGGCGGTAGTCAGTCAGGGTACGGTGGAAATCGCCTTTTTGATGTCGGGCCAGTATCTGACCAAGTATTTTCAGGTCTTTTTGACTGATGGACATAAACAGGTATTTAGCCCTGGAGTGAAAATCTAAAAGAGAATTTATATCAGCCACAGATTTTCGAAAGAGAAAATGAAGTTGTACCCGGGCGAGAAATTCCCAGCGGAGCTCCCGGTCGTTAAGGCGGCCTTCGTCAATCAAAGGCAGGTGGGGAAGAAGTTTTCGGACGGTCCGGGCAAAGATACCATCATCTTTTCCCAGAATGTTAGTGGCTTCCAGGTTGCCGAAGACTTTAGCTGTCTTAACCCCGCAGCTGGGAGATTTGGCTTTCAAGAGAAATCCATCTACCTCTGGCAGGCTTTTGATTTTAGCCTCAGAATAGGCCATGAGCTGCTGGGTTACGTTAAGTCCTGTGTCTCTCTGGATGGCTTCGATGTTTTCTCCCAGTTTGAACAGGCTTAGTGTTTTGCGTGGAATGCCCAGGCCGATCTCCACTTCCGGGCAGACGTTGATAAGTTCAAAGCGGGGTTTAAGGGCGTTGACGTTGTCATCACTAACGGTTCCGCCGTTATAACGGTTGAAAAAACCGTTGAGGCAAGCGCTGATAACGACTGTTGGTTTATCAAAGTTGTCAGGTGCCATACCAAAAATTTTATAGCTTTTTATTCTTTTTTCCCATTTTAATTTAAAAAGCCTGGTTTGCCTTTTCACCAGGAGGTGTTTAGCACAGGCAGCACCTTAAGACCTTTGGGGTTGTTTCTGACGATGTTAATAACCCCCAGCTGGAACCCTTTTTTTACTTCCCAGGCGTAATTGACCAGGCCCAGCGACAGACCATAAACTTGTCCTCTTAAATAATTGAAAGAAGAAACAGAGACTCCACGCAGGCAGCCATCTTTGGTGATTTTTATAGTCCCGGCTGAGACAAACAACCCGGTCAAATCTTTGCCGCCAGCTCCCAGGCCTGAAACAAGCACGCCTCTGACTAAGGGGGCTCCGGCGCCAAGTCCGGCTATAATAAGACCGGTAGCTCTGTTTCCTGCTCCGACTCCCAACCCGGCCACGGCTATGCCGGTCAAATTTTCACCCGCCCCAAGGCCCAGCCCACAGATGGCTAATCCGGCCAGGTTTTCTCCGGCTCCTGCACCAAGTCCAGCCAGGGTGATGCCTTTCAGGTTCTGACCTGCTCCAGCTCCAGCGAGAGCAAGGTTGAGGCCAGAAAGGTTTTTACCGGCTCCCAGACCCAGTCCCCCAACGTTAAGACCGGTGAGGTTCTTACCGGCACCGCAACCGAGTCCACCAACGTTAAGGCCAATCAGGTTTTCTCCGGCTCCAATTCCCAGACCACCTAAGTTTATTCCGACCGCATTTTCCCCGGCGCCGACTCCCAGACCACCAAGGTTGAGACCATAAAGGTTGTTCCCGCTCCCTGCGCCCACCAATCCCAGGTTTATTCCTGCGGCTTCCTGACTGGCGGCCAGGCCGATTAACCCAATATTCAAGCCACGCAAGTTGCCGCCCCCCGGCAAGGTACCAAGAGAGATGCCATTAACTGTACCTTGACCTAATTTCCCGTAAGGCTTCCAGAGAGTCAGGTTAAGACCGTTGATTTTCTCCACTTCCCGGTCACGGTAATTGAACCTTAGCCCGGTAAAGTTCCTGGAATTACCAAAACTCAGCCCCCAATTTTTTGAAGGAAGGTTCAACCCTTCGGCTGGCAATAAGGTCGGCCAGAAAAGTACGAGGGTAAGAACAAGAGCCTTAAAAAATAAAGCCAGATGGTTAACAGAAAAACGATGATTTGTTTGCCTTTTATAGATTGAAGACGAGCCGTTTTTCATCTCTTTACTCCTGTGTTTTAATCTCTTTATTGTCCTCAACGGTGGTTGTGGTCCTAAAAATAATATTGGAAATTTTTTAGAAATCAACCATCAGTGCTTAATACGCAAAATTTCCGGGAAAGGTTCCCCTTTTAGGAGAAATTTTGAGATAAAAAAGGTGGAAAAAGTTGAAGGGAAAAAACTTTAAGAGTAAATTAGTGGGGAAGATGTAAAAAAAGGGAAATGGTCATGAAATTAAACGGCCCAAAATTAGCTTTAATCAGCACCTGTATCCTGTTAATTGTCGGATTTTTGGGCGCAGCCGGGTATTGCCAGCTTTCCGCTCAGCAGCTGGCCTCTAGGTCTGAGCTGGAGAAGCTGGTTAAAAATTTTACCTACAGGCTGGCTCATGGCTCTGAGACCTATCAGCTTAAAAATGGTCAATTTGAGAGTGGTAAACCGCTGGAGGATTATATCAACCTGAGGTTAGAAACTGCCTCTTTCGGGGATTTAAACCATGATGGCCAGCTTGATGCCGCGGTTATCCTGGTCGCTAATTTCGGAGGCAGCGGCTCTTTTTATGAGCTAACAGCTCTTCTCTCAAAGGATAACCAATGGTTCCAGACCAATAATCTTGAATTAGGGGACCGGGTTCAGGTAAAAAGCCTAAGGGTCTCGCGGGGTTTGATTTACCTTGACCTTCTGACCCATAAACCTGAAGACCCGATGTGCTGTCCCAGCCAGCGCCGTTCTCTACGTTACCAGGTGAATAACGGGGTTTTAGAGGAAGTTAAGTGAACTGGGTTTTTCTATTTTTCCGCCCAAAAACCAGAGGCATTTAAAAATTTTCAAATACTTATCTAAAATCTCTGGCCAGGTTGAACGGAGAAAAAATTTTTGGTCGGGCCGGTGGAAACTTTCAGGTTAAAAACCAATCCCTAACATTACCGAAAAACCATTGTTCCTGGCTTTATCGGTCGGCACCGTAGTATTTTCGGACAGGATGTTGCTCAGGCCATAGTGATAGCGGGCATCAGCAGTAATCTTGAATAGCATAGGTATCTTGATGTCAAGGCCCAGTCCGCCGACAGCGGCCAGGCTGTTGCTCTTGAAATCGTTTTTGATATCTTCTGTTTCGCTCTGGCCCATGTAAGTAATTCGGGCTTTTGCCTTTTGCAGGAAGCCGTAGGAGGGACCGCCAAAGAGGTAAAATTTTACTGGTCCCACTGGAATGATGTTCAGCCTGACCAGGAGCGGAATTTCGATGTAGTCGAGCATGGCCTTAGCCTGGGCCAGGGAAGCCGGGTCGGAAGGGTCAAGCAGTACTTCCATTTCCATCCCGCGGCGGGAATAAAGAACTTCAGGCTGAAAACCTATGGGGCCCAGATTAATGGTCAGGAAAGCTCCGAAGCAATAGCTCTGCAGGTATTTCTGTCCGGGCATATCAATAGCCGGGCTGAATGTTATTTTGGAGCTGTTTAACCCGCCTTTCAAGCCAAACGTCACCAGGGCTCTGGCCGGGGAAGCCAAAAAAGCAGTCATCAGAACTATAAGCAAAATAACCGTGGTTTTTTTCATCGTTACCTCCTTGGAGATAATTTATTAATTTCTTGCTTTCCTGGCAAGAGTTTTTCTTGCCCGCCGCAATTTTTTATCCGTAAAATTAGTCGGGGGAACGGGTAATTTATGAAAAATTAGTCAGCTGAAGCCCGGTTGAGCCTGTTTTTCAGGTTGCCCTGTTACTTGCCCGCTGGGTTATTCCAGCCGGGTTAATCCTGGTTGCCGGCCCGGTCTGGGAAGATTAGATATTAAGTCTTTTGTTAGCTTAGAAGGCAATCTTTCCTGAGATTATCAGAATCAATCCCTTGTTATTACCATCAGGTACTGAGGAAACATTCATCCTGGAAACCCCAACCACCGCCCGGTCGCCAGATTTCAAGTTCAGGTTGCTATCTATAAGAGTAATAGGATTTATGGCACCCCATATTCTCTCGCCGCTAATCGGTAATTTCATCTCCTCTTTTTTTTGCCGGAGAGTGCTGATAGGGCTTTTCGCACCAGCTCTTTTTCTCTTTCATCCATCTACTTATCTATACCACTACTTTTAAGCAAATGTTAAGGCAGGACTGGCCTTATTCTTTTAGCTGAAACAATTATTCTGGCAGAACAGAAAATTAAAGAGAAAATCTTCGCTGATTATCTCGTAATAATTTATCGGGGGAATGCCGCCTTAATTAATCTTTTTGTGAATAATTTATGACCGTGGCCCGAAGCCAGCGGAAAATTTCTGCTTATGGGACGGAAAGCCTGAAACCATTCAGGTTAATTTCTCGTCGGTCACAACCTGAGGAATGATAAACATCAGGTCTGAGTTTTGGCAGAAAGGTGTGTTGTGGTTAAATGGCCGATGGTTGTTTTATTTTTCTGTTTGTTGTAATTAACTAAGGTAAGCTTAATTTTGCTTTAAAGACAAGTTAGCAACGAAAATGACACTTCTTCTGCTTCTGGAACTTGTTACCATCCTGGCTGCTTCCATCTTAGTTATCGTGGTTTTCCATCGCCTGAAAATACCAGCCGTAGTCGGTTTCCTGATTACCGGGATTCTGTTGGGTCCGGGCGGGCTGGGTCTGGTCCGTGACCTGGGGGTGATTAACGCCGTGGCGGAAATCGGGGTAATGATGCTGCTTTTTATCATCGGCCTAGAATTTTCCCTGGAGAGACTGCAGAGAATCCAGCGCTATTTCTGGCTGGGTGGTGGTCTCCAGGTTCTGCTAACCATCGCCGCCGTGGCCCTTATTTCCCGTTTGCTGGGAGCGAAGGTTGAGGAAACCCTGGTCTACGGATTTTTGGTGGCTCTGAGTTCAACGGCTGTGGTCCTAAAATTACTCTCGGATAAAAAGCAGTTAGATTCACCCCACGGCCAGATCTCTATGGGCATTCTTATTTTTCAGGACATGGCTCTGGTGCCCATGCTGGCCATCATCCCGCTTCTGGCCAACATTAAATCAGTGTCCGTTGTGGCCCTGGGCAGTCGTTTTTTCCTAAGCTTGCTGGCGGTGGCGGCTGTCTTTTTCCTGGCCAGAAAAATCATGCCCGCGGTCATTGGGCTTATTGTCAGGACCAGGATAAAAGAAATTTTCTTGCTTTCAGCTCTTTTTGCCTGCCTGGGAATGGCTTATCTTACAGCTTCTCTAGGATTATCTCTGGCGCTGGGCGCTTTTCTGGCCGGTATCATCATTTCTGAATCCAGCTACAGCCTGCAGGTGGTTTCTGATGTTTTGCCCTTTAAAGATGTTTTTAACAGCCTGTTTTTTGTCTCTATTGGCATGCTTCTGGACACCAGAATGGCCTGGCATTTGAGATGGCAGGTGCTGGCCGTGGTAACGGGCATAATTCTTCTTAAGATAGCTGTGGTTTTCTTAACTGTTAGGCTGTTGCGCTTCAATGCCCGAATTTCTCTCCTGACCGCTCTGGGGCTGGCTCAAATCGGAGAATTCTCTTTTGTTCTGGCCAGAGTTTGCCAGGACAATGACCTTCTCTCCGGGCCGGTGTTTCAGGTTTTCGTAGCTTCTTCGGTCCTAACTATCCTGGCCACGCCACTGCTTATGGAAGCTGGCCCGCGGCTGGTGGAAAAAATTCAGGAACGCGGCGTTCTGAGCACCAGTCTGGAGCGGGCTAACATGGAAAGCGAGGGCCTGCGGGAACATGTGATTATTGCTGGCTTTGGCCTTAACGGTCGTAACCTGGCCCGGGTGCTGAAGGAAACAGGAATTTCTTACGTCATCGTGGAAATCAACCCGGAAACTTTTCGGGCGGCCTGCCAGGCAGGTGAACCGGTGATTTTTGGTGACGCTTCAAGTCGGGTAATACTCCAGGAGGCGGCCATAGCCAGGGCCCGGGCGCTGGTTATTGCTATCTCTGACCCGGCCGCCGCCAGGCGGGTGGTCAGCCTGGCCCGGCAGCTTAACCCGGAGGTTTTCATCATCGTCCGGACCAGGTTTGTCACTGAGATTGAAGAGCTCTATGGTCTGGGTGCCGACGATGTTATCCCGGAAGAGTTTGAGACTTCCATTGAAATCTTTGTCCGGGTTCTGGAAAAGTATCATTTGCCCAGAAACATCATCAACACTCAGGTGCAGGTCATCCGCAGTGAACGCTACGGAATCCTGCGGGGAGCCAGGTCTTCTTCCCGTCGCCTGACAGAAAAGATATACGATTACCTGGAAGCCGGGGTGGTGGAGACGTTTCTGGTGCCAGAAGGTTCCTGGCTTGAAGGGAAGACTCTGGGCGAGATTGACCTCCGGGGTAAGACCGGGGTGACGGTCATTGCCGTGGTGCGGAACGAGAAAACGCACAGTGCGCCCGGCGCTGATTTCCGGCTGGACACCCGGGACATTCTGGTTTTGGTGGGGGACCATCAGGCCATGGACCGGGCCTTTGGATATTTGGAAAATGGCTGATGACTAATATCCCAATATCAATGAGACAGATGGCAAGGCAAAAGAATTAAAGCACTTTCTTGTTGGACGAAGGGATAAGTAAAAGAAGCTAAAATATAGATTAAAAAGTAGATAAAAAGCAGGGTGGGGGAGGTAAAATTAAATTTGTAATCAAGCTGACTGGGGTTTTTTTGAGAAGTTGGTTCGCCAATTCCTGGTATTGTTGCCAGTAAAGCAACATAGCTGGCCCTTGTTAATCCAGCTAAGAAATTTATTTTTAACAGCCAGAGACGTCTTTTCCGTTGGCCGGGTCTGAACAGCCAGGACCGAAATCGGCGGCCCAGAAAATTTAGCGTTTTTTTATTTTTTTAAAATATAATTTGTTTGTTGACTGTTATTTAAATATAATAAATACAATATTGGCAAAGAAAAGGAGCAGCATAAAAGGCAAGTGGGATATGGCTAAATCAGGCCAGAAAAATAAATCAGGCCAGAAAAATAAAAAAAATATCTTTAGCCCCGTCTCCCTTGCTTTATTTAGAAAGCTCCAGGAAGCAGCGGAAAAGGAACCCCAGCTGGAAGAATTCTTGGAGAAAGCCGCGGCTGTCATTGGCCAGACTTTTGGTCACAACCGAGTCACCATTTTTCTCTACGATAATTCTACTCAGGAATTATTTTTTGTCCGGGGCTGGAAAGATGAACCGGTAGATTTTCCTGTGGGCTACCGCCAGAAAATAGTCCTGGGTTTGATGGGTAAAGCTATCCGGGAGAAAAGGCTGGTGGTAGTCAACGATGTCACCAGAGATAAGGATTATTTAGAGGTTCCTGGCGTGAAAGTTGGCTCAGAAGCCTGTTTTCCTATCATGCTGAAAGACCAGGTGTTGGGCCTCCTGGATGTCCATGATAGACGAAAGAGAGCCTTTTCCCGGGAAGAGGTTGATTTTCTTAATTTTTGACTAGGTTTTTGGGGGCGGCTCTGGCTGAAAAACAAAAGACCGAAGAGCTGCAGGTGGAACAGCAGAAACTGAGAGAAATTCTTGATGGCATGCGCGATGGTTATTATGAAGTTGACCTTAAAGGCAACTTTGTTTTCGTCAACGACTCGTTGTCCAGAGCCTGGGGCCGGAAGCGGCAGGAGATGATTGGCCACAATTACCGGGAATTTCTGGAGCCGGAAAGCATAGATAGAGTCTTTCCGGTGTTTAACGAAGTTTTTCGGACAGGCAGGCCGAAAGGCGGGATAGAGGTTCAGGTCAGGGATGTTAAGGGTGCGATTCATCATCTTGAATTTTCCGTCAGTTTGAAGAAAAGTAGCTCCGGGCTGCCTGTTGGTTTCTATGGCATCATCCATGACGTTACAGAAAGAGTAAAAATAGAGGAAGAACTAACATACGCTTACGCCAGGCTCAGTGGCTTGCTGGAAGCCTTTCCGGATGCCGTTTATTTCAAAGACACATCTGGAAAATACCTCATCCTTAACCAGGCCCTGGAAAAGTTAACCGGCCTAAAAAAGCAAGAGATAATCGGAAAAACCGATGCGGAGATTTTTCCAGAAGATTTAGCCCGGCAGTGTGCAGTCTCTGACGAGCAGGTTATCAAGACCAGGGAGCCGGCGGTGTTTTATGAATCAATGACTTTAGAAAACGGCCGGGTCTGTTATTTTGAATCCCACAAGTCGCCGGTTTTTGATGCTGAGGGAAAGTTAATAGGAATTGCCGGGATAAGCCGGGAGGTGACGGATAAAAAAATAGCTGAAGAAAAGCTCAAGCAGAGCGAAAGAGATTTTCGCAGCCTGTTTGAAAATTCTACTCTTGGGCTTTACCGGACCACGCCTGACGGTCGTATCTTGCTGGCTAACCCGACAATCATCAAAATGCTCGGCTATACCAGCTTTGAGGAACTGGCTTCCCGGAACCTGGAAGAAAACGGTTTTGAGCCAAGTTATCCCAGACGGATGTTCATGGAAAAAATAGAGCAGGAAGGTGAGGTAAGGGGCCTGGAAGCAGCCTGGAAAAGAAAGGATGGTAGCACATTATGGGTTAGAGAAAGTGCCAGAGCCGTTAAGGATGAAAATGGCCGGGTGCTTTACTACGAAGGCACAGTTGAGGACATAACAGAAAAGAAACTGGCTGAAATAGCCCTGGCCCAGCAAAAGGAGCTTTTCCAGACCATCATTGACAGCGCTGAAGACATAGTTTTTGTCCTTAACAGAGATTACGAGCTGGTTCTGTTTAACCAGGCGGCGGCCAGGACTTTTGGTCTGGCTCCTGAAGAGGTCAGGAGTAGAAGCTTTAGAGAATTATACCCTCGGGAAAACTGGGAAGAAGCCAAAAAGAGGTTTGACCGGGTTTTTGGCGGCGAAGTGGTCAGAGCAGATGTGGAGTTAAAGTATAATGACAGAAAAATAATTTTGAACGTGACCGAGGTCCCGTTGAAGAATGAAAAAGGAGAAATATACGCTCTTTGCGGTATTGCCCGGGACCTGACCACCAGAGTGGAGCTGGAAAAAGCGCTGGAACTTTCTCTGAAAGAAAAGGAAGTGCTTTTGCGGGAAATTCACCACCGGGTTAAAAACAACATGCAGGTTATTTCTTCTATGTTGAACATTCAGGCCCATTTTGTCAACAAGCCGGAATTTACGGCCATTATCAAGGATTGTCAGAACCGCATTCGCAGCATGGCTCTGGTTCATGAACATCTTTATAAATTTGGGCAGTTAAGCCGGATTAATTTTGGAGAGTATCTTAATCGTCTTCTGGTTCATCTTTATAATGTTCATCGGGTGGACCAGAGACAGGTGGAGATTGAGTTAGATTGTCAACCAGTAGAAATTGAGGTCAGTTTGGCCATTCCCTTGGGCTTAATTTCCAATGAATTAATCTCTAACTGTTTTAAGCATGCTTTCCCAGGAGGAAAGAAGGGGAAGGTTCGTGTAGCCCTGCAGCCTCTGGGGCCAGATGGCCTCAGACTGGAAATCAGCGATAACGGTGTAGGACTCCCTGACGAGGTTAATCTGGAACAGAGCGCCACTTTTGGTCTGCAGCTGGTAGGTCTTTTAAAAGACCAGGTAGGTGCGGAGTTAAAAGTTGAGAGGTCTGGTGGTACCAGGTTTATCATCACTATCCCCTCCAAAAATTTATCAGCCTGAGACCTGACCATTTTCCGGCAAGAGTCCGGCAAAAGTTTTTGTTTTTTTCTGAACTTGAGCAGTTAACTTTTTAAAAGTCATGAGCCCAAAAGATAGCCAGAGGCTGGTTGGTAAAATACTGTTTCTGGGGTAAAATGAAAATTCCTAAATTGGAGGTGTCATGAGCACTCGTCAAATCAAAGTCACTTTTCCTGGAAATTTAAAGGTCATGGCTGAGTACCAGGGATTTCAGATTCTTACCGACCAGCCGGCCTATGCCGGTGGAGACAGTGCAGCACCGGCCCCTTTTGACCTTTTCCTGGCTTCTCTGGCCACCTGTGCTGGTTATTATGTGCTGGCTTTTTGCCGTCAGCGCGGGTTGTCAACTGAAGGCATCTACCTGACCATGGAGATGGGAAAAAGCCCGGCGGCCAAATTGATAGAAAAAATAAAGATTAACATCCATCTGCCAGCAGATTTTCCTGATAAATATCAGGAAGCTGTGATCAGAGCTGCGGACCAGTGTGCGGTAAAGCTGCATATCCTGAACGCACCGAAGTTTGAGATTACGACCATTAAGGAATGAACTAATAGTTCAGTATGTTTAAACTGTCACGCTGGGCTGAACTTCCATCTTCTTACAGGCTGGTGATAATTTCCCTGTCAGCTTTTTCTCTGCTTCAGATAGCGAATTTTTTTGTCAAAGGTGGGCAAAGTGTTTACTATCTTCCTTTAAACCTGCTGGTTATTTTTATATTTTTCAGCCTGCCGGGATTACAGAAAAAGTTCCAGACTCATTCTGCGGCGCTTTTTATTCTCAAGGCCCTCCCGCTCGTGGCCTACGCTTACTGCTACAAGCTGGCTGGCAGCCTGGTTCATCTAGTTCATGATGGCTGGTTTGATGACCGAATTGCTGCTGTTGACCTCTTTCTGTTTGGCTTCCAGCCGAATCAGGCGGTGGTTCGTTTCTTTACCCCCTGGCTTTCTGAAATCATGCTTTTTGCCTACGTCATTTACCTGCCTTTAGTGGTTGTTCTTGGTTATCTTCTCTACCGGCAAAAGCCTTCTGCCTGGCTGGAAAGATACCTTCTGGCGCTTGGCCTGGCTTATCTGACCTGTTTTATTATTTTTATCATCCTGCCTGTGGCCAGCCCCAGGTTTTATTTTTCTGGCCTGCAGCCAGACTCTGGTTTTCTTTTTCGGTGGTTGATGAAGCTAGCTGAAAGTTTCGTCCAGTATGCTGGTGGTTCTTTTCCTTCTGCTCACTGTGCGGCTGGCACGGTGATGATTTTTTTCGCCTACTGGCTCGGCGGAAAGTATTTTGCCTTTTACCTGCCTCTGGTGCTGCTATTTTTCATCAGCACGGTTTACGGTCAATACCACTACGTGGCTGATGTTGTTTCAGGAATTGTAATAGGCATTGTTTCTGTGATGATTGCTGACCAGCTTAAAATTAAAGCCGCTGATTAACCGTGCGCTGAAAACAGAAAGCTTCCAATCAGTTAATTTTGTTTAATCGGCCTGATAACTGGCGAGGTTTTTTCTCCAGGAGCCAGCGACAGGTCAACTCCAGACCTTTTTTCAGGCTGAGCGGCTGGTAGCCGAGCTCCCGGGCCGCTTTTTCATGGGAAAAGGCCCAATTCTGCAGAAAAGTTTCTACCCAGCCCTCGGTGATTAAAGGATAAAGGCGCAGAAAATCGGCTTTCCATTTTTCCAGCCTGGCCAGTTTTCTGGACGTTCTGGCTGAAACATAAATTCTTAAAGCTTTAACTCCGGAAACATCTTCCAGCAGGTCGTAAAAACCTTTTAGACTGATGTTTTCTCCGCCAAGAATGTAATCCTGCCCGTTTTTCCCTTTTTCCATCATCAGCCTCAGACCGCGGGCCACGTCTTCCACGTAAACATAGTTGCCTATTTCTTCGCCCCGGTTGAGAACCAGCCCCACCCGCCATTTAAGAAAGGCCCGGATTATCCTAGTCACGGAATTGGCTTCGCTCAGTTTACCGGGCCCGTAAACCCGGGTTGGCCGGGCAATGAGGATTTCCAGACCGCGTGCTAGGAAGTCTGGAATTATTTTTTCAGACAGGGCTTTGCTCTCTTCGTAAAGAGTGAAGTAGGGAATATGACCTCGGCTGCTTGATTCGCTGACCGGCTTTCCGCTGCTGGGGCCAAGCACCACGCTTGAACTTACGTAGACAACTCTTTTGACCCCGCAGGAGAGAGCCGCCTCCAGAACGTTTTTCAGGCCTTCCACGTTTATTTTTTTAAACCACTCAGGGTCAGAAGACCAGTTGCGGGCATAAGCTGCCAGATGGTAAAGCTGGGAGCAGCCGGATAGCGCTTTAGCTAAAGAAATTTTATCCTGCAGGCTGGCCACCGCGGTTTCTACCGGCAGAGAAGCCAGCGAGCCTAACTGACTGCTTTTTCTGATTACCAGCCTGACTTCCTGGCCATTCTGCACCAACTGCTGAACCAGCGCCTGTCCGATAAAGCCTGTTCCGCCCGTTACGGCTATGGTCATTCTCTAACCTCACTTTTGTACGTTGAAGTTTGAATTATAAAAATTTATTCCAGCCGGTTCAAATTACTTGTGGACTGAAAGTCAGCTGTTGGTTGATAATTATTTCTGATGTTTTAAAAAGGAGGTTCATCATGAACAGAAGTAAAATCCTGCTCTCTGGAGCCATTTTTCTTCTCCTGGGCTTTACCCTGGTGCTGGCCCAGGAAAGTTTTTCCGGGAATTCTCTGCTTGAGGACCTGGCCAGGTTAAAAAATTACCAGAGGAAAAGGATTTCTAGTTATGACCGCAGCGGGAAGAATTCGGACGCGATCAAAATTCCGGCCGGTGAGACCGTGGAGCTGGCCCGCCTTGATGGTGCTGGAATAATCAAGCATATCTGGATAACCGTAGCCTGCGCCGACCCCATGATCCGGAGAAACGCTGTCCTGAGGATGTACTGGGACGGGGAAAAAGAACCAAGCGTGGAGTGCCCGCTGGGAGATTTCTTCGGCCAGGGTTGGGGTGAAAAGTATAATTTTGTCAGCCTGCCTCTGGCGGCCGCACCGCTTGGAGGAAATGCCCTCAACAGCTATTTTCCCATGCCCTTTAGCCGCGGAGCTCTGATTACCCTGGAAAATCAGTCTGACCAGCAGATAGACGCTTTTTATTACTACATTGATTATGAACAGCACAAATCAATTCCGGCCGACCTCGGCCGTTTTCATGCTTTCTGGAACAGACAGCTGACTGATCCAGGGCCTGAAGGAGAAAACGAGTGGGGAGTGCTTGGACCGCAATCGGCCAACCTGGATGGAGCCAGAAATTATGTCATTGCCGAGATAGAGGGCAAAGGTCAGTTTGTAGGCATAAATTATTACGTGGATAACCCTTCTCCCATGTGGTACGGCGAAGGGGATGATATGTTCTTCATTGACGGCGAAAAATGGCCGCCTTCTCTTCATGGCACGGGCACAGAAGATTTCTTCAACAGCTCCTGGTCGCCTAAGGAAATCTACCAGCATCCCTATTTCGGCTACGCCCGGGTTAACAACGAAACCGGCTGGCTCGGTCGGACGCACTGTTACCATTTTTTCCTGGAATCACCGATTACTTTTGAGAAGTCATTAAAGGCCACTATCGAGCACGGCCACAACAACTGCCTGGCCCTGGACCTGGTCACCGTCGCTTACTGGTATCAGAAAGAACCACACAAGCCTTTCCCAAAATTAAGACCGAAGGAAGAAAGACAGAACCTTCCACCCATTGGTGTGGTTGACATCCATCGCTGGCGCGAAGCCTGGAGACAGGCTCAGGGTGGCGGTACGCTCTGGGGAAACGAGAAGAAGGAAGAGAAAAAATAAGCCGCTGGCTTCAAGTAAAAATTTTTAACCCGAATTATGGACAAACTTTATCCTGAAGGCTTAAAGCGGGTTGAGTACACAAAAAGAAATTCTTGGCTACCGGACAACTTTCCAGGTTTAAGGCTGCTTGTGGACCAGGAAGCGGGCGGCCTTTTTGCGGTTGCCCATAACCTTAAGGGCGCCAGGTAGAATTTTAAACCGGACTGATTTTTGAGCCCCCAGGTATTCTCCGTTGTACTGCACATCAAGTTCCTCGCCTTCAATGACCAGTTCCCGGGCTTTAAAATGACGCAGTTTTTTTTGCAGCCAGCCAAAATAAATCAAGGGGAAAAACAGGATGTAAATTAATGAAGGCATTTCAAAGAGCACGATGTCCAGGTAACCATCGTCCAGCCGGGCATCTGGTGCCACCAGCCAGCGATAACCGAAATAATTACTGTTTCCCACCACGCAATCAAGAAACCTGGATTTAATCTCCAGGTAATCAAAAGGCTGGCCTTTTTCGTCCAGGCCGTGATAAAGCTTCAGAGTTTTTTCTTTTCTCTTATAGCAGATGAGTTTTCTGGCAGCCAGCAGATGTCCAATAAGACCTGGTATGGAATGTCTGAGTTTTTCGCCGGTCACGGCTGCCGTGGACCCCACGCTGGCAAAGGCGGCTACCCGGTCTTCCACCAGGATAAGGTCAATGTTCAGAAGGTCTCCGTGCTGGAGAAATTTTATGGCTTTGAAGGGGTTTCTGGGCAGGCCTAGGGAAAGGCGGAAAGCATTCCCGCTGCCAAAGGGAATAACGCCAAAAACCAGGCGCTGGTGCTGTCCGGCTTCATAGACCCCCTGAAGAACATCAGCCACGGTGCCATCACCGCCAACGGCCACTATCATGTCGGCTTGAGCCGAAAGCTCCCGGGCCATTTTTACTGTTTCTTCTTTGGTAGACGGAGTGTCCAGACATTTCCCGGGCAGCTGGGAAATTAATTTCTGGCGGAGTCTTCTCCTCCTTTTCCATCTTTTGTTGGCCGCCAGTGGGTTGATAAGGCAGATGATGTTTTGCTCTGCTTTATTTGTCTGATTGGCTTCCATAGTTTTTCCCTGAATCTTGAAAAGTATTTATACCATTCTGAGCCCCAACTGTCAAAAACCGGACAGGTTAGAAAGAAAAAGCCGCCGCCGTTGATAAAAGCAGGGTGTTAAAATTTAGTCCGCTGAATGGTAAAATCAAAGAGCCATGATTAAATTGCCGGAAAAGACTGTTACCGTTAAAGGCAAAAAGTTTTTAATCCGGGTGGAAGACAGTGACCGGCCAGCGGATTATCAGAAGTATGAAAACCTGAGACAGGCTGTCTGGCAGTTTGCCGAAGACCATCTGGCTGGTTCCCGTAACCTGCTTTGCGAGAACTTCCTGCACGAGGGGAGCAGCCTGTTCCTCGGGGCCTTTGAAGAAAACGAGGCCGGGGAATTTATACCTGATGAAGCTCATCTGGTAGGGTTCAGCTACGGCTTTGTGGGCATCAGGGATAAAAGCCTGGGCTTTGACCGACCGGATAACCTCTGGTTTTATTCGCAGTTTCTGGGAGTGAGACCTGACCGGTTGCATTATGGGCTGGGCATTTTGATTAAAGAGTTCCAGAAGGAAATACTGCTCAATTATTTTCATGTTAAGCAGGTGGTTTGTACCTACGACCCCCTGACGGCGGTCAACGCCTACCGCAATGTTCACCGTCTGGGCATGGAAATTCTGGAATACCGGGTAGCTCCTTACGGAGAATACGGTGGACGGCTGAACCGGCAGGATGTGCCCTCAGACAGATTTTTTGCCGCCTGGTACCTGGAAAAATCTCCTGAGGCCCACCGGGCTGAAAAGCTTTCCCCTGATCATCTTTCTCTACCCCGGGCCTTGAAGGTTAGCCATAAAAAGGTAGCGGGCAAGAGCGGGCTGCTGGAGCTGGAAGTGGTGGAGGAAGTGAATACTGAACTTCAGGCTGAGCAACTTCTGGTTCAGATACCGACTGATTTTTATCTCCTGCTAAACGAGACAGATGTACCGGATGAAGGAGTGAGAAGAATACCAGTTGACTGGCGCTTGAGTACCCGTCAGGTTTTTTTAACTTATTTTGGGCATGGCTATCGTGTCGTGGATTTTCTGAAGTTTTCGGATAAAAAACCAGAATGTTTTTATCTTCTCAAAAAAGAGAGTGGCTAAGGATTTTCCGTAGCCCAGGTTTCTTTTTTTGCTTGAAATGCCTCTCGGTTTGGCAGAAAATCAAAGCTAATATTTTTTAGGAAGGATACAGAGATGATTGGCAGGTTCAGATTTGGTTATTTCTTTTTTTTGGCTATTATCGTGACGGCCGTCCTTATGGTCGCCTGTGCTAAACAGGAAGTCAGGCTGGAAGAAAAAGACCTTCTGGCCAGAGCCCGGGAAATTCACCAGAAAATAGTTACGGTTGACACACATTGCGACACAGCCATGATGCTTCTTCGGGGGAACTGGAACCCGGCTGAAGAACATGACCCGAAACTTCCGGGTAGTGGCAAAATTGATTTGCCCCGGATGAAAAAAGGCGGCCTGGACGCTGAATTTTTTGCCGCCTTTGTGGCGCAGGGGCCAAGAACAGAAGAAGGTTATGCCCAGGCCCGCCGTAGGGCAGAGGAATTAATCCGGGCGGTAAAAGATATGGTGGCTAAAAACCAGAACCTGATAGGTCTAGGATACACACCCGAAGATGCCTACCGCTGGAAAAAACAGGGTAAGCTGACGGCTTTCCTGGGTATTGAAAACGGCTATGCCATCGGCCGTGACCTGAGCCTGATTAAATATTTTTATGACCGGGGAGTTCGCTACATAACTCTCTGTCATACTTCTGATAACGATATCTGCGATTCCTCCACTGACCGCCAGGACCCGGAAGACCACGGACTGAGTGAATTTGGCCGCCAGGTGGTGGCCGAATGCAACCGGGTGGGCATGATTATTGATATCTCTCATGCTTCGGACAAAAGTTTTTACGATGTTCTTTCCTTGAGTAAAGCTCCCATCATTGCTTCTCATTCCTGTGCCAGAGCGGTGTGTGATAATCCGCGAAATTTAACTGATGACATGATCAAAGCACTGGCCAGGAAAGGGGGAGTAGTCCAGATCTGCTTTCTTTCCTCTTACGTCAGGACGCCGAAACCGAACCCAGAGCGAGATAAAGCGCTGGCCGAGCTCAGGGCTAAGTACGGAAATTTAAGAAACACCCAGGATGAGAGCCTACGGCAGAAAATAATGGCTGAGATGGAAGAAATAAACCGAAAATATCCAGCGGACCTGGCTACTGTTCAGGACCTGGTTGACCACATTGACCATGTGGTTAAGCTGGTGGGAGTTGATTACGTGGGCATAGGGACAGATTTTGACGGTGGCGGAGGCGTGCTGGGCTGCAATGACGTCAGCGAGATGATCAACGTGACCGTTGAGCTTCTGAAGCGTGGCTACACAGAAAAAGAAATTGCGAAAATCTGGGGTCAAAACTTTTTCCGCGTCTTCAGGCAGGTTACGGAAGTGGCCAGAAAATTAAAATCGAGCTGAATTTTTGTTTTTCCCGCAAGCAAATTTTGCTGCTCATAAGGTCCAAACTCCGGGGCTTATCCCCGGTCTTAAAAGAGAGTGATTTTATCTAAAAGTTAGGCTATGATTTATAGATGATGAGTTTGCGGCCAGAAGTTATGCTCAAAACGGGGTTGAAGTTAGGGCTGGCTCTTATGTTTCTTCTGAGCCCGGGCCGATCTTTGCCAGGCGGTGAGCTTGTTACCCCGAAAAGCGGGGGAGAAATCCGCCTCAAATCTTTTGGCAAAACCCTCAACAGAGATTTCGACCCGGCCGGACATGGCTATCCGGTGGTCATTGAGCATATTTATGATGGCCTGGTCAGGCTAGACCAGAACCTGGAAATTTTCCCGGCGCTGGCTGATTACTGGACAATTTCAGAAGGAGGAAAGAGGGTTCTATTTTACATCAGAAAGGGGGCTCTTTTTCATAATGGGCAGGAAGTAACAGCCGAGGACGTCAAGTTTTCTTTAGAACGGCTTTTTCGCTTGAAGAGCAATCCGCTTTTTTATCTTCTGGCCAGCAGAATAGAAGGCGGAGAGGAGTTCTGGCAGGGAAAAGCCGGCGAAGTCAGCGGCCTCAAAGTCCTTGACCGGAAAACAATTGAGATAGACTGGAAATTTCCAGGTATTACCAATTTTTATTTTCTGGCCGCCAGCTTTGCTAAAGTCCTGCCTAAAAACCTTCTGCTAAAAGAAAAAGGTTCTTTTTTTGAAAAGCCGGTTGGCAGCGGTCCCTTTAAGTTTGATTACTGGCTCAGAAACTCCAGGCTGGATATCATCGGTATAAGATTAACCCGGAATGAACGTTATTATGGGAGGAAACCATATCTTCAGGCCATTGAAATCAGTCCTTATTTTTTGCTTGATGATTTTTTCCGAAACGAAATTCACATCGTTCCCTATCTTTCTTACCGGATTTCTACTAATAAATATCAGATTCTGGAAAACAATTCGCTACATGTCGTTTATCTTTTTTTCAGCAACCATCTTCAGCCCTTTGATCGACCCGAAGTAAGGCAGGCCCTGAGGGTTTTTCTGGACAGAAAAGCCCTGGCTGCTCTGGCCTCCTCAACTTCTTATTATGCCCAGGAAATGGACAGTTACCTTCCGCCATTTCTGCCGGGTTTTTGGCCAAAAAAAGAAGAGGAGGATCTGTCTCTGGGGCGGGCTCTGGAGATTCTTCGGGCCGCTGGTCTGGGAAATTCGGCCCGTCCTCAGGTAGTCAAGCTTTATTTTGAGATTCCGCAGAAAGAAATCATGACCGGTCTTTATACTCAACTTAAAGAATCCTTGCTGCCCGCTGGAATAAAATTAGAGTTACAGGGGACCAGCTCCTTAAATTATTTGAGAGAAGAAAAAGTTCCCTATCTGGTCTATTTTGACTGGTTCATGGATGTGCCTGACCCCGAGTTTTTGCTTTATCCGCTTTTCCATTCTGGTTCTTTTCTCAACCAGACCTACCTTCACTACCGGAACTCGGGGCTGGATGATTTGCTGGAGGCCCAGCGCTTGATGCCCAGCTTTGACCGTAGAATAACCCTTTTCCAGCAGATGGAAGAAGTCCTGCATAAAGAGGTGCCCGCTATGCCGCTTTTTTATTACAAAGAAAGACTGGCCTACCAACCATATCTGCGGAACTTAAAGCCCCAGACTTCTGGTTTGTTTTTTGTTAATCTGAGAAACGTTTGGCTGGACCGATGATCAGCTTGAAAAAGGTTCGTTTTTCCATCACTGCCCAGCTGGCCTTCTGGACCTCGGTCATTCTGGTGCTGTTGATTTTCAGTCTTCTTTTTGTCATCCAGAACCGGGAAGTGAAGTCCATCATTGCGGAGAAAAAAACTCGCGGGCTGGTCATGGTCAGGTACATTGCCGAGATGAATGCCCGTCGGCTGGTGCTCTGGGAATTATCCGACATTGACGAGAACATCCAGGGGCTTATCCGGGATGACCTGAGCTATATCATTTTTTATGACCGGGATGGCCGTCCGGTAGTGGTGAGCGAAAGCATCGCTAACAATCTGGAAGTAATCAACCGCACCAGTTGTGCCGGCCAGGTCGGCCCGGATGATGTTTTTTATAATAATTACCGCCTGGTAGAAAACGGCCGGGAACAGGAAGTTATGGAAGTGGAAATCCCGATTTACATCAGGGGGTCGGATATAAAATGGGGTTCAGTCAAAATAGGCTTAAAGCTGGAAGATGTTAAGGTGCGCATCCAGAAGACCAGACTGGTGATGGCTGGCTTTGGGCTGGCGGCCCTGATTCTTACTCTTTTGAGCAGTTTGCTGATGGCCCGGCGCATTACCAGGCCCATCCGAAACCTGGTGGAAGGAACCCGGAGAATCTCAAAGGGAGATTTTACCTACCGGATTCCAGTCATTTCTGAAGATGAAATTGGAGATTTAACCAGAAGCTTTAATGAGATGGCTGAACAGTTACTTCAGGCCAGACAGAAGACCGAAGAAGCCAACCGGCGTCTGGTCCAGGTGGAGAAGCTGGCTTCTATTGGTCGCCTCTCCGCCACCATTGCCCATGAAATTCGTAACCCTCTAACCTCGGTAAAATTGAACATTCAGAAACTGGCGGAAAGCGAAAAGCTAGACGAAACAGAAAAAGAACATCTGGCCATTGCTCAGGAGGGGATTGAACAGATTGAAAAATTCATCAAAGAATTACTGAGCTTTACCAGAAGCAGCAAATTACAGCCTGATTATTTTTCCATGGAAGAAATCATTCAGGCTTCTCTCAAAATGTTGCGTCCCTCTCTGGAGGAAAAGAAAATCAGGATAACGCTGGAGGTGGAGAAGGACCTGCCTCCAGCTTATGTTGATGCTGATAAAATCCGTCAGGTTCTGGTAAATATTCTGCGTAATGCCTATGAAGCTGTAGAAGAAGGGGGGCAGATTGAAATATCTCTGAGGTTGAACCGGCAAAAAGACCGCCCCGGTTTTGAAATTCTCATCAGTGATAACGGTTGTGGCATTCCGGAGAAGGACTGGGAAAACATCTTTGAGCCCTTCTTTACTACCAAGAGTTCAGGGGCCGGGCTGGGCCTGGCTAACGCCAGGCGCATCCTGGAGCAACATGGAGGAAGCATCAGAGTGGTTAAAAAAGAAGGTCCGGGGAGTTGCTTCCTCATCACTCTCCCCCTGGAACCATCTGTTAAGGAGAAATAGCCATGCCTAACATTTTAGTGGTAGAAGATGACCCTCTGGTCAGCAAAACTCTGGTTTCTCACCTCAAGAAAAAAGGTTTTGAGGTCAGACTGGCTGAGACAGGTGAAGAGGCTCTGGCCATGTTTCGTGAATTCCAGCCGGAGTTGATGTTGCTGGATGTGAAACTACCTGATATGAATGGTCTGGACCTTCTCAAACAGATAAAAAGCGAGAATAAAAAAGTTTCTGTCATCGTCATGACCGCTTTTGATGACATGAAAACCACGGTGGACGCCATCAAATCCGGTGCTTTTGAGTACCTGGTCAAGCCTCTTGATTATTTAGAGCTGGACCTGACCATAGAGAAAGCCCTGCAGATGAAAGCCCTGGAAGAAAAGGTCAGTTATCTGATTGAAGAAAAGCAGAAAGAATACCAGATTGATAACATCATCGGGCGCTCCCCGCAGATGAGAGAGGTCTTCAAGATGATTGGTTCTGTGGCCAACACCAGAACTAACGTGCTTATCCAGGGAGAAAGCGGCACGGGCAAAGAACTGGTGGCCAAAGCTATCCATTATAACAGCCCCTTCCGGGATGAACCTTTTATTGTTATTAATTGCTCAGCCATTTCCGATACCTTGCTGGAATCAGAGCTTTTTGGCCACGTGAAAGGTGCTTTTACCGATGCGGTTACAGAAACCAGGGGCAAGTTTGAAATTGCCGGTAAAGGCACGCTATTCCTGGATGAGATAGGCGATATTTCCTTTAACCTGCAATCCAAATTGCTCAGGGTCATTGAGACGCGGGATTTTATGAAGGTTGGCGGAGAAAAAATCCTCAAGACCGAAGCTCGCATCATTGCCGCGACTAACCGGGATTTAAAGGAACTGGTGGCTCAGGGCAAATTCCGTGAAGACCTTTATTACCGGTTAAAAGTGGTGGAAATTTTCCTGCCTCCGCTGCGAGAAAGAAAAGAAGACATCCCGGACCTGGTTGCCTACCTGCTGGAAAAAATTAACCGGGAGTTGAAGAAGAATGTGCGTAAAGTGCCGCCCGAGGTAATGGAGTATTTGATGAACCAGCCCTGGAAGGGGAATGTGCGCGAGCTGGAGAATGCTCTCACCCGGGCGGTAATTCTGGCCAAAGGTGATGTGATCTTAAAAGAACATCTGCCCTTTGAACCGGGCGGAGAAAAGGCGCCGGCGGAAAAGTCTCCCATCCCCCGGGAACTTATGCCCCTGTGGGAAGTAGAGAAAAGGTACATTCAGTACGTTCTGGAAGTTACCAAAGGGAGCAAAACCAAAGCCTGTCAGATTCTGGAAATAAGCCGTCCCACCCTGGATAAAAAGATTAAGGATTATGATTTGAAAGTAGAAACATCGGATTGAAAAAGACGGTCAGAAAATTTCCGGTGGCAGGCAGTATTTGTAAAAAAAATTAACATCTGGAAAAAATATTGACATTTTTCCCCTTCCTTTTTTCTTCTCGTATCTGTAGTTTTTAAAGAAATCTGGCACAAATCCTGCTTTATCATAAAAAGTCAGGATAAATTTATGAAAAGAATAGTAATTGTCGATGACGACGAGTTCATTAGAAAGACATTCTTTCTGCTTTTTTCCTCTCGTTATAATGTCTACCTGGCCCGGGATGCGGCTGAAGCCTTAGCCCGTTTCCACCATGCGCCAGTGGACCTGATTATCACAGACCTGAGATTGCCCCAGAAAAATGGTTTACAGATGATTCAGGAGTTCAGGCAGGCCGGTTATCAGGGGAAAATCATCCTGATCACTGCTTATGCCGAGCAAATCCGACCCGAGGAATTGGCCAGCGCCGGAGTGGATAAATTTTTCGTTAAACCTCTGGACCTGAAACTAATAAACGAAACGGTGGACAAGCTTCTGCTGAACGGTCAGCCTTAGGTTTAAAAACATTCTGCGGCGCGGGTGAAATCATAGCCTCTGGTTTATATTTTTGAAAGTTTTTCCCTGGCCGCTTAACAAACCTTTACTTTCATTGTAGACTTTAAACCATGAAAGCAGCCCCAGAGTGTTTTGTCTGTCTGTTAAGCCAGGCTTTAAGAACTTCACGCCTCCTGGCTCTTGACCAGGGGCAAACTCAGTCCCTTCTGAGGCAGAGCTGTTCTTTTCTGGCCACCACGGATTTTGACCGTACACCACCTGAAATCTCTGAAGACCTTTATCATCTGTTCTACCGTCTGAGCGGGAACCCGGACCCCTACTACCATTTAAAAAGAGAAAGCATAGAAAAAGCCAGGGAACTTTACCCGGAGCTGAAGAAAAAAATCAGCGAAGCGGCTGACCCTTTAAAAGCTTCTCTTAAAGTTTCTCTGGCAGGCAATGTGATTGATTTTGGGGCCGGGGCCGTGGCTGACTGGGCCAGCCTGGAATCTTTTCTGAACCCCGGTCAACTGGAAATTGACCACTATGAATGGCTTAAAGAAGACTTGAAGAGGGCCAGAAAAATCATTTTCCTCGGCGACAATGCTGGAGAAACGGTTTTTGACCGTTTATTTCTTGAACAGCTTGAGCGGAAAGTAATCTATGCTGTCCGGGAAAAACCGATCATCAATGATGCTACGCTGGAGGAAGCAAGGCTATCTGGACTGGAAGAGGTAGCGGAACTGGTCTCTTCCGGCTGTCAGGCTCCGGGCACGGTGCTTAAAAGCTGCCAACCAGGTTTCTTAAAGCTCTTATCTGAGGCGGACCTGATATTGGCTAAGGGCCAGGGGAACTTTGAATGTCTGGAGCAAGAGAGAGGTCCTTTTTACTTTCTGCTTAAGGCCAAGTGCGAGGTAGTGGCCCGCCATCTGGGAGTAAAACCAGGAAGTCTGGTGTTGACCCGTTCCAGGAATTTTTCACCCAGGTACCTTGAGTCGTAAAAAATTTTTACACCGCTTGTAATATTTTTTATAAGATTTTTTTCCAGAAATGAGCTCCTTCCCCTTGGTGAGTTTGGCACGCAGTTTGCATACTATGGTAATGGATGGCGAAGATGAGTAAAGCAGCGAGAACCGGGATGAAAAAAGCGAACATACTTCATATAGATATAATAGCTGGGTTGGGGAGGGAGGTTTCCATCCATAAAAAAGCCAACTCCGAAACTCCCTCCCTTTTTTATTACCAGGAAGATGAGCGCACCCAAAAATTTATAAATGCCTCCTTTTTGCCCTTCTTTGCCCTTCTTTCCATTCCCCCTTCCTTCAATTAAATCAGAGGGGTGCACGGCGGCACCCCTCTCTTTCTTTTTTTAAAGACAAGGTAAAAAACTCGCCAGTTTATTCTTTTGACCAGAGTAACGGAGAAAGGCGAGCCTTGAGGCTATCTCTGACCTGGCTTCTGTTCTCCGGAGTCAGCTGGATGATTTCGGCTTCGGGCCTGGATTTAATTTGTTCTATGTAAGGGGTGCCCACCAGGGCTACCGTAGCCAGCAGAGGTGGGCCTTTTTCTATCAGGCTGAGAACCAGCTCCCGGAAGTATTCTGAAAGGCATTCCATTTTCCCTATTTCATCCAGGATTACGAGTTCATTTTCAGGCTGAGTAAGAGAAAGACGGGTGAGAAATTCCTCAAAGCCCCTGATGTCAACCCGGTATTTTCCTACTCTAAAGGGGGTATTCAGGTGGACATGGCTTAGCAGCCGGCGCTCGCCGTTAAGGCTTATTAATTCAAACCCCACCCGCTGGCCTTTTTCTCTGATTTCCCGGGTCACAAACCCGGCCATTTTTATCTGGCCTGCCCATTCTCTGATGAGGCTTTCTATGAGAGTCGTTTTGCCGCAGCCCGGCTGACCGGTGAGGAGAACGACAAATTTCTTTCTGGTCATAGGACAAGGCTAACTGAACCCTGTTTTTTTTCTCTATTGATGATAAATCCAGTTTACTTCGTTTACAACTGATTTTGTGGTGGCCATCAATTTTAGGCTTTTGTTTCTCAGCTTTGATTTATTATATTTTATCTTATGAAATGAATTGCACGCCGGCGCCGTTTTTACTAAACTCATAAGAAGAGAATTTGGCAGAGATTAACATAAAGGACGCTCAAAAATGAGAAAAAAAACATTTTCTTCCCTGGTCGTTGGTTTTCTGATGTTATTACTTCTTTTCAGCCTGAGTTCTGCTTACTCCAGAACAGAGCTGGAAAGAAGACGGCTGGCTTTGATGGACAGCGTCAAAGAAGGCCTGATCATCCTTTTTGCCAGCCCGGGAAATTCCGGGGCGGGTCATTTCCGTCAGGACAATGATTTTTATTATCTGGCCGGCAGTGAAGATGCCGGGGCCATCCTGGTGCTTAATGCTTCTACCAGAGAAAGTTTTCTTTTTGTTCCCCAGAAAACTGACCGCGAAAAGATGTACGAGGGCGGCAACAGCCTGGATGACCCGGAAGCCAAGGAAAAGTTAGGCCTTAAAGCCATCTACCCGGTAAGTTATTTTGAAGAATTTTTGGCCCGGGTGGCGGCCAGACCTGAACCGGTGGTCTATGTCCGGCTTTCGCCCGGAGACACCATCTCTGAAGCCAGGTCAGAAGTGGCGCTCTTTTCTGCCCGCCAGCGCCGGAATCCTTTCAACGCTTTGCCCAGCCTGGACCAGTTCCGGGTAGAAAGGTTCAGAAAATATTATCCGGGTTTTCAGCTTAAAGACATCACTCCCTACCTGGACGCCCTTCGCCTGATAAAATCTCCAGAAGAAATTGAAGTCCTCCGGAGAAACGGCAAAATCTCGGCCGAAGCGATAAAAAAAGCCATGCTGGCTTCCAGGCCAGGGGCTTATGAGTATGAGCTGGAGGCCGCGGCCCTGGAGGTGGTCCTGAAAAACGGTGGCCGGGGTCCAGCCTATCCACCGATTATCGGTTCTGGTCCGAATACCTGTATCCTTCATTACGAAAAGAATTCCCGGCAGATGAAAGCCGGGGAGCTGGTGCTCATGGATTTTGGCGGTGAACTTGAATACCTGACTATGGACATCACCCGCACCTGGCCAGTTTCTGGTCGTTTTACGGAAGAACAGAAAAAAGTTTACCGGGTAGTGCTGGAAGTGCAGAAGGCCTGTATTGAAGCCTTCCGCCCGGGAGTGACGGCCAGGGATGTCCAGGAGTATGTGGCGAAAAAAATGAAAGAAAAGGGCCTGGACACCATGGGCCTGAAAGGCGGGCTCGGTCATCTGGTAGGTCTTTGCGTTCATGATGTTCAGCCGGCTGAACTGGTGCTAAAAGAGGGCATGGTTATGGCTATTGAGCCGGCGCTTTATTTCCCGGAGAAAAATCTGGGTGTCAGAATAGAAGACACGGTCCTGATTACCAAGGATGGCTGCGAAGTCCTGACCGCGGATGTGCCCAAAGAAATAGAAGAAATAGAGGCGTTGCTGGCTCGGAGGAAGTTTTAACTTTTGTTCATGGTCTGGCTGCTGATTATTTTTCTGGCCTGGATAGTCTATTTATCTCTTGAGGCTGGTTTTCATCAGCAGGCTCTGAGGAAAATTCCCCACCGGATAGCGGTCACTGGCATCAGGGGAAAATCAAGCATCACCAGGCTCATAGCCGCCGGCTTAAGAGAAGCCGGCTACCGGGTCGTGGCCAAAACCACGGGCTCAAAGCCAGTCATCATCTATCCTGATGGTCGCGAAGAAGAAATAAGAAGAAAAGGGCGGCCGAGTGTCCTGGAGCAGAAAAAGCTGGTGCGGCTGGCCGCCAGTCAGTCAGCAGATTTCCTGGTAGCAGAAATGATGAGTATTCAGCCTGAGTTTCTCCTGGCCGAAAGTCATAAATTACTTCAGCCTGAAACCCTGGTTCTCAGTAATATCAGAATTGACCACACTGAATTTCTGGGGCAGAGCAAAGAGGAAGTGGCTTTAAATTTAAGTGCCTGTTTCAGGCCTGGCCTGCAGGTCTTTATCCCCGCGGAAGAGATGTGGCCTGTTCTGGCGGAGGAGTCAGAGAAGAGCGGGGCAGAAATAAAAGCGATAGCCCCGGGCCAGCTGGCTGAAGAACTTAAAAGCCAGGTCCCTTATGCTGAATTTGAGCCCAATTTAAGACTGGCTCTGGAGGTTCTGGCGCATTACCGCATCCCGCTTGAAAGAATAAGTGCAGGCTTTAGAAAAGTTTGCCCGGATTTCGGTCACCTGAGAATCTGGCAGGTGGCTGGCCGGGTGGGAAACCCGCCCTTCTATTTTATAAATTTGCTGGCCGCTAACGACCCGGCCTCTACAGTAGAAGCCTTAAAACTGGCAGGGGAAAAGTTTGATTTATCCCGGCGGCAGATGGTCGGGCTTTTGAGTTTGAGGTCTGACCGACCCGACCGGACCAAGCAATGGCTTGATTATCTGCGGGCTGAGGCTGGTCTTAAAGGAAGTATTCTCTCTAAGCTTCAGGTTCTGTTTCTGGCTGGCCCTGGCTCGGCGGTGGTCTCCAGAAAATTATCCTCCGCCCCGGGCTGGTCAAAAAGCCGGGTTAAAAGGCTAAAAGCCAGAAGCCCGGAAGATTGCCTGACAGAAATCTTTAATTACCTGAAGAACATCCAGCCCGGCTGGCCAGAAGAAACTATAAATAGAGCAGAAAACGAGGAAAAGACTGCAAATTTAGAAAAGGAAATGGTTATCATCGGGATGGGTAACATCGTTGGTTTTGGTCAAAAATTGATTGATTACCTGGAGAAAGAAGGTCATGCCCTTAAATTATAGCAGTCTGTTTATCGGCCTGGTTCTGGCTTTAATTTATGTGGAGCTAACCGGCCTCTCGCCTGGCGGGTTAATTGTGCCAGGTTATTTTGCCCTCTACCTCGACCAGCCTTTCCGGGTCCTGGCCACGTTGGTGGTGGCTTTTTTGGTGCTGGGACTTTACCGGCTGGCTTTCAGGTATTTTCTTATCTTCGGCCGACGCCGGTTTGTCTTTATGATTCTGGCCGGAGCCATTTTAGGACAGTTATGGGCCTGGCTGCTGCCGGCCCTGTTCTCTGAACCACTCGGGCTCCGGGTGATTGGCTGGGTAATACCGGGGCTGCTGGCTTCTAACCTGGAAAGACAAAGGGTCTCTTACACCCTGGCTTCTCTGGCCATCGTTTCGGTCCTGACTTTTTTTCTCGTGCATCTGCTGGGCTAATGCGTAACACTAAATTTAAAAAGATAACACTCAGCGGCCTGGCTCTTATCAGTTTGCTGGCGGTGGCTGTTTATTTGGGATTGAACAAAAACCAGGGTCGGAACTTTCCGCCTGATTCTGCTGAATGGCAGGCAGCCGAACTTATGTTACAGGCGGAAAAAGCCACTTTCGCCTGTGAGCAGAGAAAAGGTCTTCAGCCGGAGAAAAATCATTTTGACCCTAACCACACGGGTTTAATTGGCCTGGAACAGAGTGAATTGACCACGACTCTTGGGCGCCTGGAAGCCAAGCGCACGACCACCAACCCCAACCTGGCGGCTTTGCTGGTGCGGCTGTTAAAAGAAGCTGGCATAAAGCCGGGTGATTCGGTGGCGGTGGCTGCTTCTGGTTCCTTTCCCGCTCTACTCCTGGCCGCGGTCTGCGCCGGGCACAGCCTTAATCTGGACCTCATGCTGATAGTCTCGGTGGGTGCCTCGCAGTGGGGGGCCAACCACCCTGAGTTTACCGTCCTGGAGATGCTGGCCTGCTGGCGGGAGGCAGGGCTTGATAGATACCGGGTGCTGGCTGTTTCCTGGGGTGGTGAGGATAATTCTGGCCGGGAATATCCTGAAAAAATCCAAAGAAAAATCAGAGACAGAGCCCGGGAAATGGGCCTAAAGATTCTGGAACCCAGGCCTTTAAGTTTAATGGTCAGAGAGCAGGCAGCTCTGTTTCAGGAGAGCGCCCGGGGACTGCTTAAAGCATTTATCAACATAGGCGGGAACCTGGTTTGCCTGGGCCTGGATTCTTCCGTCCTGGAACTTAAGCCAGGTCTGACCAGAGTGAAGAAAATCCCGCCGGCTGAAACCCGGGGGCTGATTCAGGAAATGGCCAGCCAGGGCCTGCCGGTAATTCATCTGCTGAACATTCAGGGCCTGGTCAACAGGTATGGTTTACCCTGGGACCCGCAGCCTCTACCGCGGCCTGGCCAGGTTTTAAGCCTGAAAGAAGCAGAGCAGGAAAAAACCTGGCTCAGAAGAATCTTTGTCCTTTATGTTCTGGGGTCAGCCTTATTTGTGGCCTGCTGTTATTTTATTCATAAACGACACGGTCAGAAGGTGCTTTAGACGGGTCTTTAAGGTAAAAACCAACTCCCTTTTGTACTAAATCTCTGTAGTGGGGAACATTTTCCAGTTCCACGGGTCGGTCGGGGTTCAGCTCACTCCAGACTTTTAAAATCTGGATGATGGAGGAAAGGTGGCGGCCGACGCGAACTTCAATCGGCCAGCCCTTTTCATCAAGTTTTTCAAAAAGCAGGCCGTGCTTTCCGGCCTTCATCACAAATTCATCCTTGCCGGTTAAGAGTAACTCCCGGTTGGTGCGGCCCCGCGTCGCATCCAGAAATGGTTCAGGCGTTTCCAGCAGAAGGGGAATAGCCTGGGTATGGTCGCCAATTTCTCTGTGGGATAAGCCGCGCAGGGCCGGAGGCGAGTATTCCACCCCGATGTTAAACCCTTCCTCGCTGCTGATCATCATAGAAGCCAGGGCCGCTATATCCTGTCCTTTCTGGTGAGCCACAATGGTGCTGATGACCGGGTACTGCAGCTCGGCTTCATGCAGGTCAATGACCAGGTCAATTTTTTCTTTGATGATAAGCTGGGTCATGGCGTAGCAGGTTTTCTCTGTCATGGTTCCGTCGGGCCGGCCAGGCCAGGTGCGGTTGTGATTGCGGATGTCCATGTAAGCCAGCTGCTGTCTGCTGGGGTAGTGAATGTAAACTTCCGGGTCCGGCCACTGGTCCAGGGGGTTAGACCAGCGGTCGCCTTGGCGGAATTTTTGCTCTCCCCAGGGTGTTTTTATGGAGTAGTCCGGGGGGTAGGCACCGCCGGGACGGGTTGAAGTAGAAGCGCTGGGGTTGGCGGTGGGGATGACAAACACCCGGCCTCGCTTCACCAGAGCATTCTCCACCAGGAGCCAGGCGGCCAGGCGACCGGCTGGCTCCTCAGCATGAGAACCACCCAGGATGAGAACAGAACCGCCTTCTGGTTTCTGGCTGAGAAGATAAACCCGGGCATCGTTTATTGAATTCTTAATCCCCGGGAAATATTCGCTCAGCCTGATTACTCTCAAAACTCCCTCGCCCAGAACAACAGGTTCAGCCAGATGACGGCTGCGGTAAAAACTCACTCCCGAGAATATAAAAGCAATTAAAAATAAAAGAAGGAAGATGACCTTTCGCCAGCGTACCAACCTCTCAATAGTTCTCTTGGACATGGTGGGCCTCATTTAAGATGGAAAACTCTGAGTAAGAAAGGAAGAAGAGTGAGCAGGTAGAGAAGCTCTTCCTGCCATTTCTTGCTTTTCCTGAAGTTCACCAGAAAGCAGACTGAGAAAAAAGCCACCATCAGGTAGTAAAGAAAATTTATGATGGAACTCATGGCTAACCTCTTAAAATACGGTCAAGAAAGAAAGCTTTTTGCTGAATACCACCATCAGAAGTCCGAGGCCAGCGATTAGCAGAGCCGGCCCCAGGCATTCTTTGAGGAATTTATGGTATGGAGCCTTAACCCCCACGGTTTCCATGGTCAGACGTCCGATGATAGCCGTGGGCGGAAGGGCATCACCCAGGGGCCAGATTAAACTCATCCCGGCCAGGGCCACCACCGGGTTCAGGCCGCGGGTGTTGAACAGAAGAACCAGCGGGACGCCAAGCACGGGTGCGGCTCCCCACATAAGAACAGCTTCAGAAATGGGCAAGGTGAGAACCAGTGAACCGATGACAGCGGCGACTGGTAAGGTGACCACCGAAACAGAAATAAGGCCCCGCACTCCGGTTAAGGTCATTATCTGGACCAGGATGCCCACGCAGGTAAGAGTCCCGATGAGCGGCAGCAGTTGTTCACTGGTCCGCAGTGAAATTTTCCAGAGGTTAAGCTTGACTGGGGAAAGGAAGAAGGTAACCAGAGCCGTTAGGGCAAAGACCAGCGGAAGCCCCAGGATGGGGAAACGGAAAGGGAAAAGGCGGCTGGCTATGATCAGGCCGAGAAAGACCAGGAAAGGCAGGATAATTCTCCACCAGTTCATCTTTTCCGGAGGCCTGGGTAGTTCAGCCATGGCTTTCTCAATGTCTACCGGCTGCGCCTGGCGACCGAGGAAAAAGATGGTCAGCAGGGCAGCTACCAAGCAGGGGATAAAAAGAGGAAGGAAAAAGCCCACGTAAGGCATGTTGATGCCGGCTGCCGTCAGCATGGCCCAGAGGCTGACCGGCGGCGCGGCTGCGCTCAGACCAGCAATCAGAAAAATGATGGCTGCTACCTTTACTTCAGAAAGACCCATGTATTTTAGAACCACAGCCACCAGCGAGCCAGTAATCAGCACCGTCACACTGCCGGCTCCGGTCAGGGCTCCCGGAATTAAAAGAAGGATGACGATGAGGAAAAACAGGATGAATTTGCGGTGATGAAACCTGACCAGAATTTTTCTGACGGCAAAAGCCACCCCACCGGCTTCTTTGAGTAGGTTCATAAAAAGCGTGGCTGTGAGAAATATAAGGCAGATGTCCAGGTAGGTAATGGCTCCTTCAGCAATATGCCGTAAGGGAATTCCTTCGCCCGCGGCCAGGGCTCCGCTTATAGCGGCCAGAAAAAGGGATAATTCCGTGGAAATTTTAAACATCTTGGCCAGGGCATAGGTGACAACCATCACCAGAAGTATGATAAGAGCGCTCTCGGTAGCGGTCATTATTTTTCTCCTTCTGGCAAGAATCAGTATTTCCGGCGGTCTACGGTGATAGAAGCAATGGCGTGATAACTCTGCAGAGAATTTTTATTTTGGTAAATAGTCCTTTCCACAATCAGTGTGCCCAGCTGATAATCATCCCAGCGGTAGAGGCCCACATCGGTCTGGTTTCCGGTTATGGCGTAGAGTTCCTGGACTCCATGGGTCACAGGCGGCAGGTTCAGTTGGTCCAGCACCAGGTTCAGGCTCTCTATGTCTCTCAAGGTAAACGTGCGACCGTTGGGGTCCATGTCCAGCTTTAACTCTGGTGGCGGCGGCAGGTTAGGAGTATCTTCCTCTGTTTTTATGATGAACCTGTAGACAATTCGGTGGGAATATTGAGTATCCTGTTCCTGCACCACGTAGCTGTATTGAGGCAGGCTGGAAGGGAAGAGGTCATTTTTTATGGCTTTGAAGCTCAGCCTTTCCAGCCGCGTATTCTTCAGGTAGCCGAGTATGATACCGAGGACAATTATAAAAATGATGGTGCGCACGAGACTTTCAGAATGCCCACGAATGATGATGTAAACCAGCCACAGAACATAAATCGCCAGAAGGGCAGTGACAACCGTGATGGCTGTTGAAGTGGCAATCATGGGTTATCCTTCCTCAGTTGATTTTCCTTTGGCTATTGTATCAGAAAAAAAATTTAAAAAACAAATTGAACTTTAGGTTTGAAAAATGCGCTTTTAGAGATAAAATCTTTTTCTACCTCAATAAAGGAGTGTCGTATGAAAAAAAGAATGGTTTTGGTTCTGGTTCTGGTGATGGCTTTGTTTTCCGGGCTTCTGGCGCAGCCCCAGGAAAAATTGCCCAGAACCTTTCTTCCCTTAAGTATTCTTCAAGAAATTATCAACGAATCTTCCGGTGAGCTGGCCCTGCAGAATGAAGTTTACCTGACCGGAGTAAACCGCAACCGCAAGGCAGAAGAATACCGGACTGGCTACTTTGAAACTAAATTCATCCTTGAAAGATTGAAAGAATACGGGTTTGATGAAGCGGAGATTGTGGATTTACCCGTCCGCGGCGAGAAAACCTGGGATGCTGAGGAAGCTGAACTCTGGATAGTTGAACCGGCGAAGAAGAAGATTGTTGACCTCAAAGAAATGCCGGCCAGCCTGTGTTCAGGCAGCTCTTCAGCCGACGTTACAGCCGAACTGGTTGATGTTGGACCTGGCTACAGCGAGGAACATTACAAGGGTAAAGACCTGAACGGTAAGATAGCCCTGGTTTATGGAGCGCCGGAAGTAGCCCGTCGCCTGGCCGTGGAAAAGTACGGAGCCGCTGGTCTGATCGGCTGCTCTTCCAGCCATCCGGAGTTTGACCGCGACCAGATTGGCTGGAATTCCATCAGGGCCGGGGAGAAAGATAAACCAACTTTTGCTTTCATGGTCTCAGAAAGAACCTATTTTGACCTGAAAATGGCTCTGGAAAGAAAGACCAAAATCGTGGTCAGAGCCAGGGTTAAGACCCAGATGGTTCCTTATAAAGAAGAAATGGCTGTTGGTTTAATCCGGGGAAAAGAAAAACCGGAGCAGGAACTGGTGCTGACTGCCCACTTGTTTGAAGGCTTTGCCAAGCAGGGGGCCAATGACGATGCTTCCGGCTGTGTGGCTATTCTGGAAGCCGGCCGGGTTTTAAAGAAACTCATGGCTGAAGGTAAGATACCGGCTCTGAAACGTTCCGTCCGCTTTCTTTTTGTCCCGGAGATTTCTGGCACCCGGGCCTACATTGATAAACATCCGGAAATTGCTAAGCGATTTTTTGCTAACATAAACGAGGATATGGTGGGCGAAGCGCTGGTGAAAAACCTGAGCGCCTTCCGTCTGGAAACCACGCCTTACTCCCTGCCCACCTATCTCAACGACGTGGTAGCTTCTTTTGTGGAGTGGATGGGGGCCAGCCAAAGAATTGCTCAGGATTCAGGCTGGAAGTATTATGAAGTCTTGAGCCCGGCCGGCAGCCGTGACCCGTTTTACTACACCATAGACCGCTTTTCGGGCGGTAGCGACCACATTGTTTTTGTAGATGGTTCGGTAAGAGTCCCGGCGGTGATGTTCATCTGCTGGCCTGATATGTGGTACCACACCAGCGGCGACCTGCCGGATAAATCAGATTCCACCCAGCTTAAAAGAGTGGTAACTCTCACGGTAGCTTCCGCTCTTTTCCTGGCTAACGCTGGGCCAGAGGAAGCCAAGGCCATGTTGAATGAAGTGGCCAGCCGAGGGCTGCAGAGACTTGGCGAAGAAAAAGGTCGGGCCGAAGCCATGATCCAGGAAGCTGGGGCGAAAGACCTTAATGTAGCTCGAAAAGAAGCTGTTAACATCATAAACGAGGCTTTCCGCCGGGAGAAAGAAGCCCTGAGTTCAGCCGGATTTTTTGCCCCCGGAAATCAGGAATTCCAGGCTGCTTTAAAAGCCAAACACGAAAGCCTGGATGTTTTTAAGGAAGCCTGTCTGAAAGAGCTGGAAGCGGTTTACCAGCAGGCCTGCGCGGCGAAAAAAGTTAAGCCAGAAAAGCTCAGCCTGACACCGGAGGAAATCAGACTGAGCAAGGTCGTTCCGGTAAGAAAGCCTATGGGTGGAGATACTGACCCCTGGGCGGTCATGATGAAGCTGAGACAGATGAACCTGCAGGTGGCTCTACCCATTTACCGCGCGGAGTTTGAATTGAGAAATTTCATAGACGGTAAGCGTTCCATCCTGGATATCAGAAACGCGGCTTCAGCTGAATATGAACCGCTGCCACTGCTGGAGGTGGAAAAATATTTCCAGGCTCTGGAGAAGGTTGGGTTGGTGGAATTGAAGAAAAAATAGGACTTTAAAACCCTGAGAAATTAATCAAGTCTGTTAGCAGAAGATAAGGCCCTGTCCTGAGACAGGGCCTTTTTTTGTTTCAATTAATTTTTGCTTTTTCCCGGCTTGTTTGCATAAAAAAAATTTCTGGTTTGGGGTATGGCCGGGAAAAAACTTTCTCACTGACAGTTTTTTCCACTTTTTCTTCACTTCTCCAAAGATTAAACAGGGTTTATGAGACAGAAAGGTTAGAATACAACTTTTAAATAAGCCCGAAATAAACGGGCACCTGATGGTTGCTTTTCTTAGGAGTTAATTTCAGCTTAAAAGTCAAAGGCAGAAGTTTATTTTCCGCAGTTAGCCCGGCGGCCCTTAATCTTACCGTTTATTTATTAAGGCCAAAGATTTTGCTCAGCTCGGTGGTCAAGTCCAGGTTCTTTTCTACTTCCACCAGCGGAATGTGCTTGCTTCTGGCAATCTGGGTAAATCGGCCATCGGCATTGCCTTCTTTATTTATCAGCAGGATGTTGGCTTCAGGAGCCACCGCCTCAATGCTCTGTTCATCAGTGGTATCGCCGGCGGAAGCGCCTTGAGCCCTTCTTTTCATCCCTTCAACATGGGCGCCGATGATGGTCAGCCCTTGTTTTTTGGCTTCCTGAATGAGGGCCTTTATTCTTTTTATTTCATCGTCAATAGAAATACCGGCTGCCCCCATACCCTTGAGGCTGGCACCCATGACAATGATGACAGAGCCAAAAGGCTGTCCGGCTTCTTTCTTTTTTTGCAGGTCAGCCGCCGTGGCCAGGGGCATTAATTCAAAAGGAATACCGATTTTTTGCAGCACCACTTTGATGATGGCCGGACCAGGGCTCTGGCCGCAGGAAGTTAAAAGCACCGGCGGTTTAGCCTGCGGCTGGCTTTGAGCTTCAGCCAGAGTTATCCCAAAGAAGAACATGGCCAGGGCCAGAAGAATTGAACCTGTTTGTTTCATGCTAAGCTCCTTCTTCCTTTCTATGTTTAAAACTAAAGTTTATTTCAGCTGCCGGGTAAAATCAAATGCTCAAAAATTTCCCTAGAGCCCGAGGAGTTTTTTCAGAGTCAGGGCGTTAAAAACCGCATGGGCCCGGTAATCATTGTTGAAATAAACATAGCATTCTTCGGCCTTGAGGCCGTTTATCTTTTTGCTCCAGGTTAGAAGTTCTTCATCTGTGTACCTGTAGCGGTAGCCTCCGGTCAGCCCATGAAAACGGAAATAGGCAGTGCCGGAAGTGAGCACTACTTCGGGTGGGACGCGGGCCGAGGAGACCACACAGAAGCTTACTCCATGTTTGGCGAGCAGGTCGTATGTTTCCTTTTTATACCAGCTCGGATGCCGGAATTCCACCACGTGTCTGAAACCGGATGGCAGGCTGGATAAAAATTCCCGGAGCAGTTCCAGGTCAAGAGTTAGAGACGGGGGGAGCTGGTAGAGAAGACAGCCGGCTTTGTTTTTTAGCTGGCGGGCCAGGAAAGCCAGGTGTTCCAGGTCATGCTCCACGTTCTTTAGTTTCTTACGATGGGTAATCTCGCGGCTGGCTTTTAGTGTAAACTGGAAATCTTCTGGCACTCTGGCCACCCAGCCTCGCAGGATTTCTGGCCGGGGTGAACGGTAGAAGGTCATGTTGATTTCCACCGTAGAAAACTGGCTCGCATAGTACTCCAGCCAATCTGCTGGTTTAAGCTCTGGCGGGTAAAAAAGACCACGCCACCCTGGATAACTCCAGCCCGAAGTTCCGATTAATATTTTCATCCTTAGCTTTAATATATTAATTATCCCTGAAGAAGGCAAATCTGTTATTCTTTCAGGTTAGGGCATGGTATTCAGTTTAAGGGGAATCTCTGGAAGCGGCAGGGTGGGAGTCCGGTGGGGCCAGAGTTGAATCTATCGTAGGCTGAAATACTGCTTTATACCGCGCGTAAGGGTGATTAGAGCGGAAAGGAAAATTTATGTTCAGATAATGATAATTATCTAAAAAAAGGCGGACCTGGACCAGGCCAGGGGTTGAGTTTTGTCTAACTGAGAGAGCGAATTTCCTGAATCAAATTGCTACTGTTTGGGGCAAAAAATTTTTGACTAAGTTTATTATTTATGATAAATTTACGCACTAATTATTTGGCGAGGGAAAAAAAGGCTATCAGTAATTGAATTAGTTTTACTTAGGTAATAATTCAAAAGGAGGTCTGAAATGTTGAATTCCGTGTTCTGGGTTGCGCCTGCTGCTTCTGTCCTGGCTCTGTTTTTTGCCTGGTTTTTCTACCGGCAGATGAAGACCAGGAGCGAGGGTACGGAAAGAATGGCTAAAATAGCCTCCTACGTGAGAAAGGGGGCCATGGCCTATTTGAAGCAGCAGTACAAAGTTGTGACTATAGTCTTTATCTGCTTGATTTTGCTTCTGGCCTTTATGGCTTTTGTTCTTAAGGTACAGAACAAATGGGTGCCAGTGGCCTTTCTGACCGGCGGGTTTTTCTCTGGTCTGGCTGGCTATTTTGGTATGAAGACAGCGACCTATGCTTCGTCCCGGACGGCCAACGCCGCCCGGCAATCTCTGGACGGTGCTCTGAAGATTGCCTTTCGCAGTGGGGCGGTCATGGGCTTAACCGTGGTCGGGCTGGCACTTCTTGATATCTCCCTTTGGTTTTTAATCCTGAAGCATTTTTATCCGCTTTCCGACGAGCATAACCTTATCCTAATTACCACCACCATGCTGACCTTTGGCATGGGCGCTTCCACTCAGGCACTCTTTGCCCGTGTTGGCGGTGGCATTTTCACCAAAGCCGCTGACGTGGGAGCTGACCTGGTAGGGAAGTTAGAGTCCAACATTCCGGAAGATGACCCCAGGAACCCGGCGGTTATCGCTGATAACGTGGGCGACAACGTGGGTGATGTGGCCGGTATGGGTGCTGACCTTTATGAATCATACGCCGGCTCTATCCTGGCCACCGCGGCCCTGGGAGCCTCTGCCTTTCTGGGCACCGGACAGCTACAGCTCAATGCGGTGGTGGCTCCGATGGCTCTGGCGGGCATTGGCACGCTCCTGTCTATTCTGGGCATCTTTTTTGTCAGGACCAAAGAAGGAGCCAGCCAGAAGGACCTGATAAACGCTCTTGGCCGCGGCATCAACGCCAGCTCGGTCCTTATTATTGTCTTCTCTTATTTTCTCGTTAGATGGCTAAAACTTCCTTTCGGTGTTTGGTTGTCTTTGGTTTCGGGCCTGGTAGCCGGCATAATCATCGGCAAATCAACCGAATACTTTACTTCTCATTCTTTTAAACCAACCCAGAGGATTGCTCATAGTGCTACTACCGGAGCCGCCACAGTAATCATCTCTGGTATTGGCACAGGCATGCTCTCAACTTCCATCCCGGTTCTGGCTGTGGCCGCCGGAACAGTGCTGGCCTATTTGTTTGCTTCCAACTTTGATTTGTTAAACGTGGGCCACGGGCTTTATGGCATTGGCCTGGCAGCGGTCGGCATGCTGTCTACACTGGGCATCACACTCTCTACTGATGCCTACGGACCGATTGCTGACAACGCCGGTGGCAATGCTCAGATGTCCAACCTGGAGCCCGAAGTCAGACGAAGGACGGATGGCCTTGATGCTCTCGGTAATACGACGGCCGCTACCGGAAAAGGCTTTGCCATTGGTTCCGCGGCTCTGACCGCTCTGGCTCTTCTGGCCTCGTACGTGGAAGAACTGAAAGTTGGGTTAATCAGGATAGGGAAAACAAGCCTGCAGATGCTTGACGGTAGTGTGATAGAAACAGCCAAAGCTGGCTTTCTGGATTTCATGAACTATTTCCGGGTGAACCTGATGAACCCGATTGTTCTGGTCGGTATGTTCATCGGAGCCATGATGGCTTTTGTTTTCTGCGGCCTGACCATGATGGCTGTGGGAAAAGCGGCTGGCAAAATGGTGGATGAAGTCCGGCGGCAGTTCAAGGAAATCCCTGGCGTGTGGGAAGGTACAGCTGAACCGGATTATGCCCGCTGCGTATCCATTTCTACCAAAGGAGCCCAGAAGGCCATGATGGTTCCTTCTTTGCTGGCCATAATTGTGCCCATAGCCACCGGTCTGCTGCTGGGAGTTGGTGGAGTCATGGGCTTGCTCATTGGCGCCACTTCTACTGGTTTTGTCCTGGCCGTCTTTATGGCCAATGCGGGCGGCGCCTGGGATAACGCCAAAAAATTCATTGAAGACGGTAACCTTGGCGGAAAAGGTTCGCCGGCTCACAAAGCAGCGGTGGTGGGTGATACCGTTGGTGACCCGTTCAAAGACACCTCCGGCCCCAGCCTTAACATTCTCATCAAGCTGATGAGCATGGTTTCCATCGTCATGGCGGGACTGACGGTAGCTTATTCTCTCATTAAATAATATCTGGCGGAGAAAAATCCGGTCTGGATTTTTCCCCGAGAAAAAAGTAAATTAGGCTCTGGCTCAGAAGAAGAGCCAGAGCCTTTTTATTTAAGGTTAAAAGGAGACCGGATATGGGTGAGGGAAAAGCAGCGAAAATTACCTTAGTGTTTATTTTGTTTCTGCTGCTGAGTCTTAACTTCTCCTGTAGCCACAAAAAAGAAGTGGCGGAGATAACGGCTGAAGAACTGCTTCATCATATTCGCCTTCTGTCCGATGATGTTTACGAAGGCCGCGGGCTGGGAAGCCGGGGCATAGAAATGGCGGCTCAGTATCAGGAAAACTATTTCCGCCAGTTTGGTTTGCAGCCTTTTTTTCCTGAAGGCTACCGGCAGAAGTTTAGCTTAATTGGTGTGTCTCCGGACCTTTCGGCCACCATGGAGATAATTCCACCCAAATCAGCCAGACAGAAAAATTCTCTGGTGCCGGTCATGCTGGAGGATTTTGTGCTGAAGTCCGAGCGGGAAGATTGTCCAGAAGAAGTGGAAGCCGAGCTGGTTTATGCGGGCTATTTGATTCAGGCTCCAGAAAGAAACTGGGATGACCTCAAAGGGCAGGAAGTACGGGGCAAGGTATTACTGGTGGAAATCAACGAACCGGGGAATTATCCTGGCGGGCTCTTTGACGGTGAAAACATGACTTACTACGGCCGCTGGGTTTACAAGTTTGAAAAAGCTGCTGAACTGGGGGCGGCCGGTATCCTGATTATCCATAACGACCGGGGTGCCACTTATGGCTGGAGTGTGGTACGTAATTCCTGGGCCAAGGAATCTTTTTTCCTGCCGGAAAAAAACAGAAGTCTTTATTTTCAGGGCTGGGTGACGGGAAGCTTAGCCAGCAAGATATTTGAGCTGGCCGGGCTGGACCGCCAGAAACTTCTGGCTGAAGCAGAAACGCCAAACTTTAGCCCTAAGGCTACCGGGCTTAAAATTAAAGTCCGGCAGCAGCCAAAATTCAGACCGGTTCAGGCTGAGAATGTGGTGGCCTGGTTGAGGAGTTTAAGGCCAGAAGCTAAAAACAAATATGTCATTATTTCTGCTCATTATGATCACCTCGGCCGGGACCCCAACCTCCAGGGAGATCAAATCTATAACGGGGCCGTGGATAATTGTTCAGCCACGGCCTGCCTGCTGGCTTTAGCCGGTTACTATGCTCAATTCCGGGGAGATATCCCGGTTAACCTGATTTTTGCCGCGGTTACGGCGGAAGAGCAAAATTTGTTAGGTTCTTCTTACCTGGCAACGCATCTTCCCCTTCCCAATTCTTCAATTCTGGCCAACCTGAATTTGGAGATGACCAACGTCTGGGGCGAAACCGAAGATGTTTATGCCATAGGTGCCAGTCATTCGGACCTGGATGAAATTTGCCGCCAGGCGGCGGAACGTCTTGGTCTGCGTTATATCCCGGAGAGGGGTGGAAACTATGGCTTTTTCTTTCGTTCGGACCAGCTGAGTTTTGCTCGCCATGGTATTCCCGCGGTCTGGCTGCATGAAGGAGTGGTGGCCAGAGGGCCGGACCCGGATAAAATTATAAGAAAATCAGAGGAATACCAGAAAAAATTTTATCACCAGGTCACGGACGAGGTGCAGGCTGACTGGGACCTGCGGGGAGCTCTGCAGATTTTGCGCTGGGCCAGGGAAATAATTGAGCTACTGGGTCAGCAGGAAAAACTTCCCCAGTTTAAACCGACCAGCTCTTTTCGCCGGCCAGAAAATTAACCTGAAAGTTAGTTGAAAATCCTGATTTTTATGATAAAATCAGAATGAACATGAACCTCAGAGAGACGTCTTTTGGTGAATTTCTTAAGCCCAATCAAATAATCTTTGACCTTAAAAGTAAAGAAAAACTTTCCGCCATTGAAGAGCTTCTGGATAGCCTGGTCAAGGAGAAATTGATCAACAACAAGAACCTCACCCTGACCAGAATAATTGACCGCGAGAACCTGGAATCCACTGCTCTTGGTCATGGTATTGCTGTGCCTCATGCCCGGGTTGATACAGAAAAAGAAATAGCCGTGGCTGTCGGCCGTTCTTCAGAAGGCATTGATTTTGAAGCGCCGGATGGACTGCCGGTTAACCTCATCATCCTGGTAGTCTGGAACCCGACTATTCCCGGTCTGTTTAACCACCTTTTCGCGGGTTTGGCCAGTTTTCTCATCAAGCCGGAGAATCGCGAACGTCTGTTCCGAGCCAGGGATAAAAACGAACTTTACCAGGTTCTTTCCGAAATTCATTTCTCTTTTCCCCGAGAAGATAAGATTATCAACCGGGCCAGCCTGCTGAAAAAGTTGCAGGACATTGAAATAAAAATCCGCCGCGCTCCCAAAGAAAAACTGGATGAGCTGCTCAAGCACCGGAATTTAATCCGGGAAGAACTGGATCAGTCGCTGCTGGCGCGTTTTGATTTATTGATGGATAGGTACGGGTACGCCGTGGCCGAAGTAATTGATGGGGTGTGCCAGAGCTGCAACATGAGTGTTTCCACGCAGATGGCTTCAGCCATTGAAGAAAGCAACGACATCTATGTCTGTGAAAATTGCGGTAAATACTTGGTGGCCCAGCAAAAAAAGGAAAAGGCCAGAGAAAAAGTGGAAAAAGAAAAACCTCTGAAAGAGAAAAAGAAAGCCCCCTCAGAAACTGCCAGAAAAGTTAAACCCTCAGCCAAAGAGAAGAAAAAGAAATAATTAACCCGGCTGTCCGTTTCTTAAATTCATCTCCCTGAAAGCGGTCTAAAGTCCAGCCTGATTTCAAGATATAAAATCAGGGACTCCAGAAATGTGGAGCGGGAAATTTTCTATCAGCAGAAGAAATTTAAGACACCCAGATAAAAGAACGCCTGATAAAAAGGTTCTGGCCGCCATTAAAATTGGAAGAGGGAAGAGTAAAATTTATGGGAAAAAAGAACAAAACTTTTCTCGTCAATAATGCCAGGTAATTCTGGTTAATAATACTGCTTGGCTCTGGCTTGGGAATTTATTTTTTGGCCAGTTTACTGAGAATCTTTCTTAATTCTTTAATTACCTGACTATTAAATAACTTGCTTACTCACTTAATCTTAAAGCCGGAAGGTTAACTGGAATGAGCAAGCGGTAAACAGGAAGTTCAGACAGGCCGCGCTGCCATTGGCCGAAAAGATATTTATCAAAGAAATTCCAGGCTACCAGACCATCATCACTTTCCGGCTCGAGCAGGTAAGCGGCCAGGTAACCGAGCGGTTGAGCAGTTCTGACCAGAATAGTGCCCGGCTGAAATTTTCTGTTTTCTTTTTTGTATTCTCCCTGCAACTTGTTCAGCCGGTGTCCCTGGAAGGGCCGTTCGCTGGCTTTAATTTCTTTGGGCTGGAAAACTTCAACTTCTAAGTTTGCCTCTGTAGTCAGGCTTTCCACCAGCAAACCATGAGCTATCAGTTTTTCTATAATCACCGGGTCCGGGACGCTGAGGAGATAAGCGTAGGGCAGAGGTATGGTTCTTTTGGGCAGGTAATCAGCAAAATAAGGAACAGTTACCGGTTTAAGGCGCTCAGTTGGTTTTAGCTGGGGGAAGCCGCCGCCGGGTCTTTCCGCCACTTCCGTTTCATAGGTGTTGATGGTGACCGGGTTGGGCAGGGCTTTAAGCTCAAAGTCCAGAGCAAAACTCTGGCCCTGGGGGGTTAACCCCTGGAGAACGGTGCGCTGGTCAGCTTCTTCCAGAAGTTTCTGGATTTCGGCTGTCTTCTGGCTGCAGTAGTCAAGGATGGATTTAAGGAAATAATAACAGCTTATGACTCTGGTGCGATAATCAGCATGGACGTAGTTTTCATCCAGAATGGATAAACGATTGCGAATACCGGCGTAATTAGTGAAATAGCGGGGTTGGGGTTCAAAAGTTTCCCAGCCTTTGGCCGGGTCCCGCCAGTCCCGGAACATGCCGTAGGGAGCAGCCAGAGTCTGGTATTTTTCCTTCAAGCCTTTGATAATGGCTGGCAGCATGGTTTCTCTCTGGTACAGAAGAAGCTGGCGGTCGGAGTTGGGGTTTACCGGCCAGGAATAGGTAACTGTTTCCTGGTGATAGGCGCCGTCGGTCGTATGACAATCTACCACCAGGGCTGGGTCCCAGCGGTTGAGTATCTTACTGACTACGGCCTTCATTTCCGGGCTCTCCAGCTTGATGGCGTCCCGGTTAAGGTCCTGGTTGAGGGCATTTTGTCTGGTGCCGACGCCTTTTTCTGGACCGGGCTGCTGGGGCCTGTTTGCCGGGCTGATTTTTTCATTACCGTCGGCATTCAGGTTGGGCACAATCAGAATAACCAGGTTAGCCAGGTAAGGATGTTCACTGGTCAGGAGGATTTCCCGGGCCAGCATCAGCGAAGCTTCCTTGCCTTCCACTTCCCCGGCGTGGATGTTAGCCTGGATGTAAACCACCATCTTCTTCATCTGCCGGGCAGCCTGCGGAGTATAGACTGGCGGGTGGCTCAGGATGAGCATGGGAATATCCCGACCTTCAGCTGTCCGGCCGATGTTTTCTACCACCAGGTTGGGACTTATTTTTTGCAGTTCGCTGATGTAATTCAGCACATCCTGGTAAAGAGAAGTGGCCGTAAACTGGCTGCGTTCCGCCACGGTCAGCAAATTGGCCGGCACCCTGGCCATCATTTCCTGGTAAAAATCTTTGAGCGGTGCTGGCTGGTTAGAAGCTTTTTTCCTGGTCTGAGCCAGGCTTGCGGAAATAAGACCGGTAAACAGAAAAACAGCCAGAAAAATAAAAACTGAAATTTTTTTCTGCCAGAATTTTTTGTGTCTCATTTTTCTCATCCTTTCCTGCCCGAAATAAGAATAAAAGTTTAACCCCAGACTTATCTGAGGTCAAACAGAAAATTCTTTCCGCTTGAGGCTGGTATCCGGTCTTTGGCCAGAGGAAGAAGGATGCAGGAAAGTTGAGGCCCAATCAGAAAATTTCGGGCTTTAACTAAATCAAGAAAATCCCCGACAGATGCGCAGCAGATGAACTTTTTTCCCGGTGTTACAAAACGGCAGAATTTTGTTAGAATAAACACGGAAAACAAGAGGTTAATCTTCATGGGACTTTTTCCAGTCAGACCTGAAAAAGAAAAAGACCTGCTGGACAGAATGGCCAGGCTGGGCCTGAAAGAATCTGACCTGGAAGAAAAATTTATCCGTTCTCAGGGCAAGGGCGGTCAGAAGGTTAACAAATCAGCTACCTGTGTTTACCTGAAACACCTGCCCACGGGCCTGGAAGTAAAATGCCAGCGAGAACGCAGTCAGGCCCTCAACCGCTTTCTGGCCAGGCGGATTCTGGTGGAAAAGCTGGAAGCCAGGCTTCTGGGGAAAGAAACGGAAGAGAAACAGAGGATAGAAAAAATAAGAAGGCAGAAAAGAAAGAGGTCCAAAAGAGCCCGGGAGAAAATGCTGGCCGCCAAAAAACACCGGGCCCTGATCAAAGAAATGAGAAAAGTTTTTCTGGGTGAAGAGCTGGATTAAAAAGCCTTTCTTTTATTTAAGCAAAGGTCAGGGATAGCTCAGGAAGCCAGGTGCAGGATAGCCTGGAGCAGCAGATTAGCTCCCTTTTCCAGGTCCTCGGGGTTGATGGCTTCTTCCGGCACGTGGCTCAGCCCATCAACCGAAGGAATAAAGATCATTCCCGAAGGGCAGAGGGAAGAGATTATCTGGGCATCATGTCCGGCACCGCTGGGAATAAGCCTGTAGTCATAGCCAAGTTGCTGGCATAATTTGGCCAGAAGGGTTAAGAGCTCGGTTTCTACTTTTACTGGTTCGGTGCGGTCAACCAGCTTGTGGTAAAAGGAAAGGCTGCGGGTGGAAGCTACTTCCCTGGCTAAAGCCAGCAGTTCTTCTTCCATGTGGTTTAAAGAAGAGGCTTCCTGGCTGCGCAGGTCCAGGGTAAAATCTGCTTCACCCGGAATCACAGAGAAAGAACCTGGTTTAAGTGTCACCCGGCCCACCGTGACGGTATTTTCTTCATATTTCCTCAGCACCAGCTGATGGGCCCGCAGGGCAAAATCAGCCAGCCCGACAAAAGCATCCCTTCTCAGTTCCAGGGGTATGGTTCCAGCATGTCCGGCCTGACCCACAAAAGTGGCCTGGTAATATCTTTTACCGGCAAAGGAAGAAACCAGTCCCACGGCTACTCCTTCTTCTTCCAGGACCGGTCCCTGTTCTATGTGTAATTCCAGAAAAGCTACCAGCTCAGGCCTGGTTTTGGCGGCTTCAGCCAGCGAGGTCAGCGAAAGACCAGCCTTTTCCAGGATTTCTTCCAGCGGATGACCGAACTGGGTACGAGCCTTTTTCAAATTCTCAACCTGTAACTGCCCGGTAAAAGCCCGGCTGCCCAGGAAATCTCCCACCAGATTTCCCTCTTCGTCAGTAAAAGAAGCCATCTCCAGGGTTTTATCCAGGGTGATGTTTTCCTCTTTTATTCTTCTGAGGCATTCCAGAGCCGCTACCACTCCCACCGCTCCGTCAAAGCGGCCGCCGTTAATGACTGTGTCAAGGTGAGAACCGGCCATTACCACCCGGCTAGTCCGGCCAGGCCAGGTGCCAAAAATGTTACCGGCTCCGTCCTGCCGGTAGGTGAGGCCTGCTTCCTCAATACGTTCTTTTAGCCACTGGCGGGCCTGCAAGTCGGGCAAACTGAAGGAAGGACGGGAAATTCCGCCTCGCTTGTCCTGGCCGATTTTTCCCAGTTCTTCTAAGTCCCGGAGAAGCCGGGGAAAATTTATTCTTAATTTTTCCCACGCCATTTTTATTCCTTTTCCAGAAGAGCTACCATTTCTTTTACGGCCTGAGGTAACCCGACTATGACAGCTCTGGCGATGATGGCAAAACCGATGCTCAGTTCGGAAATTTCTTTAATCTCCACGATGGGCTGAACGTTGTGATAATCCAGGCCATGGCCAGCGTGAACTTCCAGACCGAGATGGCTGGCATAAGAAGCGGCTGCTTTTACTTTTTCCAGCTGTTTTTTTCTTTCTTTTTCCGAAGTGGCTTCGGCGTATTTTCCGGTGTTGATTTCCATCAGGTCAGCGCCCACTTCCCGGCAGGCAGCAATCTGTTTTTCTTCTGCGTCCACAAAAATGCTTACCCTGATACCGGCTTTTTTTAGCCTGGGTATAAAATCCAGCAGATGTTTTTTATGGGCCAGAACATCCAGCCCGCCCTGGGTGGTTACTTCGTCCGGGCTTTCAGGCACCAAAGAGACCAGGTCGGGCCTGATTTTTCTGGCTATAGCCAGCATTTCTGGAGTAGCGGCCATCTCCACGTTGAGCCTGGTTTTTATTACTTGACGGAGAAGCTGTAAGTCTCTTTCCTGGATGTGGCGGCGGTCGCCTCTGATATGGCAAACAATACCATGAGCTCCGGCCTGTTCGGCCAGAAGAGCCGCCAGCACTGGTTCAGGCTCGCTGGCTTTTCGGGCCTGCCTCAGGGTGGCCACATGGTCAATGTTAACGGCTAATCTCATGATTGCCTCCTTGGAAATTAAATGGCCTTTTTATCCCAGTTGATTTTTTATAAAATCAGCCAGTTTTCTGGCCAGGTCTTCTATTTTTTTCTGCTGCGGGCCTTCAACCATAATCCGGGCCAGTGGTTCGGTTCCAGAGTAACGGACTTCCAGACGACCTTCGCCGGCCAGGGCTGTTTTTACTTCCTCTACCAGACTATCATATCCAGGAAGTTCAGAAAAAGGAATTTTTTCTCTCACCCTGACGTTAAGCAGCACTTGAGGGAATTCCTTAAAACCTTCTACCAGCGCGGAAATCTTCTGCCCTTTTTCCAGCATGACTTCTATCATTTTCAGCGAAGTTAACAGCCCGTCTCCAGTAATGGCCTGGTCCAGGAAAATGGTATGGCCGGATTGTTCACCACCGAGGTTCAGCTTTTGCCGGAGCATTTCTTCCAGCACATATTTATCACCAACTTTTGTCCGCAGCATGGTTATCCCGCGCTCAGCCAGGGCTAATTCCAGTCCCATGTTGCTCATAATGGTGGCCACCACCGTGTTTTTATTCAGTCTGTTTTTTTCTTTGAGACTTAAAGCCTGGACGTAGAGCGTGTGGTCACCGTGGAGCAGATGGCCTTCTTCATCAACCCAGATGGCCCGGTCAGCATCTCCGTCGTAAGCGATGCCCAGGTCTGCTCTTTCTTTTTTGACTGTTTCTTGTAGAGTTTCAGGATGAAGAGAACCGCATTCTTTGTTGATGTTTTTCCCGTCAGGCTGACAGTTTATGGCCAGAACTTCGAAGCCAAGGCGGCGAAACAGCACCGGAGCCAAATCTGAGCTGGCTCCGTTGGCACAATCAAGCACCAGCTTTAGCTTTCCGGGATTCCTGGCGGAAAAAAGCTGCTGCAGATGCTCCAGGTATTTAAACCTGAAACTGTCCTCCACCTTTACGGCAGCGGGTTTTGTGGCCAGGTCCTTTTCTCTGGCCTTCAGAATCCTCTTTTCCAGCTGTTCTTCCCAATCCTCAGGTATTTTAGTGCCTTCAGCTGAAAAAATCTTAATCCCGTTGTCCTGATAAGGGTTATGAGAGGCAGAGATGACCACGCCAGCGGGAAAGCCCTCTGCTCTTACCAGGTAAGAAATTCCGGGGGTAGGGATAACACCAGCAGAAACAGCCTGTCCGCCAGAGGAAATAAAGCCACCCAGAAGAACCTCTTCCAGCCATTTTCCTGATTCCCGGGTGTCGCGACCTGTGACCAGGACAGGCAAGAGGTTTTTTTCCCGAAAAAGCTCAGCCAGAGCCTGGCCGAGAACAAAAACTGATTTTTCATCCAGAGGGAATTTACCGGCCTGGCCTCGTAAACCATCAGTGCCGAAAAGTTCAGGCATAACTAAAGAGCTCCTTCAGAAATAAATTAACTTGATTTTTTAGGGCAGATTTAAGCCGCTCAAAAATTATTCCAGAATCCATCGTAATCGTTGTTTTTAGCTCCCTTTTTGCTGTCTTTACTGGTGTTTACCCCGTTTGCTTCCTTTTCCACGGTAATGGCTACTTTAGCTTTTGGGTAAAGAGTCAGCAATCTCAGTCCTGGCCTGGGTAAAATCAGGTCCACTTCAATAACTTGAGATTCAGTCAGGCTGCTGGCATCTATCGGGCTGGTGATAACCTTATCGCGAGCTTTAATTTTACTTTCCGGGCCGCTGACCATCACTTTAGCTGGAGTAACCTCAACTTTAACGATACGGTAGCCTTCTGTCGGGCGGCCGATGAGCGAGGGCACTACTTCCAGTTCCACTCTTTTGGTTTTTTCCAGCTTCACATGAACATAAGAAGGGGAAACGCTGATGATTTCCACCTCGGGCGGCGTTTTTATCATTCTGGTTTCCAGGGGATATTCCTGCTGATAGATGGTTGCCTTGCTCAGGTCCAGTTCAGCCAGGAAATTTTCCGGGCCTAACTGATTTATGATTCTTTTTCTGGCCCGGATTTTTATGTTGATGGTTGTATCCGGGTTTTCCACCACTTCTACCTCAGGTGGGATGTTAACCAACTCCAGGTTGATGTTCAGGTTTTTTTCGGCAAAGGTTTTTTCCTCTGGGATTAGGAGAATCCACAGTACCAGGGCCAGAAAAAGTGCTAATAATTTTAATTCCCAGTTTCTCAATAACAGGTCTTTAGTCATGGGCTATCTTATCCTCAGATATCTGGTGAGTTTTTCCTGCAGGACTTCACGTTTCGGTATTTTTTCTATCTGTCCGCCGGCAGCCAGAGAAACCTCGCCTGTTTGTTCAGAAACCACAATGACCGCGGCATCTGTTTCCTGGGCAAGCCCCAGGGCGGCCAGGTGTCTGGTTCTAGTGGAGAAATTCTCTCCCAGCGTATGGGTCTGGGGCAGAGGTAAAAGACAGCCAGCGGCCAGAATCTTGTTGCCTCTGATGATAACCGCTCCGTCATGCAGTGGTGACTTGGGGAAAAAGAGGCTGACCAGCAAATCCTTGGAAAGCAAAGCCTCTACAGGTTTTCCTCTTTCCACATAAGGGGAAAGGTCAATGTCTCTTTCTATGGCAATGAGGGCTCCTATTTTCTTGTGGGACATGTAGTCTACGGCCAGGAACAGGTCTTCCAGTTTTTCTTTTAAGGAATGCATTTTAAACGGCCGGCGGAAAGTCCGGGAACCAATCCCGGTAAAAAACCTTCGTAGCTCGCCCTGGAACAAAACAATAACGGCAATAATCAAGTAGTTTATGAAAGATTTGATGATGCGGTTGGAAACGTAAAGATGGGCCCAGTCAGTTATTAAATAAAACAACAACACCAGGATAAGGCCCAGGGTCAGTTGATAGGCTCTGGTATCTTTTATCAGCAGGATGATGGAGTAGAGAATAAAAGCCACCAAAATGATATCCAGAACATCTGATAATTGCATGTGAGCTATGATCATCAACAGGTTTTCCAGCATGTTAGCTGACCACCTCTTTCAGGTTGGTTAAATACTCTAAGACCAGAAAAGCTCGTTTCAATTCCTGTACATCATGCACCCTGAGGATAGAAGCGCCATTAAGGAAACCAATCAGGCAGGAGACAATGGTGCCGGACAGCCGGCCAGCTGGAGGTTCTTGCAGAATAAGGCCAAGGAATGATTTACGAGAGGGGCCCAGGAGTATCGGTTTATCAAGGTCCAAAAAATAATCCAGGTGCTTGATGAGCTCAAGGTTATGTTCCAGAGTTTTGCCAAAACCAATCCCCGGGTCCAGGATCATACGCGTTTCTTTTATGCCAGCTTTCCTGGCAGCTCTGATCCTTTCCAGGAAAAAATGCTTCAGGTCAAAAAGCAGGTTATTATAAGCCGGAGATAACTGCATGGTTTCCGGTGTGCCCAGCATGTGCATCAGGATGATAGGCACTTGGTAGTGGGCCACCACCGTGGCCATTTCCGGGTCATGGCGCAGGGCGCTGATGTCATTGATGAGGTCGGCGCCTTCTTCCAGGGCTAACCTGGCCACCCGGCTCTTTCTGGTATCTACGGAGATTAAGGCCTTGGTCTTGGGACGCAATTTTTTAAGCACCGGTAGAACACGTTTTATTTCTTCTTCTTCAGAAACTCCAGTGGAACCAGGCCTGGTGCTTTCTCCACCGATATCAATGATATGGGCACCTTCTTCAACTAATCTCAGGGCCCGGTCTACGGCCTTTTCAGGCTCCAGGAACAGGCCACCGTCAGAGAATGAATCTGGCGTAACGTTGACAATGCCCATGAGCCAGGGTTCGGGACCAATCTTGATGGTCTTACCCCGGATATCAAGGGTGTAGGTTTTCTTCAGAGGAAGGATTCTTGGAAGCCTTGTCTCATTCCCCATCATTAAAACCTTCTTAAAACCATAAGTTTACAGTTAAACGGCCACAACCCTTATGGGTCTACTCTGTTTGTTTAGCTTCTGAAAATTCATCCGGGCTTATGGTCACGCCGGTTTCTTTTTTCTCCAGCTTTTGCCCGTTAATCAGAGCATTTATCTCGTCAGAGGAAAGGATTTCTTTTTCCAGCAAAGCTTCGGCAATCTTAACCAGTTTATCCCGGTTGGTTTCAATAAGGTTCCGGGCCCGGTTGTAGCAGCGTTCAATTATCTTTTTTACCTCCGCGTCAATCAGCTGAGCCGTATGTTCGCTGAAATTCTTGTGGGCCGCCAGTTCCCGGCCGAGAAAAATCAGGTCATCCCGTTCGCCAAAAGAAAGTGGTCCAAGGTCGGACATGCCCCACTGGCAGACCATCTTGCGAGCTATCTCCGTGGCCTTTTCCAGGTCGTTAGCTGCGCCCGTGGTTATTTTACCCAGGATTAACTCTTCGGTGATGCGGCCGGCCAGAAGCACAGCCAGCTGGGCTTCCAGGTAATCTTTGGTGTAGGTATAACGATCAGAAAGGGGAAGTTGCTGGGTGACTCCCAGAGCCAGGCCACGGGGGATGATGGTTACCTTGTGAATGGGGTCAGCTTCGGGCAACAGGGCGGCTACCAGGGCGTGTCCGGCTTCGTGGAAGGCAGTTGTCTTTTTATCTTCGTCGCTGATAATCATACTTTTTCTTTCCACGCCCATTAAAACTTTGTCCTTGGCTTCTTCCAGGTCGCGCATGGTTACCCAGTCCTGGCCTTTGCGGGCGGCCAGCAGAGCAGCCTCGTTGATCAGGTTAGCCAGGTCCGCGCCCGAAAATCCTGGTGTGGAGCGAGCAATGACCTTGAGGTCCACGTCGGGAGCCAGAGGAACTTTTCTGGTATGCACTCGGAGAATTTCTTCCCGGCCCTTCACATCCGGCATGGGTACCACAATCCTGCGGTCAAAGCGTCCCGGACGCAGCAGAGCCGTGTCCAGGATATCCGGGCGGTTGGTAGCGGCGATGACAATGATTCCTTCGTTGGAATCAAAACCATCCATTTCTACCAGAAGCTGGTTCAGGGTTTGTTCCCTTTCGTCATGTCCGCCTCCCAGACCGGCCCCTCTCTGACGGCCAACAGCATCAATTTCGTCTATGAAAATCAGGCAGGGCGCGTGTTTTTTAGCCTGGTCAAAGAGGTCACGTACTCTGGAAGCGCCCACACCCACGAACATTTCCACAAAATCTGAACCGCTGATGGAGAAAAATGGGACGTTAGCTTCACCGGCCACCGCTCTGGCCAGCAGGGTTTTGCCCGTGCCGGGCGCTCCGACCAGAAGCACTCCCTTGGGAATCCGGCCACCGAGCCTCTGAAATTTTCGCGGGTCTTTAAGAAATTCTATGATTTCCTGGAGCTCTACTTTAGCTTCATCCACGCCAGCCACGTCTTTAAAGGTGATTCTTTTTTGCATGGGAGAGAAGAGCTTGGCCCGGCTCTTACCAAAAGACAGAGCTTTGTTGCCACCGGCCTGCATCTGGCGCATGAACATGAACCAGAAAAAGATCAGCAGTAGTATGGGAAACCAGTTCAAAAGAATGGCCAGCCAGCTATTTTTGGAGGTTGTATCTTTAACGACGATGTTAACCTGGTTTTCTCTAAGGACCTTGATGAGGTCAGCATACTGAGGAGGAAGTGTGGTTTTAAATTGAGAACCATCTTTCAACTTACCCTGGGCCAGGTTATCCTGAATGATTACTTCCTGGACATTTTTGTGTTCCACCTGGTCCAGAAACTCAGAAAAAGTGAATTCTTTGGGCTTGGGTCCGGTGGGAAACAGGCTCCAGAGCAGGACCAGAATAACCAGGGAAGCTATCCAGAAAAGGACGTTTTTAGCTGATTTATTTTTTCTTACCATGTTATTTCCCTTTATTTTCAATTCATTTTAACATTTTTCGGCCAGATTAAAAAGTGCCCGCTAGCAAAAAAGCTTCGGGCAGGAAGAGAATTGATAAACTCAGTTAACAGCTCCGGCTGGGTTACAGGTGGTATTTAAGGCCCGGATAATAGGCTCCGGTAGTGAAAAACCTTCTCTTCTGGTCTTTCCATTTTAACTTATACTGCCAGTCTTCAATGAAGCGGTGGTGTTTAATTCACTACCTGGCCTGAGAATAGGTCATCAGAGCTGCCATTTCCAGAAGGGACCTGGTGGTCTTGGGTTTGATGAGGGAAAGCCTGGACCATTCCTTCGGGTCAGTGATAAAACCGGAGTTTGATTCCTGGTTATTTTTCAGGTCCAGATAAAAGTTAAAAAGGCCGGATGAATTATCAGAGTCAGCTTTATAAGCTTTTTTTAAAGAAAGCCAGAGAAAAGTTCATTATGAATCTGGCTAATGTTTCATCTGCCTTCCTGTCAGAGGCCGTGAGGTTCAGGTCTAACAGAAAAATCAAGATGAGAAGCAAAAGGTTTAACTTTTTAGCTTCATTTTTCAGCACCGAACCTCATGTTTTCCTTTTATTGAGCTTTTTTTAGAGAACCAGTCTCAGTTAAGAAAAATATTATTCTTCGGGTGGGCGGCCAGTCTCCGACGAAAATTTCTCTGCCGGAAGGAATTTTTTTCAGAAACTCTGTTTCGGCTTACTCTTCCTTTTTATTTTCCAGTTCTTCCAGAAAAGCCACTGCCCGTCTGAGATGGGGGATAACGATTGAACCACCCACGACCAGAGCGATAGAAAAGGTTTCGAACAGCTCTTCTTTTTTGGCCCCTTTTTCCAGGGCCTGGATGATGTGGTAGCTGATGCAATCATCGCAGCGCAGGACCATGGAAGCCACCAGGCCCATCAATTCCTTGGTTTTTTCATCCAGGGCTCCAGCCCGGTAGGTTTGTTCATCCAGGCCGAAAAATCTTTTTATTTCCAGGTTTCCCTGTTCCAGGATTTTCTTGTTCATTTCCTGGCGGAATTTGACGAATTCTTCATAACGCCCCATTTTTCCTCCTTGGCCTTTTTCTCTTCTTAATGGCCGTTATCAATTATTTTTAATTAAACGGGAGTTAACTTCTGGGTAGCCAGCGGCCGAAACAGTCTCCTACCTGATGATGATTTAAATATTAGAGACGGGCCGCTTCTTGAACTGCTTCCAGCAACAGGTCAACCTCATCTATGGTGTTGTAAATATGAGTAGTTACCCTGAGGGAGTTCAGCTTACTTTCAGCTACACCACGGATTCTTATTTTGTATTTTTCCATCAGCCAGGTCTGAAATTTATCATAGAGCATGTTTTTCAGCCGGAAACCCACCAGGGCGCAGCGTGATTTTTCTTCCCAGGGGGTAAGGATTTCCACCTGCGGAATCTGGCTCAAGCCCTTCATTAACCTGGTGGCCAGAGCCCTATCTCTGGCTGTAATGTTATCAAGGCCGATTCCATCAATAAAATCAAAGGAAGCCATCAACCCATAATAGAGGGCCGCACTCTGGGTGCCGTAGTCGTAGCGGTGGGCGGTGGGATTCCAGCCTTTCAACCCGTGCTGGTAATCCCAGCCGGCGTCTGAACCACCGCCGGTCATGATTGGTTCTACCCGGTCAAAACAGGACTCTTTGATATAAAGAAATCCCGTACCCTTGGGGGCCATCAGGAATTTGTGTCCACAGGCAGCATAAAAATCACAATCCAGGTCTTTGACGTCAACTTTAAACATGCCCGGCGGATGGGCTCCGTCCAGCAGCACCAGAATACCCTTGCTGTGGGCCAGCTTGATGATTTCTTTGGCTGGCAGAATCTGGCCGTTAGTACAGGTCATGTGGGGTATGGAAATAATCCTGGTCTTTTTGCTGATGGCTTTTTCTATGTTGTTCAGAGTCTCAGCCGCATCGCGACCCAGAGGTGCCACCTTGACTACAATTCTGTCCCGCTGGGCTCTGGTGAACCAGGGGATAGCATTTCCCGCATGTTCGTGGTTGGTGATGATGACTTCCTCTCCTTTTTTCATCTTAAAGCCCTGAGCCACGATGTTGATACCTTCAGTCACGTTGTGAGTCAGGACTATTTCTTTTTCCTGACCGTTAATAAACTTAGCTACCCTGGCTCTGGCCACATCGTGTCCGCCGTAGATACCGTTGAAATTAACTTCCTCTTCTTTCCGGAAGAAAACCCACTGGATGTAGTAAGGCGAAGGTCCCATGGTGCCGTTGTTCATGTAAATAATCTTGTTGTTTTTGGTTATGGGAAATTGTTCGCGGACAAAGGACCAGAAGCGGTGGTCATCTGGAGAGACCGGTCCTGAAGCTTTAGGAATCGGGGGCTCCTGGGCCTCAAACTGACGGCTTAAAGGGTTGACTGAGGTCTGGGCTATCAGGGGCAGGGAAGAGCTGGCTACTACGCCCGCGCCCAGAATTTTAAAAAATTCCCTTCGGGATTTAATCTGGTTGAATTCATCCTTTGTTTTACTCATTACTCTTCTCCATTGATAAAAAATCAGGATTAAAACCAGCCATATTTTATAACCATTTTCAGTAAAATTAAAAAGGTTTTTGTAAAAACAAGCCCATTTTTTGGCTCGATAAAGAATTTAAAGCCAGAATAGCCAATCGATGCCGAATAACGGACAGGAGAGATTATTGGTGAATTATGTTTCCTGTTTTCTTTCTTTTCGGGCTTTGTTTTTCTGGCAAAACAGACACAACTTTCTTCTCTTCATCCTTATCATCATCGCCATCATCAGCATTTTCTTAGGCCTGGCCTTTTCCTCATGGTCTTTTTCCTCCTGCCTTGACCTCTTTCTGGCCTGATTGATATTCATTTCATAAGAATCTGGACAAAATAGGTATGGGGAGTGGAAAATCCTTAAAATTTCAGATCTGATGAGTCTCGCTTCTTTCTTTGAGCTGATTTTTGTGCTAGCTGTCTGGCCGTCTGATTTTAGAAAGTGCTCTTAAATGAAGGATTGTTTTCTGCCAGCAGAAAAATTTCGTTTTTTTTGTTTTTCAAATGATTATAATTAGAAAGAAAAAAAATGGTCTAAGAAAGGAGAAGTAGATGGCTTTGGACCTGACCGCTCTTGCTTCTCGTATGGACAAGCTTTACGAATTTGACCGCGAACCGGTAACCACTGATAAACTGAAACCCGCGGTGCTGTTTGCCAGTGTTTTTGCTGGCGAGCATGTGGCAGCCACCGAGTTCGTCATCGGAGCTTTTTTTGTGCTCCACGGGTTGCGGGCTTCGGACCTCATCCTGGGGTTGTTGCTGGGTAACCTGCTGGCTGTTCTCAGCTGGACTTTCCTCTGTGCCCCGATTGCCGTTGACACTCGGTTAACCCTTTACTGGTATCTGAGGAAAATAGCCGGACCGGGCGTGACCATTATTTACAACATCGCCAATGCTTTTCTCTACTGCATCCTGGCTGGAGCCATGATTTCCGTTTCAGCCACAGCCGTGGGCTTGGCTTTTGGTCTGAAAGTACCGCAGCTTAACGATGTCTTTCCCAACAGTCCTCTCTGGGTGTTAATTTGTCTGGCCATTGGTTTACTGTTCACTTTTCTGGCCATTTTGGGCTTTGAAAAACTCAGCCGCTTTGCGGAAGTGGCTTCGCCCTGGATTTTTCTGGTTTTCGTGGCCGGGGCTCTGGTCAGCCTGCCCAAGCTCGGAGTTAGGGCTGATTTCAGCAATTTCTGGGAAATAGCTACTACCAGAATCTGGAATGGGGTAGTAGCCGCCGGGCAGGAGAAATTCGGTTTCTGGCATGTAGTCTTTTTTGCCTGGTTTTGCAACCTGGCCATGCACGTGGGCCTTTCAGATATGGCGCTTTTCCGCTACGCAAAGAAATGGACCTACGGGTTTTATTCAGCCTTTGGTATGTATTCTGGCCATTTTCTGGCCTGGCTCTGTTCGGGGGTGATGGTGGCGGCCATCGGTCGGGAAATGCACCCGGGCAAGATGGCTTATGAGGCTCTGGGGCTGGCCGGAGCGGTAGCAGTCATGCTGGCGGGCTGGACGACGGCTAATCCTACTCTTTATCGGGCCGGACTGGCCCTTCAGACTGTGACTGGCTGGCCACGCTGGAAGATAACCCTGGTGGCTGGCCTGGTTACTTCGGTTCTGTCCTGTTTTCCGCTCTTTTTCATGAAGCTTCTGGATTACGTGGCCATTTATGGTCTGGTTTTGATGCCCGTCGGCGCGGTGGTCTTTACCGAACACTGGATTTTCCCGAAGCTCGGGTTTCCCCGCTACCAGGCTGAAACCAGAAAGCAGGTGTTTAACTGGAAAGTTCTTCTGGTCTGGGGTGGGAGCCTTCTTTTTGCTTTTCTTCTGCCCCTGCATCTTTATTTCCGCTGGCTGCCAGGCTATCTGTTCGCCATGGCTTTTTACCTGGTGTTAAACCTGGGCGCCAGAAAAGGTGAGTCTGAAAAGGCTGCGGCTTGAAGTTAGGAGAAAGAAAAGGCAATGGGTTTTGCCTGTTTAAAAGGGAAAAAATAGAAGAGAGATTAAGGAGACGGTTATGATTACCGTGTTATTTTTTCCCGAAGAAAAAAGAAAGTTCAGCACCTTCACTGATGAGGTCAGGAAACATTCCGGTCAGCCAGCTGGAAGATTTTTATCTGGGATTAAAGACGGTTTTACAAATTTTTTAGAAGCAATGAACCAGAAAGGATAAAAATATGAAACATAAATGGTTAAAAATTTTATCCATCTTAACTCTGGCGGCCTGTCTTGTTCTGGCCTGGTTGAACTTCAGTGGTCGGCTGGCGGCGAGTTCATTCAAGCTGTGGTTTTTGATTGTTTCCATAGTCTATTTTATTTTGGCCACTATTTCCGTGAGTGATAAATCAAAAGCCCCCGGTAAGGAATAAGAAAATAAAAATGAGAAAAAAGAAAAAAGGCCAAAAATTATTGGCTAACATACAAAGCACCAGAGCAAGCGACGCCCAGGAATTTTAGCGCACAACAATCTCATCCACAAAGACCCAGGATTTGCCGCCGGCCGAAGGATGCCAATCATAAAGCTTGAGCGTGCCCTGAACTTCAAATTTTACCCACCTGAACGACCGGCCACTCACCGGAAAACTCCAGATTTTGCTGACTTCGGCCTTCTTCTGGCCATCTTCGTATTTTTGTGTGCCGATAAGCTCAAAGTTGGTTCCGTCTTTTGAAACATAACAGCTTACAGAAACTGGGTGCAGTATCCAGCTTTTGGCGTCCCACAGGGTGCTTATTTCAATGACTGAGGCTTCCACCGGCTTTTCCAGGTCCAGCAGCAATTCAAAATTCTGTCCTTCCCAGCCGAGCCAGTGGACCTTGAAATCATTGGCTCCGCGCACACCGTTGGTCAGCAAATCCAGGTTTCCGCCGCTGTACTTTGGGGCCGGAGGTGGGTTGGCGGTAACTTTTTTCCTGAAAGCCAGGTTACCTTTAACCTGAGTTTCCAGGAAACGTTTGGTCAGCCGGTAATATTCTTCACAGGTTAAACCGGACTCGTTAACTGGAGCAGCCTTGGCCTTTATGGCAGTATCGTAGAATTTTTCCAGGGCCTCCAGCAGGTGTTTTTTGGGCACAAAATCTCCGTTTATTTCTTCGTAAAAGCCGCGCGGGCCGAACATATCAGCTTTGGCGATTTCTATTTCAGCATACTGGAGAGCCATCCTGGCCGTCCGCACATGAAGCAGGTAATCAGGCTGGCTGGCTACAGCTTCTTCGGCCCGGTCAAAATATTCGTTGTAGGCCCGGATGTTTTCTTCGGACAGGAAGGTATTCTGATGGTTGTTAGGCGGTCCGTAGATGTCCAGCCATTCGCCGGTTTTAAGTATCTCAGATTGCAGATGGTAAATATAACGCCTTATCCAGGGGGCGGCCGGCCCGTAGTAACCGTCGGTAAATTCTTTAATCAGGCTATCTACATCTTCTTCCGGGTTCCAGAGCAATTTAGCCAGCAAGTAGCATTTAAGCTCAGAAAATTCATGACCGGGGCCGGTATTTGTCTGCTGGAAATGCTGGCGCACACCGTGTTTGACGAAGAGCTGAATGTTGGGCTTGAGAGTGTGCAGATTAGGGAAAGGGCTGATACTGTGAGCAAAATTCACGGTGTAATCCCAGAGATAAATGTTTTTTGTCAGGCGCGACCAGTCTTCCAGGTCCCGGACAAAAGAAGCGCTGGTCGGGTCTTCGGCGATGGGTTTGCTCCGATTGAGTTCAATGGTGCAGAGCATTATCTGCACGTTTTCTGCCGGTCGGGTGATTTTGGGCGCCTGACGGCTGAACTGGTAGGCCAGCGTGGAAATTATTTTATCCGGAAAATGAGAAGCCACAGCATTTACTAACCTGAGAATCGGCCCCGACGGACTACCTTCTTCTTCAATTATCTTCCGGCAGTTCTCGCACTGGCAGTAAGAAAAGTTATCATTCTGGCTGATGGACCAGACTTTCTTCTCGGGCTGGGCTTTCATTTCCTGTTCCAGCTTCTTGATGATTAGTTGCTGCACTTCGGGGTTGGATGGACAGAGCTGGTCAATAACCCTCTGGCCGTTGAGCCAGGCAAAATACTCCGGGTGGCCTTTGAAATATTCCTGCCAGGGGACAAGTCTCTGAAAAGTGTGGACATAAAAACCTCGAGCAAAGATGTCATCTATGGTATGGAGGCGGTGAAAATCACGGTAATCAGGGTCCTGAGCAAACTGGCCGTGAACATTGCGGTAGGTGTTTGGCGAATGGCCCTTAAGGTCCAGGGCTGGAAGCTTCAGGGTGGAGGAGCGGGGAATAACCACGTAATCCGGGCTGTAGTATCTTACGCCAAAATATCGTTCTAAAATTTCACCCACCCCGTAGACACAGCCCTTACCCTGGCCGCCGAGGATGTACAGACGATGGCCGCGGGTAAAAACCCGGAAGTCATCCGGCTGCTCCAGCTCGGACGATTTACGAATAATGACCAGATGCTTGCCTTCTGGTTTATCTGAAGAGATAACCGGGAGTGTTAGTCCAGAGATTTTCTGAAGGTGCTGGTTCAGAAAGTCGGCGGCCCGTTTTTCTTCTGGAGATGGGCTGGCGGGCAGGACGATCTGGTATGAACTTTTTTTATTCTTGACCAGGGTCACCTGAGCTTCAGCCTTGAAGGCTGGGAAGATAAAAGCCCAGAAAGCAGCCAGAATAAATAACCATCTGGTATAGCCAGGCCACAGCGTTTTTTTTGTGTTTTTGAATTTGCTTGGCATTTGATTTTTCCTTTTTGGGTTCCAAAGATTAAGGTTTGGATATTAAACTTAACAAATTCAGCACAAATTTGGCAACCAAAAATTAAAATTTTAAAAAGCTACTAAAATAGTTGGTCCAGTTTTTTTACGGGTCAGAGCCTTCTTTAACTGCAGTAGCGGTAAATTCAGTAACTTTCTTATTTTACGGTGAGAACTTTATCTGGTTAATCTTTTGTTTGGTGGACTCCGTTTAGCTTGACTTCTCTATTCTTTTTTTATTTTTTGGTGGTTATCCAGTTTGACTTTTTTTTTCTACTTCTTCTTCGTATATTGCCTTTTGGCCGCTTCCCTAAAAACACTATTTTAAAACTGGCCACACCTCAGCTGGCCAGATTATCAGAGAGTTCCAACTATCCTTCAGTTATTCGTCTGGAGTAACCAAAAGCTCCGGCTGACTTCATTCTCCTTCCAGGATGAAATGATAGCTTCCGGAGCCAACCTTGAGGATGAAATTCCCGCCTTTAAGCTCCAGGCTATCAACACCAGCGGCCTTGTTTTTAAGCTCCTTGTCAGACCAGAGAAGAACCTGGCTTTCATAGAGCTTCAGGTTTCTCAGCTTGAAGACCGGAAGGTAGACTTCGGCCTGGCTGCCCACCGGCACTTCCACATTCAGTTTTATTTTCCGGTCGCCTTTTTCCCAGGAGCAGCTCACCTGGCCGTTAA